>LNFM01000792.1_pt1 | contig 81464 bp, 76 predicted proteins | sample 596031 | NCBI WGS metagenome assembly LNFM01 (sample SAMN04254537, study PRJNA301005) | activated carbon metagenome | isolation source: dual media filters at the Ann Arbor, Michigan drinking water treatment plant | place: USA: Ann Arbor | reverse complement strand
GCCCCTTGCCCACCTGTTCTGCGTTGGCTTCGACGTGTAGGCGAAGAGCACGGTTGCATCAAGGGCGGCTCCGGTCGCCGTTAAGGGGAGTTAACAGACATGGACCGCAGCGGGATATTCGCCGGAGACAACCCGTTTGCCATCGCACAGGCCTGGCTGACCGAGGCGGAGCCGGTCGAACCGAACGATCCGAACGCGATTGCGCTGGCCACGGTGGATGCCGACGGCCTGCCCAACGCGCGGATGGTGCTGCTGAAGGAAATCGAAACCGCAGGCACCGGGGGCGGGGGATTCGTGTTCTACACCAACTACGGCTCGAAGAAGGGCCGCGAGATCGAGGCGGCGGGCAAGGCGGCTTTCGTCATGCACTGGAAAAGCCTGCGTCGCCAGATCCGGGTGCGCGGGATCACCGAGCGCGAGGACGGCCCGCAGGCCGACGCCTATTACAACAGCCGCAGCCTGAAATCCCGGCTGGGCGCATGGGCGTCAAAGCAGTCGGAACCCCTGTCGTCCCGCGAGGCGCTGATGGCAGAGGTGGCAAAGGTGACGCTGGCGCAAGGCCCGATGCCGAAGCGCCCGCCGTTCTGGGGAGGCATCCGAATCCGGCCACTGGAGCTCGAATTCTGGGCGGACGGGACCTTTCGGCTGCACGACCGCTTTCGCTGGAAACGCGCCACCATCGATGCAGCATGGTCCGTCGAGCGGTTGAATCCTTGAACCATTTGCGAACCAATCCGACGGTGACACGTTATTGTCCCGTCAGGTCGATTTCCACTTGAACCCGCCGCGGTAATGGCCGCAATTGAAGGCTCAAGGGCTCACTTCTGGGGAGAAGGCTCTGCAATGACTGAAGAAGAAGAGATCATGCAGGAAGTGCATGGTCGGGTTAAATGGTTTGATCCTACAAAGGGTTTCGGCTTCATCGTTTCTGATGAGGCGCAGACCGACGTGCTTTTGCATGCCAATGTCCTGCGCAATTTCGGCCAGGGTTCGGTTGCGGACGGCGCCGGCATCACCGTGCGCGTGCAAAAGACGCAGCGGGGTGTGCAGGCCGTCGAGGTTCTGAAGATCGAACCACCGGAAGGCGTGGTCTTTCCGCTCGGCGACGACGCAGGTCAACTGGCCAGCGACGATATCCTTGCCCTACCGCTGGAACCGGCGCGGGTAAAGTGGTTCGACAAGGGCAAGGGCTTCGGCTTTGCCAATGTGTTCGGCCGCAACGAGGATGTGTTTGTGCATGTCGAGGTGCTGCGCGTCTCGGGTTTTGCCGATCTGGCGGCGGGCGAGGCAGTGGCCTTGCGCATCGTCGAGGGCAAGCGCGGGCGCATGGCCGTTCAGGTGGTGTCATGGGAAGCAGCTACACGAAACACGCCCTGATCGGGTTGGGTTTTTCGATTCTGGCAGGGCCGGCCGCCGCCGAGGCGGCCTGCGCCACCGACAGGCTTGACCTGCGCTGGGACGGCGGACGCGAAAGCTTTGCCATTGAGGTAGCCGATGATGGGGCCGAACGGGCCAAGGGTCTGATGTTTCGTGAAGAAATGGATCCCGCCGCAGGGATGCTGTTTGTCTATGAAAGCCCGCAACCGGCGCAGTTCTGGATGAAGAACACGCTGATTCCGCTGGACATGATCTTTGCCGATGCAAGCGGACTGGTGACGCGGGTGCATTCGAACGCGATTCCCGGCGACCTGACGCCGATCGACGGCGGCGACAACGTGCAGTTCGTTCTGGAGATCAATGGCGGCCTCGCCAGCCGGCTTGGCATCGCGCCGGGGGCGGAATTGCGCCATCCGACCATTGGTCCGGGCGCGGTCTGGCCCTGCGAGGGCTGACCTCGGGCAGCAGCCGCACGCGGGTCTTCAACGAAGTCAGCATCGGCACCGCTATCTGCTTTTCAAGCCCGAGAAAGCCCTGTAAGGGAGGCGTCGTCGGGGCGTAGCGCAGCCTGGTAGCGCGACGGTTTTGGGTACCGTAGGTCGAGAGTTCGAATCCCTCCGCCCCGACCACTTCCCTTTCTTCGCGGCTTTGTCCGCTTGCCGGATTTGGCCTGAAGGCCCATATCCTTGCGCAAAGGGGCCGCAGCCATGACCATTGCCTTCGACAATTCCTATGTCCGCGACCTGCCCGGCACCTATTTGCGGCAGGCCCCGGACGTGGCCCCTGCCCCACGTCTTTTGGTGCTGAACCGTGCGCTGATGGGCGACCTTGGGTTGGCGATGACCGAGGCCGACGCGGCCGCTTGGTTTTCGGGTGCTTCGGTGCCGCCAGGGGCAGAGCCCGTGGCGCTGGCCTATGCCGGGCATCAGTTCGGCGGGTTTTCGCCGCAGCTTGGCGACGGGCGGGCGCATCTTCTGGGCGAGGTGCTGGGTCCGGACGGGCGGCGCTGGGACATTCAGCTGAAAGGTTCGGGGCGCACGCCGTTTTCGCGCGGCGGTGACGGCAAGGCGGCGGTCGGGCCGATGCTGCGGGAATACCTGATCTCGGAGGCGATGCACGCGCTTGGGGTGCCGACGACGCGCTCGCTCGCGGTCGTGGCGACGGGCGAGGATGTGGCGCGCGAGGCGTGGTTGCCGGGTGCGGTGCTGGCTCGGGTGGCGGCCAGTCACATCCGGGTCGGCACGTTCCAGTTCTTTGCCGCGCGGGGTGATCAGGCGCAGCTCAAGGCGCTGGCCGACTATGCGATTGCCCGGCATTACCCCGACCTTTCCGGCGCAGCGAACCCCTATCTGGCGTTCTTCGATGCCGTGCTGGCGCGGCAGGCTGCGCTGATTGCCGAGTGGATGGGTCTAGGCTTCATCCATGGCGTGATGAACACCGACAACATGGCGGTATCGGGCGAGACGATAGACTATGGCCCCTGCGCCTTCATGGAAGGCTATGCGCCGGGGACGGTGTTTTCCTCGATCGACCGGACCGGGCGCTATGCCTATGCGAACCAGCCGGTGATCCTTGGCTGGAATCTGGCGCGGCTGGCCGAGACGCTGCTGCCGCTCATCGACGTGGATGGCGACCGGGCGGTCGATCTGGCCAATGCGCGGCTGGAGGGCATCATGCCGCGCTACCGCGAGGCGTGGCTTGCCGTGATGCGGCGGAAGCTGGGACTGGTGGGGGAAGATGCCGGGGATGCGGCGCTGGCCGATGACCTGATGGCGGCGATGGCGGGCGCGGACTGGACGTTGACCTTCCGGCGGCTGGGGGACGAGGCGGCGCTCAGGCCCCTGTTCGATGATTTCACCGCGATGGCCGCGTGGTTGCCGCGCTGGCGCGCGCGGGCCGGCGACGGTGTGGAGGCGCGGCTGCGGTCGGCCAACCCGGCGGTGATCCCGCGCAATCATCAGGTGGAAGCGGCGCTGGAGGCGGCGACGGCGGGTGACATGGCACCGTTCGAGGCGCTGCTGGCCGCAGTGCAGGAGCCGTTCGTTGAGCGGGAAGGCTTCATGCTGCCCGCGCCGACCGGCTTTGGCCCCTATGTCACCTATTGCGGCACCTGATTGACGCAAGGGCGCGGCGCGGTCACTCTGCCGGCCATGACAGCGCGCTCAGATATCCATGACCGGCTTGCCGCGTCGCTGCGCGCGGCGCGGAAGGCGCGAGGTCTCAGCCTTGATGCGGCGGCGAAGCTGTCGGGTGTCAGCCGGTCGATGGTCAGCCAGATCGAGCGGGGGGAATCGAGCCCGACGGTTGCGACCCTGTGGAACCTGACGCAGGCATTGCAGGTGGATTTCGCGGGGCTTCTGGAAGGGCGACCTGCGCCGGGGATCGAGGTCACCCGTGCGGCGGCGGCCCCGGTGATGGTGCGCGACGGGGTGCGCATCCGCATCCTGTCTGCACCCGAGGCGGTGGGCGAGCACGAGGTTTATGAGCTGAGCTTCCCGCCCGGCGCGCGACTGGTGTCGGACGCGCATGCGCCGGGTGCGCGGGAGCATCTGACGGTGCTTGAAGGGCGGTTGTCGGTGCGGTCGGGCGATGAGGCGGAGGAATTGCGGATTGGCGATGTGGCGCGCTATCCGGCTGACCGGGCGCATGAGATTGCGGCGGGGGACGCGGCGGCGCGGGCGATCCTGATCGTGCAGGGTGGCTGACCCGGAGCAAGCGGGGGTTTCACACCCCCGCACCCCCGTGGGATATTTGCGCAAGGGAAAGCATTTTCCGATTTAGTGGATTTCTTTCCGTTATATTGACCAAACGGCGACGATGTGGGATAGTCCGGCAAGGCGGAGGGCTGAGGACATGGCGGATCGTGCGGCGTTTCTGGAGCATCTGCGGGGCACGCTGGCAGGCATTGCCGCCGATGGGTTGATGAAGCGGGAGCGTCTGATCACCGGGCCGCAGGGCGCGCATGTGACAATGGCGGGACGGCAGATGCTGAACCTTTGCGCCAACAACTATCTGGGGTTGGCGGATGATCCACGGCTGATCGCGGCGGCGAAGGCGGCGATGGACGATCATGGGTTCGGGATGGCCTCGGTGCGGTTCATCTGCGGCACGCAGGATCTGCACCGGGCGCTGGAGGCGCGTCTCGCGGGTTTTCTGGGACAGGGCGACGCGATCCTATTCGCGGCCTGTTTCGATGCGAATGGCGGGTTGTTCGAGCCGCTGCTTGGCCCCGAGGACGCGGTGATTTCCGACAGCCTTAACCATGCCTCGATCATCGATGGCATCCGGCTTTGCAAGGCGCAGCGCTACCGTTACGCCAATTCCGACATGGCCGATCTTGAGGCGCAATTGCAGGCGGCGCGGGCGGCGGGGGCGCGGTTCATCCTGATTGCCACGGACGGGGTATTCTCGATGGACGGGTATTTCGCCAAGCTTGGCGAAATTCGGGCTTTGGCAGACGCTTACGGCGCGATGGTGATGGTCGATGATTGCCATGCCACCGGGTTTGTCGGGCCGCAGGGGCGCGGCACGCCGGCGCGGGCGGGGGTCGCGGTCGATATCCTGACGGGAACCTTGGGCAAGGCGCTTGGCGGGGCATTGGGCGGTTACATCGCCGGGCCGCAAGCCGTGATCGACCTTCTGCGCCAGCGCGCGCGGCCCTATCTGTTCTCGAACGCTTTGCCGCCTGCGGTGGTCGGGGCGGCGCTGGCGGCCCTTGATATCATCGAGGCGGCCGATGACCTGCGCGCACGGCTGGCGGCGAACGCCAGCTATTGGCGCGCGGGGTTGGCGGATGCGGGATTTGCGCTTTTGCCGGGGGAGCATCCGATCATTCCGGTGATGCTAGGCGATGCGAAACTGGCACAAGGCATGGCCGCCGATCTGGCGACGCGGGGCGTACATGTGGCCGGATTCTTCTTTCCGGTCGTGCCGAAGGGGCAGGCGCGCATCCGCACGCAAATGAATGCAGCGCTGACGGTGGATGATCTTGATTTTGCGTTGGATGCCTTCCGCGCTGCGGGCAAGGCCACGGGGGTGCTGGCATGACGAATGAGATGCCCGCGCGCGACAGGCGCGCAAACGAAATGACCGCTTTGGTGAAAGCGCGCGCCGAACCGGGGCTCTGGATGGAAACCCGGCCGGTGCCTGAGATCGGGCCGGATGATGTGCTGATCCGCATCAACAAGACCGGCATCTGCGGCACCGATATTCACATCTGGAACTGGGATGAGTGGGCGGCGCGCACCGTTCCGGTGCCCTTGGTCACCGGGCATGAATTTGCGGGCGTGGTGGTCGAGGTCGGCCGTGACGTGACCGACATCGCCGTCGGCCAGCGCTGTTCCGGCGAGGGCCATCTGATCGGCAAGACCAGCCGGCAAAGCCGGTCGGGGCGGTTTCACCTAGACCCGGAGACGCGGGGCATTGGCGTCAACGAACCGGGTGCATTTGCGCAATATCTGCGACTGCCTGCGTTCAACGTCGTTCCCCTGCCCGATGCCATCGATGACGAGATCGGCGCGATCCTCGACCCCTTGGGCAATGCGGTTCACACCGCGCTCAGCTTCGATCTGATTGGCGAAGATGTGCTGATCACCGGTGCCGGACCCATCGGAATAATGGCTGCCGCCGTGGCGCGGCATGTGGGGGCGCGGCATGTGGTCATTACCGACGTGAACCCCGACCGGCTGGCGCTGGCTGCCGAGGTGGCGGATGTGACGCCGGTGAACGTGGCCCGTGAAGACATGAAGGACGTGATGCACCGCCTGAAGCTGGTGCAGGGCTTTGACGTGGGAATGGAGATGTCGGGCAACCAGCAGGCGCTGGACCAGATGGTGCATCCCGCCGGGGAAAAGCCCGGTCGACTGGAGCCGGATCGTGTTCAAGGCGATCACCATCAAGGGCGTCTATGGCCGCGAGATCTTCGAGACCTGGTACAAGATGATCGCCATGCTGGAAAACGGCCTTGATGTGCGGAAAGTCATCACGCACCGCTTTAAGGTCGCGGATTTCGAGGCCGGGTTTGCCGCGATGCGGTCGGGGCAATCGGGCAAGGTGGTGCTCGACTGGACCTGACCAGCGGTCACGGGCGGGTGCGGTTTACAGGCGCGGGGGGATGGGCGATAAGATGCCTGACTTGCCCCGGGGGGACGCCGATGCTGCTGCTGATCGATAACTACGACAGTTTCACCTACAACCTCGTTCACTATCTGGGCGAGCTGGGGGCCGAGGTCGTGGTCAAGCGCAACGATGCGCTTGAGGTGCAGGACGTGATCGCGATGCGGCCAGAGGTGATCGTGCTGTCGCCCGGCCCCTGCGACCCGGCGGCTGCTGGCATTTGCCTGCCGCTTACCAAGGCGGCGGCGGCGGCGGAAATTCCGCTGCTGGGCGTGTGTCTTGGGCATCAGACGATTGGCGAGGCGTTTGGCGGTCGCGTGGTGCGCTGCCACGAGATCGTGCATGGCAAGATGGGGATGATGCATCACAAGGGTCAGGGCGTGTTTCGTGGCCTGCCCTCGCCTTTCGCGGCGACGCGCTATCATTCGCTGGTGGTGGAGCGGGAAAGCCTGCCGGCCGAGCTGGAAGTGACGGCGTGGCTGGAGGATGGCACGATCATGGGGCTGCGCCACAAGCGGCACATGATCGAGGGCGTGCAATTCCACCCCGAAAGCATCGCGTCGGAACATGGGCATCAGCTGTTGCGCAACTTTCTGGACGAAGCGCGCGCGAAGGTTTCCGCCAAGGTTCCGGCATGAGCGATGTTCTCAAGCCTCTCATTGGCATTGCAGCGACCCGCCCCCTGACCCGCTCCGAGGCGGAGGCTGCCTTCACCGCCCTTTTCGAGGGCGAAGGCACACCGGCGCAGATGGGGGGGTTCCTGATGGCATTGCGCACGCGGGGCGAGACGGTGGATGAATACGCCGCCGCCGCAAGCGTGATGCGGGGCAAGTGCAATGCGGTGAAGGCTCCGGTCGGGGCGATGGACATCGTCGGCACCGGGGGCGACGGCAAGGGGACGCTGAACATCTCGACCGCGACGGCCTTTGTCGTGGCGGGCGCGGGTGTGGTGGTGGCCAAGCATGGCAATCGCAACCTCAGTTCGAAATCGGGGGCGGCGGATGCGCTGACCGAGATGGGCCTGAACGTGATGGTCGGGGCGGATGTGGTGGAGCGCTGCCTGAACGATGCCGGGATCGGCTTCATGATGGCACCGATGCACCATCCGGCGATCCGGCATGTGATGCCTGTGCGGGCGGAACTTGGCACGCGGACGATCTTCAACATCCTCGGGCCGCTGACCAACCCTGCGGGCGTCAAGCGCCAGTTGACCGGGGCATTCTCTGACGCGATGATCCGGCCGATGGCGGAGACGCTGCTGGCCTTGGGGTCGGAGCGCGCGTGGCTGGTGCATGGCGGCGACGGGACGGACGAAATCTCCATCGCCGCCCCCACAAAGGTGGCCGCCGTCGAGGCTGGCGCGGTGCGCGAGTTCGAGGTTCACCCCGAGGATGCGGGCCTGCCGGTGCATCCGTTCGAGGCGGTTCTTGGCGGTACGCCGGGGGAAAATGCGGTGGCGTTCCGCGCGCTTCTTGATGGCGCATCAGGGGCTTACCGGGATGCGGTGCTGTTCAATTCCGCCGCTGCCCTTGTGGTCGCCGACCGCGCCGCTAGTTTGAAGGAAGGTGTGGACATGGCCCGAAGCGCCATCGACTCGGGCGCCGCCCGCGCCAAGGTCGAAGCCCTGCGCCGCCTTACCAACGCCTGAAAGAAGTGCCCATGAACACCATTCTCGATCGCATCAAGACCTACAAGCTGGAGGAAATCGCCGCCCGCAAGGCCGCCCGTCCGCTTGCCGACCTCGAAAGCGCCGCCGCCAGCGCCACCCCGCCGCGCGGCTTTGCACGGGCCTTGAAGGAAGCGCAGAAGGTCGGCTACGGCCTGATCGCCGAGATCAAGAAGGCCAGCCCGTCGAAGGGGCTGATCCGGGCCGATTTCGACCCGCCGGCACTGGCGCAGGCCTATGAGGCGGGCGGTGCGACCTGCCTTTCGGTGCTGACCGACGGGCCTTCGTTCCAGGGCGCCGACGACTATCTTGTCGCTGCCCATGAAGCGACCCGCCTGCCCTGCCTGCGCAAGGATTTCCTTTTCGACCCATGGCAGGTGACGGAATCGCGCGCGCTGAATGCCGACTGCATCCTGATCATCATGGCCTCGCTTTCCGATGCACAAGCGCTGGAGCTTGAGGACGCGGCCACAGCACTTGGCATGGATGTGCTGATCGAGGTGCATGACGAGGCGGAGCTGGAGCGTGCGGGGCGGCTCAAATCGTCGCTGATCGGTATCAACAACCGCAATCTTCACACCTTCGAGGTCACGCTCGACACGACGCGCCGCCTTGCGCGGCTGGTGCCGGCCGACCGCACCATCGTGGCCGAAAGCGGGCTGCATAGCCCCGCGGACCTCGCCGATCTGGCGCAGTATGGCGCGCGGTCGTTCCTGATTGGCGAAAGCCTGATGCGGCAGGCAGACGTTACCGCCGCGACCCGCGCGATCCTTGCCAGCCCGCTGACAGCGCCGGGCGGGCTATGACCGGGCTTACCCATTTCGACGACAGCGGCGCGGCCCATATGGTCGACGTGTCGGGCAAGGACGTGACCGACCGGGTCGCTGTGGCGGAAGGCTTCGTGCGGATGACCGCCGAGACCTTGGCGCTGATCACCGAAGGCCGCGCCAAGAAGGGCGACGTGCTGGCCGTGGCGCGGCTTGCGGGGATCATGGCGGCCAAGAAGACCGCCGATCTCATCCCGCTGTGCCACCCGTTGCCAGTGACCAAGGTTGCCGTCGATCTGGTGGCTGATGCAACTCTCCCCGGTGTGCGGATCGAGGCGACGGTCAAGACCTCGGGTCAGACCGGAGTGGAGATGGAGGCGCTGACCGCCGTGTCAGTGGCCGCGTTGACGGTCTATGACATGGTCAAGGCGGTGGAGAAGTCGATGACCATCGACGGCATCCGCCTTGTCCTGAAAGATGGCGGAAAATCAGGGCGTTACGAGGCAAAGCCGTGATTTCGGCTGAAGAGGCGCTGACGCAGTGCCTGGCGCTTGTTGCCCCACTTCCGGCAGAAACCGTGCCGCTTGCCCGCGCGCATGGCCGCTGGATGAGCGCCCCCGCCGTTGCACGGCGCGACCAACCGCCCTTTGCCGCCTCGGCGATGGATGGCTATGCGCTGGCAGGCGATCCGAAGGCAGGCGACCGCTTCACGGTGATCGGTGAGGCCGGTGCCGGCCATGCCTTCGCCGGGCATGTCAGGGCGGGCCAGACCGTGCGGATTTTTACCGGCGCGCCAGTGCCAGAGGGGGCGACGCGGGTCGTCATCCAGGAGGATGTGGTGGCCAATGGCGACCAGATCACCGTGAAGGACGGCGCCGACACCGGCAGCCACATTCGCCCCTTGGGCCAGGATTTCCGCGCCGGTGACAGCCTTTCGCCCCGCCGCCTGCGGCCGAACGACCTGGCGCTGCTGGCAGCGATGAACATCGCCGAAGTGCCGGTGACACGCCGGCCGGTGGTGGCCCTGATCGCGACGGGCGACGAATTGGTGATGCCCGGCGAGGCCCCCCGCCCCGACCAGATCATCGCGTCGAACAGCTTTGCCCTGAAAGCGATGGTCGAGGCCGAGGGCGGTGAGGCGCGGCTTCTGCCGATCGCCCGCGACACCGAGGCGGAGTTGGCGACGGTGCTGGCCTTGGCCTCGGATGCAGACCTGATCGTCACCATTGGCGGCGCTTCGGTCGGCGACCATGATCTCGTCGGCCGCACAACGGGGCTGGAGCGGGCGTTCTGGAAGATTGCGATGCGCCCCGGCAAGCCCCTGATTGCGGGCAGGATTTACGGTGTGCCGATGCTGGGGCTGCCGGGAAACCCGGTGTCGGCCATCGTCTGCGGCCACCTGTTCCTTTTGCCGATGCTGCGCGCGATTCTGGGCGCGGCCCCCGGCCCCTTTCCGCGCCGTGCGGTTCTGGGTGCGGATGTCGGCCAGACCGGCCCCAGGACGCATTACATGCGCGCACGGCTGTCCGAGGGGGACGGGCTGCCGGTCGTCACCCCGTTCGACCGGCAGGATTCGGCGCTGCTGTCGATCCTCGGGCAGGCCGATGCGCTGTTGATCCGGCCGCTTGGCGACGGCCCGCGTCAGCGAGGTGAGGCGGTCAGCTATCTGCCCTTGTGACGCAAGCGGGCAAAAACGCTTGACACAAACCGGGAACGCGGGCAGAACATTGTGTTAACACCTGCAAAACGGGGACAGGCATGTTGACGCGCAAACAACTGGAACTGCTCGATTTCATCAAGGGCCGGATGGACCGCGACGGGGTTCCGCCCTCGTTCGACGAAATGAAGGATGCGCTGGACCTGCGGTCAAAATCGGGCATCCACCGCCTGATCACCGCGCTGGAAGAACGAGGCTTCATCCGGCGCCTTGCCCACCGTGCGCGGGCGCTGGAAATCATCAAGCTGCCCGAAGCGATGGAAAAGCCCGGCTTCACCCCGCGCGTCATCGTGGGCGACCGGGTCGCGCCGCCGCGTGGCGCGATCGAGATCGACACGGTGCATGCGCTGGAACTGCCGGTGATGGGGCGCATCGCCGCTGGTGTTCCGATCGAGGCGATTTCCGAAGTGTCGCATCATGTCACTGTGCCGGGGTCGATGCTGTCGGGCAAGGGCCAACACTATGCCCTTGAAGTCAAAGGCGATTCGATGATCGAGGCGGGGATCAACGATGGCGATATCGTGGTCATTCGGGAACAGTCCACCGCCGAGAATGGCGATATCGTGGTGGCGCTGGTCGAAGATCACGAGGCGACGTTGAAGCGGTTTCGCCGCAAAGGCGGCATGATCGCGCTTGAGGCGGCGAACCCGGCCTATGAGACGCGGGTGTTTCCCGACCATCTGGTGCGGGTGCAGGGTCGCCTTGTCGGGCTGATCCGCAGCTACTGACCGGCCAGTTTCACCGGTTCGGGCAGCAGGCTTGGCAACAGGTCGGCCCGCGCCGCCTTGCCCGACCAGATCCGGTTGCGGGCCTTTGCCATCACGAAAGCCGGGCCATCGTCGGTATTGACCACCGCAAGCGGCCCGGTTTCGCGCAGCACGTTCTGGTCGATCAGGCGGCACTCTGCAGGCGCAACGTCCGCCTCGGCGGCAAGAATGACGATTGCACCACTGGCGCAAGCGGCGGGCAGGCGGTCAAGCGCGCCCTTCCCCGTCAGCGAGATCATCCTGACGCCTGCGACCGAAAACTGCCTTTCGCCCTTGGCACCGTCAAAGCCGGGGCGCGCGGCTGCCAGTTTCTGCCCCGCGAGGTCGCCGTCATTCTCCAGCCAGTTCTGCGCGGCAAAGCCACCGCCGCTGGCCGCCGACAAAGCGCGCCCTTCGGGCCCGGCCAGACCCAGAAGCTTGCCGTCGCCGGAGATCAGAAGCGCCGGCCGCTCGCCCGCCGACCAGAGGCCGAGCGCCACAAACAGGGCTGCCACCCCAACAAATTGCAACCGCCCGCGCCAGAGGATCACCCAGATGCTGCCCAGCGTGACCAGCGCCATGACGTAGGGCGCCGGGGCCGGAATCGCGGTGACCGAGCCGTCCAGCCCGGCGATCCAATGCGCGATGAACAAGATCCAGCGCGCGCCCTGTTCCATCACCCAAAGCGGCAGACCGGCAAGGCCGAAGGGCGCTGCCAAGGCCGCAACCGCGCCGGCCGGCATCACCACGGCCCCCATCACCGGCACGGTCAGCAGGTTCGCGAGGAGGCCGTAATCGGTGAACCGGTTGAAATGCGCCGCGGCATAGGGCGCAGTTGCAAAGCCCGCGATTACCGAAGAGAACACCAGCATGAAAGCTGGCAGCATCCAGCGTGGCAGCCGTTCGCGCAGGACCGCCGCATCGAGCGCCTGAAACCCTGCGATCAACGCCACGGTCGCCGCGAAGGACATCTGGAACCCTGGCTCGGTCAGGCTTTCGGGCCGTGCCAGCAAAAGGATCACCCCGGCAATCGCCACCGTCCGCAGGCTGATCGCGCGGCGGTCGAGGAGCACCGCGCCCAGCATCACCGCGACCATGATGAAGGCGCGTTCGGTGGCAACATTCGCCCCCGACAGCATGAGATAGAACAGCGCCACCCCAAAGCTTGCCACCGCCGCCACCTTCTTGGTGTTCACCCTGAGCGCCACCGGCGGCACCAAAGCCAGCCCGTAGCGGATGAGGGCAAAGACGAAGCCGACGAGGAAAGCCATGTTCATCCCCGAAATCGCCAGAAGATGCGCCAGCGACGAATCCCGCAGCACGGCCACGGTTTCCTGCGTGATGGCCGACCGGTCGCCGGTCATGGCCCCCGCCGCAAAGGCCCCGGCCTGCCCCTCCATCCGGGCCAGCATCCCGGCGGTCATGTGGCTGCGCAGCCGTGCGATGATCGTGGCGCCCGCCTCAGGCTCGGCCAGCAGCAGCACCGGCGTTCGGGTATAGCCCACAGCGCCAAGTTGGTCGAAGAAGGCCATGCGTCTGAAGTCAAAGCCGCCGGGTTCCACCGGCCCATCGGGCGCGGCAAGGAAAGCGGTCAACACCACCACCTGCCCCGGCGAGGGTTGCAGCCACGGCTGGTCGGCCTGCATCGAAACCCGCACCTTCACGGGCGTGCGGTCAGGCGACACGTCGCGCAGCACGACATTATCGAGCGTCAGGCGCAACGCATCGGTCTGCGACCGGTCGATGCCGATGATGCGGCCCTGCACCGGGCCGTAATAGCGAAATTCCAGCATTGGTGCCGCCACCAGATGCGCCCGCGCGCCCGCCGCCAGCCAGCCGAGCGCGAGGCAGACTACAGCAACGGCAACGGGGTGCAAAAGCTCTGGTCCGCGCCGACGCAAGGCAAGCCCCGCCACACATACCATGGCGGCCAGCGCATAGGCGTTCGGCCCCGGTTCCGACGCCGCCGCGAACCAGCCCGCAATGCCCAGGCCGATGAACACCGGCATCCACGGGAACAGCGCCACCCGCGCCTCCAGAAGCGCCTGCAACGGGTAGCTAAGCCGTTGGATCAGGGCCGCCACCTTGTTTCCCCTCGCGCGATTGCCTAAAGACGCGGGCAGTCTAGACCCCACATGGTTTCCGAAAGGTTAATTCCTCATGGCCGCGTCCAACCCGGGTGTCGTCACCCGCTTTGCCCCCTCGCCGACCGGATACCTGCATATCGGGGGCGGGCGGACCGCCCTTTTCAACTGGCTTTACGCGCGCGGGCGTGGTGGCAAGTTCCTGCTGCGGATCGAGGATACCGACCGCGAGCGGTCGACGCCCGAGGCGACGGCGGCGATCCTGAAGGGGTTGACCTGGCTGGGCCTTGACTGGGACGGCGAGGTGGTAAGCCAGTTCGCCCGCAAGGACCGCCACGCCGAAGTGGCGAATGAGATGCTGGGCCGCGGCACGGCCTACAAGTGCTTTTCCACGCAGGACGAGATTGCCGCCTTCCGCGCCGCCGAGGAGGCCGCCGGCCGCTATCCGGTGTTCCTGTCGCCATGGCGCGATGCCGACCCCGCCAGCCACCCGGATGCACCCTATTCGATCCGCATGAAGGCCCCGCGCAGCGGCGAGACGGTGATCGAGGACGAGGTGCAGGGGCGCGTCGTGATCAAGAACGAGACGTTGGACGACATGATCGTGCTGCGTTCGGACGGGACACCCACCTACATGCTGGCCGTGGTGGTCGATGACCACGACATGGCCGTGACGCACGTGATCCGCGGCGACGACCACCTGAACAACGCGGCGCGCCAGCAGATGGTCTATGACGCGATGGGCTGGACTGTGCCTGTCTGGGCGCATATCCCGCTGATCCATGGGCCGGACGGCAAGAAATTGTCGAAACGCCATGGCGCCACCGGTGTCGAGGAATATCAGGCGATGGGCTATCCCGCTTCGGGCATGCGCAACTACCTGACCCGGCTTGGCTGGGCGCATGGCGACGCCGAGATCTTCACCACCGAAGAGGCGCTGGCGATGTTCGATCTGAAGGGCATCGGAAAAGCGCCGGCGCGGCTGGATTTCAAGAAATTGGAAAACACTTGCGGGCATCATATCGCGATGATGGAAAATGCCGCACTGCTGCATGAACTGGAGGGGTACCTTGCTGCGGCCGGTCGGCCCGGACTGACCGATGCACAGCGCGAGCTGATGCTGAAAGCGATGCCTTCGGTCAAGGAGCGCGCCAAGACTTTCCCGGAACTCATTGATAAAGCACAGTTTGCGCTAACATCGCGGCCGATTGTCCGTGATCCGCAAGCGGAGGCGGCGCTGGATTCGGTATCCCGTGGTATACTGAAATCGTTGACGCCGCGCCTGCAAAATGCTAGCTGGACGAAAGAGGGATTGGAACCGATCCTGACCGAGGCTGCGGCCGAAAACGGGATCGGGTTCGGTAAACTGGCGGCTCCGCTGCGTGCGGCGCTGGCAGGCAGAACTGTTACGCCCAGCGTCTATGACATGATGCTGGTCATCGGTCAGGTTGAGACCATCGCAAGGCTCGAGGACGCATCGTCGTGATGCGCTGCCCCCGGTCTTGAAGCTGCGCCTCAGGGGGTGCAGGATCACTGCTCGGGGAGGCCCTCTGCCACGAGGGCACCCCGCCACACCAGGGGAAAGACATGTCTGATAACGTCGCCAAGCTGAACCTGAACGGAAACACCTACGACCTGCCGGTGCATTCGCCGACGCTGGGGCCGGATGTCCTTGATATCCGAAAGCTTTACGGCGAAGCGGACGTGTTCACCTTTGACCCCGGCTTCACCTCGACCGCCGCCTGCGAAAGCGCGATCACCTTCATCGACGGCGACAAGGGCGAGCTTTTGCACCGTGGGTATCCGATCGAACAGCTGGCGGAAAAATCCAGCTACATCGAGGTTTGCTACCTCCTCCTTTACGGCGAACTGCCGACCGCGCCGCAGCTGGCCGATTTCAGCGCGCGGGTGACCCGGCACACGATGGTGCATGAACAGATGCACTATTTCTTCCGGGGTTTCCGCCGCGACGCGCACCCGATGGCGACGATGGTGGGTGTGGTCGGCGCGATGGCCGCCTTCTACCATGACTCGACCGACATCAACGACCCGTGGCAGCGCGAGGTTGCGGCGATCCGGATGATCGCCAAGCTGCCGACGATCGCGGCGATGGCCTACAAGTATTCGGTCGGCCAGCCCTTCGTCTATCCGAAGAACTCGCTCGATTACGCTGGCAACTTCCTGCACATGTGCTTTGCCGTTCCGGCCGAGGACTATGTGGTGAACCCGGTGCTTGCGAAAGCGATGGACCGGATCATGATGCTGCACGCCGATCACGAACAGAACGCCTCGACCTCGACGGTGCGTCTGGCGGGCTCGTCGGGCGCCAACCCCTTCGCCTGTATCGCCGCCGGCATCGCCTGCCTCTGGGGTCCGGCGCATGGCGGCGCGAACCAGGCCGCACTGGAACAACTGCGCGAAATCGGCACCGTCGACCGGATTCCGGAATTCATCAAGAAGGCCAAGGACAAGACCTCGGGCGTCAAGCTGATGGGCTTTGGCCACCGGGTCTACAAGAACTTCGACCCGCGCGCGACGGTGATGAAGGAAAGCGCCGACGAGGTCTTGGAACTGCTCGGCGTCCACAACAACCCGACGCTGCAAGTGGCGAAGGAACTGGAGCGGATCGCGCTGGAGGATGATTACTTCATCTCGAAGAAGCTTTATCCGAACGTCGATTTCTACTCGGGGATCATCCTTGATGCGATGGGCTTCCCGACCTCGATGTTCACGCCGATCTTCGCGATTTCGCGCACCGTGGGCTGGATCAGCCAGTGGAAAGAGATGATCGCCGAAAAGAACCAGAAGATCGGCCGCCCGCGTCAGCTTTATGTCGGACCGCCGAAGCGCGACTACATCGATCTGCGCCACCGTTGAGGCGTGAGGGATGGGCCGCCTCGGCCCATCCTAGCCACCCAGGGTGGCAACCTTGCCATAGGTTTCCGGCCGCCGGTCGCGGAACAGGCCCCAACTCCGCCGCATCTCGGCGATCTTTGCCAGATCGAAGCTTGCCGTCAGCACCTCTTCGCTGTCGCGGCTGGCCTTTGCCACCAGTTGCCCGGTCTGGTCGGCAATGAAGCTTGAACCGTAAAACGTCACCTCGCGCCCGTCCGGTGCGACCTCGGTGCCGATGCGGTTCGAGGCGACCACCGGCATGATGTTGGCCGCCGCATGGCCGCGCATCACGGTTTCCCAATGCGGCTGGCTGTCATAACCGGGCTCCGGCGGTTCTGACCCGATGGCGGTCGGGTAAAGCAGCACCTCGGCCCCCGAAAGCGCCATCGACCGCGCGCATTCCGGGAACCACTGGTCCCAGCAGATGCCGACGCCAACCCGCCCCACAGCCGTTTCCCAAACCCGATAGCCGGTGTCGCCGGGCGAGAAATAGTACTTCTCCTCGTAGCCCGGCCCCTGCGGGATGTGGCTCTTGCGATAGATCCCAAGCACGCGGCCATCCGCATCGACCATCGCGACCGAGTTGAAATGCGCCTGCCCTGCCCGCTCGAAGAACGACACCGGCAGGACGACGCCCAGTTCCCGCGCAAGTTGGGCAAAGCGCGCGATCAAGGGGTGGCCGTCGGCGGGAGCGGCCAGATCGAAATAGCGCGCATGCTGTTCGATGCAGAAATACGGCGCCGCGAACAATTCCTGCACCAGCACAAGCCCGGCTCCGCCTTGGGCCGCATGCCGCACCAGCGCCTCGGCCCGGTCGGCGTTGGCGGGAAGATCCCAGGAACAGGCGAACTGGGTGGCGGCAACCGTCAGCATCATTTGCGCGCCTCGTTGATGCACGACCAGATGCGCGAGGGGGTAAAGGGCATCGCGACCTCGGTCACGCCGACCGGCGCCAGCGCATCGCGCACCGCATTGGAAATCGCGGCCAGCGCGCCGACCGTTCCCGCCTCGCCGCAACCCTTCATGCCAAGCGGGTTGGAGCGGGTCGGAATACCGCGTTCGGCAAAACGGATCATCGGCAGGTCATCCGCACGCGGCATGCCGTAATCCATGAAGCTGCCGGTCACCACCTGCCCGCCTTCGTCCTGCACCAGCCATTCCGTCACCGCCTGACCGAAGCCCTGTGCGATGCCGCCATGCACCTGCCCCTCGACGAGGTTGGGGGCGACCAGCACGCCGAAATCATCCATCACCGAATAGCGCTCTACCACGAGGCCGCCGGTGTCGGGGTCGATCTCGATTTCCGCGATATGCACGCCGTTCGGAAAGGACCGCCCGTCAAGCTGGATGCGTTCGGAGCGGTCGATCAGGTCTTGCCGCCCTTTGGTCCGCGCCAGTGCCGCCGCCTCGGGCAGGGTCAGGCGCAGGTTGGTGCCGGGCGCGCCGAAACGCAGGTCGTCGAAGCTGACGTTCTCGACGCCCCATTCTTCGGCCAGAAAAGCCTCGAAACCGGCAACCATCGACAGAACCGTGGCGCGCGTTGCGGTGCCCTGCACGGTGACCGAGCGTGAGCCTCCCGTGCCGCCGCCCTTGGCGATGCGGTCGCTGTCGCCTTCGACGATGCGGACCATCGCCTGATCGATCCCGGTCGCTTCGGCCACCATGCGGGAAAAGACGCTTTCGTGGCCCTGCCCGTTCGACTGGGTGCCGACGTAAAGCGTGGCCCCGCCATCCTCGTCCAGCACCAGCCGGGCGATTTCGTGCGAATCGCCAAGGATCGCCTCGATGTAGGAGGCGATGCCAAGGCCGCGCAGACGCCCCTTCGCCTTTGATGCCGCCGCCCGTGCGGCGTAGCCCGCGACATCGGCATGGATAACGGCCGCATCCAGAAGCCCTGCGAAATCGCCGCCGTCGATGCTTTCCTCGGCCATCGTCACATAAGGAAAGCTGCGGATCGCATTCTTCTGGCGCAGGGTCACAGGATCGACGCCAAGCTGGCGCGCCGCTTCATCCATCACGCGTTCGATGGTCAGGATCGCTTCGGGCCGCCCCGCACCGCGATAGGCGTCGATCGGGACCGAGTTGGTATAGACGCCGATCGCGGCAAGGCTCGCCACCGGCACATCGTAGATGCCGGTCAGCACCTTGGAAAAAAGCTCGGTCTGGATCGCCTGGCCAAACTGCGAATTGTAGGCACCAAGGTTGGAGACAAGGTTCACTCGGTAACCGGTGATCCTGTGATCAGCGTCGAAACCGATCTCGGCCGTGGCCACCAGGTCGCGCCCGGCATTGTCGGTCAGCATCGCCTCGCCACGGGTGGAGACCCATGCCACCGGGCGGCCAAGGGCGCGGGCGGCGGCGGCGATCACGACATATTCTGGGTAGGTCATCGCCTTCATGCCGAATCCGCCGCCAACATCGGGGTTGGTGACGCGGATACGGTCGCGCGGCAGGCCAAGCATCCGCGACAGCTCGTTGCGCTGGGTCCAGACGCCCTGACCGTTGACGCAAAGATGCAGCCGCCCGTCATCCCATTCGGCGTAAGCGGCGCGCGGCTCCATCGGGGCGGCGGTGACGCGGTTGTGGACGACCTCGACCTCAAGCACATGCGCCGATTTGGCGAAGGCTGCCGTCACTCCGGCCTCGTCACCGATGACATAGTCGAAGGCAAGGTTATGCGGTGCCTCGGGGTGGATCGTCGGCTCTTCAGGTTTCAGGTGAAGAGCAACCTCGTGTGCGTTGATTTCAATCGAGATAAGTTCGATCGCATCGCGGGCGGCCTCGACCGTGTCGGCCACCACGACCGCAATCGCCTCGCCCACGAAACGCACCCGGCCCTTTGCCAGCACCGGACGCTCTGGCGCGGCACCCAGACCGCCGCCGCGGGTATCGACCTGATCGCCCTTCATCCCCAGCGTCACACCAAGCGCTGCAAGGTCGGCCGCCGCCAGCACCAGATGCACCCCCGGCACCTCACGCGCGGCGGAAAGGTTAAAATCGGCGATCTCGCCGTGCGGATAGTCCGAGCGTAGGAAGACGGCCTGCAACGCCCCATCCGGCACCAGATCAGCGACGTAGCGGCCCTGCCCGGTCAGGAACCGCACGTCCTCGCGCCGCTTCAGCGGCTGCGCGGTTCCGAACTTCATCTGGCTTGCATCCATGATCGGTCCTCCATTGCCGCAAACGTCAAGCGCCCGGCGGGGTTTGTCCAGCCGGGCGCTTCGATTTATCGAAAGTTTTACAGGATCAGAGCTTGAGGCCCAGAACCGTGGCCATCTGCAACTCGCCAAAACCGTTGAAACGGGTGTTGGTGACGGTGGAGTAGGACCCCATGCCGTGCCAGACCACATAATCACCTTCGGCAATGTCGGACGGCAGCGGCAGTTCGCCCGGCAGACGGTCGACCGAATCGCAGGTCGGCCCGAACACGATGCGCGGTTGCACCGGGCCGGTGCGGCGCAGGCCATCGGCGGTCAGCACTTCCATGCGGTCGATCACGCCGATCATCGGCAGTTCGGTCAGCGTGCCGTAGACACCGTCGTTCAGGAAGACATGGGTGTCGTCGCGCACCGCCTTGACCCGTGCTGCCAGCGAGAACGCGTCACCGCAAAGCGCGCGTCCCGGTTCGCAGACCAGAAGCGGCCGATCCGCGCCGAAAGCTTCGGTCGCGACGCGGTCGATCAGCTGGAAGGTGGTCTCGATCTGCGGTACCACGGCATTGAGGCGGTAGTTCGGAAAGCCGCCACCGACGTTCAGCCGGGCAATCGTCACGCCGGCCTTTTCGGCGATTACCGCCGCCTCGCGGATATAGAACTCCCACGCCGCCGGATCGGTGCATTGCGTGCCGGGGTGGAAGGTCAGCGAGGGGATATAGCCCGCGGCCGCCACGTCCTTCAGCAGTTCCACCGCCAGTTCCGAGGTCGCGCCGAACTTGGCACCGAAGTTGTAGGCCGCCCCTGCTACCGGCAGCTTGAAGCGCACTGAAATCTCGGTGCCCTCAGCCGGCACCATCTCGATCAGCTTGGCCAGTTCGGATTTCGAATCGACGCTGTAGGACTTCACGCCCTTCTCGACCGCATAGGCGATCTCGTGGCGGGCGCGCACCGGGTTGTTGTAGTGGATCGCGGCATCCGGCGCCAAGCGGCGGATCAGGTCGATCTCGAACGGCGAGGCGCAGTCATAGCCGCGAATGCCAGCCGCGGCGAGGTTTTCAACCATCGCCTCGCCGGGGTTCGACTTGACGGCATAGGTCACCATGCCGGGAAAGCCGTCGATGAAGCGGCGCGCCGCTGCCTGTGCGGCGGAGGGTGCGAAAAACAGCACCGGATTTTCCGGCTGCTGGTTGCGCAGGTATTCGGTCGGATTGGTCCAGATTGTCTTGGAGAGTCCCATCGGCTGTCCTTTCTGCCAATGAAGACGCTTCGCCCTAACCCCCGCGCAGCTGTGGGACCGGGCACCAGCGTGGTTTCAAGTAAACCAGGCCAGGTGCGTATGAGCCGCCCTTTTCCTGCAATCGAGGATGGCTCATATGGTTGACAAACTCACCGAACAAAACTCTATAAATGTAGCGAAGTATCGTTATAATGACGAAATTGATGGGCATATTGCATGGATGAACTCGATCGCAACATTCTGGGGCTTCTGGGGGCCGATGCGCGGATGTCGGTGGCCACCCTGTCGCGGCGGCTGAAGGTGGCGCGGTCCACCATTCAGGCCCGGCTTGAGCGGCTGGAAACCTCAGGCGTGATTGCCGGCTACACGCTCAAACTGGGTGAAGGCGCGCGCGAAGGCCGGTTGCGCGCCTCGGTTCTGCTCACGATCGAGCCTCGGGCGCAAGCCGCCGTGCTGACCCGGCTGAAGTCGATTGCCGAGGTGGAGCGGGTATTCACCACCTCCGGGCGGTTCGATCTTCTGATGCAGATCGCCTGCCCAAACACGCAGGTGCTTGATCAGGTCCTGGACCAGATCGGGGCGATGACGGGGGTTAAGGGGTCGGAAAGCCTGATCCACCTGTCGACCAAGATTGACCGGGCGGTTTAGCCGGCTTTCTGGCGGTTGGGTGGCAACACCCGCGCCAGCAGGTTGCGGATCGTGTCAGAGCGCTGCGGTTCTTCCAGCCCGTGCAGGCTGCGCAGCCGCTGACCGGCGGCCAGATCGGCAATGCCGTGGCTCATCGCCCAAAGCGCGCTGACGTCGGAGTGGTCGCCGCCAAGATCGGTGATCAGCGTGACAAGGTGGTCAAAGGCCGCCTCGGCCGCCGCCATCATCTCGGGGTCGGCAAAATCCGGCTTCTTCGACGAAAAGATCAGCCGGAACAGCGTTGGTCGCTGCGTCGCAAACTCTAGATACCCAAGCCCGGCGCGGATCGCCCGGTCGTGGGCATCTACAGCGCCCGCTTCGCTGGCGTCCAGCGTGGCCTGAAACCGGCGGAAGCCTTCTGCGGCAAGAGCCGTCAACAGCCCGCCGACATCGCCGAAATGATGCGCCGGGGCGGCGTGGCTGACCCCTGCCCGCTTGGCCACTGCGCGCAAGGAAAAGGCTTCGATGCCGCGCTCGGCCAGTTCGGCCTCGGCCGCTGCAAGAAGCGCGGCTTTCAGGTCACCGTGGTGATAGGGTCTGTCCCCGCCAGTCATGCCCTTGCTTATCAAGCCGGGATTTGGCTGTCAAAATTATCTTGACACTGGATAGATTGGGAGGCCAATATCCTGACACTGTCAAGATATGAGCGAACCATGACCCCGGACGCCCTTTTTCAACTCTCCGGCCCGCTGGCAATGCTTGGCTGGGGTGCGTTGATCCTGTCGCCGCTGTCGCCGGTCTGGGCTGACCGGGTCGCAGCCTTGCTGATCCCCCTCCTGCTGTCGGTCGCTTATGCCGCGCTCGTCCTCAGCTTCTGGGCAGGCGCGCCCGGCGGATTCGGGTCGCTGGCCGAGGTGATGGCGCTCTTCACCACCCCCGGCGTCGCGCTGGCGGGGTGGCTGCATTACCTCGCCTTCGACCTTTTCGTCGGCGCGTGGATCGTCCGCTCCGCGCGCGGTGAAGGTGTCCCGCATGTTTTCGTCATTCCCTGCCTGCTTTTGACCTTTCTCTTTGGTCCGGCTGGCTTTCTTGCCTTTCACATCCTGCGCGCTGCCCGCGCCCTTGCGGCCAAGGTGCCCGCATGACCGCGTTGATCCTCACCGCCTCGCCGCTTGACCGCATCCGTCATGCTGCCCCGCAACTGACCGCGATCACTGCCGTTTTGATACTTGCCGCCGCGCCGATCGTCATGGCGATGGGCATCGATGACCGGACTTTTCAAGACGAGGGTATCTGGCTCAAGCCGTTGAAGTTTCACATCGCGCTGGCGATCTATACCGGCTCGCTGGCGGTCTATGCGCTTGCCTTGCCACAAGGCCGCCTCCTCACCCGCAACTGGCGCTGGTATCAGGCCGTGGTGATTGCCGCGATCCTCGCCGAGGTGGTCTGGATCGGTGCCGCCTCGGCGCTTGGCACCGGCTCGCATTTCAACCTGACCGTGCCCGGCCTATACGGCTTCATGGGGATGGCGGCGGTCACGCTCACCTCGATCAGCCTCGCGATGGGGTTGCTGTTCTGGAAGACCCGCGCCGAACCCTTGCATCTGGGTCTGGCGCTTGGCTTGATCCTTACCTTCGTGCTGACCGTGGTCGTCGCCGGCACGATGTCGTCCGGCACCGGTCACCACATCGGCACACCCTTGACCGGCGCGCGTGTGCCGCTGATGGGCTGGTCGCGCGAGGTGGGCGACCTTCGGGTGGCGCATTTCCTTGCGACCCACGCGATGCACGCCGTCCCCCTCGCCGCGCTGACCGGGTCGCGCGCCGTTGTCTGGGCCTCGGCGGCGGGCTACACTGCCCTAACCCTCGGCACCTTCGTTCAGGCGCTGATGGGCCAGCCGTTGATCTGACGCTTTTCCTTTGCCCCCGCGCGCGCTAGAACCCGCGCGACCGCAGAGGGACAAGATCATGCCGATGGAAAAGACCTTCAACGCCGCCGAGGCCGAGGCCCGCCTTTACGCGATGTGGGAGGGCATGGGCGCCTTCAAGGCCGGGGCGAATGCGCGCCCGGGCGCCGAGGCGTTTTCGGTGATGATCCCGCCGCCGAACGTCACGGGCTCGCTCCACATGGGCCACGCCTTCAACAACACCTTGCAGGACATCCTCGTGCGCTGGCACCGAATGCAGGGCGACGACACGCTCTGGCAGCCCGGCACCGACCACGCCGGCATCGCGACCCAGATGGTCACCGAACGCGAGATGGCGAAGGAGGGCAACCTTTCCCGCCGCGAGATGGGCCGCGAGAAATTCACGGCCCGCGTCTGGCAGCAAAAGGTCGCCTCGCGCGGCACGATCATCGGTCAGTTGAAACGCCTCGGCGCCTCCTGCGACTGGAGCCGTGAGGCCTTCACCATGTCCGGCGCCCCCGGTGCGCCTGCGGGCGAGGACGGCAACTTCCACGACGCCGTGATCAAGGTTTTCGTCGACCTTTACGAAAAGGGCCTGATCTACCGCGGCAAGCGCCTGGTGAACTGGGACCCCCATTTCGAGACCGCGATTTCCGACCTTGAAGTGGAAAACATCGAGGTCGCCGGCCACATGTGGCACTTCAAATACCGCCTCGCGGGTGGTGAAACCTACGACTACGTTGAGAAAGACGCCGAAGGTAACGTCACCTTCCGCGAGACGCGCGACTACATCTCCATCGCCACCACACGCCCCGAAACCATGCTCGGCGACGGTGCCGTGGCCGTGCACCCCTCGGATGAGCGCTATGCTCCCATCGTCGGCAAGATGGTCCACCTGCCCTTGTGCGACCGCCTGATCCCGATCATCACCGACGAATACCCCGACCCCACCTTCGGCTCGGGCGCGGTCAAGATCACCGGCGCGCATGATTTCAACGACTACGCCGTCGCCAAGCGCGGCAATATCCCCTGCTACCGCCTGATGGACACGCGCGGCCAGATGCGCGCCGACGGTGCGCCCTACGCCGAGGCCGTGCTCCGCGCGCGTGAGATCGCCGCAGGCTCCCCCACCACCGAGGCCGAGGTCGACAGCCTGAACCTCGTGCCAGAGAAATACCGTGGCCTCGACCGGTTCGAGGCCCGGGCGCAGGTGGTGGCCGACATCACCGCCCAAGGCCTCGCCGTGACCACGCTGGTCAAGGAGCTTGACGCGGAAACCGGCTCCGAACACCTGCGGCTCGAACCGGTGGTCGAAGCCAAGAAGATCATGCAGCCCTTCGGCGACCGCTCCAAGGTGGTGATCGAGCCAATGCTGACCGACCAGTGGTTCGTCGACACCGCCAAGATCGTCGAACCCGCGCTCGATGCCGTGCGCTCGGGCCGCACGAAGATCATCCCGCCCTCGGGCGAAAAGACCTATTACCACTGGCTGGAAAACATCGAACCCTGGTGCATTTCGCGCCAGCTTTGGTGGGGGCATCAAATTCCGGTCTGGTACGGCCTGAACCTTGCGACCGAGGGTTTCACCGATGACGAAGGCGACAACGCCCTCGATCAGGTGGAACTTCTCCGTGTCCTTGGCGACGGCGGCTATGTCGACCGTGACGCCCGCTTCCATTGCGCATCTGACCTCGCCACGGTGGCGGAACGCTTCCGTGACGATCTTGCCGCCCTGCCGCATCCGTTGAACACCGCCCGCATCGTCGAGGTCGCCGACCGCCACGCCGCAGTCGAAACGCTCGCCGCGTCGCTTGCCGATTACGCCGTAGCGCAAGACCCGACCCGCCTCGCCTACCCGGTCTGGCGCGACGCGGACGTCCTCGACACCTGGTTCTCCTCCGGCCTCTGGCCGATCGGCACGCTCGGCTGGCCGGAACCCACGCCGGAACTTGCCCGCTATTTCCCCACCTCGGTCCTCGTGACCGGGCAGGACATCCTCTTTTTCTGGGTCGCCCGGATGATGATGATGCAACTGGCCGTAGTGAACGACATTCCGTTCCACACCGTCTACCTGCACGGCCTCGTCCGCGACGCCAAGGGCAAGAAGATGTCGAAGTCCTTGGGCAACGTCATCGACCCCTTGGAGATCATCGACGAATACGGCGCCGATGCGCTGCGCTTTGCCAATGCTGCGATGGCAAGCCTCGGCGGCGTCCTCAAACTCGACACCGCACGCATCGCCGGTTACCGCAACTTCGGCACCAAGCTTTGGAACGCCTGCCGCTTTGCCGAGATGAACGGCGTCTGGGAAGGCCACGCCACCGGCCCCGCCCCAAGCCCGAAGGCCACCGTCAACCAGTGGATCATCGGCGAAGCCGCCCGCACGCTGCATGAGGTGAACGCGGCCCTCGCCGATTACCGCTTCGATCAGGCTGCCGACGCGCTTTACAAGTTCGTCTGGGGCAAGGTCTGCGACTGGTATGTCGAATTTGCGAAGCCCCTCTTCGACGGGCCAGAGGCGGCAGAGACGCGCCAGACGATGGCTTGGGTCCTCGACCAGTCGATGATCCTTCTGCAACCCTTCATGCCCTTCATCACCGAAGAGCTGTGGCAGACCACCGGCACCCGCCAGAAGCCCTTGATCCATACCGACTGGCCCGCCTACGGCCTTAACCTCATCGACGCCAAGGCTGATGCTGAGATGAACTGGGTCACCACGCTCATCGACGAGATCCGCTCTGCCCGCGCGCAGATGCACGTCCCCGTGGGGCTGAAACTGGATATGGTCGCGACCACCTTCGACGAGGCCGCCCGTGCCGCTTGGGGCCGCAATGAAACCCTGATCAAGCGCCTCGCAAGGATCGAGACGCTGAGCGAAGGCCCCGCCCCGAAAGGCGCGATCTCGGTTGCCGTCGAAGGGGCTGCCTTCGCGATCCCGCTCGCCGGGATCATCGACATTGCCGAGGAAAAGGCGCGTCTGACGAAGGCAATGGAGAAGCTCGCCAAGGAAATCGGGGGCCTCAAGGGGCGTCTCAACAACCCGAACTTCGCGAAATCCGCCCCCGAGGACGTGGTCGAAGAGGCCCGTGCCAACCTCGAGGCGCGCGAAGACGAAGCCGCCAAGCTGCAAGCCGCCCTGACCCGCCTCGCCGACCTCGGCTGATTTCATCTGTCCTCAAATATCCCGCGGGGGGTTGAAGGGGGGCGCGAAGCCCCCCTTCTCCGCCGCCGGAGCAGGCGCGCGGCAAGACCAAATCGCCCGCCCGTCGCGGCGGCAGAAAAAGCAGTTAAAAATTCCATAATGCCCACCCGACGCCTTCAAGCATTTCAATCACTTGCGAGAATGTCCCACGGTGGACATCCCCCTTGCGGCATGGCGAAAACCCCCGCACACTCGCCCGCATGACCCGCTTTCTCACCCCCCTCGCCGACGCCCTGCCCTCGACGGTTCCCTTCACCGGACCCGAGACCCTCGAACGCCGCCAAGGCCACCCGTTCCGCGCCCGCCTCGGGGCCAACGAATCCCTCTTCGGGCCCTCGCCGAAGGCGATCAAGGCGATGGAAGCAGCCGCGCACGAGGCCTGGAAATACGGCGACCCGGAAAATCACGACCTGAAATCCGCCCTCGCCGCCCACCACGGCATCAGCCCGACCAACCTCGCCATCGGCCCCGGCATCGACGGGCTTCTCGGCCTGATCTGCCGCCTGACCCTTGAACCCGGCACGCCGGTCGTAACTTCGCTCGGCGCCTACCCCACCTTCAACTTCCACGTCGCGGGCTACGGCGGCACCCTCACCCGCCTGCCCTACAAGGGCGACCATGAAGACCCCGACGCGCTCCTCGCCGCCGCCCGGCAGACCGGGGCGCGGCTTCTCTACCTTGCCAACCCCGACAACCCGATGGGCAGCCACCACCCCGCCGGCGTGATCGAGGACCTCGTCGCCAACCTGCCGCCCGAGACGCTGCTCCTGCTGGACGAGGCCTATTCCGATCTCGCGCCACCCGGCACGATCCCCGACATCGCGGCGGACCACCCTCAGGTGATCCGCCTGCGCACCTTTTCGAAGGGCTACGGGTTGGCAGGGGCGCGGGTCGGCTATGCCATCACCAACCCGGACCTCGCCGTCGCGTTCGACAAGGTGCGCGACCATTTCGGCATGTCCCGGCTGTCACAGGCGGGTGCGCTGGCGGCACTTGGCGATCAGGCCTGGCTGGCAGCGGTTCAAGGACAGGTCGCAGCGGCGCGCGACCGGGTCGGCCGGATCGCACTGGCGAACGGTCTTCGCCCGCTGCCCTCGGCCACCAACTTTGTCACCATCGACTGTGGTCGCGACGGCGACCATGCCCGGCGCCTTCTGGCCGAGATCAGCCAGCGGGGCGTCTTTATCCGGATGCCCGGCGTGGCACCGCTGGATCGATGCATCCGGGTCAGTCTTGGCGACGATGCAGCGCTTGATGTTCTTGAGGCGGCATTGACCGAGGCGGTCGCTGCAATCCGCTGATCACTCCGCCGCGACACCCTTTGCCGGGCCGACGGAGGGCGCAGGGCCGGCGGGGCTTTCGGCAGGGCCAAGCTTCGGGCCTGCGCTGGCCGGTTCCGGGTTGAACAGTCGCATCGCGGGACGTTCGGGCAGGTCTTCACCCATGGCGCGCAATGGCCGGCGGAACACCAGCATGTTCTGGAACGTCGTCTTGGTGCCGGTAAAGCCCGCCCTTTCGTCGCAGGGCAGCGCGTCAGCCCGGACATATTCCCAGCCGTCGGCACCAAGCTGGTTCATCAGGTTGGTCAAAGCCAGCGCAAAACGCTCTTCGGTCGTCTTGACGCCCTTCGCCTTTTCACCACGGCGCGGGGCCGGAACCACATGATACTCGAACCGTTGCATTGACGCCTCCGCTGAACCGAACACCTTGAACGAACCTAGAGCAGAGCGGTTCCCCTGCCACCGCACTTTCGCGCGATAGGCAGCGGGTCGCCCAATCGCCCTAGAGGCCGAGCTTTTGCGCCACCAGCGCATTCACCGCAGCCGGATTGGCCTTGCCGCCGGTCGCCTTGATCACCTGACCTACAAACCAGCCCGCAAGCTTGGGGTTGGCCTTGGCCTTTTCCACCTGTTCGGGGTTTGCGGCGATGATCTCGTCGACCGCCTTCTCGATGGCGCCGGTGTCGGTGACCTGTTTCATGCCGCGCGCGGCTGCGACCTCTGCGGGATTGCCGCCTTCGGTCCAGAGGATTTCGAACAGATCCTTGGCCATCTTGCCGGAAATCTCGCCCGAGGCGATCAGGTCAAGCACACCGCCCAGTTGGTCGGCAGAGAGCGGGCTTTCGACGATGGACTGGCCCTCCTTGTTCAGACGGCCGAAAAGTTCGTTGATCACCCAGTTCGCCGCCTGCTTGCCGTCGCGGCCCTGAGCCACGGCCTCGAAGTAGCCAGCACTCTCAAGGTCCGCCGTCAGCACGTTCGCGTCGTAGTCGGTCAGGCCGAAATCGGCCATGAAGCGGGCCTTCTTGGCGTCGGGTAGTTCGGGCATCGTCGCGGCGATGTGGTCGACCCAGGCTTGCTCGATTTCCAAGGGCAGAAGGTCGGGGTCGGGGAAGTAGCGGTAATCATGCGCTTCTTCCTTGGACCGCATCGAGCGGGTCTCGTTCTTGTCGGGGTCGTAGAGGCGGGTTTCCTGCACGATGCTGCCACCGTCTTCGAGGATGGCGATCTGGCGGCGCGCCTCGTAGTCGATGGCCAACTGGATGAACCGCATCGAGTTCATGTTCTTGATTTCGCAGCGGGTGCCGAGATGCGAGAAGTCCTGCGTCGCTTGATACTTCTCGTATTGACCCGGACGACAAACCGAGACGTTCACGTCGGCGCGGAGGTTGCCATTCTGCATGTTGCCGTCGCAGGTGCCAAGATAGCGCAGGATCTGGCGCAGTTTGGTGACATAGGCGGCAGCCTCTTCCGGCCCGCGAATGTCGGGGCGGCTGACGATTTCCATCAGCGCTACACCGGTGCGGTTGAAGTCGACAAAGGACAGGTTCGGGTCCATGTCGTGAATCGATTTGCCAGCGTCCTGTTCAAGGTGGATGCGCTCGATCCGGACATGGCGGGCCACGCCAGCGCCCATTTCGACGATCACTTCGCCCTCGCCCACGATGGGGTGGTAAAGCTGGCTGATCTGATAGCCCTGCGGCAAGTCGGGGTAGAAATAGTTCTTGCGGTCGAAAGCGCTGGTCAGGTGGATCTGCGCTTTCAGGCCAAGGCCGGTGCGGACGGCCTGTTCGACGCAAAATTCATTGATGACCGGCAGCATCCCCGGCATCGCGGCGTCGACGAAGGCGACGTTCGAGTTCGGCTCGGCGCCGAAGCTGGTCGAGGCGCCGGAGAACAGCTTGGCGTTCGATGCGACCTGGGCATGGATTTCCATCCCGATGACCAGTTCCCAGTCGTGCTTTGCCCCCGCGATGACGCGCGGTTTGGGGGCGGATTGAGCAAGGTCGAGCATGAAGCCTCCGGGCGGCGATATACGCTGCCGGGTTTAGGGCGACGCGCGCCCTTGGGCAAGGGGCGTCGGTCAGGCGACGGCGCGGTCGTCCGGCATCATTGCGGCTAGACCATTGCCCCGCACGCCGATCCGGGCACCGCGCAGCAGCGCCGGGCCGAAGATCTGGTTGAGCGCAAAGACGAAACCGGTGGCCCCGTCACGCCAGGCGGCAAGATGCACCTCGGTCAGCCGGTTCCACAGGAGGTCGGACAAGGCGGCGCGCGTCAGGCCCAGCTCATAGGACTTGGTTGGCCCCTCGATCGCGAAATCCTCCATCAGTTCGACCATGATGTTGGCAACCAGATTGGCGCGGTACTGGCAGCCCGTCGCGGCCTGGAAATCGGCGAGACCAGAGAGGAATTGCTGCACGTCCATGCCGGGCGGGAAGGTACCGAGGATTTCGGCGGCAGCCATGTAGAACACGGCATAAGCGGCATCGCCGGTCTGTGCGTCGGTAAGCGCGGCGGCATATTTCGCCTCGCGGTCGAAGTTGGCGAGGGTGCCGAACCAGTGCGGCAGCAGGTGCTGGGCGTGGATCGCGTGAATATCGGCGTCGGTGGGGTCGAGATCGCACCAGTCCTCATACCAGTCGCGGCAGAGTGTGCGGCCACCCTCGATGCCGCGTACCAGCTGATAGCGGGTCGCCGCGAGGATCGGAGACATCTCTTCGATCGGGTCGAACAGAGACAGGACGTCCTCGGCGCGGGCGACATGAGCGGTGGTTTCTTTCCAGAGGTCGCGGGACAGCGAGCCTTCCTGCCCGACGAGGCGCTTGGCCCAGGCAAGGTCAAGATGCGCCTGCGCCAAAAGATGCGCGGCGGCATAGTCTTCGACATGGCTTTCGAACATCACTTCGAAGCGGGCAAGCTCAGCCTCGGCGGCGGGCCAATCCCGCGCTTCGAGGGCGGCCGCAAGTGCCGAACGTGCGCCGCGGCTGATCAAGGTCGCAACGCGCTTGCCGCCTTTGGCAGAAGCGCGCGACTGATCGGCGAAGCGGAGGCAATCGAGGAGGTCGGACCATTGGTCGGAGTCGGCCATCGCTGCGTGATCGGCGCGGATGCAGTGCCATTCGGTGACGGCCGGCGCCATTTTCAGAACCTTCAGGTCCAGCCGTTCCAACACCATTTCATCGGCAAGCGTCTCACGCGGGGCATTGGCGAAATCTTCCGGCAAACCGAACGAAGCGGCGATTTCCTGCTGGAGTCCGGGACCCCGGGTTTTCACGGTCGGCAGAGGCTGTGTAATGACCATAAGGGCAACCTTTTAACACTGGGTAGGAATTGCCGATCAAGTTGGCGGCAAATCGGGGCGTAATGATGGTATCGACAGGGATTTCAGGTGTCAGAATGACCGAAAATCGCCGCACTTACATCCTTGGGTTGTGTGCTGCATTGACGCTCGCGGGATGCGTGTCTGCCGCCGAGACCGACCGGCCCGTAACGCGCGCCGATTCGCCCCCGATGGGCTGGGATCACCGACCGGAAGCAGCCACCTGGACCGAGGCCACGCTTGTTGCGGTATCGACGAAGGACGCCGATCTGGCAAAGTTGGTTCCGGGCGATATCAAAGCTTGGTGTCCGGGGTATGAAACGGCCGATCTTGCCGAGCGGCGATCCTTCTGGGCCGGCATCCTGTCGAAGGTGGCCAAGTATGAGAGTTCATGGAACCCGGCAGCAGCTGGCGGCGGCGGACGCTATATCGGGCTGATGCAGATTTCGCCACGAACGGCTTCGAATTATGGCTGCGCTGCAACATCCGCGAAGGCGCTGAAAGACGGGTCCGCGAACCTGCAATGCGCGGTGGAGATCATGTCCGAGCAGGTGGCGCGCGACGGGTTGGTGGCCGGTGGCGGCAACCGCGGCATCGGGCGGGACTGGATGCCGCTGCGGGATCGGGGCAAGCGGGCAGAGATCGCGGCCTGGACGCGAGCGCAGCCCTATTGTTCCGGCGGCTTGACCATCGCCGAAGCCCGGTAGCCTCGGGGCCGACGAAGGGTTACGCGTCGCCGCGACCGAGCATCCGTTCCGCCATTTCCTGCAAGTCCCGGCTGAGGCGGGGTGTAGCAAGGATGCGTTTCAGTTGGGCCTGCGCAAGACTGCGGCGCGTTGCATCATAGCGCGGCCAGGTTTCGAACGCCGAGGATACGCGCGCCGCGGTTTGCGGGTTCAGCGGATCGAGCCGGATCAGCCAGTCGGCCACCAGTCGATAGGATGCCCCGGACAAATGATGAAAGCCGGCATGATTGGCCGAGAGCGCGCCGATCACCGAGCGGAAGCGATTGGGGTTCTTCCAGTCGAAGGCAGGATCTTCGGTCAGTGCGGCGGTAACGCGGGCCGCCGCTTCAGGCGCGGCATAGGCGATCTGCAACGAAAACCATTTGTCCATGACGTTGCGGTCGGCGTTCCAGCGGGCCGCGAACCGGTCCAGTTCGGCGGCGCCCTTGCCGATGTCCAGCAAGGCGGAAAGCGCGCCGATCTCTTCGGTCATGTTGGTGGCCTGCGCATAGCCCTTGGTGGCAGCCGTTCCGCCATCCAGCCGTGACAGCAGTCCCAGCGCAGCGACCTTGAGCGCGCGGCGGCCAGCCGACCTTGCGTCGGGTGAGAATGGGCCGGGGTCTGCGAGATCGTCATGAAGGTCGGCAAGCCGAGAGCCAAGGCGTGCAGCAAGAGCGTCGCCCATCCTCCGCCGTGCGGCGTGGATGCGGTCAGGGTCCGGCACGGTGCCCGCTGCGTGCAGCGTCTGGGCCATGTCATCCTCGCCGGGCAGACGGAGGGCAAGCGCGCGGTAAGCCGGATCGAGGCTGTCGTCAAAGACAACATGGACCAAGGCATCCAGCCAATCGCGCGGCACTTCGGCCGTGCCTGTCACCATGTCCGCCAGCACATCCTTGGCAAGCGCGCGCCCTGCTTCCCACCGGTTGAAGGGATCGGTGTCGTGCGCCAGAAGAAAGGCCCGCTCGGTGCGGCTGACCTTGTGGTCAAGCGAGACCGCGGCGGAAAAGCCGCGCAGGATCGACGGGACAGGCCGGGCCGCGAGCCCCTCGAAGCGGAAGCTTTGCCGCGCTTCGGTCATTTCAAGGATGGTGGTCGGCACTACCTCGTCGCCATTGGGATTAAGAAGGCCCACCGTGATTGGCAGCACCTTCGGGTGCTTCTCCGGCTGGCCCGGCGTTGGTGGATTGGTCTGCTCAAAGGTCAGGGTGTAGACGCCATCGGTATAATCGTCGCTCACCTTGAGGCGGGGTGTCCCGGCCTCGGTGTACCAGTGCTTGAACTGGGAAAGGTCGCGACCGGTCGCGTCCTCGAAAACCTTGAGCCAGTCCTCGATGGTTGCCGCGTCGCCGTCGTGGCGGTCGAAGTAAAGGTCCAGCGCGCGTGCATAGGCATCGTCGCCCACAAGGCGCTTCAGCATGCCGATGACCTCGGCCCCCTTTTCGTACACGGTGGCGGTATAGAAGTTGTTGATCTCGACAAAGCTGTCGGGGCGCACCGGGTGGGCCAGTGGACCGGCGTCCTCGCGGAATTGGCGGGCGCGCAGGGCCATAACATCCTCGATCCGCCGAACCGCCGCCGAGCGCATGTCGCCCGAGAACTGCTGGTCGCGGAACACGGTCAGCCCTTCCTTCAGGCAAAGCTGGAACCAGTCGCGGCAGGTGATGCGGTTGCCGGTCCAGTTGTGGAAGTATTCATGCGCGATGATCGCCTCGATCCGGGCAAAATCCTCGTCAGTGGCGGTTTCGGGGGAGGCGAGGACATAGCGCGAGTTGAAGATGTTGAGGCCCTTGTTCTCCATCGCGCCCATGTTGAAGTCATCGACCGCGACGATGTTGAAGACGTTGAGGTCGTATTCCCGACCATAAACCTCTTCGTCCCAGCGCATCGACCGGATCAGGCTGTCCATCGCATAGGCGCAGCGGTCCTCGTCGCCGCGCCGCACCCAGATGTTCAAGAGGACGTCGCGGCCGGAACGGGTGGTATAGCTGGAGGTGTGCGACACCAGATCGCCTGCGACGAGGGCGAAGAGGTAGGAAGGTTTCGGCCAAGGATCGACCCACACGGCGGAGGCTTTGCCGCGACGGACGGGATTGCCGTTGGACAACAGTATCGGCAGCTTGCTTTCGATCCGCACCTTGAAGCGGGCCATCACATCGGGCCGGTCGGGGTAGAAGGTGATCCGGCGAAATCCCTCGGCCTCGCATTGGGTGCAATACATGCCGCGCGACATGTAAAGCCCGCTGAGGGCAGTGTTGGACTCGGGCGCGATCTCGACCATGGTTTCCAGCACGAAGGGGCGCGATGGCAAGACCCTGGCCGGCAGCGTGAGGCTGACGTCATCAAGTTTTGGCGTCACCTCGACGCCATCAACGGTGCAGGACAGAAGCCGCAGCCCCTCGCCGTCCAGTCGCAGGGGGTGGCGACCGGGGCGGGCCGGGTTCGGCGTCAGGTGCAGTCGCGCCTTCACCCGCGTGGCCGAGGGCGACAGCTTGAAGGTGAGTTCCACCGTTTCAAGCAGGTGTGTGAAGGGCTGATAGTCCGCAAGGTGAATGGTCTGCGGGGTGGACTTTGTCATCTTGGCCTGCCGGTCGGGGAACATTTTGCGTTCGGGCAGGTTATCCGGGGCAGAGGTGCGCTTCAACCGCTGCCCGTGCAGCCGTTGTTATGGCCCAACACCCTTCCCTTCCAGAAAGGATTCCTTGATGTCCGCCCCCCAGACCAACCTTCCCAAACAACGACGTCGCCACCGTGGCCCGCTGATCGGACTGGTCGCGGTCGTGTTGTTCGCGGTCGGCCTCATCTTCTGGCTGGCGATGCGGACCGCGGACCAAGGCACACCGGTGGAGCGGTCCAACGTACAGATCGACGGGCGAACCGGGGAACCCACCGACCTTGAATTGCAAAACCCCACGCAACCGCCGTCGAGTGACGATGCGCGCTTGCCCGGCACTCCCCCACCGGACGGCGGGACGGTCACCACCTCTCCCTAAGCGCTTCGGTCCATTCGCATCGGATTTGCATTTGTGCCGGCGTGTCGATCTGCTATCGATGTTCCATGTCTGTTCTAGTCTGGTTCAAGCGCGACCTGCGCGTCGCGGATCATCCGGCGCTTTGCCTAGCGGCAATGTCCGGACCGGTTTTGCCCGTCTATATTGTCGAGCCGGAGTATTGGGCGCTGCCCGATACGTCGGCGCGGCAATGGTCGTTCATCGCTGAATCGCTGGAGGATTTGCGGCGGGAACTTGCGGCTTTGGGGGCTCCGTTGGTGGTGCGGACAGGCGACGCCGTGACCGTGCTTTCCCGGTTTTGTGGGCAGTACCGTCTGACTCGAATGATCAGCCACGAGGAAACCGGCAACAACTGGACCTTTGCGCGCGACCGGCGGGTGGCGGCCTGGGCCAGGGGGGCGGGCGTCGAGTGGACCGAGCTGCCGCAATCCGGTGTGGTGCGTCGGCTGGCAAGCCGGGATGGCTGGGCAAGGGCGCGCGATGTGTTCGTCGCCCTGCCCCGCCTTGACGTGCCGGCCTTGGATGCCGTCAAGGGGGTGGAGCCGGGGCCGATCCCGACAGCGCGCGCGCTGAAGCTTGGCGACGACCGCTGCCCGCACCGTCAGATCGGCGGCCGGGCGCAGGGGCAAGCGCTGATCGACAGCTTTCTGGCGACGCGCGGCGAACCCTACCGGACCGCGATGTCCTCGCCCGTGTCCGCAGAACGGGCCTGTTCGCGGTTGTCGCCGCATCTGGCGGTCGGAACGCTGAGCCTGCGCGACGCGGCGCAGGTGACGCGAGAGCGGCAACAGGAAAGGCCGGGGGGTCGCTGGGGCGGTGCGCTGACCAGCTTTCAGTCGCGTCTCGCCTGGCGCGACCATTTTATCCAGAAGCTGGAGGATCAGCCCGCACTGGAACATCGTGCCCTCCACCCCGGAGCCGAGGCCGCACGTCCGCGTCTGACCGATGCTTTGCGCCTGCAAGCCTGGGCGGCGGGCGAAACCGGGCTGCCTTTCCTTGACGCCTGCATGCGCTATCTCACGGCAACCGGCTGGCTGAATTTTCGGATGCGGGCGATGGTGACCTCGTTCGCCTCCTACCATCTGTGGCTGGACTGGCGGCTGAGCGGCACGCATCTGGCGCGGATGTTCACCGATTACGAACCGGGCATTCATTGGCCGCAAATCCAGATGCAATCGGGGACGACGGGCATCAACACACCACGCATCTACAATCCGGTAAAGCAGGGGTTGGATCAGGACCCGGCGGGAGTTTTCACGCGCCGCTGGGTGCCGGAGCTGGCGGCGGTGCCGCTGCCGTTCCTGCAAGAACCGTGGAAATGGCCGGACGCGCGGCGCGTGCTAGGCGACCGTTACCCGGACCCGATCGTGGACGTGGCCTCGGCCGCCCGCGCGGCGCGCGATGCAATCTGGTCGGCCCGGCGCAATCCCGGTTTTGCGGACCAAGCGGCGCGGATAGTGACCCGCCATGCCAGCCGCGCCGATGCACGGTTCGTCAATGATCGTGCGCCGCGCGGCAAGGGGTCAAGCGCTCAGTTGAGCCTCGACCTCTGATGCCACGCGGGGTGAAGAAAGCCGACCTGCCAGCCAATATCTGCGCCACCTGCGGCAAGCCGTTCACCTGGCGAAAGAAATGGGAAAAGGTCTGGAACGAGGTGAAGTATTGCTCGGACCGGTGCCGGGGCGCAAAGACGCCCCGGCGCTGAAACCTATTCCGCGCCGATGAAGCGCGCAAGCTTGCCCAGTGTCTGCAAGCCAAGCTCCACCGCGCCGAACCCTTTGGCGGTCTGATACTCCTCGGCTGTGGCAAAGGTCATCGAGAGCGTGACCTTGGTGGCATTGCCAAGATCCTCGAAATCCGCCGACGCGTCGGCATGTTTCGGGCCGTTTTCGCCCCAGTGGAGGGTGTAGGTTATGCGGTTGTGCGGCTGGATCACGATGTAGCGGTGGTGGTTGGGATAGACCGTGCCATCCGGCCCGATCATGTCGAACACCCAATCGCCGCCGGGCCGCAGGTCGATACGCGAGGTGCGGCAGGAAAACCCGTCCGGACCCCACCATTGCGGCAGGGTTTCCGAGTTCATCCAAGCGCCCCAGACCACGGCGACGGGTGCCTTGATCACCCGTTCCAAAATCATCGTGCGGTCGGCAACATCGCTCATTCCATCAATCCTCTTGCATAGGCTTCAAGCTGTGTGGCGACCGTTCCCCAGCCATCGAAAAAGCCCATGTCGCTGTGCGCCTTGGCGTTTTCGGGGGTGCGGTGACGGACCACGGCCTTGTAACGGGTCTTGCCGTTGCCGATGTCTTCGAAGGTCAGAATGGCGGTCATGAACGGTTCGGCTGCGGGCTTCCAACCGGCGGAGTAGGTGTCGGTGAACACCAGCTTTTCGTTCGGGATGACTTCGAGATAGACACCCTTGTTTTCCATCACGTTGCCATCGACATCGAAGGTCGTGTTGCAGGCACCACCGGGGCGAACGTCCAGTTCGCAGGCCGTCACCTTGTGCGGCTTCGGCACGAACCAGTGCACCAGATGCTCGGGCGTGGTCCAGCAGGTGTAGATCAACTCGCGCGGCGCATCGAGGTCGCGGGTCAGGACGAGATCCAGTTCGGGGTCGAGATCGGTGCTTGCGTTCATTTCTGCGCCTCCATCAGTTTCATTACATAATCGTCCAGCCGGTCGAGCCGCGCGTCCCAGATGGCGCGCTGTTCGTCCATCCAGGCGCGCATCGGGTCGAGAGCCTTTGGCACAAATGCGCAGGAGCGGACGCGCCCGCCTTTGGTGGTAGCAATCAGCCCGGCCGCCTCAAGCACCGACAGATGGCGCATGATGGTTGGCAGGCGCAGCCCGGTCGGTTCGGCAAGTTCGCTAACTGTTGCCGGACCTGTAGCCAACTTCGCCAGCATCGCCCGGCGGGTCGGATCCGCCAGAGCGTGGAACAGCAGCGAGAGATCGGGGTCATGCTTAGACATATGGCTAAGTAACATGCCGCATCGAGTCGGCGCAAGGAAAACATAGCCAAAGCGCTAAGTTTCAGTTTCAACGGTTCGCACCAGATGATTCAGGCTTCAGACGCATAATCCGTCGCCGCCACTTCTTGCGCTGGGTCGAGGCGCGGCCTAATTGGTATGCCATTGCATACGAAGGGGGCGAAGAATGACGCGCGTGATCAGGTCGGGTCTGGCGGTTGACAAGCGCCTTGCCAACTTTGTCGAAGAAACCGCCCTGCCCGGCACCGGGATTCCCTCCCATGCGGTGTGGTCCGGCCTTGCCACGGCCCATGCCACGATCGGCGCGCGCATCCGCGAGGCGCTGGACCGGCGCGACAGCCTGCAAGGCAAGATCGACGACTGGCATCGCGCCCGGAAAGGCCAGCCACAGGACGCGGCCGCCTACCGCGCGTATCTGACGGAGATCGGATATCTGGTTCCCGACGGCCCGGACTTCGAGATCGAGACGACGGGCACGGACCCGGAGATCGCCACGATTTCCGGCCCGCAGCTTGTCGTCCCGGTGATGAACGCGCGCTATGCGCTGAACGCCGCCAATGCGCGCTGGGGCAGTCTTTACGACGCGCTTTACGGCACCGATGCGATGGGCGATCTGCCTGCCGGCACCGCATACGATCCGGCGCGGGGAGCGCGCGTCATTGCCTGGGGCCGCGCCTTTCTGGATGACGTGGCACCGCTTGCCTCAGGTTCGCACAGCACCGCACCGCGCTACACCGTAGTCGACGGAGCGCTTCAGCCGGCCCTGACGGACCCGGACTAGTTCGCCGGCCACCGTGGCCCGGCCGACGCCCCGAATGCCATTTTGCTGCGCAACAATGGCCTGCATATTGTGTTGCGGATCGACTCTGGTCACCGGATCGGGGCGCAAGACCCGGCGGGGGTGGCTGACATCCGGCTTGAAGCGGCCCTGTCCGCGATCATGGACCTTGAAGACAGCATCGCGGCGGTGGATGCAGAGGACAAGGTTGCCGCCTATTCCAACTGGCTGGGCCTGATGCGCGGCGATCTGGAAGAAGTGCTGGAAAAAGACGGCCGAACGATCACGCGACGGCTGGCACCGGATTTCGAATTCACCGCACCGGACGGATCGGCTTGCAGCCTGAAGGGCCGCGCCTTGATGCTTGTGCGCAACGTCGGCCACCTGATGACCACGCCTGCGGTGCTGGATGGCGATGGCAACGAGCTGTCGGAAGGCATCCTCGACGCCTTCGTCACCACGATCTGCGCGCTGCACGACCTGCAAAAGACCGACGGGCCAAGGAACTCACTGCACGGGTCGATCTATGTGGTGAAGCCCAAGATGCATGGGCCTGATGAAGTGGCCATTTCGGACGACCTGTTCACGCTGGTCGAAGAGACCCTCGCCCTGCCCCGGAACACGGTTAAGCTTGGCATCATGGACGAGGAGCGGCGCACCTCGGCAAACCTCAAGGAATGCATCCGCGCCGCAAAGTCGCGCGTCGCCTTCATCAACACGGGCTTCCTTGACCGGACCGGCGACGAGATTCACACCTCGATGGAAGCCGGGCCGATGGTGCCGAAGGGCGAGATGAAGGGCCAAGCCTGGATCAAGGCTTACGAGGACCGCAACGTCGATATCGGGCTTGCTTGCGGGTTGCGCGGGCGGGCGCAAATCGGCAAGGGAATGTGGGCGATACCGGACCAGATGGCCGCGATGCTGGCGCAGAAGATCGCTCACCCCGAAGCCGGGGCCAGCTGTGCCTGGGTGCCGTCGCCCACCGCAGCCACGCTGCACGCCACGCATTACCACCGCATCGACGTGAAGGCCCGGCAAGAGGCGATTGCCAAGGCAGGCGAACGGGCAACGCTGGACCAGCTTCTGACCATCCCGGTCGCCAGCGGCACCAACTGGCCGGCAGAGATGGTTCAGCGCGAGGTGCAAAACAACACGCAGGGCATTCTTGGCTATGTCGTCCGCTGGGTCGGTCAGGGCATCGGCTGTTCAAAGGTGCCGGACATTCACGACGTGGGGCTGATGGAGGATCGGGCGACCTGTCGCATTTCGGCGCAGGCGCTGGCCAACTGGTTGCACCACGGCGTGATTTCAGAAGCGCAGACGATAGCGGCACTGCGCAAGATGGCAGTGGTAGTTGACCGGCAGAATGCGGGCGATCCCGGTTATCGCCCGATGGCACCGCGTTTCGACAGCCCGGCCTTTCACGCCGCCTGCGACCTGGTGTTCAAGGGCCGCGCCCAGCCGTCGGGCTATACCGAACCGGTCCTGCATGCCTACCGCCAGCAACAAAAAGCGGCAGGCTGATCAACGCCGGCGGACGCGAACCTCCTGCGCCCGTTTGGGTCGCAGGTGCGCCCAGTTCAGCAAGCCCGCCGGGACGCCGATCGCCACGCCGAACACCACAGCCCAGGCGAAGGTCAGCCAGTCGTAATAGCCTTGAGAAAGTCCTGCGATGACAACGGCACCTGCTACGCAGGACGCCCAGAGCGACACCAGCAGGACGCGCAAGTGGGGAAACATCGGTCAACTCCTTGAAGATCCTATTCAAGGTGCAACCTGACAAGCGGGGCGTTGTTCCCCCGCTAACCTATATCCAGCGCGATTGCATGAACCCGTTGGTTGAGGTCACCCAGCGCCTGATGCACGGCACGATGCCGCGCGACGCGCGACAGTGGCGCAAAGGCGGCGGCGCGGATCACGATCTTGAAATGGCTTTCGCCGGAACCGTCATCACCCGAATGGCCGGCATGGCGATGACTTTCGTTCACCACTTCCAGCCGCTCTGGTGCAAAGGCCCCCGTCAGCCGTGCCTCGATTTCATCCTTCACAGCCATTTCAGCCTCACCCCCTTCTATCCGCCGACAAAACCCCTAAACTCACGGCCCCGAGTCGGAAAGGCCCCCGAATGACCAACCGCCCGCCCTTTGAGTTCGACATCCGCGTTTCGGCGGACAAGAAACGCAAGAAAACCGTGCGGAGAGGCATGTCAGGGGCGTTCGAAACCTCGAACCGGGCCTGCGATTATCCCGGTTGCAAGGAGGGCGGCGCCTACCGCGCACCGAAGTCACCCGATCTGCTGGACGAGTTCTTCTGGTTCTGCAAGGACCACATCCGCGAGTACAATCTGAAATGGAATTTCTTTCAGGGGACGTCCGACGAGGATTTCCAGAAGTTCCTCGACAAGGACCGGGTCTGGGAACGCGAGACCAAGCCGTTCTCGCGGCTGGGGGACGGCAACGCCTGGGCGCGGCTGGGGGTCAACGACCCGATGTCGCTTTTGGGCGAAAAGGCCACGCAGAACCCCGGCAAATCCGCGCTCGTTTCAAACGCCACGCGCAAGTTGCCGCCGACCGAACGCAAGGCGATCGAAATTCTTGACGCCCGCGACACCTGGACCAAGACCGAGATCCGCAAGCAATACAAATCCCTCGTCAAGGATCTGCACCCCGACATGAACGGCGGCGACCGCTCGGACGAGGAACGCCTGCAAGAGGTGGTCTGGGCCTGGGACCAGTTGAAAGACAGCCGGTTCTTCCGCGAGTAGGCCGGCGCGAAGGACCGGGGGCCGTCAGGCCGCCCGGAACACCATCGCAGCACCGTTCATGCAATAACGCTTGCCCGTAGGCTCGGGCCCGTCGTCGAAAACATGGCCAAGATGCCCGCCGCAGCGTCGGCAATGCACTTCGGTGCGGCTGCCGAAAAGGCCGGGATCGGGCTTTGTGCGCACCGCATCCGGCAGTGGCGCATAGAACGACGGCCAGCCGGTGCCGCTGTCATACTTCGTTTCCGAGGCATAGAGCGGCAGGTCACATCCAGCGCAGTGGAACACTCCCTTGCGCTTCTCTGCATCAAGCGGGCTTGAACCGGCCGGCTCGGTGTCTTCCTCGCGCAAGACCCGGAACTGAAGGTCCGTCAAGCGCGCGCGCCATTCCGCTTCGCTCAAAGAGACCTCGAAGTCCTCGGCCCGCGCCATCGGAGCGGCGAAAACCGCGGCTACCGTCATCATGAATTGTCTGCGCTTCATCTGATCCATCCTTTTGCCGCACACCCTAACGCCCGAAGCTACGCAGGCCCCAGCAATAAGTTTCGACTTCACCAAAACGCGAAGCGCCGTGAAGCGCCCCCTGCCCCTTGAACCCCCCTGAGATATGTTCCAAACAACGCTATCCGCGCACGGGGCGCGGGCGCACTTCTGGATTGGACGACGCATGCTGGATCAGGCCGTGAAACCGACCGAGGAAATTTCGGTCCGTGATGTCTTTGGCATCGATACCGACATGCGTGTGAAGGGCTTTGCCGAACGGACCGACCGGGTGCCGGAGATCGACCCGACCTACAAGTTCGACCCCGACACCACGCTCGCGATTCTGGCGGGCTTTGCCTACAACCGTCGGGTGATGATCCAAGGCTATCACGGCACTGGCAAATCGACCCACATCGAACAGGTCGGCGCGCGGTTGAACTGGCCGACCGTGCGCGTCAACCTCGACAGCCACATCTCCCGGATTGACTTGATCGGGAAGGACGCGATCAAATTGCGTGACGGCAAGCAGGTGACCGAATTCCATGAGGGGATTCTTCCCTGGGCGCTTCGCAACCCTGTTGCGATCGTCTTTGACGAGTATGACGCAGGCCGCGCCGACGTGATGTTCGTAATCCAGCGCGTGCTGGAGCATGACGGCAAGCTGACGCTTCTCGACCAGAACGAGATCATCACGCCGCACCCATCGTTCCGTCTGTTTGCCACGTCGAACACCGTTGGCCTGGGCGACACGACCGGCCTCTACCACGGCACCCAGCAGATCAACCAGGCGCAGATGGACCGCTGGTCTCTTGTTGCCACGCTGAACTACCTCAGCCACGATGCCGAAGCCGCCATAGTTCTGGCGAAGTCGCCACATTACAACACCGAGAAGGGTCGCAAGACCATCGGGCAGATGGTGACGGTGGCCGACCTGACGCGGACCGCGTTCATGAATGGCGATCTGTCCACAGTCATGAGTCCACGCACGGTGCTGAACTGGGCGCAGAACGCCGAGATCTTCCGCAACGTCGGCTATGCCTTCCGGCTGACCTTCCTGAACAAATGCGACGAGCTGGAGCGCCAGACGGTGGCCGAGTTCTACCAGCGCTGCTTTGCCGAGGAACTGCCGGAGAGTGCGGCCAGCATGGCGATGCGCTGACGTTCAGAGAACGCCCAGACGACAAAGGGTGCGCCTCGGCGCACCTTTTTTTTGTCTGTGTGCCAAAGAACTGAAGAAAGTTCACATATCGCCCTATTTACGGGCGATTCTTTCGGCCTAATGTCTACATCATGGGCGCTTGGAAAACTCTTTGCGAAACCATCCCGGTCTGCCTTGCCCTTCAGGCACTGGCACCAATGGCTTCGGGCCAGACACCAGATTCCCACCTTCGAACCTTCGCAGTCTGTGCCGGGCGACTTTCCGCGCTGATGGAACACCAGTGGCTGACGGACGGCCCTGCTGCGGACCACACGGCCCGGTCTCGTGAAGCGATGCTGTCGCTGGTCGAGGCAGTGATGCCAGTTGGGGAAGCGGCGGCGGTAATGCACATGCGGATCGAGGCCAAGGTCGCACAGGCGGCGCTTTTGTCACGCGCGCGCTTTGCGCAGGACCCGGTAGCGGCCCGGCAGGCTGATCGCCTGATCGGGGGTTGCCTTGGCCTGCTGGGCCAGTCGTAAGACGCGAAAAAGGGGCGGATAACCGCCCCTTCTTGATATCTTCGTGACTGGCTCAGGCCTTGGCAGCCATCGTCGCGTTCGCCCACCAGACCACATCGTCCAGCATCGCCGAAGCCGACGGAGCGATCGAGCCTTCGATGTCGCCGAGGTTGCCCGAACCGCCGAAACCGGGGTGAACCTTGAAGAAGTCGCCGCCGCCGATGCGGACATTGTTGCGGGTCGGGACCATCTGAAGCTCAACCCCGATGTTCTGCAGATGACCCAGCGCGTTTGCGCCACCCATCGAACCATAGGCAACTGCGCCGAACGGCTTCTTCGCCCATTCGACATAAGCCTGATCCAGCGCGTTTTTCAGAACGCCGGTGATCGAGCGGTTGTATTCCGCGACCACGAAGATGTAGCCGTCAAAGCCGCCGATCTTCTTTTGCCATGCCACGGCGGCGGGGTCTTGCGACGGCGCCCATGCGTTCGAGGCGACCTCGTTGAAGAAGGGCAGCGGGTGATCGCGCAGGTCCACCACTTCGACGGTCAGGTCGTTGCGGGCCTCGGCCTGAGCCTTGATCCAGGCGGTCGGAAGGTCAGCAAAGCGCGTGGCGCGGGTCGAGCTGACGATGATGGCGATATGCGGCTTCTTGCTCATGGCGTGGGTCCCTTGAAGGTGTGTGCATTTCTGTGTGTCTAATGTGGTCAGTTGACCCAGCCTGCCAATCCCGCACACCCGCGCGGACCCTGTGCATTGCCGCACTCACTCTTGCCCCCGCCCCGCCGCAGTGCTTTATCTGTGCCATGAACAAGCCCAGCGACAACCCCGCAGATCCGTTCAAGAAAGCCCTGGCCGAGGCCACCCGCACCATGGCGGATGACCCGGACATGACGGTGACCTATTCGGTCGATCCGGCCGGCATGAACAAGGAAGGCGTCCGCCTGCCGCAGGTCTCGCGCCGGATGACGCGGGACGAGGTGCTGCTGGCCCGAGGCACCGCCGACGCTTTTGCGCTGCGCCGGAAATACCATGACGAGGGCGTGTCGAACCGCTATGCCCCGACGGGGCAACTGGCGCGCGAGATTTATGACGCGATGGAAACCGCCCGCTGCGAGGCGGTGGGTGCGCGCGACATGCCGGGCACCGCCGGCAACATCGACGCCAAGATCGCCAACGAGGCCGACCGCAAGGGCTATGGCCAGATCACCAATTCTGCCGATGCCCCTTTGCCGGTGGCCGCGGGTTATCTGGTGCGGCATCTGGCGACCGGGCGCGACATGCCGAAGGGCGCGGCCAATGTGATGGACCTGTGGCGCGGCTTCATCGAGGACCACGCCGCCGGCACCTTGCAGAACATTGACCATGTCTTGGCCGATCAGGCCGCCTTTGCACGGCTGACCCGCAAGGTGATCTCTGAGCTTGGCTACGGCGATCAGTTGGGCGACGACCCGGACACCCCCGAAGACGAAGCGGGGGACGAGGCAGAAGACGATCAGGACGCGCCCGATTCCGCTGGTGAGGAAGAGCAGGAGAGCGAGGACAGCGAAGCCTCGCCCGAACGCAGCCAGGAAGAACAGCTTGATCAGAGTCAGGCGCAGGTCTCGATGGAAGACAGCGCCGACATGGAACAGGGCGACGAGGCCGAGATGCCGGAGGGCGAGGCGCCGCTGGAACCGCCGCCGCCTGCCCCGCATTCCGACGCAGATCCGAACTATACCGTTTATACCACGGAATTCGATGAAGAAATCCGTGCCGAGGAACTTGCCGAACCGGCCGAACTGGAACGTCTGCGCGCCTATCTTGACCAGCAGCTTGAACCGCTCAAGGGTGCGGTCAGCCGGCTTGCCAACAAGCTGCAGCGCCGGTTGCAGGCGCAGCAGAACCGGTCGTGGCTGTTTGATCTTGAAGAAGGCACGCTGGACGCTGGCCGTCTGGCGCGGGTTGTGGCAAACCCGACAACGCCGCTGTCGTTCAAGCAGGAAAAGGACACCGAGTTTCGCGACACCTGCGTGACGCTTTTGCTCGACAATTCCGGCTCGATGCGGGGACGGCCGATTTCGATTGCTGCCATCTGCGCCGACGTGCTGGCGCGCACCCTCGAACGCTGCTCGGTCAAGGTGGAGATCCTGGGCTTCACAACCCGCGCCTGGAAAGGCGGGCAAAGCCGCGAGCGCTGGCTGGCGCAAGGCCGCCCGCTTGGCCCCGGCCGTCTGAATGACCTGCGCCACATCATCTACAAATCCGCCGACGCGCCTTGGCGGCGGGTCAGGCCGAACCTCGGGTTGATGATGAAGGAGGGGTTGCTGAAGGAAAACATCGACGGCGAGGCGCTGGAATGGGCGCACCGCCGCATGCTTGCCCGCCCCGAGGCGCGGCGCATCCTGATGGTGATCTCGGACGGCGCTCCGGTCGATGATTCGACCTTGTCGGTCAACCCTGCGAACTATCTGGAAAAGCACCTGCGTGATGTGATCGCGATGGTCGAACGCCGCCGCGCGGTGGAACTGATCGCCATCGGCATCGGCCATGACGTGACGCGCTACTACAACCGCGCGGTGACGATCACCGATGTCGAACAGTTGGCGGGTGCGATGACCGAACAGCTGGCCGGGTTGTTCGAGGTCGACCCGAAGAAACGCGCCCGAGCGCTCGGGATGAGGCGCGCGGGTTAACGGGGGCGAGGTGGGGAGGCCCCCGCACCGTGCCGGATCACCCCCGAAGGATGATTTCAAAACCGATCAACGGGTGACCGATGTTCCAGAGCTTCGAGACCACCGCCTCGCCCGAGCAGGGACCACCACGATTGGCCGCCCTTCGCGTGGCGCTTGCCGACGCCGGGCTGGCCGGGTTCATCGTGCCACGCGCCGACGCGCATCAGGGCGAATACGTCGCTCCACGCGATGAACGGTTGCAATGGCTGACGGGCTTCACCGGCTCGGCGGGCTTCTGCATCGTATTGCCGCACTTGGCGGGCGTGTTCATCGACGGGCGCTACCGGACGCAAGTCAAGGCGCAGGTGGACCTTGCCAACTTCACGCCCGTTCCATGGCCGGAAACGAAGCCGGGCGACTGGATCAAGGCGAACTTGCAGGCAGGAACCATCGGGTTTGACCCGTGGCTGCATACCGAGGATGAGGTTTCCAGACTTCGCATGACGCTTGAAGGCACGGGCGCAAGCATTTCACCTACAACAAATTTTGTTGATCTCATCTGCCCCGATCAGCCCGCGCCACCGCAAGGTCGGGCGTTTCAGCACCCCGACGCCTTGGCCGGGGATACCAGCCGGGAAAAGCGCGCCAGACTGGCAGAGGACTTGCGCCAACAAGGGCAGAAGGCCGCCGTCATCACCCAGCCCGACAGCATCTGCTGGCTTTTGAACATCCGCGGGGCGGACGTTCCGCGCAACCCGGTTCTGCACGGCTTTGCCATCCTGCATGACGATGGCCGCGTCACCCTGTTCGCTGATCCTGCGAAATTCGATGACGCCACCCGCGCCCATCTGGGCAGTGACGTGACGCTGAGCCCGCCCGAGGCCTTTGTGCCCGCGCTTGGCACCCTGCCCTCGCCGGTGCGGGTCGACCGCGCCAGCGCGCCTTTGGCCGTGTCGCAGATACTCGAAGCCGCCGGGATTGCCGTGGAATGGGGTGATGACCCGTGCCGCCTGCCAAAGGCGCGCAAGACCGCAGCCGAAATCGCCGCAACCCGTGAGGCGCACTTGCGCGATGGTGCGGCGATGGCGGAATTCCTGTGCTGGCTGGACGACCAAGCACCACAGGGCACCCTGACCGAAATTGACGTGGTCAAGGCGCTGGAGGGCTTCCGCCGCGCCACCAACGCACTGCACGACATCAGTTTCGACACAATCAGCGGTGCCGGCCCGAACGGGGCCGTGATTCACTACCGGGTCACCGAAGACTCAAACCGCGTTGTGGCACCGGACAGCTTGCTGCTGGTCGATTCGGGTGGCCAGTACGTCGATGGAACAACCGACATCACCCGCACCATCGCTATCGGCGATCCGGGCGACGAGGCGCGGCAGTGCTACACACGCGTTCTGCAAGGCATGATCGCGATAAGCCGGCTGCGCTTTCCAAAGGGTCTGGCAGGGCGCGACCTTGATGCCATCGCGCGCTATCCCTTGTGGCTGGCCGGTCAGGACTATGACCACGGCACCGGCCACGGCGTCGGCGCCTTTCTGTCGGTGCATGAAGGGCCGCAGCGCATTAGCCGGCTGTCCGACGTGCCGCTGGAACCCGGCATGATCCTGTCGAACGAACCCGGCTATTACCGCGAAGATGCCTTCGGGATTCGGCTGGAGAACCTGATCGTGGTCGAGACCGCGCCGCCCTTGGGCGACAACCGCACGCAACTTTCGTTCGAAACGCTGACCTTCGCGCCATTCGACCGGAGGTTGGTCGTGACCGCCGCGCTGTCACCCGGAGAGCGGGACTGGCTGAATTCGTACCATGCAGCCGTGCTTGAAAAGCTTGCCCCTCGCGTCGCAGCGACTACCTTGGATTGGTTGAAGGCTGCCTGCACGCCGATCTGATCCACTCATTGCATGAGGATGTCATGGCCGACCATATCAAGATATTGCCCGCTGGCGGTGTGGTAACCGTCATGGCCGGAGGGGTGCGCCTTGGTAGCAGCGCGCGGGCACTGGAACTGAAAGAGGGCAGTTATCCCCCTGTGCTTTATGTGCCGCGTGAGGACATCGACATGTCCAGGCTGGAAAAGACCTCGCGCAGCACCACCTGCCCGTGGAAGGGGGCTGCCAGCTATTATTCGATCCAAATCGACGACGGCAGGCTGGACAACGCCGTCTGGAGTTACGAGTCACCCATCGATGACATGGCCGCGATAGCCGGTCATCTGGCCTTCTACCCCGACAAGGTCACGCTGACGCGGCAGCGGCCACCGACCTGATCCGTTCGACCATCGCGCGCACCCCGTTCGAGCGCTGGCTTGACAGATGTTCGTTCAGCCCAAGTCGGCCAAGTTCGGCTGATGCGTCGACTTTCGTGACCTCTGCCACCGGCAAACCGGAATAGAGCGCGTGCAGCACCGCGATCAGCCCGCGAACGATCATTGCATCGCTTTCGCCATGAAAATCGAAGCGCCCGTTTTCGATGACAGGACGCAGCCAGACCTGACTTGCACACCCCTGCACCTTAAGCGCCGGCACCTTGAAGCTGTCGTCTAGTGCGGGCATCGCCTTGCCCAGTTCGATCACATGCCGATAACGGTCCTCCCAGTCGTCGAGAAACTCGAAGGTCTCCGCAATATCCTCGAACGCCTCGGTGGCCATCGGTCTCTCCACTTGGTCCCGGTTGAGGTAAGTCGCGCGGGCGCAAACGTCCAGCCCCACAACGCGCGCTTTTCAAACGCGGCGGCGTAGGCTACCCAAGGGCAACCAGTTTCAGGATGCCGCCATGCCAGCCCGCCAGATCCTCGTCTTGTCCCTTTGTGCCCTGCTTGCCGGCTGCGGCGGGTTTCGTGACAGCCGGTTGAACCCGTTCAACTGGTTCGGGCGTTCCGAACCGCGGGAAACCATCGTGTTGCCGGAAAAGGCCGCCGATCCGAGGCCGCTGGTGGCCGAAGTGCTGAGCATGTCGGTCGAACCGATGCCGGGCGGCGCGATCGTGCGGGCTACCGGGCGCACGCCGACGCAGGGCTGGTGGAAAGCCGAACTTGTGCCGCAACCGCTGACCGAAGGCGGCGCGCTGGTCTATGAATTCCGCCTGCTGCCACCAATCACCCCCACCGACGTCAACACCCCGCAGTCGCGAGAGGTGACGGTGGCAGAGTTCATCTCGGACATCAAACTGGATGCGGTGCGCGAGATTGTGGTTCAGGGTTCCGGAAACGCGCGGGCGTCGCGGCGCTAAAGCCGGACAATCCGCACTTCATTGCCCTTGGCCGACAAGGCGATCTCGCCCCGGCAGAGCCGCAGCGCGTCTTCGCCAAAGGCTTCCATGCGCCAACCGCTCAACGCGGCCATGTCCCGCTCTCCAGCCGCAATCGCGTCAAGATCAGCGCTTGACGCGATCAGCCGAGGGGCGACACCAAGGCTTTCCGATTTGGCCTTCAGCAAGACGCGCAACAGGTCCGCAAGCGCCGGGTTGACCTGAATCTGGTCGCGGGACGCATCGATCCTTGGCATGTCTTCGGGGCGCATCTCGACGCCCGCCTTTACCGCCTGCAGGATGCCCTCGGCGATTTCGGCCTTGCGACCTTCGCGCATCAAGAGCCGCGAGCGGCCCAACTCTTCCAGCGTGGCCGGGCGCGTCGATGCCAGTTCCAGAAGGGCATCGTCCTTCATCACCCGCGAGCGGGGGACGTTCTGCGTCTGCGCGTAGGTTTCACGGAAACGGGCCAAGGCCTTGACCACGGCCATGAACCGGCCCGACGTGGTGCGGGTCTTGATCCGTGTCCAGGCTTCGTTTGGCTCTACCGTATAGGTGGCCGGGTCGGTCAGCACCGCCAGCTCTTCCTCGACCCAGTCGGCGCGCCCGTTCTTCTTCAGTTGGGCGGCGAGGAATTCGTAGATCACCCGCAGATGCGTCACATCGGCAAGCGCGTAATCCTTCTGGGCGTCGCTCAGCGGGCGGCGGGACCAGTCGGTAAAGCGCGAGGTCTTGTCCAAATTCTCGCGGGCAATCTTCTTGACGAGGGTCTCGTAGCCGACCTGCTCGCCGAAACCGCAGACCATGGCGGCGACCTGAGTGTCGAACAGTGGTTTCGGGAACACCCCGCCTTCGACAAAGAAAATCTCCAGATCCTGCCGCGCGGCGTGGAACACCTTGACCGTCGCCTCGTGGCGGAAGAGGTCATAAAGCGGTTCAAGCGACATGTCCGCGCCCTCGATCGGGTCGACCAGAACCGCTTCACCTGCCCCCGGCATCGCCATCTGGATGAGGCAGAGCTTCGACCAATAGGTCCGCTCGCGCAGGAACTCGGTGTCGATCGTGACGTAAGGCTGGGTCTTTGCCATCGCGCAATAGTCGGCGAGGTCATCAGTGGTGGTGATCGTGCGCATCTTGCGCCTTTCCGCGATACGCGGGGTCATCCCGCAGACCGCCATCGCTTACAGGCGAACAGCGACAAAAGAAAGGGGTCAGGGCAAAAGCACCGGTCGGTGATCGCCGGCAGCGAAGCGTCGCAGCACCGCCGGGTAAAGCCTGTGCTCCATGACCAGAACCCGCTCGGCGAGGCTGGCTTCGTCATCACCGGGCCTGATCACCACGCGGGCCTGCCCGAGGATCGGGCCTGCATCCAGTTCGGCTGTGACCTCATGCACGGTGCAACCGGCCTCGGCATCCCCCGCCGCAAGTGCGCGGGCATGGGTGTGCAGGCCGGGATAGACCGGCAAAAGCGACGGGTGGATGTTCAGCATACGGCCCGCGAAGCGCTGCACGAAGCCCGGCGTAAGCACGCGCATGAAGCCCGCTAGGCAGACGATATCGGGCTTTGCCGCCAGCAAGGGTTGCAACAGGGCAGCCTCGAACGCCTCGCGGTTCTTGCCAAAGCTACGGTGATCGACGGCCGCCACGGGCACGCCCAGTTCCGCCGCATGCACCAGCCCAGCCGCTGACGGATCGTTCGATGCGACCAGCACCGGACGCGCCGGATGGTCGCCCACCATGTCGCGCACCAGCGCCAGCATGTTCGACCCGCCACCCGATATCAGGATGGCGACGCGCTTCACAGCAGCCGGCCGCGGTAGATGACCCCCTCGCCGGCAACCACGCGCCCGATCCGGGTCACGGTCTCACCCTCGGCCTGCAAAAGCGCGGTCAGCGCCTCGGCGCGATCCTCGGCCACGACGGCGATCATGCCGATGCCGCAGTTGAACGTCTTGAGAAGCTCGGGCTCCGTCATGCTTGCGGTCTGGGCCAGCCAGCGGAAAACCGGCGGCAGTTGCCATGTGGAAAGGTCGATCTCACAGGCCAGGCCTTCGGGCAGAACGCGCGGTGGGTTTTCCGTCAGACCGCCGCCCGTGATATGGGCCAAGGCATGCACCCCCCCTGCCCGCACCGCCGCCAGAACCTGCCGCACATAAAGCCGGGTCGGCACCAGCAGCGCCTCGCCAAGCGAACCACCGCCGAACGGCGAGTCCGCATCCCAGCCAAGACCTGAAAGCTCGACCACCTTGCGGACAAAGGAATACCCGTTGGAATGGACGCCAGCCGATGCCAGACCGAGCAGGACATCGCCTTCGCACACATCGACCGGCAGGACATTTCCGCGTTCCATCGCACCGACGGCAAAGCCCGCGAGGTCGAAATCGCCCCCGTGGTACATTCCCGGCATTTCCGCCGTCTCGCCCCCGATCAACGCACAGCCTGAGGCCTCGCAGCCGGCAGCGATACCGTTGATAATGCGGGTGGCGGCATCGACATCCAGCTTGCCGGTTGCAAAATAGTCCAGGAAAAACAGAGGCTCCGCGCCTTGGCAGACCAGATCGTTGACGCACATCGCGACAAGATCGATGCCGATGGTGTCGACCACGCCGGTGTCGATCGCGATCCGTAGCTTGGTGCCGACGCCATCGGTTGCCGCCACCAGGACCGGGTCGTCGTAGCCCGCTGCCTTGAGGTCAAAGAGCGCGCCAAACCCACCAAGGCCACCCATCGTGCCTGCGCGCATCGTGCGCTTGGCCGCCGGTTTGATCCGGTCCACCAGCGCGTTGCCGGCGTCGATGTCCACGCCCGCATCCGCATAGGTCAGGCCGTTGTGTCCCGTCGCCATGGCGCCCCCTTGAACTGCGTTTGGTCGCGTGGTCGCTACACCAAGTTGCTTGCAGCGGCAACTGCGGCCTTGGTGCAACTTGGCGGGCGATTAGCGGACCTGCATGCTGCGCCTTTGGCTTGACCCCAACGGCGGCTCTGCTAGGCAAAGGTGATGGGCCTGTAGCTCAATTGGTTAGAGCAGGGCGCTCATAACGCCTTGGTTGGGGGTTCGAGTCCCTCCGGGCCTACCACATCCCAACGCATGGGCTGGCGAAGATGAAAATCGGCGACGTGTCCTTTTGGTATGGCGACATCGGCCTGCCCTATCGGCGGGCGGCACTGGCGGGCGACGCAACGGCTGATGTGGCGATAATCGGGGCTGGCTACACCGGGCTCTGGACCGCTTACTACCTTAAGAAAGCCAATCCGGCGCTGGACGTGCTGGTGATCGAAAAGGAATTCGCCGGTTTCGGTGCTTCGGGTCGTAACGGTGGCTGGCTGACCGGCGGGTTTGCCTGGACGCATCGGCGCTATCTGGAAACCTCGTCCGAACACGCCGTCCGCGCCATGGTCGAGGCGATGAACGGCACCGTCGACGAGGTGATCCGGGTGGCCGAGGCAGAGGGCATCGATGCCGACATCCGCCGCACCGATGAATTGATGGTCGCAACCAACCCCGCCCAGTTGTCGCGCATGAAAGCCGAGGTGACGCACCGCCGTCATTGGGGCGAGGAAGGCCGGGTGTTCGAGATGGCCGCGAACAGCCTTGCCGACCGCATCCGCATTCCCGACGCGCTTGGCGCTATGGTCGTCACCAACGTCGCCCGCATCCAACCGGCGAAACTGGTACGCGGACTTGCTGCCGCTGTGGAGAAACTGGGCGTCCGCATTGTCGAAGGCACATGCGTCAGTGGCTATGAGAAAGGCAGCGTCACTACCGACCACGGCACCGTGCGCGCGCCTGTCATCCTGCGGTGCACCGAAGGGTTTACCGCCAGCCTCGATGGGCTGAAACGCGACTGGCTGCCGCTCAACTCGGCCCAGATCGCCACCGAGCCCTTGTCGGAGGACATCTGGCGGCAGATCGGCTGGCAGGGGCATGAGATCGTCGGTGATTTCGCCAATGCCTACTGCTATTGCCAGCGCACCCGGGAAGGCCGCATCACGGTTGGCGCGCGTGGCGTGCCCTACCGCTTCGGCTCCAGCCTCGATACCAACGGCGCTCCCGACGCCGAGACTATCCGCCGGCTGACCGCGATCCTGCACCGCCATTTCCCTGCTGCCCGCGCCGCGAAGATCGACCACGCTTGGTGCGGCGTGCTGGGCGTGCCGCGCGACTGGTGCGCCACAGTGGGTCTTGACCCTACCACCGGGCTTGGCTGGGCAGGCGGCTATGTCGGGGTCGGCGTCTCCACCTCAAACCTCGCCGGGCGCACGCTGGCCGATCTGGCCACCGGCCGCGACACCGACCTTGTGCATCTGCCTTGGGTCAATCGCCGCGTCCGTCCATGGGAGCCGGAGCCGCTGCGTTGGCTTGGCGTGCATGGCATGTACGGGCTGTTGAACGCCGCCGACCGGCGCGAATCACGACCCGGCGCGGGGCCGTCACGCTTGGCCGCACTAGGCAACCGGTTGACCGGACGCGGCTAAAGCTTGCCCGATGCCCACCCGCTTGGCATAACACCCCGAGCTTTGGGAGAGCAGCGCGCATGAAGTTTCATCGTCGGCACATTCTGGCGCTTCCGCTGGCGCTGCTTGCCCGTCCAACCAGCGCGGCCAGCCGGCCCGAGGTAGAGCGCGACGTGGTCGTGACATGGTACAGGCTGATCCTCGAACTCGTCCGTCACACCGCCACCTATTCGCCCCCCGTCGCTGCCCGCGCCTTTGCCTACATCGGCGTCAGCGCGCATGAGGCGATGGCCAGCGGCAACCCGGCGCTGCGCTCGCTTGCCGGGCAGGTGAACGGGCTGGCAGCGCTTCCGCCCCGGGCGGCTGGCGAACATGACGAAGCTTGCGTCCTGCACGCAGCACTTGCCGCCTCGGCGCTGAACTTCTTCGGCAACACCGGACCGACCGGCCAGCGTGCGATGCAGGCGATGGCACGGCAGATGGCCGCGATGGCGATGGAGGGTATCGCCAGCGATGTCGTGGCCCGCAGCACCGGGCATGGCGAGGCGATTGCCGCCAAGATCCTGCTATGGTCGCTGTCCGATGGTGGCGCGGCCGTCGAGAACATGGGCTTTCCAGCCAGCTACACGCCCGGCACCGACCCGCAGGATTGGGTGCCGACCAGCCTCGTCCGTCAGCAGCAGGCCCCGCTTCTGCCCGACTGGGGCAAGGTCCGCCCTTTCGCAATGCCCGACGGCAATACCTGCGGACTGCCCGCCCCGCCCGCCTACAGCGACGACCCGGCCTCGCCGTTCTTTCTTTCCGCGCAAGAGGTCTACGACACTGTCACCAACCTGACTGATGAACAGCGCCTGATCGCGCGCTTCTGGTCTGATGATCCGATGCTGTCACCGACGCCGCCCGGCCACTGGATCGCCATTGTGCTTGATATCGCGGACCGAGACGCCTTGCCCGCCGACCGGCTGACCGGAGTGCTTGCCACCCTCGGCATCGCGATGGCAGATGCCTTCATCGGCTGCTGGGCGACGAAGTTCGAACATAACCTCTTGCGCCCGGTCACGTATATCCGCCGCCATATCGACCCCAAGTTCGAACCGCTGCTGATCACCCCGCCCTTCCCGGAATACCCTTCCGGCCACAGCACCCAATCGGGGGCCGCAGCAACCTTGCTGACCGCCGCGTTCGGGGACAATTTCGCCTTCGACGATTACACCCACGAAGACGAAGGCTTGCCGGTGCGCAGCTTTGCATCCTTCTGGGATGCCGCCGAAGAAGCCGGTATTTCAAGGCTTTACGGCGGCATCCACTACCGCTTTGGCGTGGATGACGGTCTGACGCAAGGTCGATGCATCGGCGCATACGCCGCTGCCTTGAAGACGCGCGCATGACCCTTCGCATCGCCTTGATCTTCGTGGCCACGCCGGTCGTGGCCGAGCCTCAGGTCCCCGTCTTTGTGGACGAAACCACCAGTTCCGGCATCACCACCGCCTATCAGGGCGACTGGGAATACATGGTCGGCGGCGGGGTTTCGACCTTCGACTGTTCCGGCGACGGCTTTCCCGAAGCTTTCATCTCGGGCGGGGCCGAGCCTTCGGCGCTGTACCTGAACCGCAGCGCGCAGGGCGGCGCGCTCACCTTCCAGAAGTCCGACGCCGCGTTTCCTGACGCCGTCACCGGGGCATACCCGCTGGATATCGACAGCGACGGGATCATCGACCTCGTCACACTCCGCGTTGGCCCCGATCTTCTGCTGCGCGGGCTTGGTGACTGCCGGTTCGAGGATGCCACCACTGCCTGGGGTTTTGACGGCGGTGATGCCTGGTCGACCGCCTTCGCCGCGACATGGGAGAAGGGGCAGACATGGCCAAGCCTCGCCATCGGCACTTACATCGACCGCAAGGAAGAGGCCTTTCCCTGGGGCTCCTGCACCGACAACACGCTTCACCGCCCGAGCGGCGAAGGCTATGGCGCGCCGACCCCGCTGACGCCCTCATTCTGCGCCCTGTCGATGATCTTTACCGATTGGAACCGTACCGGCCAGCCTGCCCTGCGCGTCTCCAACGACCGCGAATATTACAAGGGTGGTCGCGAACAGCTTTGGCACCTGGACCCCGACAAAGCGCCCCGCGAATACACCGAGGCCGAAGGCTGGAAGCGGTTGCGCATCTGGGGCATGGGCATCGCTGCCGCCGACATCACGTTGGACGGCTACCCGGATTTCTATCTGACCAGCATGGCGGACAACAAGTTCCAGACGCTTGCCGCGCCCGAACCCGGCGCGCCGCCGGTCTACAGCGACCTCGCCTTCGCCAAAGGGATAACTGCCCACCGCCCCTACACCGGTGGCGATTTCAAACCATCCACCGCCTGGCATCCGCAGTTTGCCGACGTGAACAACGACGGAAGGCTGGACCTGTTCGTCGCCAAGGGCAACGTCGCCAAGATGCCGGATTTCGCGGCCGAGGACCCGAACAACCTTCTCCTCCAGAACGAGGACGGCACCTTCACCGAGGCAGGCGACAAGGCCGGAATCGCCAGCATGAAGATCGGTCGCGGCGCACAGGTGGTGGACTTCAATCTTGATGGCGCACTTGATCTTGTCGTTGTAAACCGCTGGGAAAGCGCTGAAATCTGGCGCGGAGATACCAGCCTTACCGACGCATGGGTGCAGGTGCGCCTCGACCAGCCCGGCCCAAATCGCAACGCGATCGGTTCGGTCATTGAGGTGCGCCGCGGCGAGGTTGTCGAACGCCACGAGATCACCTCGGGTGGCGGTCACATGAGCGGGAGTGTGGGCTGGCTGCACTTTGGTCTCGGCGCCGCCGATACCGCCGAATTGCGGGTGATCTGGCCGGACGGCAGCGAAAGCCCGTGGCAGACCCTGCCCGCCCGCGCCTTCTACACCCTCAGCCGCGATGCCGAACCGGCAGTCTGGCAGCCCTGATCGTCACCCGACCTCAAGGTCGAAGACCATGATCCCCGCCACGCCACCATTGCACAGGGCCACCAGATCGCGCCCGGCGGCTTGATGCTCGGGGTGCTGTTCATAGGCCAGATGGGCCGCCCGATCGCGGAAAGTGCAGATGAATCCCATGTCGTAGCGCGCTGACTTCGCCTCGAAATCGCGGTTCGGCCCATGCTGGAACGCGGTCATGCCATCGACCTTCTCTGCCAGCGCCGCCAACCGGCGCATCACATCGGCCAGCGCCCCCTCCGGCGCATCGTCCCGGATATCGCAGAACACACAGTGTTGCAGCATCGCCTAACCCCCGCTTGACGCACGTGCGATCAATTCCACCTTTGCCCGCGTCTCGGCAACCGGGTGCTTGTCCTGTTCCAGCCAGTCGACCAGCGTTTCGGCAGCGGCGCGGCCAAAACCTGCGATGTTGCAGCGCACCGACGACAATTGCGGGTAGACCATCGCACATTCCTCGATGTCGTCGAACCCGACCAGCCGGAAGTCGCGCCCCACGCTGCGCCCCTCGGATGCAAAGCCCGCGATCATGCCCAGTGCCACCAGATCGTTGAAACACACAGCCGCATCGACCTGCGGGTGTTCGCGCCCAAGCCGCAGCGCCGCCTCGCGTCCGAAAGCGCGCGACGACCGGCCTTGCAGCACGACCGGTTCCAGCCCGGCTTCCGCCAGCACCGCCAGATACCCCGCCATCCGCTCTGCCGTGATCGGACGCCCCTCCGGCCCGCCGACGAAGGCGATCCGTCGCGCGCCAAGATCCAGCAGGTGCCGCGTCGCAACCCGCCCGCCGGTCAGGTAATCGAACGATGCGAAGGGAAACCTCGTCGTATCCGCCGACGCCTTTCGCAGCACCTGCAAAACCGGAATGCCAGCCCGTTCCAACGGCCCGAAGGTCGCCTCCGTCACGCCATAAGTGGGCGAGATCACCAGACCCGAGACGCCATGCTCAACCATCGATCCAACGACCTGAGCCTGAATGGCGGGGTCTTCGTCGGTGTTGGCAATCACGGTGGCATAGCCGCGCGCCGACAGTTCCATCTGCAGGCTGGTGGCGAACTCGGTGAAGAAGGGGTTGCGCAGATCGTTGATAACCAGCCCTATGAGCCCGACATTGGCCGAGCGCAGGTTTGCCGCCGCGCGGTTGTAGACATAACCTATCGCCCGCATCGTCTCGCGCACCTTGGCGCGGGTTTCGTCCTTTACCAGCGGGCTGTCCTGCAACACGAGGCTGACGGTCGATTTCGACACGCCCGCCGCTTCGGCCACCTCGATGATGGTCGGCCGTTTCGTCACCCCGCCTCGATCCCGTGCAGTTTCAGCAAAAGCCCCATCCGTTCTTCCGCAAGGTCAGGTCGTTCCAGCAGACGCGCCGCGTCGGCCAGTCGGAACACGGCCGAGTAATGCACGATGTCACGGCTGGATTGAAACCCTGCGGGCATGATGAAATGCCGCTGGTGGCCGTTCAGCCACGATAGGAATGCGATCCCCGCCTTGTAGAACCGCGTCGGCGCACGGAAAATCTCGCGGCTGAGCGGCACGGTCGGTGCCAGCAGGCGGTGGTAGGTCTCGCTGTCACCCAAGGCGAGCGCTTCCAGTGCCTGACTGGCAGCGGGGGCAATCGCCGCGAAAATTCCCAGCAAGGCATGCGAATGGTGGGTGCCATCACCTTCGATCAGCGGCGCGTAATTGAAATCGTCGCCGGTATAGAGCCGCACAGCCTTGGGCAAGCGTGCCCGAAACGCCTCCTCATGCGCTTGATCCAGCAGTGAAATCTTGATGCCATCGACCTTATCGGGGTTTTCAGCGATAAGCCCGAGTACAAACTCCGTTGCCTCTGCGACATCGGTGCTGCCCCAATAGCCCGCCAGCGCCGGATCGAACATCTCGCCCAGCCAATGCAGAATGACCGGTTCCCGCGCCCCTTCGATCAGCTGGCGGTAAACCCGACGGTAGACGCCCACCCCCGCGCCCATCGCCGGGAATGCCCGGCTCGCCATCAGGATCAACTGCCCGCCTGCCGCCTCGATCGCTTCGGCCTGCGTCTGGTAGGCTGCAAGGATCGCCTCCGCCGACCGCAATTCAGCGAGCGGCAGGTGGTCGGTTCCGGCACCGCAAGCCACGCGTGGCCGCATCGGATGCGCTTTCGCGGCCCGCATCGTGCGCTGGATCAGATCCAGCGCGGTCGGCCAATCGACCCCCATGCCGCGCTGCGCGGTATCCATCGCTTCGGCCAGCCCAAGGCCCTGATCCCAAAGCTGCTGCCGGAACGCCAGCGTCGCGTCCCAATCCACCGCAGGGCGGGTGTCCCACGGGTTGCGCTCCCGCAGCGGGTCCGAGATCACATGCGCTGCCGCAAAGGCGGTGCGCGTTAGCGGCACCCTTGGCGCACGGGGCAGCAGCGGCTCACCGGTAAGCCTGTAGTCCTCCAGCGTCCCCGTCTCGGTCGGCAACAGCATCTTCATGCTCCATGATCGGCGCGGATCATGTCTGCGGCTTTTTCCGCAATCATGATCGTCGCGGCATTGGTGTTCGACGACACAACCCGTGGCATCACCGAGGCATCGACAACGCGCAGCCCCGCCAGACCGTTGAAACGCAGGCGCGGGTCAACCACGGCACTCGCATCACTGCCCATCCGGCAGGTGCCCGCAGGGTGATGATCGGTCTTGGAGTGACGGCAGGCGTAGTCGAAATAGTCCTGATCGGTCCGCACCTTCGGCCCCGGCAGCCGTTCGGCCAGCACGTAGGGCTTCAGCGCCTGCCCCGCGATGATCTCGCGCGCCATCTTCAGGCCACGGATCGACATTTCCCGGTCATGCGGGTCGGCCCAATAGTTCGGGTCGATCAGCGGTGCGGCGGTGGGGTCGGCCGAAGCAAGCCGCACCGTCCCCCGCGACCTTGGCCGCAGGTAGGCCGAGTTCAGCGTCACGCCGCCCTGCGGCATCGCCGCCACGCCGGCCTCGATCCCCGACCCGAGGCCCAGATGGAACTGAATATCCGGCGACCGCGCGCCTTCCTCGGCATACCAGAACCCGCCCGTCTCAAAGAGGCTGGAGGCTACCGGCCCGCGTTTCGTCAGCAGATACTGCACGCCCGCCACTGCTGACATCAGCGGCTTGGCATAGCGGTCATAGGTATGCGGCCCGGTGCATTCGGCGATAACGAAAAGGTCGAGATGGTCTTGCAAGTCCGACCCGACCCCCGGCTGATCCAGCACCACCGGCACGCCCACGGCCTGCAAATGCTCAGCCGGCCCGATCCCCGACAGCATCAGCATCCGCGGCGATCCGATGGCGCCCGACGACAGGATCACCTCTTCCGCCGCCCGCTCCACCACACCGCCGGCCAGTTCCACGCCCACCGCGCGGCCTTTTTCCACCACGATCCGCGCCACCTGCGCGCCCGTCCGCACCGTCAGGTTCGCCCGCCCCCGCGCCATGCCAAGATAGGCGATCGACGCCGAGGACCGCCGCGCGTTCCTTTGGGTCAGTTGGTAGTAGCCCACCCCGTCCGGCGTTTCGCTGGCAAGGTCGTGGTTGCGCGGAATGCCAAGTTCCGCTGCCGCCGCGAAATAAGCCTCGCATATCGGCAAGGGCGCGCGCGGCTGGCTGACGCCCAAGGGGCCGCCCTTCCCGTGCCAGCGGTTGTCGAAACTGTCGTTGTCTTCGGCCTTGCGGAAATACGGCAGCACATCTTCATAGCCCCAGCCTACGCAACCAAGCTGCCGCCATTCTTCGTAGTCCAACGGATGCCCGCGCGTGTAGATCTGCGCGTTGATCGACGATCCGCCACCGATCACCTTGGCCTGCGTATAGCGGATCACCATGCCGTTCATGTGGCGCTGCGGGACCGTCTGCCAGCCCCATGACCCGATGCCCTTGGTCATCTTCGCAAAGCCTGCCGGCAGGTGATAGAAGGGATGCCGGTCCTTGCCCCCCGCTTCTAGCAGCAAGACCTTCACATCCGGGTTCTCGCTCAGCCTTGCGGCCAGCACGCAGCCCGCCGAGCCGCCGCCCACGATGATGAAATCATACGCCATTCAAAGCCTCGCAATCGACAGCCCGCCATCGACGGGGATGACCGCCCCGGTGGCAAAGCGCATTTCACCGGTCGCAATCGGCACCATCACCGCGCCGATATCGGCCGGCTGCCCCCAGCGGTTTTCCGGCACCAGCCCGTCGGCGATGCGGGCGGTATATTTGTCTTTCACCGCCTCGGTCATGCCGGTCTCGATGATGCCGGGGCGGAGTTCAAAGACCCCGATGCCGTGCGGTGCGAGCCTGAGCGCCAAGGTCTGCGCCGCCATCGACGCGGCCGCCTTCGAGATGCAGTAATCCGCACGCTCCGGGCTTGCCATCCGCGCCGAAACCGAGGTTACGAAGGTGATCGACCGATAGGCCGTGCCCGGCCGCGCCAGCATTCGCCGTGCCACCTCCTGCGCGAGGAAGAAACCGCCCGACAGGTTGATCCGCAAGATCCAGTCGAGGTTCTCCGGCCTCAGGTCCAGCATGTCGCCCCGCACGCGCGCAGCGACGCCCGCGTTCAAGACCAGCGTGTCGACCGGTCCCTGTTCCGCCTCGATCCGGTCCACCAGTGCCGGGATCGCGTCCAACTCCGCCAGATCATGCCGGTAATACCGCGCTTCCGCGCCAAGCTCCGCCATTGCCGCGCTCACGGTCCGGTCATCCGGCGCTGGCAGCGACGCGATGGCCAGCCGAAACCCCTTTCCGGCCAGCGCCCGCGCGATGCCCAGGCCGATTCCCTGCTGGCCTCCGGTGATCAATGCCAGTGGCGCGCTCATGCCGCGACCCTCCCGATATGCTCGCCCGCCCGCAGCGCCAGCGCCGCCACGGTCAGCGAAGGGTTCACCGCCGCCGAGGTCGGCAGGACGGACGCATCGACGATGTAGAGGTTGTCCAGATCATGCGCCTTCAGGTTCACATCCACGACCGAGGTGCGCGGATCCGCCCCCATCCGGTTCGTGCCGCACTGGTGCGACGGCTTCGATTTCGGGAACCCCCGCGCCAGCGTCACCGGCCAGCCCGCCCGCCGCATCGCCGCCTTCAAGCGGTCCACCAGCAGCGCATGTGCCTTGGTGTTCGTGCGCCGCCAGTCCAGCACCACCTCGCCATTGCGCCAGAACACGCGTGAGTTCGGGTCGGGCAGATCCTCGGACATCGCCATGATGTGGATCGAACGGTCCGCAATGTGCCGCGCCAGCCAAAAGGGCAACCCCGCCTCGCCCGCAAGGATCGGTCCGGTGATCCGCCCGAGCATCTGGATGTTGCCCAAGGGCTCGCCCTCTGGCCCACCCGAAAGGTAGAAGTCATTGACCTGTATCGTCTTTTCATAAACCGTCCGATTGCGCCGAAATGGGTTGTAGGCCACCATCCCGGTGAGGTTGTGGTTCATGTAATTGCGCCCCACCTGATCGGACCCGTTGGCCAGCCCGCGTGGGTGTTCCTCGTTGGCCGATGCCAGCAGCAAGGCCGATGACAGGATCGCCCCCGCCGCCAGCACGACGAGCGGTGCGCGCAGGGTCTCGCTCCCGCCCGCCCGCTCCACCTCCACGCCCGTCACCCGGCGCCCGTCGGCCACAAGGCGCGTCACCTTTGCGCCTGTCTGCAAACGCACGTTCGGATGGCGCAGCGCCTCGGCCAGCCCGCAGCTTTCCGCATCCGATTTGGCCCCGGTCGTGCAGGGAAAGGCGTCCCAACCGGTCTTGGCGCGTTGAAGCCACGCCTCGATATCCACCCCCAGCGGCAGGGCCGACACGTGCAGCCCCTGAGCCACAAGGGCCGCGCGCAGCCTGGCAATGTCGGGTTCGTCCGGCACCGGCGGGAAAGGATAGCCCGACGAATGCGGCGGCTCGGTCGGGTCTTGGCCCGCATCGCCGCGCACCCGGTACAATGCCTCGGCGCGGGTGTAGTGGGGTTCAAGATCATCGTAGCCGATGGGCCAGCCCGGCGTTGTGCCCTCGATGTGCCGCAGCGGTCGGAAATCCTCGGCCCGATAGCGAAGCAGCACCGCGCCGTAGAATTTCGTGTTGCCGCCGACATAGGCGTAATTGCCGGGGTGCAGCACCGCGCCCGATATGTCGCGCCAGGTTTCCTTCGGCTTGAAATGCGCCCGCTGGAAGATCGCCGCCGGATCGCGCGCCTCCGGGCTGTCGGCCAACCGCTCGCCCCGCTCCAGGATCAGGATGCGCCTGCCCGACGGTGCCAGAGCCGCCGCCAAAGTAGCACCGCCCATGCCCGAGCCGATGATGATGATGTCGGCGTCACTCATTCCGCAATCCGCACCTCGGTCACGGGATCGAAAGCCACGGCTTTTTCCATGTTCACCGCAAAGTCGAACATCTGCCCCGGTGCCACCGACGCATCGGCCCGCATCCGTGCGATCACGTCCTTGCCCGACAGGGTCATCGTGACAAAGGTGTCCGAGCCCGCCGGCTCGGTAACCGCCACGCGGTTGGCGAAGGGCTGGATATTGCCGGACTTCCGGTCCGCGCCTTCCGGGTCGGTGATCGCCTCGGGCCGAATGCCCAGCAGGATGTCCTTGCCCACCCAACCCGCCATGTTCCCCTGGCTGAACCGCAGATGCCGCACGACGCCCTCGCTGTCGGTGATCTCGGCATGGGGTGCGCCGTTCTGCGCCACTACTTTAGCGGGCAGGATGTTCATTGCCGGGCTGCCCATGAAGGTCGCCACGAACAGGTTTGCGGGGGTGTCGTAAATCTCCTTCGGGGTGCCAAGCTGCTGGACATAGCCCTTGTTCATCACCGCGATCCGGGTCGACAGGGTCATCGCCTCGATCTGGTCGTGTGTGACATAGACGATCGTCGTTCCCAGCTTCTGGTGCAGTTTCTTGATCTCGGTGCGCATATCGACGCGCAGTTTCGCGTCGAGGTTGGAAAGCGGCTCGTCAAAGAGGAACACATCCGGGTTTCGGACCAAGGCCCGCCCCATCGCCACCCGCTGCCGCTGGCCGCCCGACAACTGCCCGGGCTTGCGGTTCAGAAGATGGTCGATCTGCAAAAGCTTGCCGACATCGGCCAGCGCCTTTTCACGTTCGGCCTTGGGCACACCGTGCATTTCCAGCCCGAAGGTCATGTTCTGCCCTACGGTCATGTTCGGGTAAAGCGCATAGCTCTGGAACACCATCGCGATGTTCCGCCTCGACGGATGCACCCCGTTCATCACCCGCCCCTTGATCGAGATGTCGCCCGAGGAAATCGCCTCAAGCCCCGCGATCATGTTGAGAAGCGTGGATTTTCCGCAGCCCGACGGGCCGACCAGCACCAGAAACTCCCCCTCCTCGACCGCGATATCCACCTCATGCAGGACCTGCACGTTGCCGTAGGATTTGGTGACATGTGAAATGTCCAGAAAGCCCATCGCCCGAAACCCCTTGCCCTTGAGAAGGCCACGCCGCGCGACTGCGGCGTGGCCCGTTGACTTACTTCGCCGCCAGAATGGCGTCCGCCAGCTCTGCCGCACCCTCGTCAGCCGTCATATCCGAATTGAAGAACCCGGTGATCGCATCCGTCGCCGCGCCGACAACAGCGGCGTTGGCCGCATGCGTGCCGGCGAATGTCGGCACCGCCGTGCCGCCCGCGTCATTGGCCGCCAGCGCCGCCGAGGTCGCCTGCGCGCAGGCATCCATTGCAGACAGATCAATGTCGATCCGCGCCGGAATGGCGCCCTTGGCCTGATTGAAGGCGACCTGCACCTCCTTGTCCATGATGGCGCTGGCCAGCACTTCCTGGCCCTTGATCAGATCGGGGTCGGTCTGCGTGAACAAGGACAGCGAGTTCACCAGATAGACGAAGGCATCGCCTTTTGCCTTCGGCACCGGGACGCAGGCGTAATCCACCCCGGCCACCTTGCCTGCATTGCTGAATTCGCCCTTTGCCCAGTCGCCCATGATCTGCATGGCCGCCTCGCCGTTGATCACCATCGCGCTGGCAAGGTTCCAGTCGCGCCCCGGCGCATTCGGGTCAATCATGCCGCGCAGGGACGCAAGCTCGGCAAAGACCGCCACCATTTCCGGCCCGCGCAAGGCAGCGTCGTCCAGATCGACCAGCGCCGTGCGGTAGAACTCCGCCCCGCCGACGCCAGCCGCGACCGCCTCGAACATGTAGACCTCCTGCCAGGACTGCCCGCCATGTGCCAAGGGAATGATCCCCGCCTCGGCAAAGCGCGGCGCCAGCGCCTTCATCTCCTCCCATGTCGTCGGATAGGCTGCGCCGATCTTGTCGAAAGCCGCTTTTGACGCCCAGATCATGTCCGTCCGGTGCACGTTTGTCGGCACGCTGACATAATGCCCGCCGACCTTGGTATAGTCCTTCACCGCCTGTGGCAGTGCCGCATCCCACCCTTCCGTCGCAGCCAGAGCATCGACATTTCCCAGCATCCCTTCGTTCGCCCAATCTAGGATGTTTTGCCCCAGCATCAGCATCGCCGCCGGAGGGTTGCCGCTCGCGATGCGCGCCTGGAGCGCGGTCTTGGCCTGATCGCCGCCGCCCCCGGCAATTGGCGCATCGGCCCAGACAACGCCCCCCGCCACCACCTTGTCACGCACCGCCGAAAGCGCCGCCGCCTCGCCACCCGAGGTCCAGAAATGCATAACCTCGACCGAAGGGTCGGCAGAAGCCGTGGTTGCGGTCGCAAGCAGCAGCGCGGTTATGGACAAATATCTCATAGTCGTATTCCTTCCTGTCGTTCGCCCGAGTTCCGTTGCAAGGCTGGGCATGGGTTGAACATGACCGTCGGGCGGTTGCAGCCGCCCGACGGTCTCCTGACTAACCTTTCACCGAACCCGCCATCAGACCGCGCACGAAGTAGCGGCCTGCGACGATGTAGACGAGAAGGGTGGGCAGCGCGGCCAGGATCGCGCCGGCAAAGTGAACGTTGTATTCCTTCACCCCGGTCGACGAGTTGACGAGGTTGTTCAGGGCAACCGTCATCGGCATCGAGTCGAGGTCGGCGAACGAGGCGCCGAACAGGAAATCGTTCCAGATGTTGGTAAATTGCCAGATCACGGAAACCACTGCGATAGGCCCCGATACCGGCAGCATGATCCGCCAGAAGATCCGGAAGAACCCGGCCCCGTCGATCATCGCGGCCTTCACCAATTCGGTCGGGAACGAGGCATAGTAGTTGCGGAAGTAAAGCGTGGTGAAGCCGATACCGTAGACTACATGCACCAGAATCAGCCCTGACGTGGACCCCGCCAATCCCATCAGACCCAGCATCCGCGCCATCGGAATGAGGACGATCTGAAACGGAATGAAGCAGGCGAACAGCATCAGCCCGAAAAGGATCGTATCGCCCCGGAACCGCCATTTCGTCAGTACATAACCGTTGAGCGCCCCGAGCATGGTGGAAATCGCCACCGCCGGCACCACCATCAGCAGCGAGTTCAGGAAATAGGGTTTCAGCCCCGTCGGCTCGACCCCGATCTGCGCTGTCGACCAGGCCGAACGCCAGGCTTCCAGTGTCCAGACCTCGGGCAGCGCCATCATGTTGCCGCCGGTGATTTCCGACAGCGGTTTCAGGCTGTTCGTCAGCATCACGAAGAACGGCAGCAAGTAGAACAGCGCGAACAGCAGCAGCACCAGATAGATGAACGTGCGCGCCACACGGCCTGTGCGAACGGCGGTTTCCTGCATAGCGGCGCTCATTCCTTCTTCTCCTTCAACTCGGCGTAAAGGTAGGGGATCATGATCGCGGCGATGGTCATCAGCATGATCACGGCGCTGGCCGCCCCGATGCCCATCGAATTGCGCGTGAAGGTGTAGGAATACATGAAGGTTGCCGGCAATTCCGTCGCCCGCCCCGGCCCGCCGCCTGTCAGTGCGATCACAAGGTCGTAGGACTTGATCGCAAGGTGGCTGAGGATGACGAAGGCGCTGAGGAACGCCGGGCGCAGAAGCGGAATGACGATCCGCCGATAAAGCTGCCAGTTCGACGCCCCGTCGATCTGCGCGGCCTTAAGGATCTCGTTGTCGATGCCCCGAAGCCCCGCCAGAAACATCGCCATCACAAAGCCCGAGGTCTGCCAGACCGCAGCGATGACCACCGTATAGATCGCCATGTCGCGATCCTTGATCCAGTTAAAGCTGAAGGATTCCCAACCCCAGAGGTGCATCGTGTGTTCAAGCCCGATGCCGGGGTCGAGAAACCATTTCCACGCCGTCCCGGTCACGATGAAACTAAGCGCCATCGGATAAAGGTAGATCGGCCTCAGGAACCCCTCGCCACGGATTTTCTGATCCAGAAAGATCGCCAACGTCAGCCCGATCACCGTGCAGATGACGATGTAAAGCGACGAGAAGATCGCGAGGTTGGTGATCGCCGTGATCCAGTGCGACAGCGCCCAGAGCTTGGAGTAGTTCTCCCACCCCACCAACTCGTTCGAGGGCAGCATCTTGCTGTCGGTAAACGACAGATAGCCGGTGTAAAGAATGAAGCCGTAGACAAAGATCAAGATCACCGCGAGCGAGGGCGACAGCACCAGCTTCGGTATCCAGTCCTGCAACCGCGTGCGAAAATCGGCGTCGATGGATCGCGTCGCCATTGGCCCCTCCACGCCCGCGCCAAGCAGGCAAGTCCTTAAAATCTATTCTGAATTGTTTGGGGGAAGCCGACGATGCGCCGCCTTCCCCCGCTGCGCTTACTTCGCCGCCTCTACCGCATTGGCGAGTTCGGTCGCCGCAGTCGCGGCATCATACTCGCCGTTGAAATGCGCGGTCACGACGTCATAGAGCGCGTTCTTCACGGCAGCGGGTGCCGCATGGCCGTGCGCCATCGAGCCGAAGAGGTTGCCGTTGCCATTGGCCTCGGCCAGATCGGCCATCCCCTTCTTGCCGCAGTCGTCAAAGTCGGTGTTTGGCACGTCGGTCCGCGCCGGAACCGAGCCTTTGACCACGTTGAAGGCCGACTGGAACGCCGGGTCCATGATCGCCTTGGCCATCGCGACCTGCGCGTCCTGCATGCCCGCATCGGCCTGATTGAACATGGCGAACTGGTCAGAGTTGAAAGTCACCATGCCTTGCGTTCCGGGGAAGCGGATGCAGACGAAATCGGTGCCCGGCACCTTGCCGGCTTTCAGGAACTCACCCTTGGCCCAGTCGCCCATCATCTGCATCCCGGCCTCGCCGTTGATCACCATCGCCGAAGCGAGGTTCCAGTCGCGGCCCGAGAAGTTGTCGTCAACGTAAGACCGCAGGGTGGCCATGCGGTTGAACGCCTCGACCATCGTCTCGCCACCAAGCGCTGCCGGGTCGAGGTCGATCATGGCGGCCTTGTAGAAATCCGCGCCCAGGGAAAGCACGACCGCGTCGAACACGGTCGCGTCCTGCCACGCCTGCCCGCCATGCGCCAAAGGCGTGATGCCGTTGGCCTTCATCGCGTCCAGCACCGCAACCAGTTCTTCCCACGTTTCCGGCGCCTTGCCGCCCGCCGCGTCCAGCGCCGACTTGCTGATCCAGATCCAGTTCGTCGAGTGGACGTTCACCGGGGCAGCAACCCACTTGCCCTCATGGGTCGAAAAACCCTGCAGCGCCGTCGGCACGACCTTGTCCCAGCCCTCGGCCGTGGCGGTGGCGGTCAGGTCGGCCAATGCGCCTTCCTTGGCCCAGTCAAGGATGTCGAAACCCAGCATCTGCACGGCGGTCGGCGGGTTGCCCGCAGTGACGCGCGCCCGCAACGTCGTCATCGCCGCCTCGCCGCCGCCTCCCGCAACCGGCATGTCCAGCCAGCCGGTGCCCGCGCCAGACAAATTTTCCTTCAGCACATTCAGCGCCGCCGCCTCGCCGCCCGAGGTCCACCAGTGCAGCACCTCGACATCGGCCGCCTTCACAAGGCTCGTCGACAGCACAAGTGCCGCCGCCGCCGTCAGTGTCTTTCCGTAAAATCCACGCATTTGGTTTCCTCCCGTGTTGCGTTGGTTTTTGTCTTGTCCGCCAAGGCGTTCTCAGCGGGTCTTCACCCAATTTGGCCGCGTGCGACCGATGCGCATCGCCACCGTCTTGATCTCAAGGAATTCCTCCAGACCATAGCGCCCGATCTCACGACCCTGCCCCGATTGCTTGAAGCCGCCGAAGGTCATTTCCGGAAAACCGTCCATCCAGGTGTTGGTCCAGATCGTGCCTGCGTGCGCCCGGCGCGCAAACTCCAAGCAGCTGTGGATGTTCTCGCTCCACACGCCCGCGCTCAGCCCGTAGGCCGCATCGTTGGCCAGTTCGATTGCCTCGTCCAGCGTGCGGAAGGTCAGACAGGCCAGCACCGGGCCGAACACCTCGTCCCGCGCGATCGCCATGTCCGCAGTCACATCGGCCACGACTGTCGGCTGGTAGAACTGCCCTGCAAGCCCCGGCACGGCCAGCGGCCCGCCGCCCAACGCCACCCTCGCGCCGGCTGCGACAGCGTCCTGCACATATCCGTCGATCTTGCCTTGATGCGCGGCCGAGATGATCGCCCCCACCTGCGTGTCGGGGTGCAGCGGGTCACCAAACGCCACCTGCCGAGACAGCGCCGTGACCTTTGCCACGAAGGCTTCGGCAATATCCTCATGCACCAGAACCCGACTGCCGGAATTGCAGCATTCCCCTGCATTGAAATAAATCCCGAAGGTCACCGCATCCGCCGCGCTGTCCAGATCGGCGTCGGGAAAGATCACCTGCGGGTTCTTGCCACCCAATTCCAGCGCCACCTTCTTCAGCGTGCCGGATGCCGCGACCGAGATCGCCTTGCCCACCGCAGTCGATCCGGTGAAGGTCACCATGTCCACGTCAGGGTGTGACGCGAGCACCGCCCCGACCGGCTGGCCCTCACCAAGCACAATGTTCACCACCCCCGCAGGCATGCCCGCCTCGATCAGCAACTCGCCCATCATCACCGTGCTGGAAGGCGTCATCTCCGACGGCTTCACCACGCAGGTGCAGCCCGCCGCGAGGGCAAAGGGCAGCTTCTGGCTCAAAATCCAGAACGGGAAATTCCACGGCGTGATCACCGAGACGACGCCAATCGGTTCCTTCAGGATCATGCCCAGCATGTCGGGCCCAAGCGTGTTGTGGCTATCGCCGGTGATGTTGCGCGCAAGGCTCGCCGCATAGCGCCAGAGGTCGGCCGCCCCCGACACCTCGCCGCGCGACTGGCTGATCGGCTTGCCACTCTCCAGCGTCTCCAGAAGTGCTATCCGCTCCACATTCGCTTCGATCAGATCGGCCACCCGGAGCAGGACCGCAGCCCGCACCTTGCCTGTAGCCCGCGACCAAGCGCCGCCGTCGAACGCCGCGCGTGCCGCCGAAATCGCGGCCTCGGCATCCGCCGCCGTGCCAAGCGCCGAGCGGCTGACCACCACGCCATGCGCCGGCGAAACGCGGTCGAACGTCGAACTGCCCGAAACCCAAGCGCCGCCGATCAGGTGCCGCCCCGCGAAGGGGGTGGCAGGCAACGCTTGCCCGGTCGCGGCGATCACGGTCATATCCAGCATCATTCCCCCAAAAACTTTGGCTTGCGCTTGGCCCGGAAGGCCGCCACGCCCTCGGCCTTGTCGCCTGACCCGGCGGTCATTCCCGAGCCCAGGGCCTCGATCAGCGCAGCGCGATCCTCGCCCACGCCTGCGTGGATCATGTATTTTGCCACTTCGACCGCGCGTGGCGAGGTTTCCGCCACCCGCAGCGCCACCGCCTCGGCTGACCCGCGAGCATCCTCCGCCACCTCGGCCACAAAACCCAAGGCCAGTGCCCGTTCCGCCGAAAGCCTGCGCCCGAACAGCGCCATTTCCTTCACCACCGGCTCCGGCAAAAGCCGCAACAACCGCTGCGTTCCCGACCATCCGGGGACGATGCCCACGCCCGCCTCGGGGAGCGCGAGGCTGGCGCGCGGCACCATCACCCGGATGTCACATGCGGCGGCAAGCTCCAGCCCACCGCCAAAAGCATGGCCTGTCAAAACGGCAATCGTCGGCTTGGCCAACCGCGCCAGCCGGTCAAAGATCCGATGCCCGTCGCGCACCCAGTGCCGCGCAAACTCCGCCGGGGTCAGATCGCCCCAGGCGGTGATATCGGCACCCGTGCAGAACGCCCGCTCACCCTCAGCCGTCAGCATCACACAAGCCACATCTGCCCGCCGCTCGACGATATCCAGATGGTCCGAAAGCTGGGCCAGCATCGCCGCTGTCAGCGCGTTCAGCTTCGCCGGGTTGTCCAGCCGCAGTTCCGCCACCGGCCCGCGCAGGATCAGATGTACCGCGCTCATGGTGCCCACCCCATCGGCCCGTCGGCCAACAGCGCCAATGGCATCCGCACCGCATCCGCCGCCAACTGCACCCGCCCCCCCGAGGCGGCAACAATATCGCGCTCGGCATGCATCCCCGGCATCACCTCGGTGGCGATCAGCCCCGCGTCGGTCAGTCTGATCACACAGCGTTCGGTGACATAAATCACGTCCTGACCTGTTGCCTGAGCGCGCGCGCCAGCAAAGGTCACATGCTCCACCTGATCGACGAACTTGGAGAACTTGCCGGGTTTCACGACCCGCATACCATCTGCTTCAAGTGAAACCTCAGCTCCCGCTTCGAACCATCCTGAAAATACTATTTTTTTCGCGTGTGCGGTAATGTCCACAAACCCACCGCAACCGGCAGTCAGGTAAGGCTTCTTGCCCAGTTTGGAGACGTTGACATTACCCGCCACATCCACCTCTAGAAACGACAGGAAGCTCATGTCGAACCCGCCGCCCTGAAAGTAGGTGAACTGGTTTGGCGATGGCATGAACGCATCCGCGTTCGACGCGCAGCCGAACGCAAAGCCGGTCAGCGGCATCCCTCCGACAGCGCCCTGCTCGATGGCCCAGGTCACCGCCTGGGGATGGCCCTCCTCCAGCATGACCCGTGGCACCATCGCGGAAATGCCGAAGCCGAGGTTCGCCACCATCCCCGCCCGCAACTCCATCGCCGCGCGCCGGGCGATCACCTTCTCCACGCCATGTTCGGCCAGCTTGAAGCTTGCCCATGGCCGCATCACCTCGCCCGAAATCGCCGGGTCGTAAGGGGTTTCGGTGGTCTGCTTCTGGTCGGGGTCGAGCACGATGAGGTCAACCAGATGCCCCGGCACCCGCACGTCATGCGGCCGCAAACTGCCCGCCGCCGTCATCCGCTTGACCTGTGCGATCACCAGCCCGCCGTGGTTCCTGACCGCAATCGCCTGATCCAGACCGCCGAGGTAGGCCCCCTCATGCTCATAGGTCAGGTTGCCCCGCTCATCCGCAGTGGTCGCGCGCAGGATGCAGACGTCCGGCACGATGTTGGGGAAATGGAGCCACGTCTCCCCACCAAACTCAGCCCGCTCGACGATCGGTGCCGCCGCTGCCACCGCGTTCATCGCGCAGCCCTCGCGGATCGGATCGACGAACGTCTCCAACCCCACCTTGGTCAACACACCTGGCCGCCGCGCCGCCACGTCGCGGTGCATGTCGAACATGATTCCGGACGGCACGTTGTAGGCCGCGACCCGGTCCTCGACGATCATTCGCCAGATCTCCGGCATCGGCAGGTTCGACGAGCCCGACGGATAGGAGCCCGCGATGATCCGGCTCAGAAGGCCGTCTTTCGCTATATGGTCGATGCCCTTCACGCCGTACATGTCGCCCGCCGCAATCGGGTTCAGCGTGGTCAGCCCGCGCGGATGCCCCTCTGCCTCGAACCGCGCGCCGATTGCGGCCAGCACCTTGTCGGGACAGCCAAGCGCCGAAGACGATGACACCGTCACCACCGCCCCATCCGCGATCCGCGCCGCCGCCTCTGCCGCCGTGACCAGCTTGCTCATCACACGCCTCCGTAACCAACGGTCACGCGCCGACCACTGGCCGCCGCCTCACGCACCGCCAGCGCCACCGCCAGTGATTTCACCCCGTCCTCGCCCGTAGCCGCAGGCCGACCCTCGCCCTGCACCGCCGCGACGAACGCCGCCACGCCTTTGGCGTAAAGATCATGCGCCGAAAACGGCACCGCCTCGCGGCCCGCCGCAGTGACCAGCGTCACCTCGCCGACCGGCGCTTGCGTCATCACACCCGTCGCAAAGATCGAACCCTCGCTGCCATGAACCTCAACGCCCGATCCGGCAAACCGATGGGTAAAGCTTTCATGCGCCATCACCATCGCGCCCGAGGGCAGTGACCAGACCGACATCACCGAATCCTCGACCCCCTGCCCCATTCCCGACACGCCTGCCTGTGCCACGACGTCCACCGGATTTTCCCCGGTCAGAAACCGCACGGTATCGGCGTCATGCACCGTGATGTCAGGGATTACCCCGCCACCCGCCGCGGGATTGTCGATCCGCCAGCCTTGCAGGTGCGGCGGTAGGTGCACCGCGTGATGCACACGCAGCGATAACACCTTGCCGATCCGCCCTTCGGCGATCACGGCGCGCATCGCCTGATGACTGCCTGCATTGCGCAGATGGTGGTTGGTTGCAAAAATCACGCCCGCATCGTGCGCCGCACGCACCATCGCGGCGGCCTCTGGCACGGTCATAGCAAGGGGCTTTTCGCAGATCACATGTTTGCCTGCCGCAATCGCAGCCAGCGCCTGATCGTGGTGCTTTTCATTGGTCGAGGAGATGTAGACCGCCGCAACCGTCGGATCGTCCAGCATCAGGGCAAGGCTGTGGGTGCCACGCGCAACACCATGTCGGCGGGCAAAATCGGCTGCGTGATCCGCCGAGGCGCTAACCACCCAAGCCGGCGCGCCGCCGTTGGCCCTCATCGCCCCGATCATATGTTCAGCCGCGATGGTGCTTGCCCCGACCAGCCCCCACTTCATGCCGCAGCCCCCAATTTGGATCATTCCAAGTATTGCTAGTGGAACGATCCAATCGTGTCAATCATTGAAGCCACGATTGCTGGATCACTGGCATTCACTCTCCTTCCGGTAGAATCACGCTCGTCAAACCGAACCCTCAGATCGATCAAATCTTGCGCAGATTGCTTGCTTCGCTGCTTTGGAAAAGCACGAATTTCGCCGCAGTCTGGCGAATCTCTGCGGCAGGTGATCAAGGCGCCAGTTCCGCTGATTCTGCGCGAAAATGCCTTTCTCTTTGAACAATACGGCGGGGAAGCCGGAGACTGTTGCCCCAAACTCGAGGATTTACACCCTGGCGCAGTATTTGCTTTCAGTACTCGCCTTAAGATTGTCTAAATTCGGCCTATCTGCGGCCCTCTTTGCGCCGGAACGATCAACCTGGGGCTTTCTGCGACAGCATACACGCGTGCGTTGAGTGGAATGGTGAACTGACATGGCGAGATTCAACACAGCGGCGACTGCAGCCGCGAAATGGTCCGAGGATCTTTCCGCGCAGGATTACGGAGACACGGGTGCCGAAGATGCGCTCGCTGACGATTTTCACACCCATGCCGACAATCAGGATGCCTTCGTCGATGAACTGAAGCCCGGCAGCACACTTCTGCAGGGCCAGTATACCATCGTCAGGTATCTGAATTCGGGCGGCTTCGGGATCACCTATCTCGCCAAGGATTCGCTCGACCGCACCATCGTCATCAAGGAATGCTTCCCCAACTCGCTGTGCCGGCGCAGCGGCATCATCGTCCGCGCCCGCTCGCGCGCTCATCAGGGAGAGTTCCGCTCCGTCGTCCGGCTTTTCGTGCAAGAGGCGCGCAGCCTGTCCAAGCTGGCGCATCCCAACATCGTCGGCGTGCATCAGGTCTTTGAGGACAACGACACTGCCTACATGGCGATCGACTATATCAACGGCAAAGACCTGCTCGACGTGCTGGAAGAGCATGACACGCCCTTCACGCCCGACGAAGTCGTGCAGATGTTGAAGAAGGTTCTGGGCGCGGTCGATTTCGTGCACCAGTCCGGCATGCTGCACCGTGACATCTCGCCCGACAACATCCTCGTCGATGCGCGCACCAAGAACCCCGTCCTGATCGACTTCGGCGCCGCACGCGAACAGGCCACGAAGGCCAGCCGCGTGATGTCACAGCGCCGGGTGGTAAAGGATGGCTACTCGCCGCAGGAATTCTACCTGACCGGGTCGGCGCAAGGCCCCTACAGCGATCTTTACGCCCTTGCCGCCACCTTCTACCATGTCATCGTCGGCGAGGCCCCGCCCGAAAGCCAGCGTCGCCTCGCCTCGATTGCCGAAGGCAGCCCCGATCCCTACCAGCCCCTTGCCGGGCGCATTCCCGGCTATCCGCCCGGTTTCCTTGAGGCGATCGACAAGGCTGCGCGGGTGCTTCCAAAGGACCGGCTCGAAACCGCCGCCCAATGGCTCGACATCATCATCGCTGCGGAAGCGGCGGCCGTTGCCGCGGTCGAGGCTGCGCCGGTCACTGCCCCGGTTGCGCCAACCCGCTTCGCCCGCAAGATCATGACCAACCCGGCATCCGGCATCGCTCCGGCCAGCCCGTCGGCAACCGCCGTGTTTGCCGCCGACCCTACGGTTGCAGATCGCGCGGCGCGGTTCGGACGCTTTCCCCTGATCATCGGCGCCGCGTCGGTCCTAGCCCTCGGCTTGGGTTTTGCGGTCTGGACCTCCTCCGGCGATCCGGCCCCGTTTGTCGGTTCGGTGCAGCGCGACGGTACGGCGCTCGAGGCCGCCACAGCACTTGCCGCCGCCGACGCCTTGGCCGCCCGCGTGGCCGAGGCAGAGGCCCGCACCGCCCTCGACGCCCAGGCCGCAGCCCAGGCGCGCGCCGAGACCACGGCCCGCGCCGCGGTCGAGGCGACCACCCTTGCCGCCGCCGAAGCCAGCGCGGCGGCCGCCCGCGACGCCGAAGCCAGCGCGCGCCTTGAGGCCCGCGCCCGGCTGGAAGCCGAAGCCCGCGCCAAAGCCGAGGCTGAAGCCGCCGCAAGAGCCGAAGCCAAGGCAAAGGCCGAGGCTCAGGCCGCCGCCATCGCCGAAGCCGCCGCCCTCGCTGCTGCGCAAACCCGTGCCGCCGCCGAAGCCGCTGCCGAAGCCCAGCGCGCCGCCGAGGCCGCCGCAGCCGCCCAAGCCAAGGCGGAAGCCGAGGCCGCTGCATTGGCAGCCGCCATCCTGCCACGCCCACCGGCACCGGACACCCCGCTTCTGGAAGACCAGTTCAGCGCCGTGCGCTGGGATTATGCCCTGCCCTTCAGCACCGAGCCGAAACTGATCGACGGCGAGACCTATCCCGCCATCACTGCCGTTGCCGGACAGCTTGACCGCGCGAACAGGTGGATGAAGGACGGCGTGACGATCTTTGCAATCAACGGCGAATGGGTTGCCAGCCACGACGCGATCACCAACACGATCCGCGTCTCCACCACGCCGGACGAAGATGGCCGCATCGATGCAACTGCCCGGATCCGTGCCACCGACACCGCCGACTTCGAAGAGGTCCGCCTCGTCGCGCCCGCTACACGCTGGGTCAGCCTCAAGAACGGCACGACCTTCCGCACCAGTGTCGAATTCGGCGCCTGGCGCACTGTCGTCGACCGGATCATCTACTCGGACCCGAACGGCATCCAGCCGGGCGACGTGATCCGCTCGGAAACCACGCTGGGCAAGCCGATCAACGCACCGGAAAGCCTTGAGATCGTGATCGATCTTCTGTCGTTCCAGAACATCGGCGAAGCCGTGTTCGAGGTCGAGCGCGCAGGGCGGGTCGTCACCGCCCGGATGCCTCTCGAACGGGAATAGAACGCAGCGACGATGTCCAGGTCGTCGGCTGACGTTGCATTTTGGTAAACAGTATTGGCAGGAACCTCTCTATTGTTGAGTAAACTGAGCAGAACAGCGCGAAAGCCCACCGCAAGGAACGGAACCACGTTCGGCCTTCTGACCCAAAGGGTCCTTGCGGCGGGCATCGCCAGCCTTATCATCAGCCTCCCTGCGTCTGCCGATCCTGTCACCCTGACCACCCGGGACGGCACCTTTTCCATTGTCGGTGATCTGGTCGCCATCACGAACGACAGCTTTACCATCCGCTCCAGCGTCGGTGAAATGACCGTCGGGCGCGATACCGTCACATGCGTTGGCGCCTCCTGCCCCGAAGGCAGCTCGCCCGCGCCGGTGACCACCGTCGCCGGTGACCGCGCTCTTGGCCTCGGGCTCTTGCCGACACTGCTGGCACGCTTTGCCGCACAGGACGGTGGCGAAACCACCGTTCTAAAGACCATCGATGCGGGCCTTCTCGTGGAGGTCAGCGGCGCAGATGGTGCCAACGCTGCGATCAAGATCGCTCCCTCCACCTCGTCCGACGGCATCGCGGCGCTCTTGGATGGTCGCGCCGAACTGGCGCTGTCCGACCGCCGCGCCGTGACCCGTGAGGTGCGTGCAGCGCAGGATCTTGGCCTCGGTGACCTGCGCGCGGAGACACAGGAACAGATCATCGCGCTGGACGGATTGCTGTTCCTGACCCATCCGCGCAATCCGGTGCGCGCCCTGACCACAGGCGACGCCGCCGGGATCTTCGCCGGGAAGATCACCAACTGGTCCGAAGTTGGCGGCAGCGATCTGCCGATCCGGCTTTATGCCAGCACCGCCGACCTCGGCTCCGCCGCCGTTCTCGATGCGCTCGTCATGGAACCTGCGGGCCTTTCGGTCAGCCCCGACGCAACAATCCTCGGATCGGACCGTGTGGTGGCGGAAACCGTGGCAGAAGATCTCGCCGCAATCGGCTATGCCCGCATCGGCAACGAAGGCCCTGCCCGCCCGATCGCAATCCGGGGAACGTGCAACATCTTGACCCAGCCAACCGCCTTTACCGTCAAGACCGAAGAATACCCCCTTACCCGGCAGCTTTACATCTACCGCGGCAAGGCGCCGCTTTCCGCGGTGGGCGATGCCTTCGCGCGCTTCCTCGCCTCGGATGCAGCGCAGCTTGACGTCGCCAGCGCGGGCTTCGTCGACCAGTCGATCACTTCGGCAACCATCGACCAGCAGGGTATGCGCATTGCCTCGGCCATGATGCTGGAAACCGACCCTGCCCAGCAGCAGGAATTGCGCGGCATGATGGATACGCTCCTTGCTGCCGAACGGCTGTCCGCCACCTTCCGCTACGAGACCGGCACCGATCTGTTGAACGCCCGCGCCGCAGCCGACCTTGACCGCCTCGCGAACCTGCTGCTGACCGAGGCGTTCAGCGGCAAGGAGATCCTGTTTCTCGGCTTCACCGACACCCTGGGCGACGCCGCGCTAAACCGTGACCTCAGCCAGAAGCGCGCCGAACAGATCATCGCGGCGCTGCTGGCCGAATATCCCGACGTGGCCGACAACGTGCGCCTGACCGCCATCGGTTACGGCGAAATCTCGTCGATCGCCTGCAATGACACCGACCCGGGCCGTGCGATCAACCGCCGCGTGGAAACCTGGGTCAGGGATTTCGCCCAGTGATCGGCGCCGCCTCAGGCCGCGCGGCCACCGCAGACCGCCCGAAAATCAGCCGCCCGCCATCGCCACTCGATCACTTTCCTTCACTGACCCAGCGACCTCTCACCGCGCACAAGGAACACGCCAATGGGTAACCACCCGCACAGAATGCGATCACTCGGGCTGACCGCCCTTGCCCTCGCCCTGACCGGCACAGCCGCCACAGCACAGGAACTTTGTTCCTTCCACAAGGTGGTTCCGGGCGATACGCTCAGCCAGATCGCCAAGGCCGCCGGGGTCTCTGGCGGCTATCAGGTTCTGTATTCGGCCAACCGCGACAAGCTCTCCAGCCCGAACATCATCGAAGTCGGGATGTCGCTGTCGATACCCTGTGCCGACGGAACCCTGCCCGGCGCGACCACCGCCGAAGCGGAGCAGCTTGAAGCCGCCCTCGCGGTCGCCGTGGCCGAGCCGACCGCCGAACCCGAACCCGAACCCGCCGCCGCGGCTGAACCCGCGCCCACCGCAGCCCTGCCCGAGGCGCGCTTCCTGACCGCCGGCAGCTATGCTCCGTTCACCGACGAAGACCTGCCCGAGGGCGGCATGTTCACCGAACTCGTCAAACTTTCGATGCAACGCGCCGCGCCCGACCAGGCCTACAAGGTCAGCTTCGTCAACGACTGGGGCGCGCATCTTACAGAACTGCTGCCTTCCGGCGCCTTCGACATGGGCTTTCCTTGGTATCTGCCCGATTGCTCCAAGGTCGAGCTTCTGTCGCCCGCAACGCAGATGCGCTGCACCGATTACGACGCCTCTGACCCGTTCTTCGAGGCGGTCGTCGGTTACTACACCAAGGCCGGCAGCGATCTGGTCAACGTCACCACGCATGATCAGCTGAAAGGCAAGCGCCTCTGCCGTCCCGATGGCTGGTTCACCTTCGACATCGAGGCGTTGGGACTTGTCGAGCCGAATGTCACGATGCTCGTCGCGCCGACCCAGCTTGACTGCTGGCGCGCGCTCGAAGCGAACGAGGTGGACGTTGTCACCTTCGACGCGCTGCCCGCCGAAGACGACATCGTGACCCTTGGAATCGCTGACAACGTCAAGGAATTGTCGGCCCTTGCAACGGTGCAGACGATCCATGTCTTCACACCTAAAGCCAATCCTGACGGCAAGGCCTACCTCGACATTCTGAACAAGGGTCTGAAATCGCTGCGTGATGACGGGACGTGGTTCAAGGTGGTCTCCACGCGCCTGCGCGAACACGAGGAAAAGCAAGCCTCGGGCGGCTGAGGACTTTCGCCTCTTTCTGGGGAAGAGGGGATGGGCGGAGCGCGCCGGACGAAAATCCGCGCGCGCTCCGTTTTTTCAAGTCCCCACAACTTTCGGCAACCCGGTCTTTCGCGCCATGCGATGCGCCTTTACGTTGACAGACCCTTCGTCAGGTGTTCCCCCTTCAGCCATGGGCTTAGGGGGCGGACGTGTTCGATCTGGTGATCTTTGATTGCGACGGCGTGCTGATCGACAGTGAGATCATCTCGGCCCGGATGCTGATCGCTGAACTGGCCCGGCTTGATGTGCACATCGACCTCGACTACGTCGCGCGCCATTTCCTTGGTCGCAGTTACCCCACGGTGATGGCCCAGATCCGCCGCGAATTCGGCCTCGATCTACCCCCCGATTTCGAAGACAACTACCGTGACCGCCTGCTGGCGGAGTTTTCCCAAAGCCTGCGCATCATGCCCGGCGTGGCCGAGGTGCTGTCCAGCCTCGCCTGCCCGTGGTGCGTCGCCACTTCGTCATCGCCACGGCGGGCCGAGATGTCGCTTGACCTCGTCGGCCTGCGCCCCGCTGTCGGGCGCAACCTCTTCACCGCAAGCCAGGTGGCTCGTGGCAAGCCCGCACCCGATCTTTTCCTGCATGCCGCATCCGAGATGCGGGTGGCCCCTGCCCGCGCCCTCGTGATCGAAGACAGCCTGACTGGCGTTCGTGCCGCGCTCGCGGCCGGAATGCAGGTCTGGCGCTTCACCGGCGGCAGTCATTTCGGTGGCCGGCTTGACGCAGATCCGCCCGACGCCACGCCGCACAGACGGTTTGACGCCTTCGCAGACTTCTTCCACTTTGCTCCCGACCTGAAAGGAGCCGCATGAACCGCCCCGACCCCGACGTAACCCTGCAGGACGAAGCCGCGCGGGCGGGCTGGCTCTACTATGTCGGCGGCATGACGCAGGACCAGATCGCGGCCGAGCTTGGCGTCAGCCGCCAGCGCGCCCAGCGCCTTGTGTCGCGCGCCATCACCGAAGGGCTGATCCACGTCCGCCTCAATCACCACATCGCCTCCTGCCTTGAACTGGAAGCCGACCTGACCCGCCGCTTCGGCCTGACCCGCTGTCGCGTCGTTCCGGGGCTGGGGCCGGGCGCCGACCCGTCCCGAGCCATTGCCCCGACCGCCGCGACCGAGCTGGAGCGCTATCTGCGGATGCCCGACTCGAAGGTCATCGCATTCGGCACCGGTCGCGCCTTGCGCGCGATGGCCGAACAGTTCGCCCCCACCGACGCACGCCAGCACCGCATCGTTTCCCTGCTTGGCAACATCGCGCCGGACGGATCGGCCACACTTTATGACGTGATCAGCCGCATCGCAGAAAAGCTTAAAGCTCCCTACTATCCAATGCCCGTTCCGGTGATCTGCGACACCCCGGAGGAACGCGAGTTCTTCATGCACCTGCGCCCGGTGCAGGCGGTCTACAACCTCGCCCGCCGCGCCGACGTGACCTTTGTCGGGGTCGGCCAGATGAGCGCCGATGCCCCCCTCTCCCTTGACGGCTTCGTCACGCCAGAGGTGCTGGCAGAACTGCAAGCCGCTGGCGCTGCTGGCGAAATCGGCAGCTGGGTCTATGACGACAAGGGCCGCTACATCGACAGCCCGCGCAATGCGCTGGTCGGCGGGGTGCGGGTCGAACCCGGCCAGACGCAGCCGGTGATCGCAGTCGCCGCCGGGCCGGCCAAGGTGCGCGCGATCCGCGCGGCCCTGATCGGCCGCATCGTCAACGGCCTCGTCACCGACGAGCCGACGGCCCGGGCCATCCTCTCGCAAACCTGAATTCCCTTCGCAGTTGCGGCGGAAGAGGGGGCTTGACGACTCATGGTTCGTTATGAGCAATTATTCACTCAGCGATGATTTGCTCATTCGCTTAGGGAGGATAACTGATGACGATTTCGCTTCGCGCGCTTCTCGGCGCGTCGGCTCTCGTTGCC
>LNFM01000685.1_pt1 | contig 81570 bp, 72 predicted proteins | sample 596031 | NCBI WGS metagenome assembly LNFM01 (sample SAMN04254537, study PRJNA301005) | activated carbon metagenome | isolation source: dual media filters at the Ann Arbor, Michigan drinking water treatment plant | place: USA: Ann Arbor | reverse complement strand
GCAGGTCCGTGCCTTCTCGGCGGCGCTGCGGGACTGCCGACGCAGCCAGATGCTCGCGACCATCGCCCCATTCGCGCGCCGCCTCGAGGCCGAGCTCGGTGCCGGCGACGCGGGGCCGATCGTCGCGCAGATCGTCGACGACGACGGCACGATCCGCACGCCGGATGGCCTCCCCAAGGGGGCCCGCGTCGCGCAGCTCTACGGGGTTGCGCCCGCGATCCGAGTGTCGCTCACCCCGGAGGAGATCCTCGAGATCGACCAGTGGGGCGAAGTCGACACGATCTACCCCGTGACAGCGGCGCAGAACGAGCTCGGGATCACACGCGTGGCGGTCGGCGCCAATCATCTGCACGACTGGGGCATCGACGGAGCGGGCCAACGGATCGGCGTCACCGAGGTGGGCGGCGAAGTCACGTTCGACTTCGACGACAACCCCGCCGTCGACATGGGCCTCATCACGACGGATACCCTCGACGCCTGCCAGAACCAACACGGCGACACGGTCGTGGGCGTGCTCCACTCGCAGGACTCGCTGCAGCGCGGCATCGCGTCCGCCGCGGAGATCCGCGTGGGCGGGAGCTGCAATGGTGACGACGTCGAGCTCGTCGCAGCGTCGGACCGCGCCGTCGCCTGGGGCGCAACCGTGCTCAACCTGAGCTGGGGCATGCCTGTCGCCGTCGGTTCTGCGCCCGGGTTCGTCGATCGCACCTACGATCAAATGGTCTACGACGACGCGGTCACGGTGGTGAAGTCCGCGGGAAACCGCGGCACGACCGACGGCATGGTGACCTCACCGGGGCTCGGCTACGGCGTGCTGACCGTCGGGAACCACGATGACAGCAACAGCACGCGCTGGGGCGACGACGTGATCGCGGCGACGTCGAGCTTCCGCGACCCGGGCTCGCTGCACAGCGACCGCAACAAGCCCGAGATCGCCGCACCGGGCGAGTCGGTCGACAGCACGCAGCACGCGATCTTCTTCGCCACCAGCGGCACCAGCCTCGCCGCGCCCCACGTCAGCGGTGCGGCCGCGCTCCTGCAACAGCGCGACCCGATGTTCGAGCTGTTCCCCGAGGGCGTGAAGGCCGTGCTCATGGCGTCGGCGGTCCACAACATCGAGGGCGCCACGCGGATCAGCGATCGCGACGGCGCGGGCGGCTTGGTCGTCGACAACGCGGACAACATCTTCCGCGGCGTCACCGGCGACTGGGACGGGCGGCTCGAGACCTGCGACGAGGGCAACGCCCACGTGGTGACGACGATGCAGCTGCGCGCAGGCCTGCTCACCCGCGCGGTGCTGGTGTGGGGCACCGAAGGCGCCTACGGTCGATACGAGCTCGAGCCCAGCGCCGATCTCGATCTCGACGTCTGGGGCCCCGGGGGCGTGCGTGTCGCGGCCAGCGGCACGTGGGAGAACAGCTACGAGATCGTCGAGTTCACCCCGAGCGTCTCGGGTCCCCACGATCTGCGGGTGTTCGACTTCCGCTGCGACGGCAACAACACCCGTCGCGTCGCGTGGGCGTGGGTGCAGGAGTATCCGCGCAGCATCGAGTACGCCGTCGAGCTGAAGGACCAGGGGTGGGGAGTGTGGGCGAGCAACGGCGGGAGCGCGGGCAATCCGTCGGGCACGCGCCGCATCGAACGCTTCCGTTCGCGCGGCATCGGCATGCCCGCCGTCACGGGCGTCGAGTACCAGGTGCGTCAGACCAACGTCGGTTGGTCGCCCGTGCGTCGCAACGGCGAGGGCGCGGGCGTCGACGTCCGCAAGCTGCAGTCGCTCAAGATGTGGCTGACGAACCAGCCGACGGGTTGGGGCGTGCGCTACCGACTCGATCGCCCGGTGACCGGGTGGACCGCGTGGCACGAGGACGGCGAGGAGGCCGGTTGGAACGTGCTGTCGGCCGTGAAGAACGCCGTGCAGGTGACCGTGGTGCCGGCACACGAGAACTGATGCGGTGCCGGCGAGCGGTCATCCCTCCGGGGTGGCCGCTCGCTCGGCGTGCGGCCGGAACATCGCCGTCGCGCGCGCGCCGTCGAGCTCGACCGTCGCCGTGACGACGAACCCGAGGCGCCGGTACAGCGGCACGTTGTCCGGGTTCTCGGTGTCGAGCGCGACGCCGTGCGAGGCGGGGACGCGAGCAGCCCGCGCGATGATCTCGTGCAGGAGCTGCTGCCCGCGGCCGCGTCGCTGCTGGTCCGGCGCGACGCCGATCATCGCGAGGTAGTGGTGCGGTGCCCTCGGGGCCACCGCCCGCGTTCGCAGCAGGTACGCGTTGAGCCGCACGGTCCGACGGGCGCCGAGGCGCACCGCCACCGGCACGAAGCGCACGAGCGAGGCGAGCAGACCGAGGCCGCCGCGCCAGCGCGACGCCGGGGGCTCGAGCAGGGCGCACGCCACCAAGCGCTCGCCGTCGAACAGGCCGAGCGGGTGCCCGCCTTGCAGGCGGTTGTGATCGAACATGAACGACGCGAATGCGGCGCGTCGAGTGCAGGCGGTGGGATCGGTCGCGGGCCCGAGCGCCGCTTCGATCCACGGGTCGCGGGCGAAGGCCGCGGACATCACCGCGACGAAGGCGGCGCGATCGCTCGCCGCGAGCTCGCGGATGGGCGCGCGCGCGGTGACGCCGTCGACCGCGGTGTCGACGACGCGCGTACCTGCCCGATGATCGACCGCGAACGCGTAGACCACCTTGAGCACGAAGAGGCAGTGCACGACCACCAGCGGCGCCGCGACGCCCTCGAGCTGAGGGATCCACACGAGCGCGGCGGCCAGCAGCACCCCCGCGACGAAGCGCTGGGCGGGCGCGCCGGCCAGCGCATTGACCACACTCGCGGCGATCACCGTGTACGCCCAGACGGCGAGCGCGAGCGCGAGGTCGGCCCCGAGCGCCGCCGCGACGACGAGCACGTGGCCGTGCACCGCGATGAACACCCAGCGGTTGCGCGGCCGCGTCGCGTAGAAGTCGTTGGTCGATCGCGTGAAGTTGGCCACGCAGCCCGCCGCGATGTCCGTGATGACGAGCGCGGCGATGAGGAGCCGCCACCACGGCAGCCCCGTGGTCTCGGCGTGCAGCGCGAGGGTCAGCCAGAGCGCGGCACCGATCCCGAAGGCGAGGACCGCCGCGATCTCGCGCCCCGAGGGCGACTCGCCGAACACGTCATGGAGCGCGGGAGGTGCGTGCATGGTCTCAGCCCTTCTTGGTGGTGCGGGTGGACGTCGGCGTCGCGCTCCACAGCGCGCGCAGCAGTCGCCAGCCCGCCTCCGGATCGCCCGGTTCCCCGCGCAGCATCGCGGCGAGCACCTGCTCGTCGGCGACGCGGAACACCGCGGTTGTCGCCGCGACGAGCAGCGGCCGCGGGACGTCGGTGCGGATGATCCCGAGGCCGACGCCGTCCTCGACCAGGTCCACGAACCACCGCTCGAGCGTCGCCGACTCGGGCACGGCGACCGACTGCCCGAGCAACGCGAGGTCCTCGGCGTGCTCGACGAGGTGTCGACGCAGCGCGTCGCTCGTCGCCTCGAGCCGCCGCCAGAACGCCCGGGCCGATCCCGCCGGTCGCCACGGGCCCATCACCTCGGCCAGGCGCACCAGCAGATCGCGCCACACCTCGTCGACGAGGTCCTGCTTGCCGTCGAAGTACAGATACGCCGTCGTCTTCGAGATCCCCGCGTCGGCGATGATCTGGTTGTACGACGCCGCCTCGAGCCCCGCCGCGAGGTGCCGCCGCGCGACCGCGAGGATGTGCGCGCGCCGCTCGGGCGCGAGCCGGCCGTAGCGGGGAGACGGCATGGTGTACTAGTGGTACACCATGGCGGTTCACCCGGCAAGGCAGCGGGCAAGGCAGCGGCGATCGGGGCGCCCGCGGCTGGACAGTCGCGGCTCTCGAATGGTCCACTGACGACCTCGGACCGACCCATGGCCTCGACGATGCGACCCCTCCACGTTCTCGTCCTCGTCGGCCTGTCACTCGGGTGCAGCCGCGAGGCGCCTTCGAGCGGCGCGATCGTGCAGGCCAGCACCGCGGCGCCGGCGAACGCGAGCGCTGCACCGCCCGCCGCGGCGGGGAAGAGCACGGGCAGCTTGAGCGATGCGCGGCGTGGGTTCGAGACCAAGCTCGCGCGCCGCGAGGCGAGCGGCGAGCCGGCCCCCGCTCCACCGCCGAACGTGCTGCGCGAGGTCCGGTACCCCGCACCTCCGGGTGACCTCGTCGCCTACCTCACGCCTGCGCCCACCGACGGCAAGCGGCACCCCGCGATCGTGTGGATCAGCGGCGGCGACGGCAACACGATCGGCGACGTGTGGTCGCCCGCGACCCGCGACAACGATCAGACCGCCGGCCAGTTCCGCGACGCTGGGTTCGTCGTGATGTACCCGTCGCTGCGCGGCGGCAACGACAATCCCGGCGCGAGGGAGGGGTTGTTCGGCGAGGTGGACGACGTCGTCGCGGCGGGCGAGTACCTGCGCAAGCAGGCCGGCGTCGATCCGGAGCGGATCTACCTCGGAGGTCACAGCACGGGTGGGACCCTCGTGCTGTTGGTGGCCGAGTGCAGCGATCGTTTCCATGCCGTGTTCTCGTTCGGCCCGGTGGGCGAGATCACCGACTACCCACCCGACATGCTGCCGTTCGATCCGTCGGATGCCCGCGAAGTCGAGCTGCGCTCACCGGGACGGTGGTTGCACTCCATCCGCACACCGGTGTTCGTGTTCGAGGGCATGGAGGGCGGCAACGCTGCGGCGCTCGCCGACATGGCGCGCGCGTCGACCAATCCCCTCGCGCACTTCCTCGCGATCCCGAACGTCGATCACTTCAGCGTCCTGGCACCGATGAACGAGCTCATCGCCGAGACGCTGGTCAGCGGCAAGGGAGATCTGAGCAAGCTCGCGTTCTCCCAGGACGAGGTGAATCTGATCTTCGGGCGGTGAGCGCGGCGCGGTCAGGGTGCGTCGAAGAGCGAGGCCACGGGGGGCTCGAGGTCTTCGAACGGCTCCGCGCGCACGACCGCGTCGTCGGTCACGTCGAGCACGACCTGATAGCCCGGGGTGGTGAAGCGGTGCACGCGGAGCGTGCGTCGATCGGGATCGAGCACCCAGTAGTGCGGCACACCGGCGGCGTGATACAGGCGCAGCTTCTCCCAGAGGTCGCGCGCCGCGTTGCCGCGGCTGAGGATCTCGCAGATCCAGTCGGGACGAACGTCGACGGGGCCAGTCTCGGGGAAGCTCGCGAGTCGCTCTCGACGCCAGCCGGCGACATCGGGTCGGACGATGGTGTCGACCGCGAGGCGGACCTCGACCTCGCTGGCGAAGCGCCAGCCGCCGGGTCCCTGCGGATCGTCGGGATCGTCCGCGCGGCGATCGAACGGGCCGAGCGAGCGGCCGACTCGGAGCTGCGCGGCGCCGTGGCGACCGCTGGGTGCGGCCTTGCGGACGAGCTCGCCGGCGAGGAGCTCGTGGAAGCGATCGGGCTCGGGGATCGCGAAGAACTCGGCCTCGGTCGCGGGAGCCAGCTCGAGCGCGGGCGGAGTCATGGCAGCTCGAAGCGTACACCCGCGCGCGGTGGATGCGAGCGGCGGTGGTGGCGACCGGCGGTCATCGACCGCGGTAGACGACCGGGCCGCGCGTTGCGGTCTCGTAGGGCCGCAGGAGCTGACGGAGCGGACCCTTGGACTCCTCGCTGGCCCAGCGCGCCAGCGCCTCGCGCTCAGCATCCGAGAGGCCGGCGAGGGCGCGGAGGAACTCCGCGTACACCGTCGGGTCCGCCCGGGTGGTCCAGAGTGTCCCGGTGGCGGTCACGGACTCGCGCTCCGAGGGGCTCATCATCGAACAGGTTGTCACAGACCGGGTCCGCACGGCAAAGATGCGGCGAGGGCAGACGTGCCGCGTACGTTCGATCGAAGTACCGCCCGCGCGATCGAAGCGATGGGCGTAGACCGATCGAGAATCCCGGCGGGTCGCGCGATGTGCTCGCCATCGCGCGTTCGCGACGGAGATCGTCCGACGCGGTGCTGGTGACGCCGACGCCCGCTGTGTAAGATCCCCAGCCTCGAGGGCCAGCGTTGCCGGAGGCACAGCAGACATCGCGGAACTTCGGGTTCCTGATCGTGCACGACCGGCTGCTCGATCATCTGGGTGCGCTCGCACCCTCCTTCTGGCTCTTCCAAGCCAACCCCACCAAGTTCGACTACCTCGCCGGCCTCGCCCAGCGCCAACCCGGCGACGAGGACGAGTGGCTCGTCACGCGCTACCGCGAGCAGATGCAGGTCGGCGACCGCGTGATCATCTGGGTCGCCGGTGCCGAGGGTGGCATCCACGCGGAGGGGACGCTCACCACGATCCCCGAGCACCAGGACGGCACCAACGCCTACCCGACCCACACGGAAGCCAAGGCGTCGTACAGGGTCCGCTTTCGCTGACCCACCCCCCCCGCGATTCACCCAACGTGCGCGGCTTCGTATGGCCGAAGCCGGCCGTCCTCCATCTCGTACAGCACATCGAACACGTCGAGGGCTCGGTGATCGTGGGTCACGACCAAGACCGCCGCGCCGCGTTCGTGGGCGACTGTCCGGAACAGCTCCATCACGGTCCGGCTCCGCACGCTGTCGAGCGCGGCGGTCGGTTCGTCGGCGAGGATCAGCGACGGCTCGTTCGCGAGGGCGCGTGCGATCGCGACCCGCTGCTGCTCGCCGCCGCTCAACGTTTCGGGGTACGAAGCCTCGCGGCCCCCCACGTCGAGATACTGCAGGAGTTCACGCGCTCGCCGGCGGCCATCCACCTTGCCCCCGAACTCGCAGGCGATCTCCACGTTCTCCCGTGCGGTGAGAAAGGAGGTCAGATTGGCCTTCTGGAACACGAAGCCGAGGTGACGCCGCCGCAGGCGCGCGAGATCCTCGAGCGCGCGCCCGTCCTTCACCACCGAGCGCCCCTCGAAGAACACCTCGCCGGTGTCGGCCGGGGACACGAAGCCGAGCGCCTTGATCAGGGTCGACTTGCCCGAGCCGCTCGGGCCAAGCAGCGCGGCCACGGTCCCGTGCGCGAGCGTGAGGCTCACGTCGTCGAGAGCCTTCACCTGGGCCGTGCCAGTGCCGTATGTCTTGCTCAAGTTCACCGCTCGGACCGCCTCGGTCATGGTCAGCCCTCCAACGCGCGAGCAGGGTCGATCCGCATCACGTGCCCCAGACCAAGTAGGCTCGCGAGCGTCACGACGATCATCGTCGCGAGCGGCGCCAGCATCGATATGCTCGGCGTGATGAGTACACGCCGCGGAAACGCAGGAAACGCCAGTTCCCCGATGACGAGGGCCACCGCGTAGCCCGCCACGCCCAGCAGCCACGCCTGCTGCAGCACCAATCCCAGCATGCGCGAGCGCGGGGCCCCCATCAGTTTGAGCACTGCCAGGTCGTGCGTCTTCTCGAGGGTGAGATTGTAGATGATCATCGTGACGATCACCGCCGCCGTGACCGTGAGGATGATGGTGAACAGCCCGATCTGCAGCCGCGCTCGCTGGACGACGCCGCCCAAGAGCAACTCCTCCTCTTCGTCCTGGGTGTACGAGGTGACGTCGCCCCAGCCGGCGAGGGTCTCGCGGACCTGCTCGATGCGGTGCGGGTCGACCTCGAGCAACACCGCCGCCACCGGGGGTGCTGCGAGCGCCGGTGCGCGCCACCGCGGGTCGGTCGTGAGGTCTTCGAGCGCCGGCTGACTCCGACCGATCTCGGTCCCGCGAAGCCGCTCGAGCACCCGCTGGCGCTCGAGCACCGTCGCCTCCGCCGGCTGGTCGAGCAGCACGAGTTGCGTATCGGCTGCGGTCATGAACGCCACCGAGTCGCCACCGGAGGTGAGCGCGTTCTTGGTGAGCCCGACCACGCGATAGTTCTCGCCGGCCAGGGTGACTTCTTCGCCGATCGCGAGGCCCATCGAAGTGTCAGCGATCATCTCGCCATGCGGCTGCGCCAGGCGCCGCCCCGCGACGAGCGGCAGCGCGCGGCCAGGATCGTCGGGCCAGCCCAACCCCACCAAGGCGATGCGCAACACGTTCTCACCGTGATCTCGCTGGATGAGCTGATAAGTGTAGGGGCGCGCGCTCCGAACCCCGGCGACGGCGGCCGCGCGCGCCTCGACGCTCGGGTCGACCCGCGAACTCTCGGCGAATGGCCCACGGGTATCGCGCTGTACGACCCAGATGTCCGCGTGCATTGCCCGCGTCAGACTCGTCGCGTCGTCGACCATGCCGGCGTAGATTCCCTGCATCGCGATCACGACGCTCAGCAGCAGCCCGACGCCAACGGCGGTACCCAGGAACCGGGCGCCATGGCGACGAATGTCGCGGATCGCGAGGTTCATTGGGTCCGCCACCGCCGACCGAGTTCGAGCGATCCTCCAGGCCCCACGCCGGCGAGCACCACGTCCGCCGCGGACAGGCCCTCGAGCACCTCGACGTCGGACTCTCCGGTCAAACCGAAGCGTGGGCGGACCAAGGCGACCCTCCCCTCGGCGTCGACATAGACGAACGCACCGGCTTCGTCGCGTTGGACCATGGCGAGCGGGATCCGCAGGACGTCCTCATGGCGCGCGATCTCGATGCGGACATCGGCCCGCTGTCCGATGGCCACCCGCCGATCGAGTCGCTCCGGCGCGACCTCGACGATGAGTTCGTGGTTCTGCCGGTCGGCCTCCCAAGCGATACGTGACACCGTTGCCGGGATCGGCTCGTCGGCCCCCGGGAACCAGATGCTGCTGCGCTGGTCGATCGCGAGCTGGTCGAGGACGGTCTCGTCGATCGCGGCGCTGACGAACACCTGGCTGGTGTCCGCGAGGCGGAGCACCGTCGAACCGATCGCCACCGTGTCGCCAGGTTCCCGCAGGCGTCGGGTCACCAACCCGTCGAACGGGGCCAGGAGCGTCGCCCGGACCACGGACGCGCGGCGCTGTTCGGCCCCGCCTGCCGCGACGTCGACCCCCCGCGTGGCTTCCCCGCGCTGCGCAAGCACGCGATCGAGATCGGCGCGCGCCAGCCTGAGTCGGTCGGCCGCCTCATCGCGCTCCTGGGTGCCGATCGTGCCGGACACCGACAGCGCGGTGGCGCGGTTGGACTCGCGGTCGGCCGCGACGAGAACGGCTCGGGCGCGCGCCTCCTCGGCGGCGAGTCGCTTGAGTGCCGCGCGGGCCGCGGCGACACCCGTTTGCGCGGAGCGGAGGTCGGCCTCGGCCTGGTCCGTCTCGAGCCGCGCGAGCTCCTGACCCAAGGTCACGCGTGTCCCTTCGTCGACGAGCACGTCGCTCAGCCGCCCGATCAGGTCGAAGCCGACGTTCGCTTCGCGCTGACTCTCGACGGTCCCGCGGCCGAAGGCCTCTTGCACGACCGTTCCGCGTTCGACCGACACCACGCGCACGAGAACTGGCGCCCAGAAACGAAACCAGGCGCCGACGAGGAGCGCACCTGCGATCAGCACTAGCCATGCGCCGCGGCGCATCAGCGCACCGATGGCGCGCACGGACTTTGGTGTAGTCACGGACATATCGGTGCCTTCCTCCCCGACGGCGCGCGAGCCGACGCTGCCAGGTTCTGCGCAGGCGCTGTGACCATCGCGCCCGTCACGGCGCGACCCTTGGCTCTGCCCAGTTCCGCAGGGCGAGCACCCCGGTCAGCGAGACCGCGGCGGTCATCGAGATCGCACCAACCAACACGAACACTGGCGATAGTCCGAGGTACACCTCGCCGAGGATACCCGCGGGCATCAGCAACCCGGCAAGCCCGAGCCCCGCGGCAACGTTGCGCGCGCGGTCCGAGGCAGTCCCCAGACGCACGAGAACGAAGCCGAGCGCGAGGTTCAGAAGCGCGAACAGGTTCCCATGCACGTGGGCGAGCCGCGCCTCGAAGTGTTTGCCCACCGAGTAGCTCGCGATCCATTCGGCCTTGTCTGCGGCGAAGTCGCGCAGATAGATCAGGACGAACCCGTAGGCCATGAAGCCTGCCATGATCAGCAGGCCCACTCCCACGTTGTATCGTCCGGTCTTCAGCGATGTGGGTGGTTTCATGCGGATGGCTTCTTTCGTCGGGCGGGCGTGACGGCTGTGAAGGTGACCGGCTGCAGCAACGCGACCAAGGCGGTGCGAATCGGCATCGAGTTCGCCGCTCGGGCCCTCGTGCCGCCCTTGGCGAGTGCCAACATCTGAATCGTCCCCATCACGATCGGCGCGAGGGCGTCGACGGGGATGTCTGCTCGCGCCTGCCCGGCCTGCTGTGCCTCTCGCAGGCACCGAGCAACGAACACACGGGTCTTCTCGACGCACGCCGACAGTCGCTCGGACGCCGGCTGGGGTAGCGCGAGGAGGAACTGCTCCGAGAGCAGCAGGCGCAAGATGCCCTGCTCGTTCCCGACCGCAAGGCTTCGCGCGTCGATGAAGCGCTCGAGTCGCTCGAGGGGCAACCCCTGCGGGGGAGGGAACGTCGCGTCGAGCACCCCTTCGACGTGAGCCACCACGGCTTCGAGTAGCGCGTCGAGGGAGGGATAGTGCCGGAAGATTGCGCCGCTCGAGAGCCCCACTTCGGCCGCGAGGCTCCGGGTGCCGAGAGCGGTGATCCCGCGCGTCGCGATGATCCGCAGCGCGGCTTGGGTGAGTTCGACCTTTCGAAGCTCCGTCGCGCGGCGTTCCCGAGGCACGAGTAGAAAGTGACCGCTTATTTGCAAGCGGCCCGCGCAGGTTCTGCGGCAGCCGGGTTCGCCAGCGACGAACGGACCGCGCCGCCTCGCGAAGACACGGGCTGTTCGGCGAGGTGTCCACGATGCATCGCCACCCTCGAGCTCGCGCTTGCGCGATGGTTGCCGGGACACCGCGATCGCTCTCGGGCACCTCGCCCGCCTCGGCGCCCGACCCAGTGACGAGGTCTCAACGCCGCTGGCCTCGAATCACCATCGACTCAGCCGCCCCTCCCCTCACCCCTCCGGCACCGGCATCCCGAACATCACGTTCAACCGATTCCACACCTGGATCACCCCCACCACGAAGCCCAGCTCCGCGAGCTCCACGTCCGTGAACTCCGCCTGCGCCTCCGCGATCCACCGCGCCTGCAGCTCACCCGCCTCCGGCTCCCCCTGCGGGATCCGGCTCATGCGCTCGGCGAACAGCAGCGCCGCCCGATCGCGCGCGCTGAAGAACGGGCTCTCGCGCCACCCCGCAACCGTGTTGAGCACGCGAGCCTGCTCGCCCTTCGCGATGAGGTCGCGCCAGTGCATGTCCATGCAGAAGGCACAGCCGTTGATCTGCGAGACGCGCAGCAGCACGAGGTCGACGAGGCGCGCGCCCAGCGAGCTGGCGTGCACCGACTCGGAGAGCGCGAGCAGGGCGCGAAAGGGCGTGGGAGCGAGCTGGTCGTAGCGGAGGCGGTCCGTGGTCATGCTGCGATGACCGAGCAGCCTGGCGGGACGTGACACCCTCGCCGCGGCTGCCCGAAGTTCACTGCCCGATTCTGTCCCCGGGGCGGTCATCCACACGCAGTGAGGCACCTTCAGCGTTCACGCGCGGGAAACGGCGCTGTCGCGGTAGTCCGCGCCGAGTGAACCGGCGTGCGCTACCGTCGTCGCCGCAATGGCGGCCGAACCCACCATCGACGACTACCTCGCGCGCCAACCACCGGCCGCGCGGCGGATCCTGCAGCGCGTCCGCACGATCTTCCGCAAGTCCGTGCCCGGCACCGAGGAGGTGATCAGCTACCAGATCCCCGCGCTGCGCCTCGGCGGTCGCGTGATGATCTTCTTCGCCGGCTGGAAGGAGCACTACTCGGTGTACCCCGCGACCGACGGCCTCCTCGAGGCCTTCGCCGACGAGCTCGCCCCGTACTCGGTGAGCAAGGGGACGATCCGCTTCCCGCTCGACGGTCCGATGCCCGTGCACCTGCTGGCGAAGATCGCGAAGTTCCGCGCGCAGGAGACCCTCGCGCGCAACGAGCAGGCCGCGGCCCGCAAGTCGGCGAAGAAGAAGACCTCCTCCGCCAAGAAGAAGACCTCCTCCGCCAAGAAGACCTCCTCCGCCAAGAAGACCTCCTCCGCCAAGAAGAAGACCTCTCGTCGACGTTCGCAGCCCTGACTCACCCGCTCGCACAGGCCGGTGATTGTCAACGTGGCCGCGCCGGGCCTACGCTCCCCCGGACCGCGATGCCGAGCGACGCACAGCCCACCGGGCGCTGCCTCAACTGCGACGCCGCGCTCGCGGGTCCGTACTGCAGTGAGTGTGGTCAGCGGGCCCGCGATCCGAGCCGGCCGCTGTTGGAGATCCTGCGCGAGTTCGTGGTCGAGAGCCTGCTGCTCGACGGCCGACTCACGCGCACCCTCGGCATGCTGCTGCGCCATCCCGGCCAGCTGAGCGCGGAGTTCCGGCACGGCCGGCGCGCGCGCTTCACCTCGCCGCTGCGGCTGTACCTCGCGACCAGCCTGCTCTGCTTCTCGGTGTTCGCGATCCGCGGCTGCGTCGCGCCCGACGCGTTCGCCGGCGACGACCCGATGCTCGTCGACGACGGCGGCCCGGACGAGGACGAGGCGGATCCCGCACTCGACCGGGACACTGGCCTCATGGCGCGCGTGGCCTGGACGATCCGCGACAGCGCCCAGCAGTTCGCCCGCCTGCCCCCGCCGGAGCAGCGCAAGCGCGTCTATACCGGCCTCACCAACCACGTGCCGCGCGTGCTGTTCTTCGCGATGCCGGTGTTCGCCGTGTTCGTCCAGCTGTTGCTGTGGCGACGGCCGGTCCGCCACAACTATGTCGACTGCCTGGTGTTCGGGCTGCACGTGCACGCGCTGTGGTTCCTTTCCGCCACCCTCGAGGCCGTGCTCCCCGAAGCCGTGGGCGGGCTCCTCGTGCTCGCGACGATGATCCACACCACGCTCGCGTTCCGCTCGGCGTGGGAGCTGCCGTGGTCGGCGGCCTGGTGGCGCGCGCTGGCGCTGGCGCTGCTCTACGGGTGCATGCTGGTGCTCGCGGTGAGCGCGGCCTTCCTGCTCACGATCGTGTACGGGTGATCGGGGCAGGTGACGCGCGCACGCTCACCCCATCACAGCCCGCACGCGGTCCCCACGTCCGAGATGTCCCGGTCGATGAGCAGCATCCCGTCCCCGGATCCATCCGCGTTCTTGATCGCCAGCTCGTGCACGCCCGAGCTCCCGCGCCGCCCCAGCCACAGGCTCGCGACGCGGCCGTCGGGCAACACGCACGGCGCGTTGTCGTTGTGGTGATCGGCGCGCAGCAGCACCGGCGCGGCGGCCCCCGGCGCGAGCACCCAGAGCTGCTCGCCGGTCCACGAGGCCTCGAACACGATCCCACCGTCGGGCGTGTAGCTCGGGTGGTGGAGGAACACGTCCGTCGTCCCGCCGCCCTCGGGCACCTGGTCCGGGGTCCAGATCACGCGGAAGCCATCGCCGCCGATGCCGACCTCGCAGATCGCGGTGCCGACGTCGCCGTACGGGACGTCGCCGCAGTCGAACACGACGAGCTGCTCGTTCACGTCGAGCCGCGGCAGCGTGTTGTAGGCGTAGGGCGAATCCGCGGTGATCACCACGGGCGCGGTCCAGCCGGCGTCGGTGCGCTCGGTCCAGTGCAGGTCGCGGGTGTGCACGCCCTCGGCACCGAACGCGATCGCCGTGCCGCCGCGGGTGATCGCGCCGCCGTTGCCGCCGCTGAAGCGGAGCGGCGCTCCGTCGGTGTCGAGCACCGCTTCGCCCTGGGTGACGCCGATGTCGACGACGCTGAGGCACGCATAGCCCGCGCACTGGGCATCGAAGCGCTCGGACGACAGCAGCAACCACGCGCCGTCCGACGACAGCTGCACGAAGTTCTCGTCGAGGCCCGGCGCGAGCGCGTCGAGCTCGGGGCCGAGCAGCCGCGGCTCGGTGCCCGGCGTCGCGTCCTGCACGTAGAGCCCGCCCTCGAGCACGTACGCGACGTGACCGCCCTCGGGCACCACGCCGGTGTCGGTCGCGTCGTCGCCGGTGTCGTCGACCGTGTCGGTGGTCGGATCGGTGCCGCTCGGGTCGGTGGGCGCGGTGGGATCCGACGGATCCGTCGCATCCGAGCCGCCGGTCGGCTCCGGCGACGAGGTCGCGCCGTCGTCGCTGCCGCCGGACTCCGCGGTCACCCCGCCGTCGGCGGGCTCGGGCATGAAGCAGGCGGACGCGAGGACGACGGACGCGAACAGGGGGGTCACGGAGCGGAGATGGCAGGGCATGTCCCGGCCATGCGCCGCGGCGCGGCCAAACCCGCCACCGCCATCGATCACATCCCCGACCAGGTCGCCGCCTGCTGGCCGGCCGCCGGCCCGACGTCGACGACCAGGCCCGTCAGGCGCGACATCCCCGAGACGGGATCGATCTCGCCCGGCCCGTCCGCGGCCAGCAGGTTGACGTTGACGCCGCGCGTGCGGCTCGCGATCCCGAGGCCCGGCGCCAGCTGGTGGCCCCAGCCGTGGGGCAGCGCCACCGTGCCCGGCATCAGCGCGTCGTGCAGGCGCACCGGCACCCGCACGCACGCGACCGCGGTCCGCACGTCGGCGAGGTCACCATCGTCGAGCCCGCGCGCGCGCGCGTCGTCGGGGTGCATGTACAGCCAGTTGGTGGCGCGATCACCCTGCACGAACTTGACGTGGTTGTGCGTCCAGCTGTTGTGGGTGGTGATCGCGCGACGCGTGATGAGCTTCAGCTGATCGCGGCCCGCGAGCTCGCGGGCGTACTCGTCGTCGATCGTCGCCGCGGCCGCGCCGAGCACCGCGGGGAACAGCGCGACCTTGCCGTCCGACGTGTAGACGCGGCGGCCGAGGAAGTCGCCGCCGGCGTGATCGGGCCGCAGCACGCCCTCGCCCCGCTTCGCCAGCGTCGCGAACCCGCCCTGGCCGCCCAGCCGCAGCATCAGCGACAGCACACCGCGCTGATCGACGGAGGCGTAGCCATCGCCGTCGCGCCGCCGGCGGTTCCACTGCAACAAGCGCTGCGCCACGCGCGAGCCGAAGATCGGCGCGCCCGCGGCCCGGGCGAGATCGACGTAGATGGTGGCCTCATCGCGCGACTCGCCCGCGGGCGCCAGCACGCGCTCGGTCGCCTGGACGTACGGCCGCGACTGCATGCCGAGCAGGCACGGGAACGAGAACGGCAGATCCGGCCGCTCGAGCGGCGACGTGCACGGCAACACCCAGTGGGCCATCGTCGCGGTCTCGCTCGGCAGGATGTCGAGCACCACCAGCAGCTCGAGCGACGCGAAGGCCTCGCGCAGCCGCCCGCTGTTGGCCATCGTGAGCAGCGGATTGCCGCCGGTGACGAACAGCGCCCGGATCTGCCCCCGGCCGGGCGTGAGGATCTCGTCGGCGAGCAGCCCCCCGGGGAAGGCGTCGTTCACGGAGGGGAATCCACCGACGCGCGATCGATCGGCCCGGCCGAGCAGCCCACGCTTGGCCGCGAACTTGGGGAAGTCGAGCACGCCCTTGCCCACGAGCGTCCCGCCGCGCCGATCGAGGTTGCCCGCGATCGCGTTGATGCACTCCTGCAACCAGAACCCGAGCGTGCCACCGCGGCCCATGTTCACGCCGGTCGAGCTGTAGAGCGCGGCGCCGTCGCCACCGCTGGCCGCGAGGTAGTCGTCGACGATCTCGCCGAGGATCTCGGCGGGGATGCCCGTGACCGCGGAGCCTCGCTCGGGCGTCCACGCCTGCACCAGCGCCTCGAGGTGATCGAGCCCGGTGGTGTGCGCGCCGAGCCGCGCGCGATCGATCGCGCCGCGACGCAGGACCTCGTGCGCGAACGCGAGGTAGAAGAACACGTCGGTGCCCGGGCGGATGAACACGTGGCGACCGGTCGCGCCCGCGGTCTCGGTGCGCCGCGGATCGACGATCCACACCTTGCCGCCGCGCGCGGTGATCGCCCTCAGCCGCTGCACCGGGTTCGCGACCTGCAGGAAGCTCCACTTGCTGACCGCCGGGTTGGCGCCGACGACCACGAGGCACCCCGTGCGATCGAGATCGGGGAACGGCTGGGTGAACGCGAAGCCGTACATGTGCTGCGCGACCGCGAACTTGTTGGCGCAGTCCTGCGTCGCCGAGCTGTAGCTGCTGCGCGACCCCAGCCCCAGCATGAAGCCCTGGGCGAAGATCGGGTGCAGCGCGCTGAAGCCGGCCGCGGTGCCGACGTACATCGCGATCGCGTCGGCGCCGTGGCGCTCGCGGATCTGCCGGACACGCGCGCCGATGTCGGCGTTCGCCCGATCCCAGCTCGCGCGGCGCTGGACGCCGTCTTCGCCCCGCTCGAGCGGGAACTGCAGGCGATCGGGCGAGCCGTACAGCTCGTGCTGGGAGAGGCCCTTCACGCAGGCGAAGCCGGCGGTCGCCACGTGTCCATCGTGGGGCCGGATCTTGACGATGCGCTCGTCCTCGAGCGTGACCTCGAGCCCGCAGAGGCTCTCGCAGATCCGGCAGAACGTCGCGCGCGTGGTCGTGGTCACCGAGCCGCAGGATCGCACGACGACGGCCGCCGAGGGCGCGCGGGCCCGGCGTCCACGCCGCCGCGCGTGGGACCGCGGGATCGGGCATGCTAGCCGACCATGGGCCCCCGCTTCCATCCGCTCTGCGTCGCCCTGTGTTCGATCCCCGCCCTCGCCTGCGGCTCCGCCGTCGGTGATGCGGCCGGGACCAGCGGATCCACCGGCGCCGCAGCGACGTCGGCGACCGATCCCGGACCGAGCACCTCGGGCGGACCGAGCACCACCGACGTCGCCGACACGTCGACGAGCGCGGTCGCCACCACGCTGTCCACCGACACCTCCTCGGCACAGGAAAGTGGCGTGGGCGAGACGATGACGCCCTACTTCGATGTCGGCGGCATCCCCGATCTGTTCGTGTCGAAGATGGGCTGCGACAAGGTCGACTTCGTCTTCGTGATCGACAACTCGAGCAGCATGGCCGCGTATCAGGCCAACCTCGTGAACAACTTCCCGGCGTTCATCGACGGGATCCAGAACGCGCTCGAGAACGCATACTCGTACCACGTCGGCGTGGTCACGACGGACGCCTATGCGTTCAACGTGCCCGAGTGCCAGCAGCTCTCGTCCCTGGTCGTGCAGACCGGCGGCGCCTCGTCGAGCAACATGCAGTGTGGCCCGTACGCCGACGGCGCCAACTACATGACCGACAACGACGACCTGGTCGAGACGTTCAGCTGCGCCGCGACGGTCGGCGTCTCGGGCAGCGGCAACGAGCAACCCCTGGCGGCGATGAACGGCGTCGTGCAGCAGCTCGTCGGCGGCAACGGCGAGTGCAACGAGGGCTTCATCCGCGACGACGCACTGCTCGTCATCGTGATGATCGGCGACGAGTTCGACAACTCGCCGGGCACGCCGATGCAGTACTACGAGAACGTCGTCGAGGCGAAGTTCAACCTGCCCGAGAACGTGGTCGTGGTCTCGATCAGCGACTTCCCGGGCAACATCTGCGGCTTCGGGGCCTCGGCCGAGGTCGCCGCGTTCACCGACCTCTGGGGCCCCAACGGTTTCAAGGTCCCGATCTGCGTCGACGACTACGCGCCGTACTTCGAGGACGCGATCGACATCATCGATCTGGCCTGCGAGAACTACATCGCGCCGGCCGGGTGATGGCTCAGGCCTCGAGGCCCGGCAGGTACGCCCGCATGTCGCCGATCACGACCTGGTCGAGCGGCGTCATGTCGTACTGCGCGCCCCGGAGATCGCCGTAGCCCGGTTGGCCGCCGACCTCCCAGTCGTCGGGCTCGAGCCCCATCGCCAGCATGCAGCTGATGAGCACGCGGTTGTAGGCGGTGCCGATGTACTCCGACCACCGCGATCGGGTGAAGTCGGTGCGGAAGTCGAGCAGGTTGCCGGTCCGCAGCGCGCCACCGCAGGATCCGACCAGCATCACCTGGACGTCGACGCCGATGTGGTTGTTGTCGTAGTCGCCCGGGCTCTCGCCGCCCGAGCCCCCCGACTGGTTGCCGATCTCGTTGTTGACCAGCACGAGCGAGTCGTCGAGCAGCGTCGTGCCGTCGGGCTTCACCGTGGCGTCGAGCTTGCCGAGGAAGTCGAACAGGTAGCCCATCGTCCACCGGTGGGCGTTGAGGATGCTGTCGACCGCCGCGGGGCTGCTGTCGTGCGACGCGCCGTGGTGACCGCCGATCACCCCGTGCACCGCCTCGTTCAGCAGGGTGTCGGGGTCGAGGTAGAAGTTCACCACGCGCGCCAGGCCGCAGCGCAGCGCCGCCACGGCGATGTCGACCTGGGCCTGCGCGGCGGCGTTCATGGCCTCGGGCGCGTACTCGTACGCCGCGGGTTGCTCCGGCGGGCCGCACTCGATGGGGTTGGCGAGCTGGGTCTCGAGCGTGTGCATGTGCTCGATGTGCTGATCGAGCGCCGCGCGGTCGGCCGCCGACAGCCGGGGATGATTGCGCAGGCTCGTGTAGTGATCGAGCACGCGATCGACCATCGTCAGCCGTTGGGCCCGCAGCCGGGCAAGGGCGGTGTCGTCGACGTCGAAGTTGGTGAAGAGCTGCGCGAACGCCTGATCGGGGAACAGCGCCGGCTCGGCCACGAGCTGCCCCGAGCCCGTCGTCGAGAACGACGCCGAGCGCCCCTCGGTCGACCAGTGCACGGTGAGGTTGAGCGGCACCGTCCCGCCGCCCAGCTTCTGCGCGATGAGCTGGTCGATCGACGGGGGCAGCGACGCGATGTCGACGCCGTCGAGGGCAGCGGCCCCGTTCGACCAGCCCAGGAGCCCGCTGGCGTCGTTGTGATCGCCCCAGTCGAGGCGATCGATGTGGCGCATCAGGATCGCCTTGTCGCGGAACGGATCGAAGCCCGCGTCCAGGATCGGCGAGACGGGCCCGGCGATGTCGCCGAGCGCCAGCTCGCGCGCGTTGGGCCCGACCGTCTGCAGGCCCGCGAGCGCGGCCGCGCTGGGGAACCAGTGCTGGCCGTAGAATCCGTTGCTGATCCGCCAGCTGATGAAGTTGCGGTTCGGCGCCGCCTCGCCGGCCTCGGCGTCGCGACCGAGCAGCGAGGACAGGGTCGGGATCACCAGCGCCGCGCCGCCGGCCCCGAGGAGGAACCGCCGCCGTCCGATCGTGTGGGGCATGGTCATGGCAGCGTCACCTGTCGAAAGTGGGGAGAGGACACCAGGGCGACGATGGTGTCGCGCAGGCTCTGGGGCGCGCCGTCCTGCGGCGCGAGGGCGAGCCGGGCGGTCTGCTCGAGGCAACCATCGGACTCGGCGAGAGGTCGCGCGACGATGTTCCGCGTGAGCTGCTCGGCGAGGCACTGCGGCCCGACATCGCTCGCGGCGATGGCCTCGGACAGCGCGCGCGCGCCGTCGACAGCGACGACGTCGTCCAGCTCGAGCATGCTCGCGGCGTCGATCGAGACGTCGACGGCGGTGCCATCGACGTCGATCTGCTCGACGTCGATCCACTGCCCCGCCGCGCCGTAGTGCCCGAACGGCGCGCCGTGACCGTCGAGGATCTGGTGGCAGCCGGCGCACTGCGGCTCGCTCGCCGCGGCGTTGAAGCGCTCGCGGATGCCGACGTCCGGGTTGGTCGCCGGGTCGGCGGGATCCTCGGTGGGGAAGTTGCCGGGATCGGGCGGAGGCACCGGACGGCACAGGAACTCGCCGAGCCGGCGCCCGCGCTTGATGATGTGACCGGCGTTCGAGCGGATGACCTCGTTGGTGGCGAGCCAACCGGCGCGCGTCAGCAGGCCGGCGCGGTCGTCGGGCAGCGTGACGTCCTGGCCGGGCGTGACGCCGTAGATCTGGCCGAGCTCGGGGGCGTCGAAGCTCGCGGTCCGATCGAGCAGCAGGTCGGCGTAGGTGCCGTCGCGATCGAGCGTCACCGCCTCGATGAAGTCGAGCAGCTCGGCCTTCATCGCCACGCGCGCCGCCTCGCGGGCGTCGGCGTCGGGGAACAGCGCCGCCGACGGCTGGGGCATGACATCGAGCGCGAGCCAGTTGCCGGCGAAGCGCGACAGGGCGACGCGGGCGCGCTCATCGTCGAGCATGCGATCGATCTGGTCGCGCAGCGCGTCGCCCTCGAGCCGGCCGCCCTCGGCGTTCGCCGCCGCGGCGAGGAGTTCGTCGTCGGGCACCGAGTCCCACAGCACGCGCGCGAGCCGGGCCGCCAGCTCGTGCGACGTCAGCTCGAGCACGCCGGGCGCGATCTCCTCGCCCTCGGTCTCGACGAAGTACAGGAACCGCGGATCGAGCAGCATGGCCACCAGCACGGTCGCCGCGCCCTCACCGACGCTGTGGGCCCCGCCGACGGCGAAGTCGCCGGCGAAGCGCGAGCGATCCTCGTCGGTCAGCGGCCGACGCAGCAACCGCGCGCCGAACGTGTCGATGAATCCGACGAGACACGCATCGCTGCCGGCGTCGGCGCCCGGGGGCACGGAGCCGAGGCACGCGTGCAGGGCGGTCAGGCTCGCGGCGTCCTTGGTGAGGTCGAACGCGAGCTGGCTGGCGATGTTGAAGTACGCCGAGACCTCGGAGAAGCCGACCGGCGGCACCTCGGTGGCGAACACGCCCATCGACGCGCTGGGCAGGGTCTCGATCGTCGCCCGGACCGGCTCGAGCGCCGCCGCGCCGAACACGGACTCGAGGGCGTGGACGTAGTTGTCGCGGTGCATCCGCAGCAGCGCCGCGGCGGGGGGCGTGTCCGCGTCGCAGCCGCTGGGGATCCCATCGGTGTCGACGCCGTCATCGCCGGTGTCCGCCGCCGTGTCGGCGCCGGTGTCGTCGCCGTCGTCGGCCGCCGTGCCGGCGTCACCGCCGTCGCCGTGCGCCCCGGCATAGCAGCCGGTGAGGAACACCGCGACGATCCACGCACCACGCCGCGTCGGGGATCCACATCGAGTCGAGCTGCGCATGGCCGGTCACTCCTTCGCCGCACGCCGGGCACCCGACGTGCGTCCACGATAGGAGGAGGACCGGCCCGTTCACCATCGGGAGAACTCCCGATTTTGCGCCCGGGACCGCCGGGCGGGGCCGCGACGGCCGACTACTCGTGCTTCTCGCCGGCGAGCTCGATGAGCCCGTGGAAGGCCTCGTGCGCCTTCGTGAAGGCGGCGTCGAAGTCCTTGCGATCGCCGGCGCAGGTGGTCTCGAGACCCTTGGTCGCCGCGGTCAGATCGGCGGCACGGGTCTTCCACGCCGCGGCGTCGGTCGCCGCCGCCGGCATCGGCTCGGCCTCGATCGCGCCGGCCTTCGCGACCAGATCGGCCACGGCGGCGCAGGTGTTGGTGACGCGCGCGTCGTCCTTCGCGGCGTGCCACAGCGGCGCCATGACGTCGTGGAACGACTTCACTCCGCCCTCGAACTTGTGCTCGTGGGCCGGGTCGGCGGCAGGCTCGTGCGAGTCGGTCGCCGTCGCGGTCGCGTCGGTGGGCGGAGTCGTCGGCGCGGCCGAGTCCTTCTTGGTGCACGCGAACACGCCGAGGGTGAGGACGAGGGGGAACAGTCGGGACAGACGCATGGCGAGCAAGTACCGGGGGCCGCCGTGCCGCGTCAAGGCCACCGCAGGCGAAGCACAGCGCGCGAGCCCGCAAGATTGGCGGGCACGCGTGCGCAACACCACGACGACGCCGCGGCGTGGGTTTCCTACCCGAGGCCGGGCTCTGCAGGCGTGCGTCCGAGGAGCACCGCGATGGGTCGGCCCTCGTCGCTGGCCTCGAGCATGATGCGGGCGACCATCGTCAGCGGGACCGACAGCAACATCCCGACGGGCCCCCACACCCAGCCCCAGAACACCAGGCACAGGAACACGACCAACGTCGACATCCCCAACTCGCGGCCCATCCACGCCGGCTCGAGCACGTTGCCGACCACGGTGTGGATCGCAGTGTGGGCGACGGCGACGACCAGCGCGGCCCCGGGCCCGAGGTCGGGCTGGACCAGCGCGACGAGCACGTTGGGGATCGCCGCGATGAAACCACCCACGTTGGGGATGAAGTTGAGCAGGAACGCCAGCAGGCCCCACAGCAGCGCGAAGTCCAGGCCGACGAGCACGCACGTGACGAACACGAGGATGCCGATGAGCGCCGAGATCGCGGTCTTGATCGCGAGGTACCGCTGCACGTCGCCCAGCACGCCGGACACCGCCGTCATCGTCGCAGCCGAGTCGGGGCCGAGCATCACGGCGAGCTTGCGCCGCAGGCCGGTGAGCTCGAGCAGCATGAACGTCATCGTGAACAGCACGAGCATCGTGTTCGACAGGGCGACCACGAAGGCGCCGGCGAAGTTGCCGACCATGTCGACCATGTCTCCCGGATCGAGCAGCTCGGCGAGGCCGGTCTGCGGCAGGCGCACCCCCTGCTCGGCCAGCCACGCCACCACGCCCTCGAACATGACCTCGAGGGCGGCGCGGTAACCCGGCAACGCGTCACCGAAGCGATCGAGCGACGCCGTCAGCATCGCCCCGAACCCCACCAACGCCGTGAGCACGACGACCACCGCGGGAATCACCGCGAGCCCGGGCCGCCACCCGCGCCGCTCGAGCCACAGCACCGTCGGCGAGGCGACGACGGCGAGGAACGCCGCGAACAGGAACGGCAGCAGCAGGGGCGCGGCGATCTTCAGGCCGGCGACGACGATCACGAAGGCGGCCATGCTCGTCAGGACGTGGGCACTGCGGTCGCGACGCTTCGAATCGGCCATGGGGCCGAGTATGCCGCACGCGACGCCCGTGCCGCGCGTGGCCGTGGCAAGCTGCCGATCGATGATCTCCACCTGGGCAAGGCTCCTGGTCGTCTCGCTGCTCCCGGTCGCGTGCTCGAAGGCCGGCCCTCCGACCACGCCTCCCGACGCCGCGGCGACGCCCGCGGCGGCCGATCCCCTCGCCGGCAAGCCGGTCGTGCACAACGTCGACGCGAAGCCCGGCGACGTGACCGTGTGCCCGTACAGCGGGCGCAAGTTCGTCGTCACCGACGACTCGCCGCGCTGGGAGTACCGGGGCAAGAGCTATGTGTTCTGCTCGGCGAAGGCCGTCGGCGAGGTGCAGAAGGATCCGGCGAAGTACATGGACGGGTTCGAGGGGTGACGACCGCGGAGAATTCTCGGCCGGGGCATTGCGGGCCGCGAAGAAGTTGCCGCGGCGGGCGGCGGGGCCCGACACAGAGTGTTTTCATGCTCCGACGAACGCTCCCCATGGTCGCGATCTGGACCCTCGCTGCCGCCTGTGGCGACGACGGTGGGAGCGGCACGACCGATGCGAGCACGAGCGGCTCGGGCACGAGCAGCAGCACCGCGGGGAGCACGAGCGGAACCTCCGGCGCCGACACGACCACCGGCTCGACCGGCGGGTCCACCACGGGCGGAACCGAGAGCAGCGGCGGCACGGCCGACTCGACCGGCAGCGAGACCACCGATGGCTCGAGCTCCGGGGGCTCGACCGGAGATACGACCACCGGGGGCATCGTCGCGAGCTTCACGTGCACCGAGACGTCGATCGTCGATCCCCCGATGGTCGAGACCATCGCGGGTTCGTTCGACGCCGACGGCGTTCCGCACGATCTCGTCGCGATCTACACGCAGTCCGGGAACGTCGACTTCCAGGTCGATGTCGCGGTCCCGGTGGCTGCGGACGATCCCAACGCCGCGGACGTCGCCGACTGGGAGAACACGCTCACGATGATCGGTTGGGACGTCAATCCGCCCGGCGATCCCACCGGGGATCGGCGCTACTTCTTCGCCCCCGATGGCGCGCAGAACGTCGCGATCTTCCCGGCCTTCTACTATCGGATCTACGAGGCCGGCGGCAATGGGCAGTTCGAGTTCGACTGCGTGCTGAACTGACGCTACTTGCCGTAGCGCTTGCGCACCCAGCCCAGGAACGCCGGCGATCGCCGCTGCAGATCCTTCCCGATCTGCGGGTGCTCGTGCATGAACTTGAGGTAGCCCCAGTAGGGGCTCTCGCCCTCGTCGACGCCCGTGCCGACGAGCTGCTGCACCAGGGCAGCCTCGGCGATCTCGAGCTCGCGCCGCTCGAGCGAGGAGGGCCGCGTCTGGGTGATGGTGCCGATCTCACGCGACTTGGCGACCGGGGCCACCGACGTGGAGCCGTCGTGCAGCGAGACCTCGACGCGCCACGCCGCGGAGAACAGCTGGAAGTGGGACATGCTCCGCGGGTTCGCGGCCATCGGATAGAAGAAGTACACGACGGCCCGCTTGGGCGCCGGCCACGTCACCGGCAGCACCGGTGAGGTGGTCCACGTCTTCTGGGGATCGAGGTGCTCGGCGACGGCGGTCTCGGCGAGGGCTCGGGCAGCCTCGGGCGTGGTGACGGTGCAGTCGGTGCCAACGCCCTCGGCCTGCGTCGACCTCGTCGCCCGCGCGCCGTCGTTGTTCGACGTCGACACGAACGTGTGCTCGACCTCGGGCTCGTGGGCGCCGTGCTCGGCGGGCGGCGGGGCGACCGGCGGCGGCGGGCTCGCGGCGCACCCCCACGACATCGACGCGGCGACGAGCACGGCGGGGCCCAGGGCGCGGCGTGGAGGCATGCGCGGGGAGCATTGCCCGGATCGCCGCGGGGGCGCGAGTGATCCGTCGCACGGTTGCCCGACGCCCACGGGTGACGCAAATGGCCGACGGTCGGCACGGGCGTCTCGCAACGCCGCTGCGGCACCGCGCGCCCACTCGCCTCGGATCGGCGCGCTCGGACCCACGGCACGGGGCTTGCTCATGTCCGTCGTCATGCATCGCACGCTCGCCCTCGTCGCCGCCCTCTTCGCCCCCGCCTGCGCCGACTTCGACGGCGAGTCCTTCGACCCCGTCGTGCGGGGCGACGAGGTCGAGGTCCACGACGAGCTGCCCGAGGGCTACCGCTGGATCGGTGGCGTCGACGCCGAGGCCGAGCACACGGTCGACGGCGACAGCGTCGTCGAGGTCGACCTCTGGTGCGACGTGGACGACCGGCTGCTGCGCCGCATGAAGCGGGTCGCCGCGCGCAACGGCGGCGAGCTGCTCTTCGACGTCACCTGCGAGCACGACCGCTACCTCGACGACTCGGAGTTCGCCGACGACCCCGACACCTGGGAGATCGAGACCGCACTGACGTGCAGCACGTGGTGCACCGCCGAGGTCGGGCGGCGGGCGGACCGCGACGACTGACCGCGCGCGACGACTGAAGCCGGCGTCAGTGCACGATCTTCACGCCCGCGTTCACGAGCTCCTGCTTGCTCAGCTCGTCCGCGCGGGCGTTCTCTGCCCGCGGGATCCACGTCCAGGTCACCGCGATCGCGTGCGCGTCGAGCAGCGCGCGCAGCTCCCGGTACACCACGACGTACGCCCCCTGCTTCACCTGCCAGCGCCCGCACATCTGCTCGACGACGAGCTTCGAGTCGCCGCGTAGCTCGAGGCGCGCGTCGGCGCCGAGCCCCGCCCGCAGCTCGATCCAAGCGCGCACGCACTCGAGCGCCGCGGTGTACTCCGCGACGTTGTTGGTCATCGCCGGTCCCCGGGGGAGCAGGCCGCCCTTGGCGAGCAGCTCCTCGCCCGACGGCGCGTGGATCACGAAGCCCCACCCGCCCCAGCCACCGGGGTTCATGGGCTCGCAGGCGCCGTCGAAATTCGCGGTGTGGATCATCGCCGCGGAGGATACGCGAACGCGGCGAGCTTCACGATCACGGCCCCGACCCGAGCACGTCCGCCGCGACTCGCCGCAGACGATCGCGGGTGTTGCCGCGGAGCTCGGCCAGCGACGCGTCGGCCTGCTGCACGAGGGCTCGACCGCCGGCGTCGCCCGTGGCGATCCGGGCTCGACCGAGCATGACCTGGGTGTAGGCGAGCTCGAGCCGGCTGCTCGGCGCGGCGTCGCGGATGACCTGGGCGCGCTCGAGCAGCGGCCTGGCCTCGTCGGCGCGACCGAGCTCGAGCAGCACGTCCGACAGCTCGGTCAGGGTGTTGGCCACGGCCGGGTCGTCGGGCCCGAAGACGGCCTCGCGCATCGCGAGCGCCTCGCGGAAGCCCGCGCGCGCCGCCTCGAGCTGGCCGCGCCGCAGCTGCACGCCGGCGATGTTGTGCATCGTCGTCGCGCGCTCGCGATGGACCGGCGGCAGCGACCGCTGCAGCACCGCGACGCGCTGCAGCGTCTCGAGCGCCTCGTCGAACTTCCCCTGATCCCGCATCGCCTCGGACAGGTTGCCCAGCGAGTAGAACAGCTCGGGGTGATCGGGCCCGAGCGCGGCCTCCATGATCGCGTACGCCCGTCGCCAGTGGACCTCCGCCGAGCGCGAGTCCCCGGCGAAGTGATCGCGGACGCCCATGGTGTTCTCGATCGCGCTCACGATCGGGTGGTCGGGACCGTCGGTCTCGATCGCGATCGCGAGCGCCTGCTCGAGCACGACGGTGGCCTCGTCGTAGCGACCGAGCGCCACCAGCGGGTTCGCGATCTCGAGCAGCGTGTTCGCCAGGATCGGCTCGCCGGGTTGGTCGCGCAGGCGGACCTCGAGGCTCTCGCGGCCGGCAGCGAGCGCCTCCTCCGGCCGGCCGGCGACGCTGGCGAAGGCCGATTGCGCCGCGCGGAGGTTGCCGAGCTGCCGCAGCGGCCGGCCCAGGCGGACGAGCATCGCGTCGGCCTGCCGTGCCCACGCCGCCGCGGCGTCGTAGCGACCCAGGTCGACGCCGGTATGCCACGCCAGCGCGATCCAGAGCTCGAGCAGGGCCATGTCATAGCCGGATTGGATCGCCCAGATCGCGCCGGCCTCGAGCTGCGCGACCCCTTCGTCGAAGCGGCCCTGGTCGGCGAGCGCGCCGCCCTGGATCAGCGACGCCTCGGCGAGCAGGGCGACGTCGCCGAGTCGCACCGCCTCGCCCCAGACCTCGGTCGACAGCTCGAGCGCCTCGCGTCGCCGCCCGGCGAGCGAGGCGGCGTTGACCCGGCCCAGCGCGTCGCGGGCCGCCTCGACGGCCGCGCGCGCGTCGGGGTCGGCGGGCAGCGGCACATCCCCGAAGCCGAGCGCCGGGTCGAAGCAGGTCTCGAGCGCGCGCAGGCCACCGAGGGCCTCGCTCGCCCGCTCGACCAGCGCCGCGTCGGCGTCGACGAGCACGTCGACGAGCGCGCCGAGGTCACGACGACGTCGCTCGACGCAGCGCGACATCGGGACGTCCTCGGGCACGTCCGCCTGCGGATCGGCCAGCGCTGCGGCGCACGCCTTCACGCGCGCCTCGATCCACGCCGCACCGTAGGCGTCGAGTCGCCGCCCCACCGAGGCCGCGGCGTCGGCGGCGTAGGGCAGGCCGGTCGCGGCGAAGCGCTCGCTCAGCTGATCGCGGCGCGCCGGGCTCCACACCTCGGCGAGCTGCCGCTCGGCCCCGGCGCACGGCTCCTCGGGTGCGACGGCGAGCCACGCCACCGCGCCCAACGTCGCGATCCCAGCGACGGAGCCGACCGCGAGCCGGCGGCGTCGGGGATCGCGATCGAGCGCGGCGAGGAGCTCGGTCATCGACGCGAAGCGCTGCGCCGGATCGGGGGCGAGCCCGCGCGCCAGCACGCGGCGGATCCACGCCGGCATCGCGCCGTCCTTGGCCGACGGCATGATCTCGCCGCGCGTCACCTGGACCATCAGCTCCACCGGGTGCGTCGCGCGGAACGGTCGCTCGCCCTGCAGCGCCTCCCACAGCGCCACGCAGAAGCTGAACTGATCGGCCCGCGCGTCGAGGTCGCGACCGAGGTGCTGTTCGGGGGCCATGTACGCCGGCGTGCCGATCACCGCGCCGGTGCGCGTGACCGCCTCGGGCGTCCCCTCGACGGGCGTCGCGACGAGGGCCTGCCCGTCATCGCTGCCCTCGCGCTCGCCGAGCCGGCGCGCCAGCCCGAAGTCGGCGACGCGCACCGTGCCGTCCTCCCCGACGAGCACGTTGCCGGGCTTGAAGTCGCGGTGGATCAACCCCGCGGCGTGGGCCGCCGCGAGCCCACGGCCGGCCTGCACGAACACGCGCAGGATCTCGGCGGGCGTGCGCGCGGCCGCGGCCAGCCAGCCGCGCAGATCGTCACCGACGACCAGCTCCATCGACACGAACACGCGGCCCTCGACCGCGCCGACATCGAAGACGGTGATGACGTTGGGATGCGAGAGCTTCGCCATCGCCTGGGCCTCGCGGACCAGGCGCGCGCGGCCCATGGAGCTGTCGTCGGCGGCGCCGTGGCGCAGCAACTTGAGCGCGACGCGTCGATCGAGCTCGGGATCGTACGCGGCATACACCACGCCCATCCCGCCCTCGCCGAGGGGCTCGAGCAGGATGTAGCGGCCGAGCGCCTGGCCGCGCGCGAGGTGCTCGGTCACCGGGTCGGCGTCGGCGGGCGCCGCCACGAGCTCCTCGTCGAGCATCGTCTCGCCGGGCTCGACCGGACGCGGCGACAGGACCCGCGTCTGCGCACCGCCGGCACCGGGCTGCTCCGACACGATCCGGAGCATGCCCGATCGGTCCGCGGCGTTCCATCGCGCCGCCGCGGCCCGGAGCGCCGAGCCGCGGCCCGGGGTCGGTGCTACCCGCCGAACGCGGCGACGACCTCGGCCGACGCCGTGATCTCGGCGCCCAGTGCCGTGCTCGCCTCGACGATCGCCTCGCCGGCGATCGGCAGCTCGTCCAGCGCACACACGGCACCGAACGCCGCGGCGACGTTCACGTCGGCCGTGAGATCCTCGACCGCGACCTGCACCGCGCCGGTGGCCGCCGTGCCCAGGTCCGCCGCCGCCGAGGCCACGCCCTCGGCCTTCGCACGCAGGGCGAGGATCGCCGAGAAGTGCGCGCGGAAGCCCTCGAGCCACGCGCGGAACTCGGCCTGCGCGGCGAGGTCGCCCTCGAGCGCGGCGTTGAACTCGAACGCGATGTCGAGGCTCGGCGGCGAGCACTCGACCGACGCGCTGGCCTTGGCCTCGACACTGGCCTCGCACTCGGCGCTGACCATCGGCGGCTCGGCCTTGCCCTCGCAGCCGCCCGAGCACTCGACCGACGCCCCGGCCATCGCCTCGCAGTGGGCCTCGGCCGACGCATCGCACCCACCCTCGGGCGCCGTGTACTCGCAGCTGCCCTCGCACTTGCCCGAGCAATCGATGCCCGCCGAGGCCTCGACCACGCACTCACCCATGCACATGCCGGAGCACTTGCCCTCGAAGCCGTCCATCGTGCTGCCGCCGGCGTTGCAGCTGCCGCGGCAGGTCCCGTCGCACGCGGCCTCGGCGGTGAGCTCGACGGCGCACGAGCCGGTGCACGTCCCCGAGCAATCGAGGCCCGGCGCCGTGCCGGTGCACTTGAGCTCGGCCGACGCGCCGCAATCGACCGCGACCCCGGCCTCGGCCTTGCACGAGCCCTCGCACTTCACGGACACCGACCCGGGATCGACGCTCGCGTCGCACTCGGCGGCCGCGGCCACGCTGGCCTCGATGCTCGCCTCGCACTTGGGCGGCGCGTACTCGATGGTGAGGCCACCGTCGACGCGTGCCTCGAGGTAGCCCTCGACGGCGCCGCGGATCTCCGCCCCCGTCGCACCCGGGGCGAGCCCGACCGAGGCCCCGATCGCGTCGAGCTCGGCGCGGAGGCCTCCGCTCAGCCCGCGCATCGACGCGTTGAGATCGATCGCGGCGCCGAAGAACGCGTCGATCGACGCGATGCCGGAGATCTTGGCGTCGCCGCCGACGAACCCCTTCTCCGAGCAGGCCAAGCCGCACTGCTCGGCGATCTTGCCGCCGATGCCGTCCTCCCCGCAGCCCTGCACGGCGGTGAGCGAGGCGCCCGCGGCGACGGCGACAGCCACGGTGATGACAGGCCCCATGGTCGAGCGGCGCGTCGGCGAGGGACACAGCGATGAAGTGGATGGGGAAGACATGGACATCGTTCTCCTCGAGTGATCCGAATGGGGGATTCGCGATCGCGCAGCACCGCGACGATCTGCAGCCGTGGTGTAGCGCCGGATCGACGGCGGCGCCCGCCCGCTGCTACGACAAAATTGCGGCGACGCGCGAGGCGGACGCGCGCAGCGGCGCCGGTCGTCGGCATTCGCACGACTGCGCTGACGCGGTCGAATGACAGCGTGGCATCGCTCCAGGACATCGCGACAGCCCCACGTCGGCTGTGGCATCCTCCGCCGACGAACCATGCCGAGCGCGAGCACGTGGTATCGAATGGGCGAGGCGACGGTCAGCGGCATCCTCGGAGCCGCGGGTGTGCGCTGGCTGGAGCGGGCCGTCGTGCTCGAGCCCCTCCGGGGCTTCGATCTCTGGGACCTCGCGGTGCGGATGTACGGCGCCGGTCGGACCGAGCGCGCGCGCGAGCTGTGGCTCGCCGATCTCCGCGCGATCCAGGATCCCGCGGTGACCGACCCGGCCCACGTCCTCGCGCTGCGCACCCTCGATCTGCACTGCATGGCGGCGCTCTCGCTGTGGCGCAAGCTCGAGGCATCGATCGGCGACCACGGCCCGCCGCTGGTCGACAGCGACGCCGCGTGGCGCGAAGATCGGTGGATCGACGTGCTCGCGCACCACGTCCGCGAGGTGCGGACGATGGAGGCGATCGCCGCCCGCGGAGCGAAGCCCAGCGCCGAGCTCGCGGGTGCGCCCGAGCGGCTGAAGGCCACCCGTTCGCGCATCCGCGACGGCCTGCGCTCGGGTCGACTCGTGCCGCCGCGCCCCGCGTGACGCGGGCGCGCTCGGATCACCCCGTCGTGTCGCCCGAGCCGCTGCTGTCCGCCCCGCTGCTGCTGCTGGTCCCGTCGTCGGGCCCGACGCAGTAGCCACGCGACGTGCAGACCGCGTCGGGATCGCAGCACGCGCTGGCGTCGAAGCACCAGCTCGCGGCCTCGTTCGGTCCCACGCACGCCGCGACGCACGCGAACGCGCCGCGCTCGTTGTCGGCGTACGGCGCGACGCAGTAGCCCGCCTCGCACGGCCGCGACAGGCTGCAGCCGTCGTCGGGATCACCGGTGGTCGACGGATCGGGCGCGCCGGTCGACGACGTCTCGGTGCCCGGCGTCGAGGAATCCTCGCCGTCGCTCGAGCCGTCCGTCGGATCGGCGGTCGTGGCCGAGGCCGAGTCGGCGGCCAGCGACTCGCCGGAGTCCTCGAGCTGGATCTTGTCGTCGTGCCGGCACGCGGTCGCGACGATGCTGAGTAGGATCAGTCGTCGCATGCTCATGCCCCGGTCCCGGTGCTGTCGGTCGAGCCGCCGTCGGTGCCCGTGCCACCCTCGGTACCCGTCGTGTCGGTGCCCGTCGCGTCGGCGCCGGTCGAGTCGGCGCCGCCGGTGTCCGTCCCGGTCGAGTCGACCCCGCTCGAGCCGTCGTCGGTCGGCACGCAGTAGCCACGGTCGCAGATCGCGGTGCCGTCGCAGCACGCCTGCGCGTCCGAGCACCAGCGGTCGTCGTCCATCGCCTCGATGCACGTCGACTGGCACTCCAGGGGCCCGATGTCGCCGTTGAACGACGCCGCACACACGCCGCCATCGCAGTCCTGGGTCTCCTGGCACGCCGGCGCCGCGATCTGGCCGGTCGAGTCGCACGCGCCGGTCGTGCCCTCGGTGTCACAGGTCCACGGCGGGAAATCCTCGTCCATGTAGTCGTCGGACGCGAGGTCACGCGCCCCCCCGCAGGCCGCCACGAGCACGAGCACACACAAGCTAGGTCGCATCGGGGCAGGATAGCGCACCGACGTGCCGGGCGCCGCAGGGCTGCGCCCCGTCGGTCGCACCGGGGGACGATCTGCACCGCGGCGTGATCGTCCGGGGGACGTGCGGCACTACCCGAGGTTTCGCGGCCGGCGGCGGTGTGGCCCAGCGCAAGGCGCCGGCCAAGCGGGGCCGGCCGAGCGCACGGTCGTGATCGTCGGGCCCGAGGCGGGCACTACCTCGACGAAGGACCGAAGATGCCCGCCCACGCCCGCCCGAGTCGCATCCACCCCCAGCGCGCGCTGCTGCATCCCCTGTGGCTCGGCGGCCTGGTCGTGCTCGTGCTCAACGATCACGTGTTCAAGGGCTCGACGCTCGTGTCCGCGTTCGTCGCGGGCAAGCTCAGCGACGTCGCTGGCATGCTGATCGCGCCCGCGCTGCTCGCCACGGCGTTGCAGGTGCGGACCCTGCGGGGCTGGTGGCTGTCCCACGTCGCGGTCGGCGTCGTGTTCGCGACGATCAAGCTGAGTGTGATCGGGGCCACGGTGTGGTCGGCGATGATGGGCGCGTTCGGGTTCCCGTGGTCGATCGTCCGCGATCCCACCGACCTCGTGGTCGCGCTGCCGGCGTTGGTCGCAAGCGCGATCGTCCTGCGCCGCGCGATGGCGACGGCCCCCCTGGTGCGTGCCCGAGATCGTGCACGCCTCGCGCGTCGCAGCGCCGAAGCGGGCGCAGCCGGCGTCGGTCTGCTGTGCTCGGTGGCGACCTCGCCGCCCCCGCCCGAGGGCCCGCTCTACCCCGACATCCTCGCCGACGTGTGGCTGCACAACGGCACCGACGTCGAGCAGGTCGTCCGCATCCGCACCGTGCGATCGACGGTGCAGCTCGACTGCTACGCCATCGAGGCCGACCCGGCGCGGCTCGTGAGCGGCGCGCTGTTCGGCGACGTGCAGAGCTGGACGCTGCCCCCGGGCGCGAACCTCGGCGTGCTCGATCCCGAGGTCCGGGATCGCGAGTGCAACCTCGCCATGATCGACGCGGATGGCTTCACGCCGACCGTACTGTTCTGGTGGCCCGCCGACGTGCCCGAGCGATGGGTCCGCGGCGAGGGCTTCGACGATCCCCAGGGCGGCATCGCGCTCACGCTCGACGTCGACGACCGCGGGCACTGGGAGACCGACGCGCCGGTCCTCTTCACCCGCGGTGAGGCCCGCGAGCCGGTCGGCGAGTGCGCGGCCCAGGACGACGCCGACCGCGTCGACTGGGGCGACGCGGTCGACTCGGGCGGGTTCCGCATCGCCGCGCTGACCGCTGGTGTCGACGGCTGCACGGCGATCGATCTCGCGGCGGCGGACGGTGGAACGCGGCGGATGTACCTGTGCGCCCCGGCGCTGCCCCTGCCCTTCGCCGTCGGCGACGACGTCACGGTGCGCATGGAGTACGGCGTGCAATCCGAGTCCGTGGTCATCGAGACCACCGCCACGCCGACGCGGCGCCTGATGGTCAGCCGAGGCGCGAGCGCGCCCGTGTTGGGCGGCCTACAGATCGCCGTGGTGCCGCTGTACGGCTGCGAGCTCTCGGTCGACGACTGCGGCACCGTCGCGCAGGCCGCGAGCGTCGCGCTGGGCGGCGGCAGCTTCCCCGCCGCGACCGCGACGACGGGCGGCGGGCCGGTGGTCCTCGACGGCGAGGACGGCACGCGCATCACCGTCGCGGTCGCCCATGCCCAGACCCGCGTGGTGATCGACACCGACTGCGCCGCGGGCCCGCAGACCCTCGGCGACGACCTCGAGCTCGCGCTCGTGATCGAGGAGCCGGCGCAGTGACACATCCCCAGGCGAACCCAGCGACGACGCGGAGGAACCCGACCATGGACACGATCTCCGATGCACGACGACTCGGCCTGGCGCTGCTGCTCTGCGCGACGACGGCAGGCGGCTGCGGAGGCGCTGCCAGCGACGCCTCGGCCGGTGGTGAAGGCGTGGGCCCCGGCGTCGGCCAGGGCGGCGCCCAGGACTTCGGCCAGTTCCGCGCGATCCTCGAGGCCGGGCAGATCCCCGGCCCCCAGACCCTCGACGACGTCGGCTTCTTCAACGAGCACAAGCTCGAGTTCCCGGCCCCCGACTGCGGCGACGACGTCTGCCTCCACGGTCAGCTCGGCGTGATGGGCAACATGATCACCGGCAGCAACTGCACCGTGGTCATGCTCGGCATGAACACACCGGTCGATCCCGCGGAGCTCCCCCGGCCGCCCCTCGATCTCGCCCTGGTCATCGACACCAGCGGCTCGATGGCCGGCGCGCCGATCGAGTACGTGCGCGAGGGTTTGCTGCGCATGCTCGACGATCTGCGGCCCGAGGACCGGGTCTCGATCGTCGCGTTCTCCGACGAGGCCGAGATCCTCGCCGAGCGCGTCGCCGGCGACGCGACGGCGGAGCTGACCCTCGCCATCGACGCGATCGGTGCCAACGGCAAGACCAACATCTACGACGGCCTGCGCACCGGCTACGATCTGGTCGCGAACGCGAGCGACCCCGAGGCCGGCCGGCAGACCCGCGTGGTGCTGCTCTCCGACGGCGAGGCGACCGCGGGCATCACCAGCGACGCGAAGATCGTGGCGATGAGCGCGGGCTTCAACGCGATCGGCCACAGCCTCGCGACCATCGGCGTCGGCGCCGAGTTCGACCCGGTGCTCATGCGCGAGCTCTCCGAGTCGGGCGGCGGCGCGTTCTACTACCTCGAGGATCCCGCGGCCGTGCAGGAGGTCTTCGAGCAGGAGGTCACCACGTTCCTCGTGCCGCTGGCCCGCGACCTCCGCATCGACGTCGACATCGACGCCGGGTGGACGCTGCGGGCGATGTACGGCACCAAGCTGTTCGAGCTCGACGGCAACACCGCGAGCATCCAGATCCCGTCGGTGCAGCTCGCCCACCGCACCTCGGCGAGCGACGACATCGGCGGCCGACGTGGCGGCGGCGGGGCGATGGTCGTGGAGCTGGTCCCCAACAAGGGCGGGATCCCCGAGGAGCCGGGCGTCGTCGGTCGGATCGCGATGAGCTACCTGCGCCCCAGCGACGGCGAGACGATCACGCAGGAGGTCCCGATCACGACGGACCTCACCCCCGGCGAGCTGCCCGAGGGCGGCGAGTTCGACGGCGCAGCGGTGGAGAAGTCGTTCGTGATGCTCAACATCTTCGTCGGCCTCCGGCTCGCCAGCGAGCGGGCGCTGTGGGGCGACGATCAGGGCGCGTTGGCGACCCTGCTGGCACTGACGGAGTCGGTGCAGTCATGGTTGGTGGAGACCCCCGACGAGGACATCGCGGACGATCTGCGCTACGTGCAGATGTTCGCCGACAACTTGCGGGCCCGGGGCGCGGCGGAGCCACCCCCGGAGAAGAACCCGCCGGAGCCCTGGCCGGCGGACTGATTGTGGTGAACAGGTTGGTGGGATGCCACCGCGCGGGGCCATGGGGCGCCGCGCGGTGGCACGTTGTCGCGTCAGCGGATGCACGCGGTGATGCGTGTGTAGTCACCGTCGTCGATGTTGTTCCAGTACGTGCAGTTGTCGGCCTCCATGCAGCCGAGGCACGGGCCGACGTAGTAGTTGTTCATCCCGTTCGAGAAGTGCCAGGCGTTGTCGCCCCCGCCGCAGCCGGCGGGGTCCGAGCAGCACAGCGGCGCGCCGCCGCACGAGGTGGCGTACCCGGCCACCGCGCGGTAGGTCGTCGAGACATCCGAACAATAGCCGTCGAGCAACCAGTTGTCGTACGTGATGGGCTGCCAGCCGAAGCAGGAGTCGCACGCCGTCTCGGAGCTCGCGCCGTCGGTGCAGGTGAAGCGGATGCAGCGACCCGCGTCGGTGAGGCAGCCCGCGTCGCTCCAGCAGTCGTTGCCGCAGTCGGCGTAGCAGTTGTCGCAGAAATCGTCGGGGTTCTCGTTGGCGTCGTCGCACAGCTCGCCGGCAGCGAAGTTGGAGTTTCCGTCGCCGCAGAACGCCGGGGTGCAGTCGTCGTCGCAACTCGCCGACTCACCCGCGTCGTCGCACTCCTCGCCCGCGGTGACGTTGATCTGACCGTCGCCGCAGTCCGCCAGCGTGCAGTCGGCATCGCACGCCGCCGACTCGCCCGCGTCGTCGCACTCCTCGTTGGGCAGGCTGAGCAGCCCGTCGCCGCAGATGGCGATCTGACAGCTGCCGTCGCAGGAGGGGCTCCCGTCCGGCCCGTCGTCGCACACCTCGCCCGCGGTCGCGTTGATCTCCCCGTCGCCACACTCGGCGTCGGTGCAGTTGGCGTCGCACGTCGCGGACTCGCCCATGTCGTCGCAGTCCTCGCCGGCCTGCTCGCTGATCACCCCGTCGCCGCACGACACCGCGGTGCAGTTCGTGTTGCAGGTGAGGCTCCCCTCGGGGCCGTCGTCGCAGGTCTCGCCGGCGGCCGCGTTGACGACCCCGTCACCACACTCGGCGAGCGTGCAGTCCGAGTTGCACAGCTCGGTCTCGCCAGCCGCGCCGGGATCGCAGTACTCACCCGCGGGGAAGTTCTCGAAGCCGTCGCCGCACACCGGGAGCGTGCAGTCGGCGTCGCACTCCAGCTGGGACGACCCGAGGTCGCACTCCTCGCCCGGATCGACGACGTCGTCCCCGCACGTCGGCGGCGCCCCGGTCGAGCTGCCACCCGACGAGGATGCGTCGGTCGGATCGTCGGTCGTCAGCGTCGTCGCGTCGGCCGACGTCACCTCGTCGCTCGAGCCCGGGTTCGACGTGCCGCTGGAACTCCCCGTCGCGGGATCGGTCGTGCTGCCCTCGGCGGTCTCCTGCGTGAGCACCGGCGTGGTGCTGGGACACGCCGCGAGGGCGGTGGGCAATGTGACGAGCAGGAGAAGCCGCGCCTTGTACATTGCAGCACGATATCACCGCGCTCGGATCCCCAGCAAAGGCGCGCGTGGTCCGACGATGCGCACGGGTGGTCGCAATCACCCCGTCGTCGGTCGCCGTCGTCGGTCGCCGTCGTCGGTCGTGTCACATCCGAGCCGCGACGCCTGCGCGACTGACGAGGTACACCGCCTGGCCGTCGGCATCCGGCCAGAACATCAGGTCGATGGGATCGCCCGTGACCGGATGCGCGCAGCTGAACGACGCGCCCCACAGGGGCTCGAGTGCGACGGTGGTGCCGAAGTCGGCGAAGCTCGCCGAGAGGCCGGTGTCGGTGGCCGTGACGTCGATCCGCCCGAGCTGCCACGGATCGTCGTAGGACCCCGGGAACGACGCGGGATCGATCGGATCGGGATCCTGCGGGTACGTGCCCGAGCCCGCGTAGTGCGCGAGGATCGCCCAGCCCGCCTGGCTCGGATCCCACGCGTCCGTGTTGACGACGATCGCGACGCCGAAGCCGAGGCTCGGCACGACCTCGAGATCCGCGAGGTAACCGCCCGTGCTGCCGCCGTGGTAGACGACCGCCGGCTCGCCTCCGTCGACGAACAAGCCGTAGCCGTAGGCGCCGGGTCCTTCGTGCGTCGGCTGGATCGGGGACTCGGCCTCGGCGATCGTACCCGCGGCGAAGCCCGGCGCAGAGGCGGTCGCGAACGCCCGCACGAACCCGCCGAGATCGTCGGCGCCGGCCCACAGGCCCGCCGACGGTTGATAGCTCTCGCCGACGTAGTCGGCGGGGCCGACCCAGCCGCCATCCCAGCTCGACTCGCCGCGCGCGTGGGTGCGGGTGCCTGCGATCGCCGCGTCGAGCGTCGCGCCGTCCATGCCGAACGGCGCGAGCACGCGGGCCTGTGCGGCGTCGGCGAAGCTGCCCCCGTGCAGCGTCGCGGCCACGAGCCCGGCGAGGGTGTAGCCGCGATTCGAGTAGTCGAACACAGCGCCGGGAGGGAACCAGAGCGGCTGGTTGGGGTTGGCGGCGAACTCCTCCAGCAACGTGTTGCCATAGACGTACGGCTCGGTCGGCCAGTCGCCGAGGCCGGCGCTGTGGGTCAGCAGGTGGCGGATCTGCACCGCGTTCGCGTCGAACCCGTCGCGCAGCACGAACTGCGGCACCACCTGCGGCACCGGCGTGTCGAGCGACACCAGGCCCGCGTCGCGCTCCGAGAGCACCGTCAGCGCCGTCACGACCTTCGTGACCGACGCGAGGTTGAAGAGCGTCGTCGCATCGACCGCGGTGCCGCCCTCGTCGGCGACGCCGAAGCCCTCGGCGAGCACGACCTCACCGTCGTACACGATCGCGATCGCGAGGCCGGGCACCCCGGCCGCGAGCGCCGCGTCGACCTGTGCGAGGGCGAACGCGGGATCGAAGTCGACCTGCGACCCGTCGTCGGCCGCGGTCGTCCCCCCGTCCTCGGCGTCGGCCAGCGTCGTGTCCCCGGAGTCGTCGCCCGCGTCGTCCTCGGTGCCGGACCCCGAGGTCGGCGACGTCGGGCCGAGCGAGTCGAGCGACCCCGAGTCTCCGCGCGACGAGCCAGTGCCACACCCCGCGAGCGCCGCGAGCAGGAGGATCGTCGAGCATGTGCGTCGCATGGCAGTGCTGTTGATCGGGCGCGGCCCGAGGTTCCCGGTGGACGACCCTCCGAGGAACCGCGGCCACGCCCGCGCCCCGAGCAGACCGCGCGAGACCGCGCCCTACGAGCTCGGCGAAGCGCCGAACACCACTTCGGACGGCCCTCGCCCAGCGGCCTGCCGATGCGTATCCTCCCCGCGCATGGTCGACGTCAGCCCGACGCGCGACACGCTCCCCGACGCCGAGGTGGGGCCGGACGAGCGCGATGCGCTCGGCGGTCGCGGCTCGGGGATGTTGGCGCGCGGCAGCCTGATCGGCCGCTACATCGTGCTCGACGTCGTCGGCGCGGGCGGCATGGGGGTCGTGTACGCCGCCTTCGATCCCGACCTCGATCGTCGGGTCGCGCTGAAGTTGGTGTTGCCCCGGCGCTCGCACAACGCCGACGCGCTGTCACGCATGCTCCGCGAGGCCCAGGCGCTGGCCAAGCTCGCCCACCCCAACGTCGTGGCGGTGCACGACGTGGGCGAGGCCAAGGGCGGGGTGTTCGTCGCGATGGAGTTCGTCCGCGGCATGACGCTGACGCAGTGGCGAGCGCGACGGAGCCCGACGTGGCGACAGATCGTCGACGTCATGCTCGCCGCCGGTCGGGGCCTCGCGGCCGCCCACGACAAGGGCCTCGTGCACCGCGACGTCAAGCCCGACAACGTGATGATCGACGACGAGGGTCGAACGCGGATGATGGACTTCGGCCTCGCGCGGCCGAGCGCCGACGCGAGTCCCAACGCCGACACCGCGGACGCCGACGATGCGCGCGCGCGGCTCGATGCCCCCGCCAACCCCGACGGTCCCAGCCCCGGGGCCGTCGGCGCGCTCACCCGCGAGGGCGCGGTCATCGGCACGCCGGGCTACATGGCGCCCGAGCAATTCGTCGGCAAGCACGTGGACGCGGCCGCCGATCAGTTCGCGTTCTGCATCACGCTGTGGGAGGCGCTCTACGGTCGACGTCCCTTCGTCGCGTCGACGGTCGAGGCGATGGCGATCGCGGTGAGCAGCGAGCGTCTCCCGCCACCGCCACGCGGCACGCCGGTGCCGTCGTGGGTCCATCGGGTGCTGCAGCGCGGGCTGGCCGTCGAGCCGGCGGCGCGCTGGCCATCGATGCGGGCGTTGCTCGCCGCGCTCGCCGACGACCCGCGGCCGCGGCGGATCCGCTGGCTGTTGGGCAGCAGCGTGGTCGGGCTCGGCGTCGCGGGCCTCGCCGCGGCGCAGTGGCAGCAACGCCAGGCCGACGCCGCGTGCGAGGCCGCGGCCGCGGCGATCGACGAGCACTGGAACGACACGGTCGCCGCCGCGATCCGCCACGGCATCGCCGACAGCGGGGTCGGTGACGCCGAGGCGACCTTCGCTCGCACCACGCCGTGGCTCGATCGCTACGCCACGCAGTGGCGCGGGGTCGCGGACGAGGTCTGCCGCGCCTCGACGATCGAGCACCGCTTCGACGCCGAGCTCCACGCCCGCGCGCAGGATTGCCTGGCCGAGCGCGGCGCCGAGTTCGACGCCCTGGTGAACCTGCTCTCGGCGCCCACGGCCGACATCGTGCGCGAGGCGGTGCTCTCGGCGTCGAGCCTCACACCGGTGGCTCCGTGTCGCGACGCCGACGAGCTCGCCCGGGCGCCGCGCGTCGGCGAGGAGCGACGCGAGGAGGCCACGCGCGTCCGCGAGCTGCTCGCGCGCGCGTCCGTCGTGCGCAACGCCGGCGATCCCAGCGGTGGCCTGCCCCAGGCCGAGGCCGCGCTCGCGGCCGCGAAGACCCTCGACTTCGCGCCGCTCGTCGCCCGCGGCCACGTCGCGCTCGGGGCGGCGTACGTGCGCCGCGACGAGGCGGACTACGCCCAGACCGAGCTGCGCGAGGCCTATCGACTCGCGGCGGCCTCGGGCGCGGACGACGTCGCCGCCGACGCGGCGCGGCGCATGGTCTACGTGAGCGGCTACCAGCTCGACGATCGCGAGCAGTCCGCGATCTGGTACGACGTCGCCGCGGCGCTGCTCGATCGGCTCGGCGTCCCCGAGGGCGACGCCAGGCGGGCCGAGCTCGCCTCCGAGCGCGCGGCGGTGCGGGCGATCGGCGGCCAGCTCCGCGAGGCCCGCGATGACTTCGAAGCCGTGCTCGCGATGCAGATCGACTCGCTCGGCGAGGACCACCCCAACGTGGTCGCGACGCTCGCGTCGCTGAGCGTCGCGCAGTACCAGCTCGACGACCACGCCGCCGCCGAGCAGACGGCCACCCGCGCGCTGGCGATCCTGTCGCGGATCTACGGCGACGATCACCCCGAGCGCGCGATGGTGCTCGGCGGCTACTCGGCGGTGCTCCAGGCCCAGGGCCGCCGCGACGAGTCGATCGCCGCGGCCCGCAGCGCGCTGGCGATCCAAGAGGCGTCGTTCGGGCCCGATCATCCGGCGGTCGCCGGGGCGCTGAACAACCTCGCGATGTTCCTCGGCGGCCCGACCGACGAGGCGATGGCGCTCGCCCGTCGCGCGCTCGCGATCATCGAGAAGGCGCGCGGGCCCGATCACCGCGAGGTCGCCTACTGCCTCAACAACCTCGGGCACCTCGCGTACCAGCGCGGCGAGTACGACGCGGCGATCCGCGATCACCTGCGCGCCGCAGCGATCCTCGAGGCGCTCCCCGACCCCGACGCCATCGCGCTGAGCCACGACCTCTACAACCTCGGCAGCGCCTACGAGGCCCGCGACGCCCCGCGCGACGCCGAGGCCGCCTTCGCGCGGGCGCTGCCGGTCGCGCAGCAGGGCTTCGGTCCCGAGCACGCCTTCGTCGCGTCGGTGCGCGCGGCCCTGGGGCGAGCGCGGGTGCATGCGGGCGACTACGCGGCGGCGATCGAGCCGCTGCAGCAGGCGCTCGCGTTCGACCCGAGCCGCACCGACGCCGACGCCGTCCGCGATCGCATGCACCTCGCGCGCGCCCGCTGGATGCAGGGCGGGGACGCGGCCGTGGCCCGGGCCGACATCGCCTCGGCCATCACGCAGCTCGAGGTCGCGGGGGCCACCAAGGCGGCGGCCGTCGGACGGACCTGGCTCTCGGAGTGAGCAGATCATCGCGCGGGGCCGCGCGTTAGGCTCGGCGCACATGGGAAACACCGCGCGGCGGCTGGGTTGGGGGATCGCGGGCATGCTCGGCTGTCACGCGGGGGTCGACCGCAACGAGGGCACCGCACCCGCGGCTCCCGAGCCGACCGCGATCCCGGCGTCGGAGGCCGTGACGCCGGGCGCCGTCGTCCCCGAGACGCGGATCACGATCACCAACCTCGCGCCCGGCGTGTTCGCCCTCGACGTGTCCGAGCGACTGGCGGTGCGATCGATCGCCCGGATCGAGCGCCGCGGGGACGACGGCACCTGGGCGCCGGTCGCCAACCTCGACGGCGGCACCGGCCTGCGCCTGACCACGACGTGCGAGCAGCCGGTGCCCGCATGCCTCGAGGCCGCGCCGGGCACCCCGCTGCTGCCCGTGCGGTTCTCGGGCATGGGGTGCAGCGCGCAGTGCAACACGAGCTGCGACAAGAACGTGGGTGTCGGCCCGGGGAGCTTCCGCCTCGCGGTCGACACCTGCGACGGTCACACCTTTGCCGGCCCCGCGTTCGAGCTCCCCTCCGATCGTCGCCCGGAGGCGATGGTGCGGTGGGGCGTGGGCCGCGACGCGGTGCGGGCCACGATGATGCGCATGCACGATCCCGACGCCGCGAAGGATCGCGCGACCGGGGTCGACAAGCTGGTGGAGTGGCGCGTGCGCCCGGGCACCGAGCGCCCGCTCGACGCCACGCAGCTCGAGCGCCTGCGCGACCTCCTCGCGGCGCCCGACGGCTACGACGACGACATCATGAAGCGCTGCCGCATGGATCACCTCGTCGGCGTCCGGCTGGTCCGCGCGCCGGCATCGACCGGCGTCGCGACGGAGGAGACCCTCGAGGTCGTCCTCGACCTGACGTGCAACAAGCTGTTCGTCCGGGGCGCCACCGACCGGCATCGCTGGGATCACGCCACGCACTTCGATCCATCGCACGCCGCGTGGCGCGACTTCGTGCGGCAGGTGTTGGTCGACGATCGCGAGCTCGCGCGCGTGAAGTGACGTCGACACGGACGTGCCGCGATCGACCCTTCGGTCGACCGCGGCACACCGCTCACGCTCCCCCGAGACCTGAACTCAGCCCGCGGTGGGGTTCGCCCGCTTCGCCAGGTTGCGCTCCATCTTGCCGCCGCGCTTGCCCTCGGCGCGCTTGCCCTCGCCGTCCGGCTTGGCCTTGCCGCTGCGCTTGCCCTTGTCGCCGTGCTTGCCCTTGCCGCCGTGCTTGCCCTTGCCGCCGTGCTTCTTCGCGTGCTCGGCCTTCATCGCGGCGAACTGCTCGCGCTGCGCCGGGGTGAGCACCGCTGCGATCGCGGTGCGCGAGTCCTCGCGGGCCGACTTCATCGTGGCGTGCAGCGCCTTCAGCTTCACGCGGAGCCCCTCGATCACGACCGGGTCGGGCTTCGCCGCCTGCTTCGCCGCGCGCAGCTCGAGCTTCAGCGCCGCCATCGCGGCCCGCTCGTCCTGGGTTTCGGTCCGCACCGCGCTGCGGATCGCGTCGATCTCGGCCCGCTGCGCGTCCGTGCACGCGAGCTTCTCGCACAGCTCGCCGTGCCCGCGTCGCCCGCCGTGCGCGCCGTCCTTCGCGGCCGCGCCCGCATCGGGGGCCGCGATCATGCTGAGCAACGAGAGGAGGGTGGACGAGACAGCGGTGAAGATTGCGGTGTTCATGGTCTGGTTGGTTTCGATTCGCTCCGGGCACCATTGCCCACGTCCCCTTCGACTCCCGGGGGCGCCCCCGCAGTCGTGAGCGCCGCGCAAAGCCGGGGGCGAACGGCGCCTCGTTCGTAAGCCCGCTGCAAAGCGATTGCCCCAGGCCCGCGTTTGCCGCGAGAATCGATCCCGCTGGCCGCGCGTCAGCAACCACCCATGCCCGTCGCCCTCGGTCGTCGCTCGCTGTTCGCGCTCACGATCGCCGCCGCGGCCTGCGGGACCCGGACCGAGGGCAACGTCCTCGAGGTCGGCGACGACTGCCAGGTCGCGCGCGAGGCCGAGCGACGGGGCGACTACAAGACCGCCCGCGAGGCGTACGCGACCTGCCTGGCCCGCGTGCCCGGCTACGTCGACTCGCACGCGGCGTACCAGCGGATCCTCGAGCTCGAGGACGGCATCGACGCGGCGCGCGAGACCTACGCCGCGCTCGCGCGGGCGAACCCGGGCGTCGTCACCGCGTTCGCGCACGCGCGGATCCTGCCGCGACCCGAGCGCACCACCGCGCTCGAGCGCGTCGTCGCCGGCCACCCCGACTTCGCCCCCGCGTACTACGAGCTGTCGATCGATCACTCCGATCGCATCCTCGGCACCCAGTCGCGCTCGGCGAAGGCCCGCGAGAAGCTCTACCTCGAGAGCTTCTTGATGCGCGCCTCGGGCCCGGAGTTCGTGCGCAACTTCGCGGACTATGCCGTCGCCCAGGCGTGGATCGACGACGCCCGCGCACGGCTGGCCAAGCTCGCGCACGTCGACATCCTCGGCGGCGACGGTGGCCTGAAGATGACCGCGACCCCGAGCAACGCGGGGTGGATGGTGCACTTCCTCGCGCCCGAGCCGACCAAGGCGATGGAGTACCGCATCGACGGCGGACCGTGGACCAAGCTCGAGAACTACTTCTCGACGCCGATGACCGCCACGAGCGTGCGCTTCTCGGTGCGCTACGAGGACACCAACGGCCAGCTCATCGGGCCGTTCGACTTCACCCTCGATCCGCGCGCCGAGCTCATCGCCTTCGGCAAGGGCATCCTCACCAAGATGCCGGCGATCTGGAGCGCCTTCGGCGACGGCAGCAACGCCGGGTATCTCTACTTCACCACGCTGATGGTCTACCGCTGCGCGCTGACACGCGTCGAGTACGGCATCGACGTGGCCGTGCCCGATCGCGAGTTCCCGATGCCCACGTGCGATGTCGAGGACCCGATGGCGATCCCCGACGGCGCCACGCTGTTCCTGCCCGTCGACCCGTCGGTGTCGTTCGTGTCGATGCGGCTGACCTTCGCCGACGGTGAGGTCAGCGACGTGACCCGGATCGAGCGCAAGAAGTAGCGCGGCCCCGCGCCCCGGAGCCGGCCGCCCCGCGACGTCGAGGTGGGCGCCTGTGGGCCCGCACGGCCGTTCTCGGGGCTCCCTGCAACACGGCGCGACCGTGTCCGTCTCCCGGGGGGCTCGCCCTCGACGGCCCGGTCGGTCGCGGGCTAGCTTCGGCGCACCCCACCGGCCGGCCGCCCCGCCGGCCAAGGACCACCATGAAGCGACTGATCGTCTCCGCCCTCCCGCTCGCGTTGCTCGCGGGCGCCTCCCTCTCGTGTTCGCTCGCCGCCCACACCAAGGGCAGTCGCGAGTCCGGCCAGTCGAACCTGATGGCCGACTCGTTCGCGGGCAAGAACGCGTGCAACCCGGAGAACCACCTGCGCCCCTTCATCATCGAGTGGGACGCGACCGACGCGTCGAGCTTCGAGCAGCACGCCGCGAACGACATCGTGTTCGTGGAGTACGAGGGCTGCTCGCTCCGCGTGCTCGACGAGTGTCGCAACGAGACCATCCGCGGCGAGGCGGGCGCGTACAAGCCCGCCGAGTGGACGAGCGGCGCGCTCGAGACGCTCGACGTCAACAACTCGGCCGAGCTCTACGCCAAGCTGCCGCTGGGCCAGGCCACGCTCGGCGGTCGCGTCGAGGGCGGCGAGAAGTTCCACATGGAGTACTACGTCGCCGGCACCCGCACCGCGACCCGCGACGCCGTGTTCCAGCAGGACCTCGAGGGCAAGTACGGCTGCGAGAAGGCGACCCACTTCGTCTACGGCTACAACCTCGGCGCGTTCGGCCTCGCATCGTCGAAGAACCTGACCGCGAGCGCTGGTGGCAGCGCCTTTGGCTTCGGCGCCGGCGGCTCGGAGACCCGGGCGAGCAGCGCCGAGAAGCGGGGCGGCAAGCTCGCGGTTTGTGACTCGGAATCGGCCAAGGAGGTCGAGGGCTGCAAGGCACCGATCCGCCTCACGCTGCGGCCGATCCGGCCCGGGGAGAACCCCGACAAGACGGCCATGTCCGCGCAGGAGACCCCCGAGTCGCTCAACGCCGCCGGCCTCGTCAACGCGAAGGTCGAGATGAGCGAGGAGGCCCGCGGCCACTACGACTCCGCGGTGACCAGGATGCAGGCGAAGGACGGCAAGGCGTGCCTCAAGTCGCTCGACGCCCACGACAAGATCGACGCGAAGCACAAGTCGAGCGACCCCAAGGGCGGCCTCTCGTACATGCGCGCGCAGTGCCTGATGTTGGCTGGCCAATGCGACGCCGGCAAGTCGCTGTACCGCAAGTCGATGGAGCAGAGCGGGCAGTTCATGCCCGAGCGCATCGATGGGGTGATCGACGCCTACGCCGGGATGCACTGCCAGGGCAAGATGAGCGATCGCGACACCCTGCTCAAGGCGCTGATGGAGCTGCAAAAGGGCGCCTACCAAGGCGACATCGGCGCGAAGGCCTGCACCGAGGCGTACAAGACCGTGCTCAAGCTCCGCGACAAGGTGAAGCCGAAGGACGAGGAGGATTCGCAGGTCGCATCCGCCAAGAGCGCCCACCAAGTCGCCGCCCCGTGCCTGGGTCGCGCCGGTGACTGCAAGGCGGCGTACAAGGTCTACTCCGACGGTGTGATCAACGAGCCGTACATGCAGAACACCAAGGACCCGGCGGTCCGCGACCAGATCATCAAGTCCGGGTTCGAGTCGATGGTCGGCAAGTGCAAGGGCAAGCTCTGATCCTCTTGGCCGCCCTCGGCCCTACGACCGGCCCTTGCACTTGGGCACCGTGCTGTCGAACGAGGTGCGCATCACCTCGGCCCGCACCTTCGGATCCGTGATCGTCCGCAGGTGCGCGGCCTCCTCGTTGAACACCTTCCACGCGCCGGCGCAGTCGCCGGCGCGCGCGAGGCATCCCGCCGCCGCGAACGGGAACGCGTTCTCGAGGCCGACGACCTGCCAGTCCTCGTCGTCCTTGGGGCGCACGCGCCCCCGGAGTCGCGCCACCGTGCGGGTCGCGTTCGTGCACGCGCGGATGCCGATGTTGCCCTGGTAGGCGCCCTTTTGCAGCTCGGCGAGGGCGCGCAGGAGCTCGCCGCGATCGTCCATCGGACCCTCGCAGTACATCGACGTGTAGCTCTCGACCGTGCGCTCGAGCTGCTCGGGCAGCAGCTCCGTCGTCGCGGCCATCTCCTTGCGCACGATCGTGGCCCCGTCTGCGCAGCGCCCGGCGAGCATGAGGCACTGGCCGCGCACGAACTGCATCCGGGCCTCGGTGCGCGGGGCGATCTTCGCCAGCCGATCGAGATCGGCCAGGCACGTCGGATCGCGCTTCGCGAGCTTGCGCGTCAGCCCGAACGACAGCTCCTCGGCCTCCTCGGACGTCGAGGCCGGCGTGACGGCGGCCGTGGTGCCACCGGTGGACGTCGCGTCGGGGCACGAACACTTGCACTCGCACTTGGGACACGCGCTCGGAGCGGCGGTGGGACCCGACGTGGTCGGGCGGGCGTCGCACGCCACGACGCCCACGACGAGGCCGAACAGCGCGAGCATCGGGAGGGGAGGGCGTCGGGGCATCGCTACCTCGATCGTCACACACCGCCCCGCGGGGTTCCACGGCGGCTCGCGGCGCGCGTTGGTGCAACCGACCGCGTGGACCCATGGGCGGAGACGGCGACGGGTGAGGGCCCGCGCGATTCCTGCGTTGCGCCAGCGGCCCCTTGCGAGCCGCGCGGATCGTCCGCACCAGTGTTCGAGCTGTGAAGCGAACGATCCGAGATCGCCGAGCCGCGGACCCCGGCGCCCCGTCGACGCGTCCGTTCGCGCGCCACGGTGCGCCCGCGCTGCTGCTCGGCGCCCTCGCGTGCCCCGCCGCGACCAGCGGTGCAGAGCTCGCCCAGAGCGACCAACCCGGGGCGACGACCGGCCCCGCCGCGAGCGCGGAGCCGATGGCCGACGCCATCGCGATCGCCGGCCAGTACCGCTTCATCGGCGGCGACAAGGAGCGTCAGGCCCTGCTCGACGCGATCGAGGACGTGATCGCCGACATGAACTTCATCGCGCGACCCATCGCGCGCAAGCGGCTGCGCGAGTCGAACCTGCCCTCGGCCGAGCTGCACCTCATCGTCACGGCGGACGAGATCACGGTCGCACGACCGGGGCGCCCCACGGTGTCCGCCCCGCGCGACGGCTCGACGATCACCTGGGAGAGCCCCGACGGCGACGAGTTCCAGGTGCGCCACCGCCTGGTCGACGACAAGACCCTCGTGCAGGAATTCGTCGGGGACGGCAATCGCAGCGAGAACGTGTTCACGATCGACGGCGACCGCGTCAGCGCTGCGACGACGATCGAGGCGGATCGTCTGCCGAAGGTGTTGCGCTTCCGGATGACGTATCGACGCAAGCGCTGAGCGACGCGACGGCTCGGATGGCGACCACGCCCTCGTACGCGCCGAGCGTGTAGCGCCCGCCGGCGTGCCGTGGATCGGGCTCGGTGTTCGAGTGCAGTGAGTCGACACGGGGCGGCAGGTCGACCTCGACCGGCCGCTCGGAGAAGTTGAGCAGCACGGTCGCGACCTCGTCGGCGGCCACGCGTCGATACGCGAGCACGGGCCGCGGGTGCTGCTCGGCCTCCACGAGTTCGAGCGATCCGCCGTAGAGCGCAGGATGCTCGCGACGCAGGCGCAGTAACCGTCGATACGTGGCGTGGACCGACCGCGGGTCGCCGCGCTGGACGTCGACGTTCATCGACCCGCTGTCGGGGTGCAGCGGGAGCCAGGGCACGACGTGCTCGGGCGTGAAGCCGGCGTTCTTGCCCTCTGACCACGGCATGGGCAGCCGGCACTCGTCGCGGTTGAGCAGGATGCCGTGGCCCCGCAGCCGTCGCCCGAGCCAATGCGGGATCCAGGCGAACCGCGCGGCGATCGGATCGAGGCCGAGCTCCGGCGGGATCTCGACGTGCGACAGCCCGAGCTCCTCACCGTAGTAGATGAACGGCACGCCCCGCACGGTGAGCTGGAGCATCGCGAGCAGCCGCGCCTTGTCCGGGTCGTCGCCGAGGCGATGGATCGCCCGCGGGCGGTCGTGGTTGCTGAACACCCAGGTCGGCTGCAGGGGCGCGGCGAACTTCGCCTCGGTCTCGGCGATGAGCTCGCGGAATCCGGACGCGCTGAAGTGCGTTCGCATGGTCTCGAACATGAAGACCAGGTGGAGGCCCTCCGCCCCGGCGCCGCAGTACTCGCGGAGCCGGTCGAACGAGCCCATCACCTCACCGACGACGAAGCGCTGCGGGTCGCCATAGGCGTCCACCACCGATCGAAGCTCGCGCGAGAACGCGATCGTGTCCGGGTGGTCGAGGGTGTGGATGGGCCGCTGGAAGAACCCCTCGGGGTTCACCTCGCTGGGGATCGGCCGCAACGACAGCGGGTTGTCGGCGAAGCTCGCGTCCTTGTACAGCGCGTTGAAGATGTCGAGCCGCAGACCATCCACGCCGCGATCGAGCCAGTGGCGCACGACGCCGAGCATCGCGTCCTTGACCTCGGGGTTGCGCCAGTTGAGATCGGGCTGGAACGGCAGGAAGCTCGCCCAGTACCACTGCCCGGTCGCAGCGTCGAAGTGCCAACCACGCCCGCCGAGCAGGTTCCGCCAGTTGTTCGGCCGCGCCTTGCCGTCCCTCCTCGCACCGTCGCGCCAGATGTACCAGTCGCGCTTCTCGTGCTCGCGGCTGCTGCGCGACGCGATGAACCACGGGTGCTCGATCGAGGTGTGGTTCAGCACCGTGTCGAGCACGACCTTCATCCCGCGCTCGTGGATCGCGTCGACGAGCCGGTGGAAATCATCCATCGATCCATGGCTCGGGTCGACCGCGGTGTGGTCGGTGATGTCGTAGCCGAAGTCCCCCTGCGGGCTGCGGAAGAACGGCGACAGCCAGATGGTCTCGACCCCGAGGTCGTGGAGGTAGTCGAGGCGAGCGAGCACCCCCGGCAGATCGCCGATCCCGTCGCCGTTGCTGTCGGAGAACGAGCGGGGATACACGTGGTAGACGGTGGTGTTCTTCCACCAAGGGTCACCCGCAGGCCCGGGAGGCTGCCGCTCGGAGGTCATCGCCTCACCCCGTCAGCACCGACACGACCCGATTGAACGACCAATCTTCGAGCGCGTGCAGTTGCCGCCGCCACGCGGCGAGCTGCTCGGGGTGCACGCGATCGTAGACGTCCCACCACAGCTGCGAACCGCCGACGATCGCCACCTCCCGCCACGGTTTCTGCACGGTGTAGTGGACGATCTTGATGCCCCCGAGCAAGCGCTCGCGCAGGAGGTGGTGGGCCGCGATGAACTGGAAGATGAACTGGTGCGTGTTGTACGCCGCCGGCAACCGATGCTCGGGTGGCGAGGCGTACCAATCGAAGAACTCGTTGAGGAAGCCCTGGTCGCCGCCGTCGTACGACATGAGCTCGGGGAGGCGCGCGAGCATCTTGGCCAGCACCGCGGACGCGGGCTCCACGACCATCACCCCGGAGTTGAAGCGATCCGGCAGCAGGAAGTCGGGGGCCGCCGCCAGTGACGGCCGGTCGAACAGTTCGTCGATGTTCTGCAGCACGATCGTGTCCGCGTCGAGGAACACGACCTTGTCGTAGTCATCCAGCTCCCACACCCGCAGCTTGGTGAACACGTTGGCGAAGCGCGGCAGCAGCACGTCCCCGCGGGGGTTCCCGATCGGCTCGACCTCGCGGAGACGCCAGCCCTGCGCGCCCAGCTTGGCGCGCGCGCCGGGGGAGACGTCACGAGTGACCAGCGCGACACGTGGGATCCGTGTGCCGGTCTCGAGCAGCGAGCGTCCGAGCGTCTCGAGGCCCGGAACGTAGGCATCGCCGCCGCAGATCATCGACACGTAGGCGGTTCTCGCGTCCATCGAACGAGCATGGCGCCGACGTGGCCGATCGGATCCGCAGGTTGTGCAGCGAATCGTCGCGCGATCGAACCGTCGTTGCGGGGGAGATTCCCTTGCCCGGGCGACGCGTCGGCGACCATGCTCGCGCCACGAGCATTCGTCGTCCCGAGTGAATCCCATGCGACCCGTGACCATCGCCTGCGATCTCATCGTCGATCGACTCGTGCGACTCGGCGTCGCCCACGTCTTCGGGGTCGGCGGAGCGAACATCGAAGACATGTTCGCGGCCGTACAGCGACGAAGGCCCGCGATCCAGGTCGTCCTCGCGAAGCACGAGCACTCGGGCGGTACCGCCGCCGAGGCCTACGCCCGCGTCCGCGGGGACCTCGGCGTCGTGATGACCACCTCGGGTGGCGGGGCGATGAACCTCGTGCACGCGATCGCGGAGGCCCGGGCCGCCGGCACGCCGTTGTTGGCGATCGTCGGTGAGCCGCCGCGCGAGCTCCAGGGGCGCGGCGCGTTCCAGGACACCAGCGGGCGCAGCGGTGCGGTGGATGCCGCCGGGGTGTTCGGCGCCGCGGCCCGGTGGTGCGCGCGGGTCGAGCGGGCCGAGGATCTGCCGCGCCTCGTCGACGAGGCCATCGCCGCGGCGCGCGGCGAGTGCCCCGGCCCCGCGGTGCTCCTCGTCGCCAAGGACCTGCAGACCGCAACGATCGCGGGGCCCACCGATCATCGAGCGCGGCAATCGCATGGTCCCGGATGCGGTCGCCGAGGCGTGCGCGCAGGCGGGCGTGCGCCCGCACGACCTCGGGCTGCTCGTCACCAACCAGCCCAATCCGATCTTCCTCCGCAACTGGCGCGAGGCCCTCGAGCTCCCGGCCGAGGTGCACCACGACACCTTCGACGCCTACGGCAACCTCTTCGGCGCCGCGATCCCGATCAACCTCGAGGACGCCATCACGCGCGGCAAGCTGACGCGGGGCATGCTCGTCGCGCTCGGGGGCTTCTCCCACGCGGGCGACTACTCGGCCGCGGCGGTGCTGCGCTGGGGCGGCGCATGATCCCGGGGCGAAGCGGTCGACGCGCTCGGATCCGTGCACTGGGTGAGCGCCGGACGATTTCGGTGATCCGTTCCCGCGGACCCGAACTCTACCGGACCAGATGCCTGCCAAAGCCACCCGGTCCCTCCTCCTCGTCGCTGCCACCTGCCTGGGCGTGATGGCCCCGATCACGCCCGCGCACGCCGGCTTCACCGAGGTCTCGGCCTCGACGCTGAAGTTCGAGGGCGTCCGCTACTGGCGCAAGAAGGCCAGCGAAGCCAAGCTCGGCTCCGTCGGCCAGAAGATGACGCCGGTCGGCGGCAAGAACTACTTCCAGAAGATCCAAGACGCGCCCAACGGGATCTACGACGTCACGATCGACGGTCAGACGACGATCTCCACCGACGAGGCCCACGAGTGGAGCGTGACGCCCGCGGCGAGCAACGTGTCGGGCACGGTCGGCGGCTCGGGGGCGTACCAGGGCACGCTCACCGCGTACAAGATGCGGATCAACCTCGGCAACACCAACGGTGACCTGCGCTTCGAGACCAACCGCCACAACGGCCACCTCGCGGCGGTGAAGAACGAGGGCAACGGCGCGCGCCTGATCTCGGCGGTGTGGGTCCTGGTCGCGGCCAACGAGGCGAAGCAGGAGTGCTACAGCGGCGACCTCACGGTCACCAACGGCACGATGAGCGTGCACACCAGCGCGTCGGGCTGCTCGAGCAGCACCTGGACGATCCAGCCGGGCTCGATCATCGCCTACGAGATGGTCAAGGTCGACAAGTGGAACGACGAGGAGCTGACGTCCAAGCCGACGTGCCCCGCCGCGTTCCCCGACTACGAGTCGCGCTCGTCGGCGGTGACGCCGAAGGACCGCTGCAAGAAGACCACGTTCGACACCGTCGCGACCCAGTGCAAGCTCGCGATCACCGACGACAAGGACAACTGGTACGTGTCCAACCGCGATGGTCGCGACACCTGCAAGTCGACCAAGGGCAAGCCCGACAAGGACGTCGAGTGCAGCAAGGGCGGCTACGACTACGTCGCGCAGGGCGGCCGCGACACCTGCCGCAAGCCGGAGTACACGTACGCCGATCCGGTGTGCCCGGCCGGGTACGCGTACAACTCGACGTCGTCGAGCAACAACGGCGTCGATCGCTGCGAGCTCCGGGGCATCGAGAGCCTGAAGCCCGACTCGCAGGACGGGTTCTAGCAGGGTGTCCGGAAGAACGCTTTGCGTTCTTCCGCACCCTGCTATCACGGGTCGTCCGCCTCGCACCCGCGGCCCGTGCTGGCGTCGTCGAGCCGCCGCGTGAGGGCCTCGAGGGCCTCGCGCAGGCGGTTCAACGATTTCAGGCCCGCGGCGTCGGGCTCGTAGCCGGCGCGACAGGCGAGCTCGCCGGGGATCGACAGCGCGCGGCCGTGGAGAGCGCGGCCCGATGCGGTGAGGAACAGCCGGACGACGCGCTCGTCGTTCGCGTCGCGGCGACGCTCGACGATGCCGTTGTCCTCGAGTCGCTTGAGCAGCGGCGTGAGCGTGCCCGAGTCGAGGGCCAGCCGCGCGCCGAGCTGCGACACCGACAGGCCATCACCTTCCCACAGCACGAGCATGACGATGTACTGGGGATAGGTGAGGCCCAGCGGCGCGAGCAGGGGCTGATACGCCCGCGTGAGCGCCCGCGACGCGGTGTACAGCGCGAAGCACAGCTGGTTCTCGAGCCGCAGCGCGGACGGCTCGACCGGGCGCGGCTTCTTCATCGCGTGGCCTCGGGCATGGGACCCTAGGCTACCGCGACATCGACGACGATGTTGCCGCGGGTCGCGTTGGAGTACGGGCACACCTGGTGGGCCGCGGCGACGAGCGCCTCCGCCTCGGCGCGGGGGAGCTCCGGGATGTGCGCGACGAGCTTCACCGCGAGGCCGAAGCCGCCCGGAGCGATGGTGCCGATGGTGACCTCGGCGTCGATGCGCACCGGGCCGGTGGTGAGCTTCTTCTGCCCGGCGATGAAGGCGACGGCGCTGCCGAAGCACGCCGAGTAACCCGCGGCGAAGAGCTGCTCGGGGTTGGTCCCCGCGCCGCCCGCCCCGCCGAGGCCCTTGGGCATCGCGATCGCGAGGTCGATCGCGCCGTCGTCGGTCTTGACCGAGCCCTGGCGGCCGCCGAGGTTCGAGGCGTGGGCGGTGTAGAGGGGCTTCTGGAGGAGAGTCGGTGTGGTCATGGCTGTATATTGTGCGCTATTTAGTTGCGCGCAATATGTTATCGAGGACTCCCCGAGCGGCGCATTCTCACGGCGCGTAGCGTAGCGTAGCATCGCGCCGACATGCACCGCCGCCCCTCACCCCCGCCGCTCGTGCCTGCGGCCGAGCTCCTGCCCCGGTTCCGGGCGGCGGGCCGCGGCCGCGCGGCCGCGATCGCCCTGACCCACGCGCAGCTCGACGGCCTCGCCCACCTCGTCGCGGACGACGGCGGCTGGTCGCGGCTGCGCGCGATGGTGCTGCGCGCCGGCGATCCATGGAACGCCGACGACTGGCCCGACGGCTTCGATCCCCTGATGCTGTGCGCGGCGCTCTGCGACGACGTCGCCTTCGAGTGCGTGCGCTGTCCGGTCGGCGAGCGCCAAGGTGGCTCGTCGTGCGCCCACCCCGGGTCGTTGTTCGGCAGCGTGCTGGCGTGGATCGCCGCCGGGGATCGATCGCGGCTGCAGGCACACCTCGACGACGTCCGCGCGGTGCTCGACGGGCGCGCGCGGTGGGTCGTCGCGACCGCGACGCGCTCCGACGACTGACGCCCAGTCGTGACGCGGACGCGGGGCGATTCGGACTACACTCGACCGATGCGCTTGCGCCTCGCCCTCGCGACCCTGGCCCTCACCCCTGCCCTGCTCTTGCTGGCCCCCGAAACCGCCCGGGCAGCGTGCGCGAACGGCAACCTCGTCGACTGCAACCCGCCGGGCACGACGCTGAACGCGGCCGCGGCCTACGTCGATCCCAACCCGCCGGTCGGCTACGACCAGTGCGCCGGGTTCATCAACACCGATCTCGATGACGTCGACGCGACCTGGGAGAACAACTGCATCGCGCTCAACACCGGTGACATGTGGATCCGGATCATCGACACGCAGAGCGGGGAGATCCTCGCCGGCGCGCGCATGTTCGACGAGGTGACCTGCGGGTTCGCGCCGTCCGAGTGGACCTACGACACCGACCAGCAGGAGGGCGCGGGCTTCCTCGGGCACGCAGGGGTCTGCGCCGGCGGCTCGGACGGCGTGACGATGGCCTGGCTGCCCGACAACACGAACTACTGCGGCTGCGGGGCGCCCAATGGTAGCCGCAACTGCAACGACATCTACGCGGCGACCGCGGCCAACGACGCCATCATCTACGTCGGCGGTGACAGCAGCGACCACGCGTACGAGGCGGTGTACGGCCCACCGGGCGGCAAGGGCACCTGCGCCCTCGATGCCGAGGAGAACCACGCGATCACCGTCACGGTCTACGTCGAGAACCAGGATCCCGACGATGACGACGACGGCCTGCTCGACTTCGAGGACAACTGCCCGGGCGTCGCCAACGTCGGGCAGGAGGACGCCGATGGCGACGGGGCCGGGGACGTCTGCGACAACTGCGAGATCGCCAATCCGGGCCAGCAGGACGCCGACGTCGACGGTGTTGGCAACGCGTGCGACATCTGCGTCAACGCTGCCGACCCGCTGCAGCAGGACGGCGATGCCGATGGCGACGGCGACGCGTGCGACAACTGCCCCGGCGTCGCCAACGCCAACCAGCAGGACGCCGACGGTGACGGCCTCGGCGACGCCTGCGACGCCTGCCCGGGCGATCTGATCAACGACACCGACGCGGACGGGGTCTGCGGCGACGTCGACAACTGCGACTTCGTCGCCAACGCCGACCAGGCGGACGTCGATGGCGACGACGCCGGAGACGTCTGCGACAACTGCATCGACGACGCCAACGCCGATCAGTCGGACAACGACGGCGACGAAGTGGGCGATGTCTGCGACATCTGCTCGACCGACTTCGATCCGCTGCAGCTCGACACGGATGGCGACGGCCGCGGCGACGGCTGCGACAACTGTCCGCTGCACGCCAACGGCAACCAGATGGAGAGCGACTTCGACGGCATGGGCGATGCCTGCGACCCCTGCGTGTACGACGACGAGAACGACGCCGATGGCGACGGGGCCTGCGGCGACGTCGACGTGTGCGACGGCCTGTTCGACCCCGACCAGGCGGACGCCGACGGCGACATGCTCGGGGATCCCTGCGACGACTGTCCCGCCGACGCCGGCAACGATGCGGACGACGATGGGCTGTGCGGCGACGTCGACAACTGCCCGGACGACGCCAACGCCGACCAGGCCGATCGCGACGGCGACGGCATCGGCGACGACTGCGAAGGCCAGGGCACGAGCTCGGGCTCCGACACCTCGGGCGAGGGCTCGAGCGGCGCGGCGGAGTCGAACTCGGGATCGACCGCTGGCGACGACGCGACCGACACCACGTCGGCCGACAGCAGCTCCGGCGCGGGCTCGTCCGAGGGCGGCATGGTCGACGGCTCGACGACCAGCGTCGCGGCCGACAGCAGCACCGACACGGGCGCGACCGATCCCAGCGACGACGGCGGCTGTGCGTGCGCTTCGGCCCACCGCGCGCGTGGGCCCGGTCTGCTGCTCGTGCCGTTGCTCGTGCTCGCGCGTCGGCGCCGCCGCAGCGCATGATTTCGTAAAGCTGGCCACGCCGACGCACGCCCCGCGGCCCACGGATCGCGGGCGCCTGCTAAGGTGCCGCCGTGGAGACCGAATCCACGGCGGAGCGGCCTTCGCCGCGCCGCTCGGGCCCGCGCGTGGTGCTGACCCTTGCGGCGATCGCCGCTGGCGTGGCGATCTGGTACGGCACGCGACACGCCGATCGCGACGCGTCCGCGGCCCAGAGCGCGCCCGGGCGGGGCCCTGTGCCCGTCGTCGTCGCCGAGGCGGTCGCGCGCGACGTCCCGATCTGGCTGCGCGGCCTGGGCACCGTGCGCGCCTGGAACACGGTCAGCGTGCGGCCGAAGGTCGGCGGCGAGCTGGTGAGCCTCGCCTTCGAAGAGGGACAGCACGTCGAGGCCGGCGCGCTGCTGGCCCAGATCGATCCGCGTCCCTTCGAGATCGCCCGCGACCAGGCCGCCGCGCGGCTCGCCCAGGACGAGGCGCGCCTCGGCGGCGCCCGGCGGACGCTCAACGCCTCGCGCGCGCTCGTGAAGGCGCGGGCCGCCGGCCAGCTCGAGTTCGATCTCGCGGCCGCGACCGTCGCCGAGTTCGAGGCCGTGGTGCGCGGCGACAAGGCGATGCTCGCGAACGCGAAGCTGCAGCTCGAGTACACGAGGATCGTCGCGCCGATCTCGGGTCGCGCGGGCCTGCGTCAGGTCGACGCCGGCAACGTCGTGGTCGCCGACGATCCGCGCGGCCTGGTCGTCCTCACCCAGCTACAGCCCATCGCGCTCGTGTTCACCGTGCCCCAGGCCGAGCTGCAGGCCGTGCGCGCGGCCCTGGCCGGCGGCAAGCGCCCGGTCGTCGAGGCCCTCGAGGTCGGGCGCGAGCGCGAGGAGCGTGTGCTCGCCACGGGCAAGCTGGCGCTGGTCGACAGCGAGGTCGACGCCACCACCGGCACGCTGGCGCTCAAGGCCGAGTTCGACAACCCGGATCGCGTGCTGTGGCCCGGGCAGCTGCTCACGGCGCGGGTCCACGTCGAGGATCGACTCGGCGCGATCGTGGTGCCCGAGCAGGCGGTGCAATCGGGCGCCGAGGGCCCGTTCGTGTACGTCGTCGGCGACGACGGCACCGCGGTGCTGCGACCGGTCGAGCCCGATCTCACCCAGGGCGGCCTCACGATCGTGCAGGGCCTCGCCGCCGGTGAGCGCGTGATCGTCGAGGGCCACACCAAGCTGACCCCGGGCGCCGCGGTGGTCGAGGCCTCGGCGGCGCCATGAGCTTGTCGCGGCCGTTCATCCTGCGCCCGGTCGCGACGACGCTGCTCACGCTGGCGATCTTCCTCATCGGCGCGATCGCCTATCCGCTGCTCCCCGTCGCCCCGCTGCCGCAGGTCGAGTTCCCGACGCTGCAGGTGTCGGCGAGCCTGCCCGGCGCGAGCCCCGAGACGATGGCCAGCTCGGTGGCGACGCCGCTCGAGAACCGCATCGCGCTGATCCCCGGCATCACGCAGATGACCTCGGCGAGCGGCTCGGGCGCGACGTCGATCACGGTGCAGTTCGAGCTCGACGTCGACATCGACGCCGCCGCGCAGGAGGTGCAGTCCGCGATCAACACCGCGATCCGCGACCTGCCCCGCGATCTCCCGGCGCCGCCGAACTACCGCAAGGTCAACCCGGCCGACTCGCCGATCATGCTGCTCAGCCTGCGCTCGGAGACGAGGCCGATCACCGAGGTCTCGGACTTCGCGGCCACGGTCGTGGCGCAGCAGCTCTCGCAGGTCAAGGGCGTCGCCCAGGTCAACGTGATGGGCGAGCAGAAGCCCGCGGTGCGGGTGCAGCTCGATCCCGACCGGCTCGCGGCGCTGGGCCTGGCGTTCGAGGACGTGCGCGCCGCGATCGGGCGCGCGACGGTCAACGCGCCCAAGGGCACCATCGACGGCGAGCGGCGCACCTTCACCATCTACGCCGACGATCAGCTCCTCGCCGCCGAGGACTACGACAACCTGGTGCTCGCCTACCGCGCGGGCGCGCCGATCCGCGTCCGCGACGTCGGCCGCGCGATCGCGGGGGCCGAGAACGCGAGGGTCGCGTCGTGGGCCGGCACCCAGCGCGGCGTGGCGCTCGTGGTGTTCAAGCAGGCGGGCGCCAACGTCATCGAGACGGTCGAGCGCATCACCGCGCTGCTGCCCCAGCTGCGCGAGGGCATCCCGCCGTCGATCACCCTCGACGTGATGGCCGATCGCACGCGGACGATCCGCGCGTCGGTCCAGGAGGTCCAGTTCACCCTGCTGCTGACCATGGGCCTGGTCGTCGGCATCGTGTTCCTCTTCCTGCGCAACATCCGGGCGACGTTCATCGCCAGCCTCGTGGTGCCAACCTCGATCGTGGCGACCTTCGCCGCGATGTACGTGCTCGACTACAGCCTCGACAACCTCTCGCTCATGGGGCTGACGATCGCGGTCGGGTTCGTCATCGACGACGCGATCGTCATGCTCGAGAACATCTACGTCCACCTCGAGAAGGGCAGCACGCCGGCGCAGGCCGCCCTCGACGGGGCGAAGGAGATGGGCTTCACGATCCTGTCGATCACCCTCTCGCTGGTCGCGGTGTTCATCCCGGCGCTGCTGATGGGCGGGATCGTCGGGCGGCTGTTCCGCGAGTTCGCGGTCGTCGTCAGCATCGCGATCATGATCTCGGCCTTCGTGTCGCTGACGCTGATCCCGATGGCGTGCGCGCGGCTGCTGAAGCCGGTCGATCACAGCGCCCGGCCGGGCGTCTTCGACCGCGCGCTCGAGCGGTTCTTCGTGGGGCTCGAGCACGGCTACGCCGCCGTGCTGCGGGTCGTGCTGCGCCACCAGGGGCTCACCCTGCTGTCGCTCGTCGCCACCATCGCCGCGACCGGCTGGCTGTTCGTGTCGATGCCCAAGGGCTTCTTCCCCCAGCAGGACACCGGCATCGTCCAGGCGACCATCGAGGCCGCACCCGACGTCTCGTTCGCGACGCTGTCGCGCGAGCAGCTGCGGATCTCCGCGATCATCGCGGCGGATCCGGCGGTCGAGCGGGTCCAGGCCAGCAACGGCGTCGGCGGCTTCAACCAGACCTCGAACGTCGGGCGGTTCTTCATCAGCCTGCGCGCCCACGACGAGCGTGAGGACAGCGCGGCCGCGGTGATCGAGCGCTTGCGCAAGCAGACCTCCGGGTTCCCCGGGGTCTCGGTGTTCTTCCAGGCCGCGCAGGATCTCAACCTCGGCGGTATCGTCTCCAAGGCGCAGTTCCAGTACTCGCTGCGCGGCGCCGACCTCGAGCAGGTCAACGGGTTCGCGCCGAAGCTCATCGCGGCGATGCGCGGGCTGTCCGAGCTGCGCGACGTCGCATCGGATCAGCAGAACAACGCCCTCTCGGTGACGCTCGAGATCGATCGCGAGGCCGCCGCGCGCTTCGGGATCACGCCGGCCGCGATCGACGACGCGCTCTACGATGCGTTCGGCCAGCGCCAGGTCGCGGCGTTCTACACCCAGGTCACGCAGTACCGCGTGGTGCTCGAGATGCTGCCCGAGCTGCAGGGCGACCCCGACGTGCTCGACCGCATCCGCGTGCCCTCGCCGCTGACGGGTGGTCAGGTGCCGCTGTCGCAGGTCGCACGCTTCACCCGCGATCGCGCGCGGCCGGTGTCGATCGGCCACGTCGGCCAGCTGCCGGCGGTGACGATCTCCTTCAACCTCGCGCCCGGCGTCGCGCTCGGCGACGCGATCGCGGCCGTGCGCGCGGCCGAGACCGCTGCCGGCATGCCCGCCGAGCTCGAGGGCTCGTTCCAGGGCAGCGCGCAGGCGTTCCAGTCGTCGCTGGCGACCCAGCCGTACCTCATCGCCGCGGCCTTGGTCGCGATCTACCTCATCCTCGGTGTGCTCTACGAGAGCTACATCCACCCGCTCACGATCCTGTCGACGCTGCCCTCGGCGGGCCTCGGGGCCCTGCTCGCGCTCGATCTGTTCGGCTACGACTTCGGCGTCATCGCGCTCATCGGCATCTTGCTGCTCATCGGCATCGTCAAGAAGAACGCGATCATGATGATCGACTTCGCGATCGATGCCGAGCGCGGCGGCATGGCCCCGCCCAAGGCGATCTACGAGGCGTGCGTGCGCCGCTTCCGCCCGATCATGATGACGACCATGGCGGCGCTCGTCGGCGGCATCCCCTTGATGTTGGCCCATGGCGCCGGCGCCGAGCTGCGGCAGCCGCTCGGCTTCGCGATGGTCGGCGGCCTGGTGGTGAGCCAGGCGCTCACCCTGTTCACGACGCCCGTCGTGTACCTCGCCTTCGCGCGGCTGCGACGGACGCGGACGTCGGCCTGACGTGGACGAGCCCCTTTGATCACTGCGGGCAAGTGTCGAGCACGTGCAGCGCGTCGTCGTCCTCCTCGGAGAACAGCAGTCGGCCCTCGCTCACCTCGATCCACGCCGGGGCCGCCCAGTCGTCGAAGCCCTCGAAGAGGGACACCGGCATCGCGCCGTCGGTGACGTCGACGACCTGCAGCATCGGCACGGCGACGCTCACGGTGTCCTCGCCCAGGATCCACAGCCGATCGTCCGCCGCCAGGCCGTGGGGTCGATCGGTGGCGAACACGCCGAGCTCGACCGGCGCGCTGGGATCGGCGACGTCGACGATGTGCACGCCGTCGGACGCCGACACGTACGCGCGATCGCCCGCGACCGCGAGGTAGCCGCGGCCGTCCATGTCCAGCGTCGTGACCTCGACGGTGGCCGCCGGATCGGCGATGTCGAGGACCGAGAGCCCCGCGGTGAGGCCCGTCGCGTAGGCGTAGCTGCCCGCGACCGACACCGTCTGCGTGGAGCCCGGCAGCACGAGGTCCTCCACGAGGGCCAGGGGCGCCGAGGGATCGGCGACGTCGAACACCTGCACGCCGTTCACGTCGGCGACGTAGAGCACGCCGTCCGCGACCGCGACGTCCTGGCCCGAGACGTCGGGCTCGTGGAAGAGCAGCGCGGGCGTCGAGGGATCGGCGACGTCGATCGCGGCCCAGCCCGAGCCGCGCAGACCTGCGTAGACCGTCGTACCGCTCACCGCGATCCGGTGCACGAGCAGGCCGGGGCCGAGGTCGAAGATCGCGACCTCGCTCGCCGCGGCCGGATCCGAGAGGTCGACGATCGCCAGGCCCCCGCTCTCCGCCGCCAGGTACACGGTGTCGCCGACGACCTCGAAGCCGCGGGCGTTGCCGTCGCTGGGCGTGAACACCCCGAGCAGGACGGGATCGCCGCAGACGACCTCGCCGGTGCTCGACTCCCCGGTGCCGTCGCCCGAGCTGGTGCTCGCGTCGGTCGATCCGCCGGAGGATCCGCTCGTGTCCGCGGCGTCGGTCGTCACGGCGTCGGTCGTCGATCCGGTCGGCGCATCGGTGGTCGTCGGCACGTCGGTGCCACCGTCGGAGGACGAGGCCGTCCCCTCCGGGTCCTCGGTGCCGGTGCACGCGGTGCAGAGCGATGCGCAGGCGAGCAGGCCGAACAGGGGCGTCGAGCGGAGGACATGCGAGGTGATCATGTCGATCCAGTATTGGTGGCGCCCCGAACGGCAGCCGCTGATGGAGAGGGATTTAAGCCGCCGTTTAAGTCCGTCGCAGCCGTTCACGCGTCGTGGGATGCGGTCGCGCGGGGGTGATTGCCATCGTCGTCGCGCGTCGCAGGCGACAGTTTGGATCGCAGCGCTGCGGAACGACGTCCGCGGACCCGCGCGGGGCCGCGCGCGATGGGGAACCGATCCCCCAGCTATGCACTCGATGCAGAGCAGGCGAGAATTCGTGGAGCCATGGGGTGCGTGGACCAACGGGCAGCGGTTGCTCGTCGCGCGCGTGATTGGCTACGGTGACCGCGAGGGTGGGCGCGCCGCGATGCGGCGCGGAGGCAATGCACATGGATCGACGAATCACTCGAATCGCCGCGCTGCTCGGCGCGCCCCTGTTGTCCGCCTGCCCCAAGCCCGTCGATGCCGACGGCTTCGATGGGTTGGGCTTCGAGACGGACGGCGGCACCACGCTCGGCACCGACGGGGGCACCGGCGTGGATCGTCCCAGCGACGACGACGCCTCGGTCACGATGACCGGCGCCCCCTCGACCGCCGACGCTGGCGATCCGGAGTGCGGCCTCGGGGCCAGCTGCGGCGAGGCGGCGCCGGTGGGGTGGTTCGGCCCGACCGCGCGCGCGCGGGTGCTCGGCGACGCGGCGATGCCCGACTGCCCCGCGGAATTCCCCGACGCAGGGCCGACGGTCCTCGAGGGCTACCATGACCCCGGCCCGGCGATCTGCGATTGCACGTGCGAGGTCCAGGAGGCGCAGGCGTGCCTGTCGTACGCGTACTCGTACGCCGACGCGACCTGCAGCGCGTTCTCGAACTTCCAGCAGTTCAGCGCCGACTGCCACGACTTCGCGATCGCCGGCGGGGCGTACTTCTCGATCTACCAGCAGGGCCAGCCGTTCTGTCAGCAGATGAAGACGACCGAGCTGCCCGAGGTGCCGTGGGACGCGAGCATCCGCAGCTGCAAGCTACCGGACGACCCGCTCCCGTGCGGCGACGACGGCGTGTGCATGCCCGACGCGCCCGCCGGCTTCGAGGCGGGCGCGTGCATCTACGCCGAGGGCGATCTCCCGTGCCCCGCCGGCCCCTACGCGACCAAGCACGGCTACTACTCGGGGGTCGAGGACGCGCGCAGCTGCAGCAACTGCACCTGCGGGCAGGGCACGACCACGTGCACGGCGACGATGCAGGTGTTCGACGGGGCGAACTGCGGTGGCAACCAGGTCGCGGATGCGCCCGCGAACGTCTGCACCCCGGCCACCGGGGCGTCGGTGGGCCTCAACTTCACCGGGGAGTCGAGCTGCCCGGTCGCCACGGCCCCCGAGCCGATGGGCACCGTCGCGCCGATGGGCGAGTTCACGTTCTGCTGCACCGAGTGAGCCGCGCGCCACGAGCGGCTACACTCCCGAGGGATGAACCCCTCCGCCGATGCGGCGACCGTGACGTGGGACGCCGACGGCGAGGCGCTCGGGGCCGCGACGGGCGCGACGCCCGGCGCGACGCGGTGGGTCGCTGTCATCGTGGTGCACCCCGACCCGCGATGGATCGGTCGGCGCACCGTGCTGCAGATCGGCGTGCCGTTGACCGTCGGCCGAGCGTGCCACGAATTCGGCGAGGGTGCGCTCGAGGACGCCCACACCTCGCGCGCCCACGCCGAGCTGCGCTGGGTCGGCGACGAGGGCGTCGACATCGTCGACCTCGGCAGTCACAACGGGACGGTCGTCGACGGCGCGACGGTCGTCTCCGCGCGGGTCGACGACGCGAGCCTCGTCGGCATCGGGCGGATCGTCCTGGCCCTCGAGCGCGACGTCCCACCGCCCGACGATCCGTTCGCGCTGCCCGATCTCGTCGGCGAGAGCGGCCAGTTCCTGCGCGCGGTCGCGGCCGCGACGACGCTGGCGACGCGCGGTCGACCGCTGCACGTCGTCGGGGAGCCTGGTGTCGGCAAGGCCGCGCTGGTGCGGGCGATCCACGATCGCGTGCGAACCGGCCCGTGGGTGCGCGTGGCGGCGACCGACCCCGGCGCGATCGAGGCGGCGGCGGCCTCGGCTGCCGGTGGGACGTTGCTCGTCGAGCGCGTCGAGCGGGCCGAGGACGCGGCGTGGGCGACCCTGCTCGCGCTGCTCGACGCACCGAGCCACGCCGACGCGCCATGGATCGCGCTGTCCTCCCGCGCGGCGCCCCACGAGCCCCTTGCCGCCCTGCGCTCGCCCCACGTCCGCGCCCGCATCGGCGCGTCGACGCTACGCATCGCGCCACTTCGCCGCCGCCGCGGTGACCTCGCGTTGCTCGTGCACCACATCGCGCGGCGCTACGCCGGTGACGATGCGACGCTGGATGGCCGGCTCGCGCTCACGCTGCTGCGCCAGGCGTGGCGCGGCAACGTACGCGAGCTCGACGCGGTCATCGAGCGCATCGCGATCGAGAGCCCGCAACCGGGCCGCCTCGTCGCCTTCGACGGACTCGACGAGCTGCTCGGGGTCGTGCCGCGCCCCGAGGTCGCGACCGCCACCCACGGCCCGCGGGCCGAGCCGTTCGTCGTCGGCGCCGATGGTCTGTCGTTCACGACCCCCGACGGATCGACCACCGATCTCTCGAACCGTCGCGTCCTGGCGCGCGTGCTCGCGGCGCTGCTCGAGTCGCACCACGCGGCGCCCGGCCGCGCGGTCGCGGTGAGCGACCTGCTGCGCACCGCCTGGCCGGGCGAGCGATTCCAGGCCAAGGCGGGCGCGAACCGGGTCTACGTCGCGCTGACCACCCTGCGGCGCATGGGCCTGCGCGAGCTCATCGCGCGGGTCGACGGCGGCTACGCGATCGACCCGAACGTGGCGCTGCGGATCACGCGATAGCTGCCGTCACACCGCGACGCCCAGGCTGCGGGCCACGCCGACGCCGAGCTGCACGACACCGAGCGTCCACACCGGGAACACCACCAGGACGCCGCCCGCCCCCGCGGCGTACAGCCACTGCCCGGGGGCGCCGTACTGGGGCCGTCGGCGCCAGCGCAGGGCCAGATCGGCCGCGAGCAGCAGGATGCCGCAGCACAGCAGCGCGGCGACGTCGTGCTTGCCGCTCATCCACCACACCGCCGAGCCGATCAGCGCCGCGGGCACGAGCTCGAACACCGCGAAGAGGTTCATCGCACTTTGGTTGATACGGCGCGGGTCGGCCGGGCGCCAGCGCTCGACCCGTCATTTAAGGCCGGCGGTGTCTGTCACCGCCCCACGGACCGCCTGTGCGCGATCGGGCAGGCCGAGCTCGTCGTACACCGACGCGACGTCCTCGCGCACCGACGCGTAGTACTCCGCGGCCGGATCCTCGACGTACGCCATGAGCTCGAGCGTGTCCTCGAGATCAGCGATCGCGACCTCACGGTGCCCGGTGAGCGCGGCGAGCCGCCCCGCGGTCGCAGCCGCGGCCACCGAGTCCATCGTCGGCGGCGTCCGATCGCCGAGCGCGACCTTGACCTGCTGCGCGAGCGCATGGGCGCCCTCGTGATCGCCGAGATCGAAGCGCACCCGGGCGATGTTCGCCCGAGCGCTCCACGCCTTGACCTCCTGGGCGCCGCCGAGGGCGAACCGGATCTCCGCGTCCGCCTCGAGGTAGCTGATGACCGCCGGCAGGTCGTCGCGCGCGTAGGCGATGTACGACAGCGCGCCGAGGGCTCGCGCGTACTCGAGCGAGCGCGGGCCTTGGTGCGCCAGCGTCATCGCCTGGCCGCGGAGCGCCGCGGCCTCGGCCTCGTCGATCCGATCGAACCCATGCAGCGTCATCGCGAGATCGACCCACACGCTCGCGAGCCGCACGTCGTCCTCACCGAAGGCCGCGATCAACCGGTCGCGCTCGCTCGTGAGCCGGGCCAACGCTTCCTCGGCGTGCCCCTGGAGCGCGGCGACGGTGGCGAGGTTGTGATCGACGGCGGCGAGCTGGGCGGCGCGCCGCGGCGTGTCCTCCAACATCGATTCCAAGATCACCTGCGCGGCGACGAGCGCCGCCTCGGCCTCGGCGTAGCGGCTCTGGGCCGTGCGCAGGGCGGCGACGTGCATGCCGCGGATCGCGAGCAGCGAGGCGGGCACCCCCTCGGTGCGGGCGAGCAGGGCGTCGAGGTCGCGCAACGTCCGGCCGGCGTCGTCGAGGCGACCCATCTCGGCCTCGATCCAGAGCCGCTCGAGGTCGACTTCGACGAGCGAGACATCGGAGCGCGCGAGGGCGGCCGCCTCGGCGGCGATCTGCAGGGTCACGAGCGCAGCGGTGGGATCGTCGAGCAGGTCCTGCACCGAGGCCAGACGCGTCCCCGCTGTGGCGGTCTGCGCGTGGGCCTGCAGCGCCTGCGCCTGCACGAACGCATCGGCGAGGATGATCCGGGCGTCGGCGAACCGGCCCTCCCAGCGCGCCATCCAGCCCCGCGAGATCGCGTCGTCGATCGCATCCAAGGCCTCGGGCGCGGCGGTGGCCGACGCCTCGGGGCCGACGGCGTCGAGACACGCGCTCGGGCTGTCGAGCTCGAACAGCGCCGCGCGGGCGCGGGCCGGCGCGCGCTCGAGACCATCGACGAGCGCCGCCGTATCGCGTCGCGCCCGACCGAGGCAGCGCAGGCGAGCGTCGCTGGCGCGCAGCTCTGCGGCGAGCGTCGGACAGACCGCGGCGTAGGCCTGTGACCACGCGGCGACGCGTGCGTCGAGTGCATCGAGGATCGCAGAGGCCCCGGCGCCCCCGAGCTCCGCGGTGACGGTGGTGCGGAGCTCGTCGCGTCGGCTGTCGCTCCATCCGCCCTGCTCGATCGCGATCGTCTGCTCGCAGGCCTCCGCCCGGGGCAGCAGCGCCGCCGCAACCGCGCACACCGGAACGAGCAGCCAGGCCCACGCCCGCGACACCCGCCGCGACGGACGCAACGCCGCGAGCAGCGAGGCCATGTCGGGCCATCGCCGCGACGGCGTCGGCGACAGACCGCGTTGCAGCGCGAGCCCGATCGATCGCGGGACCGCACCGTCGGTAGGGATCGACGGTGGGCCGAGCGACTTGACCGCCCCGAGTTCGCTCATGGGTACCCGTGCGAACGGCCGCACGCCGTACAGCGCCTCCCAGGCGGTGAGGCAGAACGCGTACTGATCGCTGCGCGCGTCCACGTCGGTCCCCGCGTGCTGTTCGGGGGCCATGTACGCGGGAGTCCCGACGCACGGCGATTCGTACGCGGCATCGCTCGCGACCCCGAGCGCCAGGCCGAAGTCGGTGACGCGCGCGCGACCGTCGGCACCGACGAGCACGTTCGCCGGCTTGAAGTCGCGATGCACGATCCCGACCGCGTGCGCGGCTGCGAGCCCCTGGCCGGCCGAGACCAGCACCGCGAGGGTCTGCGCGGACGAGTGGCGCTCGCCGAGCCACGCGGCGAGCGTCGGCGCCACCACGCGCTCCATCACCACATAGGTGACGAGGCCGTGCGTGCCGACGTCGTAGACCGGCACCACGCAGGGATGCGACAGGCTCGCCATCGCCCGGGCCTCGCGCAGCAACCGACGGCGATCCTCGAGCGGCTCGCCGCGGTGCATGAGCTTGATCGCGACCTGCCGATCGAGCCGCTCGTCGCGGGCCTCGAGCACCACCCCCATCGCACCGCGACCGAGCTCGGCACCGATCGTGTAGCGGCCGAGCGTCGCGCCGTTCCACTGCGGCGGCGCCGACCACAGGAGCGACGGGCCGAGCGAATCGGTCCGCGTGGCGGTCGCGGGGTTCACGGGTGCATCGTAACGTGCGGGCGCGAGGCGGCCATTCCCCGCGTCCGCCTTCGGGCCGCCCGCGCGATCGCGAACCCCTCGGGGCCCGCCGCTGCCGAGCGTCAGCGCTTCTTCACGAGCCCGTCGATGATCGTCCGCCCGCGGTGACCCCAGATCGGGTGCGGCACACGGCACGCCTCATCGGCCAGCGCATTCGCTGCACGCGAGGTCGTGATCCCCTCGCGAGCGGCCCGCTCGAGCACGCGCTTGGTCACCACGAACACCGCGTTGTCCCAGGTGCGGCCGAAGTGGCGCTCGATCGCCGGATCGCCGTCGACCTGGCCGTACTGCTCGTTGGCGCAGTTCACGATGCCCATGCGGTTGGCGACGAAGTCGGGCACGTAGGCGATGCCGCGCTCGGCGAGCAGGCGATCGTCGCGGCGATCGTCGAGGAGCTGGTTGTTCGCGGCGCCGCAGACGATCGGGGTCTGCAGCATCGCGATGGTCTCGGGATCCAGCACGCCACCCAAGGCGTTGGGCGCGAACACGTCGCAGGGCTCGGCGAAGATCTGCCGATCGCCGGGCGCTGCCTGACGGATCTCGATCGACGTCGAGCCGTGGCCCTCCCGCGAGAGCCTGGCCCGCACCTCGGCGACGCGATCGGCCGAGATCTCGGTGGCGATGATGCGACCGACGCCGCGCGCGACGAGCTCGTCGATCATGAAGCCCGCGACGTTGCCCGCGCCCTGCATCGCGATCGTCTTGCCGCGCAGCTCGCCGCGGCCCAGATGATCGAGGGCGGCCTCCATCGCGCACACGACCCCCTTGGCGGTCGCCGCCGACGGGTTGCCGCTGCCGCCCACGGCCGGCGGCACGCACGTCACGTAGCGCGTCGTCTCGAACACCGACGCCATGTCGGCGGGGCCGCTGCCGACGTCCTCGGCGGTGATGTACACGCCGCGCAGCGAGGTCGTGAAGCCGCCGTACTCGCGATACAGCGTGCGGCGGTACGTCGGATCCTGCCACGGCGCGTCGGGACGCCGCACGATGATGCCCTTACCGCCGCCCCACCACAGGCCCGCCAACGCGCTCTTGCGCGACATGCCGAGCGACAGCCGCAGGCCGTCGCGCAGCACGTCCTCGAGCCGCGCGTACGGCCAGAAGCGCAGGCCGCCGGCCCCTTGTCCGCGCACGGTCGCGTGCACGAAGGCGCCGAACAGCGCGCCGGTCTCGGGCCCGATGCCGAGGAACACCGCCTCGTGGTGATGCACGTCGCGCGTGTCGCTGGTCATCCACGCGGCGAGCTCGTCGAGCCACGGCGCGTCGGCGACCATCTTCCCCTGCGCGTCGTCCCAGTAGAGCGTGGCGCGGCCGCCGTGCGCACGCAGCTGATCGATGAAACCCTCGGGATCGAGCTCGAGCAGTCCGGACATGTTGGCCGGGGTGTACCAGATTGTCGGCCGCGTCCGAAGCGGGCGGCGCTGCGGCGCGGACGCCCGCGCGAGCCCGTGAGCTTCCGCCGGAGCGCACGCACATCGCAGACTGCTAGGCTGATCCCGCGCATGTCGTGGCTCCTCGCGGGTGCAGTCTTGGCCGCGATGGCCTGGATCATCGCGGTCGCGGTGACGCCCGTGTTCCGCGGCGATCGGCGACGTCGCCTCGCCGCCGAGGCCGACGCGCTGCAGGCGGAGGCCGACCGCCTCGAGGCCAACCGCCCCGGCGGGACGCCCCAGCATGCGATCGAGGTCGCGTCCGCCAGCCAGATCGAGCCCCGTGCCGAGCGCGGCCCCTGTCCGCGCTGCGGCGGCAACTTCCACGTCCTCACACACACGGTGCGCAACGTCGGCACCGAGCGACTCCGCGAGGTGGCGTGCCGCTGTGGCGGCTGCGGCACCGAGCGCATCACGTGGTTCCGCGTCGGCGCCCGCGCCGTAACCGCCGACGGCGTCCCCCCGTCCCCGTGCTAGGATCTTCCGAATGGCCGATCAAACCAGCGGCTACTGCACCCGGTGCGACCGCGCCGTCGAGGTCGAGCACCGCTACAGCCACCGCACGCGCAAGTGGGTCCGGCTGTACCTGGCGATGCCGCTGGTCCTCCTGCCGTTCTTCCCGATCCTCGCGGCGGACTACGTGCTCGCGCTGCCGATGTGCATGCTCTACATGCTCGGCATCGGGCCGGTGTTGATGATCGTGCGCGACCCGCCGTTGTGCTGCGAGTGCGGGGCGTTGGTGGGCAAGGACGGGCGCGCGCCCGCGGCCACGCCGACCCCGTCGGCGCCGTAGCCCCTGGCGAAACGCGCGAGGCCGCGAGCGCGGGCCCGCGACCGCTACGGCGCGACCCAGACCGCCGATTGCATCGCCGGCAGGATCACGAAGCGGCAGGCATCCGCGCCCTCGCGGAAGCACTGCGACTGGCTGATGACGGCGGGCGACCCGACGGCCTGCAGCGCCTGGCTCAAGATGCCCTCCTCCATCACGCAGTGGTGGGGCGTGGTCTTCTCGAGCACCGCGCGGTTGGCATCGAACTCGAGGACCTCCCAGCCGCCGATCGCGGCGCCGCGATTCGCGTGGTGGTACATGCCGTCGATGCCGTGGACGATGTCACGGCCACACCGGGCGACCTCGGCGATCCGCTGCTCGTGGGAGATGCGAAAGAGGGTGCGCCCGAGCTTCAGCAGCGCGAACCGACCGATGCGCTGCTCGATCGTCTCCATCATCTCGAGCAACCAGCCGATCGGGTACCAGCCGTCCGCGGTGACCTGCTCGAGCCGGCCGTTGGCGATCTCGCCCAGGAGCCGCTCGGCTGCGTTCGCGGTGCCCGCCAGCGCCCCGAGGGCGTGTTGGACGGCGAGCAGATCGGAGCCGATCGTCTCGTGCCCGACCCCGTGGTAGCCGCGCGGCGCTCGCGTCACGCCGACAGTGTCGCACACTCGGCCGGGACGGCAGGCGTCGGTCGACCCGACGCCCGGACGCGGGGGCTCACCAGCCGCCGGGCTTGTCGAGGCCGGGGGCGGCCTCCTCGCCTTCCTCTTCCTCTTCCGCTTCGTCGGGGGCCGAGTCGCCGTCGGGCGCTCCGTCGCCCTCTTCCTCGGCGGCGCCATCGGCATCGGGCGACTTGGTGGATTGCTTCTCGCAGCCACCGAGGGCGGCGAGCGAGACGATGGTGAACGCGAGCACGGCGGCGCGGGTCATGTGGCGGCGAGAGTAGCAGCGCGCCCGCGGAACCTCCACAACGCGACACGCGGCGAGGGCGGCGCCTCGGCGCGCGGTCACCCGCCGAGGTAGGCGACGATCATTCGCACCAGCTCGTCGGCCAGGCGCCTCGGCGGGAGCGTCGCCTGGGTCGCGTCGGTGACCCATCGGTGGGTGAGGGCCTCGAGCATGTCGACGACGAGGCGCGCCGCCACGACGCGATCGCGGACGACGACGCCGGGGATCACGGCGAGGGCCGCCGCGAGGGCGCTCGCGGATCGCTCCTCCAGGGCGCGGACGCGGCGGCGCACCGCGGGACCGTGGGGCACCTCCTCGAACAGCACGCGATGCAGGCGCGGAGCCTCGGCGTGCAGCCCGATCATCGCGTCGACCATCGCGCGCGCGAGGGGCTCGAGGCGGAGCGCGCCGAGGTTGCTGGCCTGCTCCGCGATCACGGCGCCGAGCTCGACCTCCGCCCGCGCGAGGTGGCGCTCGACCAGCGCGTGGACCATCGCGTCCTTGCCGGGGAAGTACTCGTAGAGCGTGCCGACCGACACCCCGGCGGCTTCGGCGATGTGATTCGTGGTCGTGCCCGCCCAGCCGCGGCGCACCAGAACCCGAGCCGTCGCGGTGAGCAGGACCTCGACGGTGCCGCGCGCACGGGCCTGTGACGGCCGACGGCGGGGCCCGAGCTTGGGTTTTGCGGCGGTGGGCATGGGCGCTTCGAAACCCGAGTAACGGACCCGAGCTTTTGCTCGGATACTAGCCGAACCCGGAGCTCGTCGCCCATGCCCATCGTCGCCACCCTCGGTCTGCTCGCCTTCCTCGTCCCCACGTTCGGCGTGCGCAGCTGGCTGGCGTACCGGGCCACCGGCGCCACTGGCTTCGTCGGCGTGCGTGAGGGTGCCGGCGCGATCGAGTGGATCGCCGCCGCGATGATGGTGCTCGCGTACGCCCTGGTCCCGGCCGCGGTCTGGATCGGCGCGCCCGTGGTGACGCACCCGCTCGTCGTCGTCCTCGGCGCGACGCTCGTCGTGCTCGGCACGGCCGGCACCTTCGTCGCCCAGGCCGACATGCGCGAGACCTGGCGCATCGGCGTCGACCCGCACGCGCGCACGCGCCTCGTCACCGACGGATGGTTCCGATGGGTCCGCAACCCGATCTTCACGATGATGATCGTCGTGAGCCTCGGCCTCGCGCTGTGCTGCAGCACGCCGGTGGCCCTGGGCCTGCCGGTCGTGCTCGTGGTCGCGCTCGAGCTGCAGGTGCGGATCGCCGAGGAGCCGTACCTGCTGCGGACCCACGGTCAGGCCTACCTCGAGTGGGCGCGGCGAACGGGGCGCTTCTTGCCGGGGCTCGGGCGGCTGTGAAGCCGTAGGCCGTCCACATCACTCCGCGGCGAGTCGTCGCTGCGCGACCACACCCAAGAGCGGGCTGGCCCCCCGCGCGGCCTCGTGCATGCAGGCCTGCACGAGCTTGATCGTATGGTCGTCGCGGCTGCGCGACGCGGTCGCGGCGAGGCTCGACCAATCCACCGCCGCCGGGACGACCGTGTCGGGCGGCGCGTCCGTGCGGCCGTGGGTCGCCTGCACCGCCGCGATCGCGGCGACCTGGTGGGCGACGAGGCGCACGCGATCGTCGGGGCGCAGCGCAGGCAGGAGCGTCCGCACCGCGCTGGTCGACGTGATGCCGTGCAGGAACACGAAGCGCTCGCGGGCGGTGGGCGCGGCGAGGTAGGCCTGTGCGACGGCGGCGAGGAGCTCGTCGAGCGCGGCGTCGACCGGCAGCGCGTCGGGATCGTAGGACTCGACCGCGGTGATGAACGCCGCGTCGCCGTCGAGGACGGCGAAGCGATCGAGGATCAAGCCGGCGCCCTGGGTCGGCACCACCGGCACGGCGGCGAGGACCGCCGCGGGTGATCGGCCGGCGATCGCGTGGCGACCGGGATCCCCGGGCAAGCCCTGGTGACGCGCGGCCCAGTACGCCAGGCCGTGCGCGAGCTCGACGCGGCGCGCCTCGCTGGGCGCCCGCAGCCACGCGCGCCACGCATGCGCCGTGCGCAGCACGCCATGGAACGCGGCCCCGATCACCCCGGGCGCGAGCACGGCGACGCTGCGCGCCAGCACGCGGGCGGGCTCCTCGACGCGCAGCTCCTCCACGAAGCTCGCCACGAGGGACCCGCGGAGCTCGACCCGGCCGAGCGCGTGGGCCCACCGCCCGCGCGGCAGCGGCTCGCCGGGCACGAGCGGCGTCAGTCGGCGCCCGTAGTGCGCGACGAACGGCGCGATCCGATCGGGGTGGCCCATCGCCTCGAGGGCTTCGGCCGCCATCGGCCCATGATTGGACAGCCCACCGCCGAACTCCGCGTCCGTGCCGTGCAATCCGAGCAACGCGGCGTCGAGCGCCCCGCCGTCGGTGTGTTCACCTTCATCCATGACGCGAGTGTGGATCTCCGACGGCGCGTGGGTCGACCCTCCGCCAACGCGTTGACCCGAGGCCGACGGATTGGCGGCGATCCCCCGCGCGTCCGAGCTTGGGCCTCTGCCGATCGCCGCTTGCCCGTGGACGCGCGCCGCAACGCCACTACATACGTCTGGCTGGAGAGGTTGGTCGCATGCGAGAGCATCATCGTGGACATGGAGTGTGCGGGGTCGTCGGGCTCCTGTTGTCGGTCGGGTGCGCGGGCGCGACGGACGACGCGCCGGACGTCGCGTTCCGCGGCGCACCGGTCCCATTCTCCGTCGAGTTCGAGGACTGCCAGGAATTCGCCGGGGTGTTCCCGGTGCCCCTGGCCAACGTGGCAGCCCACGTGCCCGCGGACTACGAGCCCGCGACCTACGACGGCGTCACCGCCTTCGTCGTCTTTCGCACGGTCGAGTGCCAGGGCCTGGTCTTCGACGACGGCGAGACCGAGGACGAACCCACCATCGTCTCGCAGGTCGGCGTCAACCTGTTCGCGCCGCAGGGCGAAGGCGACATCAACAACTACGCCCTGCACTACGGCGCGACGAGCAAGGAGCTCGTCCAGCGGCTGAGGCGCGCCGGGATCGACGCCAAGCGGATCGACGGCCTCGTGTTCGAGTACGACGACGACTGCGACGACGGCGGCACGTACACGATCGTGAACCCGAAGAAGGAGTACCGCCACCGCATCGAGGGGCCTGCGAGCGATCCGCCGGCGAGCGACCCGGGCATCCCGTTCCTCGCCAACTGGTGGCAGGACGACGGCCCGACGAACGTCGTGATGTCGACCGACATCCCCGCGCTGTTCCAGGGCGACGGATCGCAGGTGCAGGTCACGACCAAGCCGAACTCCGCGGTCGCCGAGCTCCTCGGCGGCACGGTCACGGCGCCCTCGGTGTTCGCGATCCGCGGGATCATCCCCGACGCGGTGATGGACGTGGGCCCGATCGATCTCTGATCGACGACTTGCACCCAGGACGCGCGCGAGCGGGATCGACCGCGCGCCCTCAGAGCACGGTCGTCGTGGCACGATGACGAGCGTGTCGCGCCTCGCACCTGCATCGGTCACCACGACGCGGGCCGTCGTCGCCGCGACAGCGCTCGTCCTCGGCTGCGCCGGCACGGCCGGACCAACGCGCGTGTCCCCGAGTACCCACCCCTCGCCTCCCGCGACTCCGACGTTCGCCCGACCGACCGACTGGCCCGCCGCGATCCTCTTTCCCGCGATCTACGATCCCAAGTACGCGCTGGACGCTGACGTCGCATCCCGTGATCGACGTCGACGGCGACGCGCGACTCGACGTCCTCGTGCCTCACGCCAGCGGGGGCACGTGTCCGTGGGACGTCCCCCACGACGTGTACGTGATGCGTGGCACCTGTGGTCACAAGATCGGCACGATCGCCGTCCCGCTCGACGCTGCAACCCATACGGCCACGTTCCACAGCGGGATCCGTGAGATCCGTACGAGCGCATCGTGGGCGTCCAGCGGCGAGACGGACATGGTGCCGGACCACCATACGCGCACGCGCCGGTACCGCTTCGACGGGCGGATGCTCCGCCAGATCCAGGACGACACACGCTCGGGGCGCTGCCACCACTGCAGCGTCGCGAGCTGCTCGGAGCAGTGAGATCCGCCCGCGGCCGAGCGCAGCGGGAGCGTGGGCCCCCATGGGTCGACCTCATCTTCCTTCCCGCGTGGGTTCATGCGCAGACTCGGCCTGCATGAACTCTCCGCGCGGCGCCGACCACCCCTGGCCCCGGCAGGACCATCCCAAGTGGCCGCGTCGGTGCCTCATCGAGAACGCGGCGGTGCACCCCCACGAGCCGTGGCTCGCGGTCGCGTGCAGCGACGACGCGGCCGAACTCGGCGCGATCCTGGTGTTCGACGCGCTGACCGGGAGCCTGCGCTCGACGACGGCGATCGACGGCACCGTCGGGTGGAGCGACCGCGGCCTGCTGCGCTGGCATCCCGACGGCCTGCGCCTCGGGACCAACGTGAGCACCAACGGGATCGGCCTGGTCGATCGCGGCGAGTACGTCGGCGCCGCGTTCCCCGACGAGACCCGCGACGGCGGCGTCCGCTACGTGTGGATCGGCGACGACATGTTCACCGACACCGGCGCGCTGTTCCGCATCCAGCAGGGTGACTGGCGCTTCGACTTCGAGCCGCTCGACATGCCCGAGCTCCAGGCCATCGAGTGGAACGCGACCGGCAAGTTCGTGGTCGGTCGCGTCGGCTCGGGCGTCGCGGCCTTCGATCCGATCGCGCAGCGTGTCGTGTACGAGCAGGCGCTCGCGGGCCCCGGTGAACGCGGCACGCCCGACTGGTCGCCCGACGGCCGCTGGTGCGTCCGCCGCGAGTTCGCCGTGCACCCCGCGAGCGATCGCCTCCTCTTCGTCGACGGCGACACCGGCCGCGTCCACGGCGTGCGCACGCCGTCGTCGCCGCGGATCGACGAGATCGTCTGGTCGCCCGGCGGTGCGCTCGCGGTGAGCGGCTACGTGCACCACATCGGCGGCCAGCGGACCGAGCGGCGCGTCGACGTCTTCCGCGACGGCGAGCGACGCACCACCATCCTGCTGGGCGCGCGCGCGATCCAGGCCTCGCACGGCATCGCCGACGCGTGCGGCATCGCCTGGTCCCCGACGGGCGACGGGCTCGCGCTCCTCCTCGACGGGCAGCGCGTGCAGATCCACGACGCCTCCACCGGCCGCGTGCTCGCGGGCTTCGACGCCCCCGCACCGCCGATCCCCGCGGGCCTGCCGGACCACTACACCAACGCCCACCGCCCCGACGTCGGCCGCCCCGGCGACCTGATGTGGACGCACCACCAGCGGATCATCCGCATCGCGCCGCACTTCGTGGGCATGTGGTCGATGGACGGCTCGAAGCTCGCGGAGTTCGTCGTCCCGACGTAGGCGTCAGCGCATCAGCTCGAGCGCCAGCGCGTCGAGCCACGCGCGATCGAGGTCCGCGGGCAGCGAGGTGCCGCGCGCGGCCGCCTGCATCCGCTCGCGCAGCGCATCGGCGCGGGCGCGTAGCGCCTCGAACGGCAGGTCACCGCCACGGATCGCCGCGAGCTCGTCGGCGTCGGGTCGGCGGACCCACAGCTCACCTTGCTCGAGGATCTCGACGCCCGTGTGCATCAGCCGGACGAGGTGCATCGCGTGCTTGGTGTCGTAGCCGTGCCGCCGCTCGAGCTCGGCGCGCGCCGGATTCCGCTGCGACTGCCAGGCCTGGTAGGCGTCCCAGTGCTTGCACGCCGCGCGGTACTTCTTCTCGGCGGCGAGCGCCGCGACGATCGGCGCGGGCAGGCCGATCGCGTCGGTGGCGACCTCGCGCGTGCGCTCGCCGAGCGCCTCGTCGGCGCACGCCAGCGTGTCGCGCCAGAACTCCTGCATGTGCTCGGCCAGGGCGACGCGGGTCGACTTGGGCATCTCGAGATCGTCGATGCCCCAGCGACGGAGGCGCTCGGCGATGCCGGCCTCGATGCGGTTGCGATCGTCGGCGCCGAGCGTCGGGCCGTCGGGCAGGCCGAACTCGGCGCGCGTGGGCTTGCCCGCGGGCGGGTGCAGCAACCATCCCCGGTGGGTCTCGATCTTCGCCAGCTGCGTCATCGCGTAGCCGAGGTAGGTCTGCTCGACCTTGCGGGTGAGGAAGCGATGGCGGTCCGCGTGCAGGCGTCGCCACGCCGGGCGCGCGAGCAGCCAGTCGCGCTCGTCGGCGAACAGGATCTCGAGGGCGTTGGGGTTCGCCGTCGCGCACAGCCCGAGGAACTTCGCCAGATCGAAGATCACGCCCTCGAGCTTGGTGCCGAGGCACGTCGACGCGGTCGGGTGCGCGCGCAGGCCCGGGTCGATCGCCGCCGCGAGCTGGGGATCCACCGCGCCCTCGACCTGCTCGAAGCGCTCGAACAGCGACAGGCGAGCGTGCAGCGGCGCGATGCAGACGCCGCGGACGTCGACGTCGGAGCCCTCCCGCGCCGTGCCGTGCGCGTGGCTGCCCGCCAGCACGACGGCGATCGTGTGGGGCTCGAGTGCGAAGCTCACCGCGGTCGTGCCCTTCGTTCCATGATCCAGCATACCGAAGCGGCAGCGCAACGCCCACCCGAGGGCCGCGTCGCGCGTGGTAGCCTCCCTCTCCCATGACCATGCTCGATCGCGCATGCACGCTGTTCGCCCTCGCGTCCCTCGTCGCGTGCAACGGCGGCGACGCTGACTCCGACGACGCGGGCACCGGCGACACCACTGCGTCCGACACTGCGACGACGCCGGGCACGACGATCAGCGACAGCGTCACCGAGAGCGGCGACAGCACCGTCGGCACCTCCGTGACGACCGACAGCGCCGACTCGACCGACGGCGAGACCGACGGGCCGCCTGCGCCCGATTGCGACGGCCAGGATCCCGCGACCGACGAGCTCGGCACCACGCCCGGCGAGGCGACGCTGCCATCGCCGACGCTCGAGCACCTCAGCGTGCAGTGGCTCGTCGAGGGCGACACCGACAACGACGCGACGGTCGCGGTGCGGTGGCGCGTCTCCGGCGGCGCGTGGCAGGAGGGCACGCCGCTCCGCCGCACCCCGGCGGGCGAGGTCGAGGGCTTCGCGTGGGCGAACAAGCACGCCGGCACCGTGTTCGGCCTGTCGCCGGGCACCGACTACGAGGTCGAGCTGTACCTGTCGGATCCCGACGGTGGTTGCGAGGTGCGCGTGCTCGAGGCCTCGACCCGGCCGGTGCCCGCGCCGACGCCCGGCGCGACCGTGATCCCCGTCGATCCGGGCAGCTTCGAGGATGCAGCCGCCGCAGCGGTCGCCGGCGACGTGCTCGAGCTGTCCGCAGGCACGTACGCGTCCTTCACGTTCCCCAACGACGGCACCGAAGGCGCGCCGATCGTCATCCGCGCTGCGGGCGACGGTGTCGTCATCGACGGCGAGGTCCGCCTCGATGGCCGCTCGTACGTCATCGTGCAGGGCCTCGAGGTCCACGGTCAGATCAAGTTCAACGACGCCACCGAGCTGGCGATCATCGGCAACCACGTGCTCGCGACCGAGGACGGCATCGTCACCAAGACGCGCGCCGAGAACCTCTACATCGCGGACAACTTGGTGGAGGGCGCGACCGTCTGGGCCGAGGGCTCGCTCGGGGTCGACGGCGACAACATCGGCGAGGGGATCGAGGTCACCGGCCCCGGCCACGTCATCGAGCACAACCGCGTCACCGGCTTCCGCGACGGCATCTCGTTCCTCGAGGACGACGGCGCCGTCGATCAGTACAGCATCGACGTGCTCTACAACGACATCTCCGAGGCCGCGGACGACGGCATCGAGGCCGACTTCTGCTTCCACGACTGCCGCATCGTCGGCAATCGACTGACCAACGTCTTCATGGGCGTCTCGTCGCAGCCGGGCCTGGGCGGCCCGACGTACTTCGTGCGCAACGCGATCTACAACGCCGCGTTCCAGGCGTTCAAGCTCCAGCGCGGCAGCGTGGGCGACGTCGCCTGGCACAACACCGTGGTGAAGATGGGTGACGCGCTCAGCACGTACACCGATGACGCGTTCTCGCGGCAGCACTTCCGCAACAACCTCTTCCTCGGCGGCCCCGGGGCCGCGTACAACGGCTACGACAACGGCGAGGGCGACGTCATCGATCTGAGCGCCGCGACGGACGTCGACCTCGACTACGACGGCTTCGGATCGACCGCGGGCATGTTCACGGGCAACCTCGGCGGCGTCGCGTTCGCGAGCCTCGCCGAGCTGCAGGCGATGACGAGCGAGGTGCACGCGGTCGAGGTCGATCCCTCGGTGTTCGCGGCTGCGGTCGAGGTGCCGGCCAGCGCCTTCCCGGGGCTGGCGCCGGCGGATCTGCGGATCGCGGGCGGCACGGTGGCCGAAGACGCGGGCGAGCCGATCGCGGGGTTCGGCTTCGCCGGCGCGGCGCCGGATCTGGGGGCGTACGAGGTCGGCGACGCGCTGCCGGAGTACGGACCCCGGGAGTAGGATCGGAATCCCGCTGCGGACCACTGCACCGACATGCCTCGCCTCCGCACCCTCGCGGTCCCCTCCGCACTGCTGCTCGCCTGCGGTCCCGACGCCACGCCCGCCACCGCGCCCCTCGCCGGCGACTGGCGGGCACCGAGCGCCCTCGACGGCGCCGACGAGGTGCTGTCCCTCGACGAGGACGGCGTCGGCGAGGCCACGCTGTACCGGGTGACGAGCGCCGCGACGACGAAGCTCGAGTATGCCGTGACCGCGGAGCCCGGCGACGACGCGTCCTTCGCCCTCTCCTTCCGCTGCGAGGGTCGCTCGTTCATGTGCGAGACTCAGGACTTCGACACGGAGTGCGCGCTCGAGGACGACACGCGGCTGACCTGCGAGGCGCCACCGTGGCGGGAGAACGAAGATGTGATCGCGTTCACCCGCGGGTGAGCGCGCCGTCCTTCGTCGGCGTCGCCACAGGCGTGCTCGGATTGCGCTTCGGCCCCTCGCGAGTCGGATGCGCTACACTCGGTGGAACCCATGGCGGCACCGAACAGCGACCTGCGGGCTCGCGCCAAGATCTTCTTCAACGCCGTCGACTTCGATCAGCCGATCGACTTCGGGCTGCGGGAGGTCCTCGACACGCGCGAAGGGCGGCCAGAGAGCCAGTACGTCCCGGGCATCCACGGCGCGCCCGACAGTCCCGACCCGGTACAGGAGCTTGCGGATCAGATCGACCTCTCGGCGAGCGCCGGCTCGTACCTGTTCACAGGCGGACGCGGCACCGGAAAGACCACCGAGCTCATGCGACTGACGAAGCTGCTCGACAGCTACAGCTGCGAGGTGTTCTACGCCGACATGAGCGACTACCTGCCGCTGTCGGACCGCATCGAGGTCTCGGACGTGCTCATCACCGTGCTCGGAGCACTGTCGGAGAAGTTCACCCAGCGCTTCGGCGGCGAGAACCCGACGACGGAGAGCTTCTTCACCCGTGCGCGGCAATTCCTCACGTCCAGAGTTCGCTTCGACGAGGTGACCGTGCCCTTGGGTGCGCTCGAGCTGAAGGCGGCGATCAAGGACAACCCGACCTTCAAGAGCCAACTGCAGGAGCGGACCCGCGGACACATCGAAGAGCTGGTCCGGGAGGCGAGAAAGTTCGCGTTGGAGGTGGTCTCGCACGTCCGCGCCGCCCGAAATGATCCCGCGAAGAAGGTCGTGCTGATCATCGACTCGCTGGAGCAGCTGCGCGGCGTCGGCGACTCTGCACAGGTCCGTGAGGTGTTCAAGAGCGCCGAGACGGTGTTCAGCGCCAACGCGGACAAGCTGCGCTTCACCGGCCTCACGATCGTGTACACGGTGCCTCCGTACTTGTCGGCGATCGCCGGGGCGCTGGGCTCGCTGTATGCGGGCGGTCGGATCTACTCACTGCCCAGCATCCACGTGTTCGAGAAGTGCCCGGAGCCGGGCTGTCTGCCGGAGCCATCACGCTTCGGGATCTCGAAGATGGTCAGCATGATCGACCGTCGTTACGAGAAGCACGACGAGTTCTTCGCGCGGGACCAGCTCGAGCGCTTGGCGCTGAGCTCCGGGGGTGACCTCCGGGACTTCCTCCGGATGATCCGGTTGGCGATCACGAACGCGCTGACTACCGGCGTTCCGCTGACGGACGATGTGATCGCGCACGCCGAGAACGCGGTACGCAGCGACATGTTGCCATTGGCCGACGACGATCGCGGGTGGCTCGAGCGCGTGGCCCACAGCCACCAGGCGGAGCTCCCGTCGATCGACGCCCTGCCCGAGTTCGCCCGGTTGCAGCAGGGCAAGCGCATCCTGCAGTACCGCAACGGCGAGGACTGGTACGCGCCGCACCCCCTGCTGCGCACGGAGCTCGAGCGTGGCACCGGATCCGGCTGAAGAGGCGGCCGAGATCGCGTGGGTCGCGCTGCGACCGCACGTCGAGTGGCCCGACGGCTTCGCGTTGTCGTTCGTGTTCGCGGTCGGCTCGCGCGTCTCCACGGCACTGCGCCGGTTGGCGGAGGACAGCGCGCGGCTGCGGACGCGGAAGATCGTGGGCGTGGTGCCGACGACGGTGGAGGAGATCGACGGCCTCGCCGCGACGCTGCTGAAGGCGCAGGGCCCGGGCTGCGGCGGGGTATGGGTGGATCTGACGGGTCACTCGGGCGAAGAGGCGTGGGACCACGCGCGCGTGCGACTGCTGGCGCAGCTGAACCAGCATCGGTTGTTGCTGGAGCGGGAGTTGGCGGTGCCGCTGGTGTTCGTGTTGCCGGCGGGGATGCGCGAGGGGGTTGGGGATCTTGCGCCGGATCTGTGGGCAGTGCGGAGTTACACGGGGGTGTTGCCCGCGCGTGAGGGTGACGAGGGGGCAGCTGGAGGTACGCGGCGTGTGGTCGAACGCGAGCCACTCGTGGTGTCCACCACGCCGAGCAGCATCGAACAAGAGTGGGCTCGGCTCTACGCGACGAGTGGCGGTCGCGGCATCGCGATCGCCGACGGAGTCGCGGCAGCCGAGGCGGCACTCGAGCGCGGTGCTCCGGCGGATGCGTTTCGGATCGCGTGGGAGACGCTGCGGGTGATTGCCGCGGATCTCGGCGTCGATTGGGGCTCGGGGGGATCAGCCGAACGTGCGAGATTGGTGGAGGCAGTTCGGTCAGCGCCCGGCCCGTCTGTGGATCGGCTCGGAGTGCTGGCTGCACTGGGATGTCTCGGACGGGCGCATCGGGAGCTT
>LNFM01002589.1_pt1 | contig 81597 bp, 82 predicted proteins | sample 596031 | NCBI WGS metagenome assembly LNFM01 (sample SAMN04254537, study PRJNA301005) | activated carbon metagenome | isolation source: dual media filters at the Ann Arbor, Michigan drinking water treatment plant | place: USA: Ann Arbor | reverse complement strand
GGTTCAATTTTTTTCTTTAGTACCATTGGGAGTATTGTCGGTAGTATCGCCGCCGGTTTTTTCCTTATTCCCTACCTTGGTCTTACCAGCACCATCACCATGGTGTCGGTCGGACTTATTCTCTGGGCCATCATTGCCCTCCTTTCACTACGTGCTCTGGGCCAATCCAATCCCAATGAGAAATTGCCGCTTCCCCTACCCGCTATCATTACGATGGCCATTGGAATTGCGGTGTACTTTAGTATCATCACCTTTACCGTGGCACAAACAGATGAAAACGTACGGACTCTCTACCGAAAAGATGCCTTCTACTCACAGTTACATGTATTTGAATGGGACAAAAACGGACAAACATTCCGTTTTTTAAAAAATGACGTAAACAACTCATCCGCTATCATTCCCGGCTCGCCCACTCCCGTTTTTACCTACACGCAACTCGCTGACATATTTACCGCAAACAACAACGATGCCCAGAACTATTTAGTGCTGGGGGGAGGCTCATACACCATTCCCCGTTTTATCCATTCTAAATTTCCCGACATGCAGATTGATGTGGTGGAAATTGAACCGGGATTATTTCCGCTCGCGCACCAGTACTTTGAATTACCTATCAGTGAAAAAATCACCAATCACGAGCAAGACGCTCGCGTTTTTTTACAATCCACCAGCACACAGTATGATGTGATTTTTTCTGATGTTATGAACTCAGGGTTGTTTATCCCGCCACACCTCGCCACTGTTGAATTTTTTGAAGCATTTAAAGCACGCTTGGCCCCTGATGGCATTGCGATTCTAAATTTTATCGGCTCTCTCGACACAACGACTATGGGATTAACTGGCTCTATGGTTAAAACAATCGCCACGGTATTTCCAAACTATGAGCTACTAGCCCTGCGGGGGCCCGAACATCCTGGTACCCAAAATATGTTATTTATTTTGCGACACGACAATCAACCAATCGTTATCCCCGATACAGAAATCATTGATTATTTTAATGAGACCCAAAAAATTGCTTCGACACTCATCGTAAATCAATCATCACTCACGCTCGACAACCAAGCTCTGTTTACGGACAACAAATCGAACATTGAGCCGTTGATTGTAAAGCAGTTCCGTCGTTTTTAATGGCGGCAATACCTACAAAAAACAGAGCGGGCCAAGCCCGCTCTGTTTTTTGTATTTGTTACTTCCTGCTGTTACTTTGCTGCTACTGCCTTAGGAGCTTTCTTGCGTACTCCACTCGCACCTGCTCGCGCTCGTTTTTTAACTTCAAATGACAACTCGTCTTTTTTCATATCAACCCGGACCGTGCCACCACGGAGCATACCTTCACCTACCATCATAGCGGCCACCGGAGTAAGAATCTTACTCTGGATAACACGCTTGAGTGGTCGCGCACCGAATTTTGGATCGTACCCTTCTTTGGCAATGTAATCGAGCACACTGTCATCAATTGATAAGACAATTTCTTTGTGGCGAAGACGTTTAATAACATCTTCAATTTGTAAGGCCACAATACTGCGAATAGTTGCTGGTGACAAAATATCGAAGATAACAATCTCATCCAATCGGTTCAGGAATTCGGGACGGAAGAAACCTTTGAGACTATCCATCACTTTGTCCTTGGCCTGAGTGTACTGTGCTACCTCACCTTTATCTGAGGTAAAGCCAAAGTTCGACATGCGATCAATGTGCTCGGCCCCAATGTTTGACGTCATGATGATGACGGTGTTACGGAAGTTAATCCTGCGACCCTTTGAGTCTGTCAGATGTCCTGAATCAAGCACTTGAAGCAAGATGTTAAACACTTCAGGGTGCGCCTTCTCAATTTCATCCAGGAGAATCACTGAGTACGGTCGATGACGCACTCGTTCGGCAAAGTTACTGCCCTCATCATGCCCAACATACCCTGGTGGAGAACCAATAATTTTTGAAACTGAATGTTTCTCCATAAACTCCGACATATCGATACGCAAGAGCGCCTCGGGATCGTTGAACATAAACTCCGCAACCGCCCGTGACAATTCAGTTTTACCAACCCCGGTCGGTCCAAGGAACAAGAACGAACCAATCGGACGATTAGGGTCAGCGATACCCGCTCGAGAACGTTTGATGGCACTAGAAACCAGCGCAATAGCGTTTTCCTGACCAATCACTTTTGATTTCAGGATTTCTTCCATGCGGGCTAACTTGGCAGCTTCGGCTTCGAGCATCCGTGATACGGGAATACCGGTCCACCGTGAGACCACGCTCGCAATCTCTTCTTCGGTCACTTCTTCTTTTAAGAGACGACGGCTGCGTTGCAGTTTCTTCAGACGCTTCATCTTGGTATCAAGCTCGCGCTCAGTTGCGGGAATGGCATCATAACGAATTTCAGCTGCGCGCGTTAAATCAGCGACTGCTTCGGCAGTTTCTGCTTCAATGCGAAGTTCTTCGAGTTCTTTTTTCAGCGCACTAATATCCGTAAGGGCCTCTTTTTCGTTATTCCATTTGGTTTCAAGGGCTGAGGTAGTTTCTTTGAGTTCACCAATCTCGTGCACAATTTCTTTGAGACGATCTTTAATTTTCTTTTTCTGATCGGTCATTGTTTCTTCTTTTTTCAGCGCTTCCCGTTCAATTTCCAAACGACGAATCTGCCTATCAGACTCAACTAATTCTTCTGGTTTGTTTTCAAGTGAAATACGGAGTGCTGACGCAGCTTCGTCGATAAGGTCGATGGCTTTGTCAGGCAAAAAACGGTCAGTGATATACCGCGCAGATAAATTAACCGCTGCCACAATCGCGTCGTCGGTAATACGTACACCGTGATACAGTTCGTACTTTTCAGCAATACCACGCAAAATTGCAATGGCGTCATCAGTACTTGGTTCATTCACATACACCGGCTGGAAGCGGCGTGTGAGAGCCGGATCACGTTCAATGTGTTTTTGGTATTCTTTAAGCGTTGTGGCTCCAATGACGCGCATTTCTCCGCGCGCTAGGGCCGGCTTCAACATGTTACTGGCATCCATAGAACCTTCAGCACTGCCTGCGCCAACAATGGTATGGAGCTCATCTATGAACAAAATAATTTGACCAGCAGCACCTTCAATTTCTTTCATCACTGCCTTGAGACGCTCTTCAAATTCTCCGCGGAATTTTGTGCCCGCCACCAAAAGACCAAGATCAAGTGAGAGAATCTCTTTTCCTTTGATTGATTCCGGCACTTGTCCAATCGCAATTTGTTGCGCGAGTCCTTCGGCAATGGCGGTCTTACCCACTCCGGCTTCACCAATCAGTACCGGATTGTTTTTTGTGCGACGTGACAAAATTTGAATCACGCGTTGCACCTCAGTGTCGCGACCAATGACAGGATCAAGTTTGTTGTCTTGTGCCAACTTTGTCAGGTTGCGCGTGTATTTTGTAAGCGCGCGGAATTTCTTTGGTCGCTCGACGTCACTCACATGATGTTCACGAATTTCTTTAATGACATTCATCACTTTATTTTTGTCGAGTCCAATTCGTTGCATGATTTCTGCAGCTGGTCCCGGGTGTTCAAGTGTTGCTAAAAAGAGGTGCTCAACACCCACGTATGAATCACCGAGCTGTTCAGCAAGGATACCTGAATACTCCAGTCCTTTGGCGAGTTCCGGTGTGAGGTACAGTTGGTATGACTGTGAAATAGTTGAACTGGTTTCAGATCCTTCGAGGGCTTCGAGGAGTAAATCGGTAAAGACAATAATATCAACGTCCATTTTATCGAGCACAGAAATAACCATGCTTTCATCTTGCATCGACAAGGCGGTTAACAGGTGAACTGGACTGACATGGTTTTGACCACGCTCAATGGCGAGTTCATGTGCTTTTCGAATAGCCTCTTTTGCTTTCGTCGTGAAATTGTGGAAATTAGGCATAGGGCTTCTAGAAAAATTAAGGCGAACAAAATCAGAAATTCAGACAGGTCTATCGGTTCAGTACTAACTCCAGTATACCATTACAGATGGATGAGTTATGAACACAATATTACCATGAAAAATAGGTAGTGTCAAAATTAGACGGGAATCTTGTTGATGTGGTTGGCGAGCACCGTAAGTGCCGAATCGATGTCTTTCGATGTAGTTTCGAGACCTAAACTGAACCGTAAAGTTGTGCTGGCTCGAGCAGTGTCACCCGTTATCGTTTGCACCACCTGACTTGCTCCCCCACCCGCACTACTACAGGCACTTTTGGTGCTAATGGCAATACCGGCCACATCAAGTGTCACCACTGCAAACTCGCTATCAATCCCCGGAATTGAGATATTAATATTATTCACTACCCGATTCTCGCCGGTCACTCCGTTTACTACGGCTGAGGGAATCTTTTCTTTCAATTGGGCATAAAAATAAGTCTGCAATGATTTTACTTTATCAGAACTAGACTCCCAGTTTGATTGTGCTAATTCAAATGCTACTGCAAAGCCAACAATTGACGCTACTGATTCAGTTCCCGGACGTAACCCGCGTTCCTGCCCGCCACCATAGCTAATGTTTGTTATTGTCACTCGTTTTTGATGAACCAGTGCCCCTACTCCTTTGGGTCCACCAAACTTTCCGGCATCAAGTGACATCAGATCACACCCGAGCCTCGATAGTTCGCACGGCAACCACAGTGGAGCTTGTGCCGCATCCACGTGGAGAAATAGTGTACTGTTATGTTCTTTAGAAAACTTGGCCAGTAAGCGACTTATCGCCCCAACGTCTTGAATCACGCCAATTTCACTATTCACGTATGCAACAGAAACCAGCAGTGTGTTCGTAGTGAGCAGTGTCTGCAATTCAGATAATATAATCTGACCACCTTCATCAACCGGTGCGTATTTGACTACTACACCTAAGCCCTTCAAATACTCAACGGTCTTCCCGGTTGCTGGGTGTTCAATAGAGGTAGTAATGATTTCAATCTGGTCGTACGACACCCCACTCTCGTACCAAGCCTTCACCACCCCGATGATTCCTAAATTATTACTTTCAGTACCACCACTCGTGAACGTCACACACTCTGGTTGCACCGAGAGAGTTCGGGCCACGATTGCTCTCGCGTTAGTCACTGCCGCTTTAGCGATTTGCCCCTCGGTATGAATAGAGCCTGGATTGCCGAATGATTCTGTCAGATACGGCATCATTACCTCCAAAACTTCTGGGCGAAGTGGAGTGGCTGATGCATGGTCCAAATAAATCCGTCTAAAACTTTGTTCTAAAACCTCATCTGCTTTGTTGGCTGCGTCAGGAAAAACCTCGCCGTACGGTGAGTACGTTTCGGCTTTTTCTTCCTTGCCGTCGCGCATCTGAGGCTTTATACCAAATTTTAGATGTGCTCCGAATAATTCTCTTAATTTCAGAGGAGAAAGTGTAAACATTTTTAAATCATGACACAGGGTGATATTTCTGTAAATATCTGCTATACTCCCGGTACTTATTTAAGTCATGAGATAGCTTTAGCCTCACCTTATTAGCAAACACCACATTCACTATGGCAAAAAACATCAAAACCGCAGCCCCAAAAATCACCAAACGACCACCAATTGTGGTGGTTATGGGTCATATTGACCACGGTAAATCAACACTTTTGGACTACATCCGCAAAAGTAACGTCGTAACGGGCGAAGCCGGTGGTATTACCCAACACCTCTCAGCCTACGTGGTAGAGCATAAAACCAAAGACGGTGCCCTCGAACACATCACCTTCCTCGACACTCCCGGTCACGCTGCCTTCCAAAAAATGCGCTTGCGAGGAGCTGATGTTGCCGACATTGCGATTTTGGTAGTATCGGCCGAAGACGGCGTAAAACCCCAAACACTTGAGGCACTTGAATCAATCAAAACTGCGGGCATCCCGATGATTGTGGCAATTAACAAAATTGATAAACCAGGTGCTGACATCCCTCGTACTCAAGCAAGTTTGATTGAACACGAAATCTATATCGAGGGTATGGGTGGCGATATTCCCTGGGCACCAATTTCTGCCAAGGTAGGAACCGGTGTTTCAGATCTGCTTGATCTCGTTATCCTCGCTGCTGACGTGGCTGAATTTACCGGCGATGTTAACGCCTCGGCGACCGGAACTATTATCGATGGACTCATGGATGCCAAACGTGGCAACACTGCCACGCTGATTATTAAAAACGGTACCTTAAAGGCCGGTCAATTTGTGGTGTCAGGACATTCATTTGCTCCAGTACGTATCATGGAAGATTCCTACGGCAAATCACTTAAGGAAGCGACCCTTTCAATGCCGGTTGGTATTGTAGGCTTTACCTCTATCCCAAAAGCCGGGAGCGAGTTCTACACCGTGAACAGTAAAAAGGAAGCTGAACAAGCTCTGATTGATACCGAAGCCGCTCCAGTGGTCACACACAAAAAAACCAATCTCCCCACTATTCCAATTTTGATTAAAGCCGACATGTTGGGCACAATTGATGCCATTGAACACGAGCTTAATAACTTTGTCTCAGACCGGATTAGTGTTCGTATTATCGATACCGGTGTGGGTGCTATTTCAGAAAGTGATGTCCGTAACGTAAGTGCCACCCCCGACGCTATCATTGTAGGATTTAACGTTGCTGTCGAACGAGCAGCGGCTGACTTAGCTGCTATCCGCGGAGTTGAGATCGATACATTTTCGATTATCTACGAACTATCAGATTGGTTAAACAACGCCCTTAAAAACCGTACTCCGAAAAAAGAGGAACGGGTGGTAATTGGTCACGCTAAAATCATCAAACACTTTAGTACTCAGAAAAATACTCACGTATTAGGTGGACGGGTGGAAGACGGCATGATGAAACTCGGTGCCCAGGTACAAATCCTCCGTCGTGATATCGACATGGGCCGAGGCACTGTTAAAAACCTCCAGCAGCAAAAATCTGATGTTAAACAAGTTGACGAAGGAGAATTTGGTATGCAAATTGAATCACGTGTCGAAATCGCACCAGGCGACGTACTCGAATGTTTCGAAATGGTAATTTCATAATTATGGCAGCTCCCACCACATTCGACCGCCACGATCGCGCCGCATCGTTAATCAAAGAAGTTGTTGCCACCTTCATCCAGCATGAAGCCAACACCAATCCGATGATTACGGTGACGCACGTCACGGTATCACCCGACTATCGCAAGGTAACGGTGTACGTCACCACCATCCCCGATGGTCGTGAAGCTGATGCCCTTATTTTCCTCAAACGAATAGCGAGCGAGATGCGCGGCTACGTTAAAAAGAAAACTAATCTCAAAATCATCCCCCACCTAGAATTTGCCTACGACTACGGCGAAAAACACCGCCAACACATCGACGAAATCGCGCGCGACATCGAAGACAAAAGCGGCAAATCCCACGAAGAAGTAATCGATGAACTGTTGGATTCCGGAAAAGCCGAACTCCCGAATCCCGAGAAGATATAAACACTCTCCATAAAAAAAACCTTTCAGTTAACTGAAAGGTTTTTTATATTGAGACCGAGGCGGGATTCGAATTCTACGAATTCTGTGCAGCGTTTGGATATTTTGCTTCACTTCGTTCACAATCTATCTCAAACCGCTTTTCGATTCCCGCCACCAAAATAAAAACACCCTAGACGGGTGCTTAAATTTTGAGACCGAGGCGGGATTCGAACCCGCGAATGGCGGTTTTGCAAACCGCAGCGTTAGCCTCTTCGCCACCCGGTCAGCAGCGATTCACTTTATCATAATTGGCAGCTTTTACCAATTCAAGTTATGATTGGTCCTTTGCTAGTTAATATTTTTTGCAAATTATTTCGGGTAATATTTTTAGCATCTAAATAATCTTGAAAAATTGCATATTTTCTGGACAAATAAAATGTTGTTTGTTTTTGAGAATAGAGGAAGTAGAAAAGTCTTAAACTATTACGAGTTGAGTAGCGTAACTGATACGCTGTAGATTGTGTCTTATTTCTTACAACTGCAATTTTTGTAGCAGTCAGACCAGCTTCTGTAAATAAAGTTTCCTGAAGCTGCATTAGGAACTCCTTGCTACCAGATGTAAATACAGTAACCATCCTTTTATATGAACCAGTAGAGGACTTCTCAATAAATACGCATCCATCACCATCAAAATAGCCCCGTATAAAGTCTGTCCGCAAATCTTTTGGCACCTGAGGAAAAGTAATAATGTTTGATTTACGCTCAACCACTCCTAACTGATCTAGATCCTGAAACATCTGACTACTTCCTATTTGGAGCAAATAAAATGTTTTGTTCCCTGGTCGAGGTGTTACGTATATCTTGTGTTCAGATTTAAGTGCTTGTTTTATATAACTGACAACTTCCTTATCTGTTGAACCTACTCGAATATAATGACCCCTGATTTGCGGTGAGTAGTCTACACTTCCATCTGCATACCAAAAACCTAAAACATAGGCCATTTCAGGGCTCCAAGTTTTAAAAAAAGTATAGTTAGCTTTAAACTTAACTCCCATACTCATATGGTAACACAGTAAACTGCAAAATATTTAAACTCATGCTATTATTCTGTCTGTTGCCAGGGTGGTGAAATCGGTAGACACGCAACACTTAAAATGAGCTATAAACCGCAAGCAATGCTTGCGGTTTATAGCTTTGTGCCGGGGAGCAAGCAAACTGCTTTGCTTGCGTGCGGGACTTGAAAGACGGAATCATGTCGCTTCGCGACAGATGAGTCGGGGTCGCGGAAATTTCGGTAAGAAATTATCTGTGACCGAGTCCTACCCCCAACCTTGTTAAATCGCCCATAATCTTGTACACTCTTGGACACAACTTAACGCCTGCGCCCTTAGCTCAGTTGGTAGAGCAGCTCCCTCTTAAGGAGACGGTCCAAGGTTCGAACCCTTGAGGGCGCACAGATGTAAAAGAAAAACAGCCAGTCAAAAAGACTGGCTGTTTTTCTTTTAGCACCTGCACTGCGGCAGGTGCGGCATCTGTGCGAGACGGAGCGCTGTGAGCCTGCGAACCGCGAGTCGGGGTCGCGGAAATTTCGGTAAGAAATTATCTGTGACACACAAAGACGCAAAATGCCTATAATTGGCAACTAGTCAGAATATGCTATACTCGTGTTCGTACGTTAATCTTACGATACAGGTAAAGTTTGCAAAGTGCGCGTGTGGCGTAATTGGTAGCCGCGTTAGTCTTAGGAACTAATGGAGCAATCCGTGGAGGTTCAAGTCCTCTCGCGCGCACTTTGTACAGTTTACCCAAAACAATAAAACCTTTCAGTTAACTGAAAGGTTTTATTGTTTCTAATCACCTATGAGCTTCGCAACCGTGCCTTCTTGAACTGGATTGGTCTAAAATACTGATTGTAGTACCGGGCGAATACCTTTTTAACACCTTCGGGTGCCTTATCGGTAATGCGACACTTGAGTCCACAGTACCCATGGTATTTTGTGACACATTCGTCACACCCGAGGAATAAAACGTGGCAAATTTGATTTTTGCAATGATAATGGGTATCGCTCTTGTGTTCTGAACACAGGTGACAATGGGAAATTATCTCGTTCCCTACCCGCTCCCCTAATCGTTCGTCAAACACAAAGTTACTGCCGAGAAATTTGTTCTCGAGTCCCTTTTCTTTCACCTGGTGGGCGTAGTCAATCACTCCCCCTTTTAGGTGGCGCACGTCAGTAAAGCCATTGTGCTTCAACCAGGCACTTGCCTTCTCGCACCGAATTCCACCAGTGCAGTACAGGGCGATTTTTTTGTTCTTGTGGATTTTGAGTAACTCAGGAGTGACTGCCAACTCTTCTTTGAACGTATCGACGTCCGGCAAAATCGCATTTTTAAAATGCCCAATTTCACTCTCATACGCATTGCGCATATCTACCACAATCGCATCTGGATCATCGACGTACTCATTTATTTCTTCGGCCGTTAGGTACGCACCGGTATTCGTGACATCAAAACTAGCATCATCGAGCCCATCAGCGACAATTTTGTCTTTGACTTTAATAGTTAGTTTATAAAACGAAGAAAAATCTTTTTCCTCCACCGCAATTTTATACGGGACACCAGTCAGCTCCGGCAATGATTGAATGAAGCTATCAAGCGCGGGGAAGTTATCAGACAGCACATTCATCTGGGCATTAATCCCTTCATGTGCAACATAGATACGCCCCAGACACCCCAATTCTGCGAATTTTGTTAGGAGAACCAGACGAAACGCTACTGGATCTGCGATTTTTACGTACTTGTAAAATGACAGGGTCGTCCGAGGACGAGTATCAGCCAAAACCGCCGCCCGTTTTTCGGCTCGCGGTCGGGTATCAATATACTTACTCGGAGTAGCCACATTCATAATGATAGTGTGCGCATAATACCGTGGTCATGACCTCTGCGCAACCAAATCATACACATTTCATAGTCACGATAATCAAAATAACGTTGTTAATAAAGGCCATAATACCAACCCTAAACTTGACTTTTAGTATAAATTATGCTATCATAATAGACAGAGAGGAGGGCTACCCCCCGATCACTCGAGGGGACATCCCGTCCTCAAACAGAAACACGAAGACCGCTGGTCTTTGACAATTTATGAAGGAAGAAACAAATGAAACCTGGTCTTTCTCGGAACTGGCTGATCGCTTACATACTTGTGATCACCTTGTTCATATATGTTCTGATCACTGTCACCATCGACCCCATTACTCTTTTGGGAATTGAGGTTCAGTGGCAGAATCTCTGGCTAGCAATTGCCCTTGGTTACCTGTTGGCGTCTGTGGCAGTGGGAATTATCAAGCCAATTCAGCCAGACGAAATGGGCGTCAGGATTGTTCTTGGTATCGCTACCGACGAACTTTCATCTGGCCCCCCCTTTGCTCCACCAGGCATAGTGGAAATCGAGACCACTCTCCGAACCATTAATCAACGAGAGTTCCCGGCAGAACCACACCTCATTTTTCGCACGAAGGATGAGACGGGCGCTCCCGAAAACCCTCCTGAAGGTAGTGGAATGGTCCATCCGTTCAGAGTTACATTTGGAGAAAAACCGCTCACTGACGAAGCAGCGAGGAGTCTTTTCGGAGAATTCTATTCGGTGTGGCCTCAGGGAACAACTGACCTGAGGGATGAAACGAAAATTCCTTTTGATGCAACCGTGTCAGAAGATGATGGTCTTACGAAAGGACGACTCACTGCTGAAGTAGCACACGTGGCACGTCTGCGGGTGTGGAAGCTTAAAAATCTCATCGAAAAGATTCCGGCTGATTCTACAACTGGTCTTCGGATAGATGAGGTATTTCGACAGATTGAAGACGAGCAGGTTGCCGTCATCAACACAATCCTGCCCAAAATGACTGTTGGGCAGGCCCTGCGGAATCTGCCGTGGATTAACGCTGTACTGTTCCAAAAGGTGTGCCAACGCATCGTAGCGGAACAACGCGAAGGGACGCACGGGAAGGTCCATTCTGATGGTCACTCAGATGAATGGGGTATCGATTTGGAAGGGACGTTCATCAAGACGATCACTTTCAACAGAAATGTTAACCAAGCGATTGCTCAAGCAATCGAGAACGTCTACGCAGCCCAGGCCCTAGCAAATCTTGCTGTGGGCACAAAAGACAAGATCATCCTTGAAGGCCAAGGCACTGCGCAAGCAGCCAGTGACCTTGAACAAAAAACGCTTGAAGGCCGGGCAACTGGCCTCGAAGCAATCAAGAAAGTTGCCAGCACTCAGGCCGGAAAAGCTGCCATCGGGTCAGAAGTGGCTCGCGAAATAGCTCAAGGCGGCAATACTATCGTCGTCGGGACAGCTGGCATCACCGACGTTATTGGCATAGCAGCAGCTGCGACTCAGGGACTGAAAGGATCTGAAAAGAAATGACCCTCGCATATGTTCTAATTGCGTTGCTTGTGGGGGGTGGACTTATCTACCCCAAATGGAGAGCACGAAGCCGTAAGCCTCCATCACAAGTCGACAAAACGGATACAAACAATGCTGGGGCGGAAACCGCCCCAGCAGACAAGAAAGAAAAAAAACCGGGCTTCCTGAGCAGGGTGCGCGGGAGCATGAGTCCCGTCACCTTCTTCGGAATCCTGGTGTTCACGGCGATTCTCATCATTTTTATGCTGATTCCGGGCGACGTCGTCGCTCTGATTGGCACGATTCTGATGTGGGCGCTGACTGCCCTGATCCTGACCAGTATTGTGATGCTGGTGACGGGCTGGGGCAGCCGACTTGTATGGTTAATCCTGCTCGTCGGCGCCATCTGGCTAGCGTACAACCCGCCGGCAACCACAGCACAACGCGTGGCCCAGGGAGCCGAGACGCTGGTGGAGAAGGGTCTCAAAGGTATGGCGCCAAGCGTGACACCGCTTGTGCCCGACATCATCTACATGACTCCCGAAGAGAAAGCCGCTGCGCGCAAGGCAGAGGCGGCACAACGGGCGATTGAAGCCGAGGCTGAAAAGCAACGGAGGATCGCTGATGCGGTTGCGCAAGCAGCCGCCGAAGCAGAGGCCGCGAAATACCGGCCTTTGACCACCGATGCGTTCACGACCAGGACGGCCGGCAAGTTCGAGCCGATTCTGATCAAGAGCGGAACTCGAGTTGGCCCAATCTATACGTACTCTGCATGTAAATTGCAGTGGACCAAAAAGGGTATGGGGATGCTCAAGATTCTGACTCGGCATGATCCCAAAAAAGAACCAGTCGAAGCCACACTCACTGACCGTGGCTACGGCATCAAGAAAACCGGACATGAAAGCGAAGGTCCGGTAGCAGATCTGTTCTTTGAAGCAGTACAGGGTGATGTCCAGATTGAACTAGTCCGTTTTGATAACGGCAAAGACCTAGAGCAACCTTGTGAATAAAATCCACGTTAAGTGGTACCGCGGGCAAGCAATTGCCTGCGGTTTTTATATTATAAAATTATCGACGTGTGCTTTCATCTAAACTTCCAGTGTCATTGTCAGCTCCATCCAAATCTCCTGTATCCTCAACACCTCCATCCAGATCTCCCACACCCGGAACCCGCATCACGTTATCACACCCTGCTCCGTTCGGATTATTTGAACAATCTAGCATCCGATCCAACCCAAACGTATTAGCGGCAATAGTAAGAATTGCATACGCCACTAACATCACGAACATCCCTATCAAACTATAAATAATGTGATTACGACCCTCTTCACGGGCACTGCTGTTTTCAGCGTGGGTAATATAAATTAAACAGCCGTAGAGGAATACTAGAAAGGCAATTCCGGTAAGTAATAAAATAACTGGATATAAAATCACTTCGTTAAATCGAGCAACAAATTCAAAGGCTTCGGCAGCTCCTGGTGACTGAGCGAGGTTATCAATGCTTACCGGATTCATACTTAATAGTATATCACCCACCCATGAAAACAAAAAACTACCCCTGTTCAACAAGGGTAGTTTTTACGTCTTTCTTATAGCCTACTAGTCTGCTTCACCAGGCACACTTGGAATATCAACTGTTTCTCCACCAAAACCAAGACCGTCTGTAAGGAGGTTAACGATACCGTAGAATGAGAGGATGATTACGAAACCAGCAACCGCATAAATCATAAGACTCTTTCCTTCTGCTTGCTTTTCTGAGTCTGAACCGCCGAGGATAAAGAATTTAAATACACCCCAGATAAACATCAAGAAGGCGATACCAAGTACCAATGGAATAAGTACCGCATCAATAAATCCGAGAATAGCATCTAGGAAAGTTCCAATTCCACCGCCGTCTGCATCTCCATCAGCAAAACTACCAGCCAATGAAACTGATGGCATTACGACAGCTACCGTAGCTAATAATCCATACAGAAAGTTTTTCATAAAGTAATTAAATATAATGTTAATTTACTACCTATTATATACCAAAATGGTAAAAAAGGTAGGGTTATAAAGGGTTGTGTGTATAACTTAGGCTCCACTGATTAGAGGGAATTAATCAGCAAATTAAGAATTCCCCAGACACTTAACATAATCACCAGCACAATAACTCCAGTGATAATAATAGTTTTACCCTCTTCCCGTCTGCTACCATCATCCGGGTGAATAATCCATGCGTCAATTAATTTCCAAACAATAAACAAGAACGCAAAGGCAAAGATTAATGGAATGATTTGATTAATTAACCCCAGAAAGAAGGCCACGAGTTCCGAAAATGTTGATGGTGTGTCCATATATTATTTAGTAATTAAAAGGCTCTGACCACATTTTGAATAATCTGTGAAATTGCCACCGCCCCAAGGATTAATACTCCACCAATAACGGCGTAGGTCAGTGCTCGGGTAGCCTCTTCTACCTGACTGGCATTACCTTGGGCCATCACGTATTTGAAACCGGCGTAGATAATAAAAAATACAATGACCGGTATCATCAATACCATGATTATATTTAGAATTGCCACTAACAGGCCATCAATAGAGTTTATGTTGTTGAGGGGGTTTTCAAGGCAGACACTATCAATCCCACCATCTCCACAGGCAGCTGATACAAAATTTGGAATAGATAAAGCGAATACGGCAAACAGCACCGGAATGAGGACGAGGAATTTTGCAGTATTGAAGAAAGCTGTTTTCATAGAGTTAATAGAGTTCCGAGAGACGGGAAACTGCGTCGTCCGCTGACTGTGATGGACGAAGACGGTTTGATAACACGTCATCTACCATCTGACCAAAGATTTCATTGGTACGAGTTGGACTTGGTGACAGCCAACCGCGAGCTACAATACTCGATTGGTAGACGATACGACCATACCGGTCGTTACTTCCCCGATTAAGCGTCGCACGGTGTGCGGGCGCCATATTTAAGGCATCAGCAATAATCTGACTACGGTCAGCCGCTCCCAATGTTTGCAGGACGGTAAAGGCGCCAGCTTTGTTGGGAGAGGATTTTAGCAGAGCAAGGCCATAAAAGCTAGCGTATGTCCGGCGTACGGTAGCTTGAGCTCCTTGAGGTACTTCGGCAATGTCAAAGTTCAGATTGGGATTTTGGGCAGCCAATGGTCTGGCTTCACTTCCCTTTCCAAAATACAATACCAGTTTTTCAGCCAAAAATTCATCACGATCAAGTCCTAGGGCGCGATTCCAACTGTAGAGCGGATTACTTGGACTCGCGAAATTAGTATAGAACGTGAGAGCGTTTTCAAAAGGTAGCCCCGTTCGATTAACCGTACTATTAAGATTAATGAGATACTTACCGTCTCCCTCGGTTACCATTGCACTACCACCTTGCAAAAGTAGCATCGACAAGATTGCAAAGCTATTGTTCACATTTCGGTACTCGCCAAACGCGAGCGGGCTACGCAAAATACTGCGATTATAATCTCGCTCTACCAGTGACGGAATAATGTCATTGACGACACCTTCCCAGGTAGTTGGCGGATTAATAATATTTTTAGTTGCCAGCAAATCACGATTGTAGTACATCACCAGCGGGTCTATCGCTACCGGATAGGCATACACCCCATCCCGTAGCGCAAAAATCTCTGCACCATCAATGTACAGATTTTGAAAATCGCGCAACGGGAAACTTTCGTAGGAAACAGGCTGGATCTTACTACGATTCTCGAGTAGTTTTTCGTGAGGAATGAAGATGATATCCGGACCCCGATTTTCAGCGAGTGCGTTGAGTAGTTCACTATCAAACGACCGAGCATCTTTTTGCACATACGACACGACACGGTAAGCTTCAATTTGTTCTTTAAGTGGTCTAAGTACCGCTTCAAACGCCTCATTCGGGACTGTCCCCCAAATTACTACCGAATTCCCGAGTGTCGCTGTAGTACTATCGACGGGAGCTTTGTAGGTTGAAATCATCGCTAATGCCAAGAGGCCAAGCAAGCCAAATACTGTTACCAGCACTAATTCAAACGGGCGTAATTTCATCATAGAACTCGAAACGCTAAACCATAATGATGTTCTCCTGCCGGATATTCACGTTCAAGAATAAACCCAGCCGCCTCGAACAAATCAATAGCCATTTGTTTGCAAATCACACAATCAGGATGTGGACCAATACCACCAAACGAATCTGACCAATCAACCACGTAGACCACACCGCCACTGCGCATCGTTCGGCGTTTTTCAGCAATGGCTTGTTCACGTTGTTCGAGCTGATAGAGCGTATTAACAATAATTCCGACATCAAGCATCCCGTCAGAAATTTTAATGCCATTTTCTTGTTCAAGGTCACACCACAGTGGATCAACATTGCGTAAATGAGCTTCGTGAATCAGTGTCCCAATTTTATCAACGAGTCCTCGCTGAATCTCGCACGCAAACACCCGACCAGTCTCACCAACTTTTTGTGACAGTCCAGGTAAAAATGTTCCAGCGCCTGCACCAAAATCTGCCACCAAATCTCCATCGCGAACATGAAAGTGACTTAATATTAACTCCGGCGCTACAAACCGATTATTGTAGGTAGTGTATGTCATATACTAATAGTATAGCGCGACCAGTCCCACCATTTAGTGTCAAGGTGTGTAAATCACACAGAAAATAGCACCAAAGGGTGCTATTTTCGGTGTGACTTTACAGTTTAAAGAGGACCACAGTAAATATTCAGGCTACTCAACAGCACAATGCTTAAAATCTTGCAGCTACGCGACGCGCAAGGAAAATGTTTCGAGCCGTATTTTTATACGGTGAGGAACATTTTACCGCAGCGCAACAAAGTAGATGCTGATTTTTAGCTTTGTGCTTCGACGAATACGATTGAGGCGATACTATCCCCCGCCCGCATCTTCATCACCCGCACTCCCTGGGTCTGACGCCCAAGTGTCGGCACGTCTTTGAGTGGCAACTTAATCACCTGACCCTTCTTACTCATAATCACGAGCTCACCTTCGGTGCGTTGTTCGCCACCCACGACAGTTCCGCCAACAATAGTTCCCGTTTTATCGGTTACTTTGGCAGTTTTAATACCTGAACCACCACGTTTTTGGACTTTGTATTCTTTAATCGGGGTCGTTTTACCGTAGCCATGTTCCGTTACAATCAAAATTTCCATATCTTTGGCACCTTTTTTGATGACATCAGCTGACACGATATTGTCACCCTTGCCGAGCTTCATTGCGGCTACACCGGTCGCAATGCGACCCATTTCCCGCACATCGCTTTCTTTGAAGCGAATCGCTTGTCCCTTGTAGGTCACGAGTGACAATTCATCACCCTTGCCGACAAATCGTGCCGCAATCAGTGAATCATCATCACGAAGCGTTATGGCAATCAAACCACTGCGCCGAACGTCTTTAAACGCAGCGGCGTCTGATTTCTTGGCGACACCATTTTTGGTCACCATCATGAGACTCCACTCACCCTCCCACTCTTCTTTGCGAACGGCGAGCACTGACGTTACTCGTTCTTCGGCACTCATCGAGAGGAAGTTCATAATCGACTTGCCCTTGGTCGCTCGACGACCTTCTGGGATTTCGTACATCTTGCTCTGGTAGACCTTACCCTTGTCGGTAAAGAACAAAAGGTCAGAGTGCGCTGAAGTGGTAATCAGACTCGTTACCACGTCTTCTTCTTTGGTATTGAGATCAATCACCCCAACACCACCCCGCTTTTGGGTACGGTATTCATCAGGGTTAGTACGCTTTACGTACCCACCAGCAGTTAACACCAGTACACTTTCGTCATCGGGAATAAGGTCTTCCTGACTCATCATTTTGACCCCACCTTTCACGATTTTGGTTCGTCTGTCATCGCCGTATTTCTCAGCGATTTCTAGAAGCTCAGTTTTAACCAAGCCAAGCATTTTGGCCTTACTCTTAAGGATAGCTTCGAGAGACTTAATGAGTTTTTGTACTTCAGCCAACTCTTCTTCAATTTTCTTGCGTTCGAGACCTGCGAGTTTTTGCAGACGCATGTCGAGAATAGCCTGCGCTTGAATAGCCGAGAATTTAAACTCCTTCATCAAAGCAGCGTGTGCCGTTGGCACATCCTTACTCGCACGGATTAATTTAATAATCGCGTCGATATGGTCGAGGGCCTTTTTGAGACCGAGCAAAATGTGCTCACGGTCTTGCGCCTTGGTTAAATCGTACTGGGTGCGACGACGAACTACTTCAGCCCGGTGTTTGACGTACTCTTCGAGAATTAATTTAAGTGATACCGTTTGTGGAATCCCATCAACCAACGCCACCATGTTGTAATGGAAGGTATCCTCGAGTTGCGTGTGTTTGTATAATTTATTTAAAACTGTTTGTGGTTGTGCTCCGGATTTAAGTTCAATTACTACGCGGATGTCGTTCGTTGATTCATCGCGCATTTCTTTGATACCTTCAATTTTCTTTTCCCGCACTAAATCTGCAATCTTTTCCTGCATGTCCGCTTTGTTTACCCGGAACGGAATCGAGGTAATGATAATTGCGAATGCCCCTTTCTTATCTTCTACAATTTCCGCTTCCCCACGAACTACCACCCCTCCACGACCATGCGTATAGGCGTGAGCAATATCTTTTTGGTTAAAGGCTACGGCTCCGAGTGGAAAGTCGGGCCCTTTCACAAATTTAAGCAAATCATCAGTCGTGGCATCAGGATTATCAATCAAATATTCTACCGCCAAAGCAATTTCGCGCAGGTTATGGGGTGGAATGTTGGTCGCCATTCCTACCGCAATTCCCAGTGTTCCCATCAAGAGGAGATTCGGAACAGCCGCAGGAAGCACAATTGGCTCTTGTTTGGTACCATCAAAGTTTGGTCGCCAATCAACAGTGTCTTTCTCAAGATCACGCAGCATCTCTTCTGCCAATCGAGACATTTTAGCTTCGGTATAGCGGTAGGCCGCAGCTCCGTCACCATCGATAGAACCAAAGTTTCCCTGTCCTAACACCAGCGGGTAACGTGTCGCAAATGGTTGTACCAACTTCACCATCGATTCATACACCGCGGCATCGCCGTGCGGGTGGAAGTTACCGAGCACATCTCCTACTACCGTCGCCGATTTTTTGAATTTACCAGCCGCATTAAGACCATTTAGTCGCATCGAATACAAAATGCGACGGTGTACTGGTTTCAAACCATCTCGAATATCAGGAAGAGCCCGTGATGTAATGACGGACATCGCATAGTCGAGGTAGGAGGTTTCCATTTCGCCCGTGATACTTTGGGCAACAATACCGCGTTCAGGCATTGGAACGGCTTCTTCGGGGGCGATGGTCTTCTTCGGCATAACAGAAATTACAAACTATTGATAAGAAATATGCATCGATTATAGCACACAACAAGCTAACGAGCAGGTGTGGCTGAGGCTGAAGTAGTGGCTACCAGGACTGGTTTTCCACTGGTTTCTACTGAATCACTGGCAGTGGCGCCGGTACCAAACTCAATTCGCGTGCCAGTAGAGCTCGCCATGATTTGTTGTTTATTTTCTTCGGACAACTGTAATTCGAGGGCGGCTTGGGTTGTTGACTCAATACTGATTGGTGTTGTGGTGGCTTTCGGTAATTCGTCTATAGCTTCTTTAACACCAGAAAACTGATTCTTTAGCTGAGTAAAAAAATTAGCAAACGGAGCCGCGTTTGTGCTACTGGCCAAGGCTGCCACGTTCGACGGACCCGCAAATCTGGCAGGGAGTGACAGTGACCACACGCCACCAATGGCTAGGGTACAAAAAATAGCGATCCCAAACGCGTACTGGTCGCGAATATGTTTTGGTTTAGAGCGAATTGTATCAAGAAATTTAAATAACATGTTTGATGTTCACCCTGCCTTCAGGCTACACGACTGACAACACTGCCACTTCCCCTTCCATTTCATTGACGTCTTTCCGTTTAAGCGTCAGTTTATCTACCGCACCCACACTGGTACCCATCTCTTTAAGGAAGGCAGTGAGGGATGTTTTGTCGTAATGCATCGGAATAATGAGCTTAGCCTCAAGTTTCAATGCCAACTTAGCAGCTTGAGGAACTTCGAGCACATCACCGCCACCGACCGGTACAAATAAAATATCAACATCACCAAACTCACCAAGGATTTTAGGGTCAATTTCTGGTGAACTGATGGCTCCGAGGAATACCATGTTCATGTCTTCAAGTTTAACTTGGTAAATAGTGTTGAATCGTTCGACTTTATCGTAGGTAGTTTTTACCCCATATCCGCGCGCGACCACATCCCCGATTTCATATTCTCCTGGACCAGCGACTACAAACGGTTGTTTGCTACTGTGCGCGACTTGGTCAGCCCCATTAAAATCAGGATGGTTCATGGAAATGAACGCAACGTCAGAACCAAATTTTGTAGAATCTAATTTTGACTGTTTACTAACTGGGTCAAAAGCCAAGGTAGTGTTCCCAAAAGAAACCTTAAAACTCTGCCCGCCGTGGTGTGTGATAATCATAGTGACAGTAGTATACGCGGTCATCACTTATTGCGCAAAACGTAACTTTCAAAATATATTAGTAGTTCTACATATAAGAACAAACCAGTTCTATTTGATCTTTTATTCTTGACGTTCCATCCCCTCACCGCAATCTGAGGAATGAACATTCCTCAGACAACCCCCCCATTTGGCCAGCGCTTCACGTGCTGGCTTTTTTCTGGACAATTTCACGTTTCTATACTATGATTGCGGCGACGAAGTAAAGAAGATTATTAGTTTCCTAGCGGCACACGTTAACCCTGCATTGATGCTTACGGCCACGAGATATGGCAATGCAGACGCGTGTCGTCGGAAAAGTTAACCAAGAGGACGCTCAGAATGGGATGAAATTCAAGGCGAAGTGAGATTTTCGGAGGAGGTGTACAGATTTGTACATAGACGACGAAAAATCTCACTTCAACGCAGAAGTTCGCCCATTATGAGTGTCCGCACATATATATGTCAGAAGAAACTGTAGTTAACGGCATCATGGCTGGCTACGCCGCCACTTTGCCAGACGCACCAAAGGAAGGGACATTAGTAGAAGGAACCGTATCAGCTATCGGACGCGCTCGTGTGTACGTAGATTTGCCACCATTTGGGACTGGTCTCATTTTTGGTCGTGAATACCTAAACGCTCGCGATATCTTGCGAAAAGTAAGTGTTGGCGACACGATTGCTGCCAAGGTAGTAGATGTCACCAACGAAGACGGGTACATCGAACTATCACTTAAGGAAGCACGTCAAGCACTTATTTGGGCTGATGCTGACGAAGCAGTTAAAAAAGGAACTGTGCTTAGCCTTGAAGTTAAAGAAGCCAACAAAGGTGGACTTATCATCGAATGGCAAGGTATCCAAGGATTCCTTCCAGCTTCACAACTTGGAGCAGACAACTACCCACGCGTTGATAACGGCGACAAAGACAAGATTCTCTCTGCGCTTAACTCACTCGTTGGTAAGCACCTTAGTGTCGTAATGATCACAGCTGATCAAAAAGAACACAAGCTTATCTTCTCTGAAAAGGGACCACAAGAAAAAGAAGAGAAAGAAGTAAAGGTTGGTAAGTACGAAGTAGGAGATGTCCTCAATGGTGAAGTTACTGGTGCAGTTGATTTCGGTATCTTTGTTAAAATTGAACAAGGGCTCGAAGGACTCGTACACATTTCTGAACTTGATTGGGGCTTGGTTGATGACACTCGCGCCCTCTACAAAGTCGGCGACAAGGTAAAAGTGAAAGTAATCGAAGTTAAAGACGACAAGATTTCACTCTCAATCAAACAACTACGAGAAAACCCATGGACCGAAGCGGCTGCTAAATTCAAGAAGGATCAAGTAGTACCCGGTGTTGTTATCAAATACAACAAACACGGTGCCCTGGCGTCAATCCAAGAAGGAGTAGCTGGACTCGTCCACATTTCTGAATTTGAAACCGAAGAAAAGATGAAAGCCACGCTTTCTCTTGGAAACGTCTACCAATTCAAGATTGCCCTGTTTGAACCAACAGAACAACGTATGACCCTCTCATACAAAGACGCTCAGGCTGCTGCCTAAGCTCACTGAAAAAAACACCCGCCGGCATTGCCGGCGGGTGTTTTATTGTATGAGAAACATTTTTTTGGTAGTGTACATACAGAAGTTAAAGGGAGAATTGCTATGACTTCAAATATGACTGCTTGGCGGAAAACTGTGAGACTCTTACCCTGGATTGTTGTGTCAGTTGGTTTGGCAGGCATTCTGAAAGGATTGCTGGGCGGCTTATCATCTGATGACTCATCAGCAAGCTTTTGGGCAGGAATTCTTACCTGCTACATTGGAGCCATGTGGCTGTATAATCGAAATCCCTGACCTTGACCCACAACCGCCTCCCCAATCTATCGGGGTGGCGGTTAAATTTTCGTTTTGTTCTGAGATTGAGTAAAGTTCAAGGCGCACAAGGAAAATATTGCGAGCCGTATTTTTTATACGGTGAGTGATATTTTACCGCAGTGCAACGCAGAAATTTGCCAATGTCAGGACAAAACTAATTGAAGCGGTTCATTGCGGTTATGTGTCCATACTGCACAATCACCGTTACAATCTCATTCACTGACTCCGCTACTTTCTCTACTTCACTCAGCTCATGTTTACTAAACTTCCCTAAGACAAATTTGGGCAGCTTCTCTGCCTGGGGTCGAATAAGTTGCCCTTTCTGCCACGGCCAGATACTTACCTTTCCAATCCCAATTCGCACCCGTACAAAATCACGGTTACCTACTTTTTCAATAATTGATTTAATGCCGTTATGTCCCCCATCACCCCGACCAAACGACACCCGCACTACCCCGAGCGGCAAATCAATATCATCGTATAAAACAACCAGTCGTTTCCCCTCTCCCTCAGGCACAAATTTACACACGGCCGTACCTGAATTATTCATCATGGTCTCTGGGTACAAAACACTGACCGGCACACCCGCAATTTTCCCCGCACTCGTCCGTCCACTGACGCTATTTTGCAATATTGCCTCTGGAATATGATGTCGCTCACATAATTTATCGAGCACTAGCCACCCAACATTATGTCTGGTAGTCGCATATTCTGCTCCGGTGTTACCTAAACCTACGAGATAGTACATATAGGTAATTGTATACCAGTATCAGTACGCTTCCAACATGCAGATTTTCAAAATCTGGCAACTATACGGATGAAATTCGTGATGTCTACTTACCTAAAAATATCAATTTAAAAAATAATTTTATTCTCACAACAATTGTCATGCACTCGATATTTCGAAAGTTTGCATCGCACTTTTTTCTCGCGTATAATGCTTCTACTTTCACTATGTCTCTGTTCTCTTTTCGTAAAAAATCGCATGAAGCACCGCACGTTATTCCTGCCGCGGAGCATACTCAGCCGACTGAACCGAAAAAAGAAAATGCCTTCCTCGACATTGTTCGCTTCTCACTGATTGCACTCATTATTGTTATCCCGGTACGAACATTTATCGCCCAACCATTTATTGTTTCTGGCGCATCAATGGAAAACACCTTCCATACTGGCGAGTATTTAATTGTCGACCAACTTTCATATGAACTCCATTCACCAAAACGAGGTGAAGTAGTGGTATTTCGATATCCAAAGGACCCTTCGAAGTTTTTTATTAAACGAGTGATCGCCCTCCCCGGCGAAACTATCACCATTGAGGGTAGTACCGTCCGTATTAGTAACCCGCAATACCCTAACGGCTTCATTTTGGATGAACCATACATTAAAAGTATGGAGAACGGCGCTGATTTGACTGAAGTATTAGGGGAACGTGAATACTTTGTGATGGGCGATAACCGAGACCAAAGTTCAGATTCTCGTTTCTGGGGAGTCCTCCAGGAAGAACGGATTGTCGGACGTGCTTTTGTACGTCTCTTCCCGCCGAGCCAAATGGACTATTTGCCGGGAGCGATAGAAGAGACCGTCATTACTAACACACCATAACCATTATATTTGTATGCGTACAGAAACCAGCCCAACCGAGTTCCTCCGCATCGCTGCCCATACCGCGGAACATTTTGGATTTAAAACGGTGGAAAGTTTAAGTAAAGACCCTGCCTGCAAAAATTGCTCCACCTCACTCCCGCACACGATTAGCGACAACGATCGCCACCTTGATGCGGTCTCTGGTCTCCTCACCTCTGGACTTGCTCGCTACTGCGACGAACGTCTCCACGCCTTCCCTGGACCAGTATTACTCTATTCAATAGAATCTCAACCAAACTCAAACGAGACTGCCGTTGCGTTCCATATTTTTAATGTTCAAAAAAGTATTGCTGAAGCAATTTTAATTCAGACCAGTCGTGCCTTAGCCAATGAACTTGGATACAACGAACACACTGTCCGGATTAATTCTCTCGGTGACAGTGATTCAATTACTCGCTATGGACGAGAATTAACTAACTTCCTCCGGAAGCGGCTTGATCTGATGCCCGAATCGTCACGCGAGCTCATGAAGCAGCATTCTCTATTGGCACTCCAGGACCTCGTTACCCTCGAACACGATTTAGCATACAAGAGTCCAAATCCACTCGAATATTTGAGTGACCAAAGTCGCAAACACTTCCGCGATATTATAGAGTACCTTGATATGAGTGATACCCCGTACGAAATTGATTCAAAAATGCTCGGCCATCACGAATACTACTCTGACGCCCTGTTTGCCATCGATTTACCAAAATTAGAAAGTGGCCTCAACAATCCGCTCCACATCCGCGGTGGACGATTTGATGCCTTTGTAGAACGTAAAACCAAAAAGAAAACCTCAGCCACCGGAGCCGTCGCCATTTTGCGTGAACGACCAGCACCAGCTCGTACCCCACGATTTAAATTAGACACGCCAACTGTTTCTATTATCCAACTAGGATTTGGTCCAAAAATCCGCAGTTTGATGATTGTTGATGAATTACGCAAAGCCGGGGTATCGGTGTATCAGGATCTAGCGAACGACTCCCTTTCTGCCCAACTCCGGGATGCTGAGGCACGCGGTGTAAAGCACGTGGTCATTATTGGTCAAAAGGAATTTGTGGACGGGACTGTAATTCTCCGCGACATGGAAGCTCGCAAACAAGAACCAATCCCCCACGACCAGCTAGTCAAGAAGCTGAAACGAGGAACGGTAGCGGCGTAACAAGAAACACTACAGCTTGCTGATGAATTAAAATTTGAGCCCGATCGCAGTACGCGAGCGGGCTCAAGCTTTTTCTACTGCACTTGTGCAGTTAACTCTTTCCTGATTTTCCAGCTGGAAAGCCAGACGACAAGTCCGATCATCAGGGCGAAATCGAGCATGTTTGCGAATTGCAGCAGCCCAATCAAGCCACCCTGCCACCCTGCCAGAGCGTATCCTTGATAAACGAGCAGGCTCGGAAAGATCATGCATTGCAACAGCACCCACTTCACGTGCCCTCCTAGACCAATCGCCAAGCCGAGTGTGACTCCCCACAGAGTCGTGAGGAATACCAGAGGTAAAAACGGATTGATATGGTAAAGTCCAGCCAGAATCGCCCACAGAAGGACGAAACCAAGACCCACCACAGTACCAGACTCATTGTTAGGCATTTTTCTTCTCTTTCTTAGTTGATGTTAGGAAAATTTGTCTATTTATTATGGTACAATAAAAATTGTAATATGTCTATCCTTTGAGGAAACTTATTTATTGAACTTGATGACAAACTATATCGGAAGCGTTACTTAACTTCGCTTTAAATTGCTTCAGATACGAGTGAGGAAGCGTCTAGCTTCCGCAAGACTCATTGAGGGATTTTGCAAAAACACCCAATGAGTGGACAGTTCCTGTAAGGAAGACAAGTGATTTGTGACTGAGCCGTATTTCTATACGGAGAAGGAACAAATCGCGCAGCCGACAAAGTAGATGAAGTGATTTTAAGCGAAATTTCTTGCATTTATTAAGCCATAATGGTACTATCGTGCCCACATATGGCAATAAACGTAGAAGTTGTAAAAAACAATAACGAAAGCAGTGCGAACGTAATTCGCCGCTTCCAGAAGCGTGTTCAAGGCGCAGGTATTATTCGTAAAGTTCGTGACGGCCGTTACCGGACTCGTGTTAAAAGTGACAACGTCCAACGCTTCGCCAAGTTAAAGAAACTGGCCAAGAAAGTGACCTACGAAAAGATGCTTAAGCTCGGTAAGGTACAGGAACGAACTCCAGGCCGCCGATAGTCGCCTTATAAAAATGCAGTGATACTGCGTTAAACCACAGAAAAAGAGCCTCTTGGTACAAAAAGTACCAGTCGGCTCTTTTTCTTTGTTTGCCTTGTCTGACAGCATTTTTCTCAAGGCTTTAATTATATGAGCTCACACGAGCGGGGTTATTTTATGTGCTTAATCGTGGCATAATGGCCTGATAGATACCTATATACTATGCCACCCTTCTCTATCACTCAAAAAGTCAAAACTATTCCGCATTTTCCCTATGAGACGGTTAAAAACGATATTTTGGGTAAAAAGTATTCCCTTTCCCTCTCATTTGTTGGACCAACCCGCGCGCAAAAATTAAACGAGCAGTACCGCAAAAAAACCTATACACCAAACGTCCTCTCCTTCCCACTTGATGCAACTACCGGTGAAATCGTTATCTGCCCAGAAATCGCCCGTAAGGAGCACAAAAGCTACAATCTATCAGTTGATGGCTACATCGTTTTTTTGTTCGTACACGGCCTCCTACACCTCAAAGGACACGACCACCACACTGAACCTGAAGCCCGAGCGATGGAAAAACTGGAAAAGCGCTACATGTCAAAATATAGTATTGTATAATCACTGCACCTGATATATGTCTGAACACATCATTACCGGAATAGACGTCGGCACCTACCAGGTCAAGGTAGCAATTGTGCGCGTGCCAAAATCCCGTGATGAACGTATCTTGCCTCAAATTATCGGGACTGGTTTTGCAGAAAGTCGTGGCCTCCGTAACGGGTACATTATTAATGAAGCCGATGTGGTCCGCAGTATCCGTAGTGCCGTAGCACAAGCCGAAAAGGCCGCCGGTGTGAGCGTCAAAAAAGCCTACCTCTCAATCGGAAGTATCGGCCTCGATGAAATGGTCGCCACTGGCGAAATCATCACCTCCCGCGCTGACTCAGAAATTACCAACATTGATATCGAAAAAGCCCAGGCCGACAGTGAAGAACGAATTGCTGATCATATCCCGAACCGCAAAGTCATCCATGCCATTCCGCTGAGGTACCGTATCGATGGCGAAGAAGTGCTCGGCAAACCTCAGGGAATGAAAGGGACGAAGCTCGAAGTCGACACGCTCTTCATTACCACCTTCGAACAACACTTAAACGACTTGATCGGGGCTGTTGAACGAACTGGTGTCTATGTCGAAGATGTGATGGCTTCCCCGCTCGCCGCTAGTTTTGTCATCCTCTCCAAAACCCAACGTCGCGCCGGCTGCATCATGGCCAACATCGGAGCTGAAACTGTTTCAGTTGTCGTATTCGAAGACCTGACTCCAATCTCACTCAAGGTCTTCCCAATTGGTGCAAATGATATCACGAACGACATCGCCCTTGGTCTCAAAATCACGCTCGAAGAAGCCGAAAAAATTAAACGAGGCGGTATCACCGGTACCACCTTCCCCAAGAAGAAACTCGAGGAAATCATCAACGCCCGCCTCTCAGACATCTTTGAACTCATCGACCTGCATCTCAAGAAAATTAAAAAGGATGGATTGTTACCAGCCGGCATCATCCTCACTGGTGGTGGCTCAACTACTCTTGGCATCCAGGACCTGGCTCGCACCGCCCTCAACCTCCCTGCTCGTATCGCTACCTTAGAAGTTGGTAAAAATACTAAAGTCCGCGACGCCTCATGGGCCGTAGCCTACGGTCTCTGTATGATTGGCGCCAGTGACGGAGAAGAGTCAACCGCGATTGGAATAGCGAAGGCGACGAAGAGAAACATCCTAGACTGGCTCTCCCAATTCCTCCCCTAAAGATTTCCAGAAACGGCGCGCTACTGTGTTGCCCTGCAGAAAATTTTACTCATCGTACTAATGTACGCCTCGCAAAATTTTTTCTTTGCCCTTCTTACAGAAGCTGTCCACTCATTGGCTAGGTTGTTTCTCAAGTTCACAACCCGGCTCAATGAGTCTTGCAGAAGCTCTTTAGTTCGCTTCTTCACCTTGTATCTCACTCGTTTCTGAAAACTTTAGCGAACTTAAATTTTATTGATTTTTAATATTATAAATAGGCTTATTTACTGCTGAATTAAAACATAATTTTGTGTATGTCAAAGACACAATTGTCACGTTCGTCAATATAGTGACAGGATTTTTTATTACCTGTATGATACACCTACTTATCAGTTTGGTGACCCAAAACTGTTGGAGGTAATTAATATTTTTATATGGAACAAATAAAATCAGACGTCGAATCATTTGCACGTATTCGTGTAGTTGGTGCCGGAGGTTCGGGTAACAATGCCGTGAACTACATGGTAGGAGCAAAGGTAAAAGGTGTGGAGTTCATCGCCATCAACAGTGATGCGCAGGACCTCCATCACTCCCTCGCTAAAAAGAAAATTCACATTGGTAAAAACTTAACCCGTGGTCTTGGTGCTGGTGGTAATCCCGACATGGGACGACGTGCCGCCGAAGAAACTCGCGAAGAAATCAACAACGCTATCAAAGGTTCAGACATGATCTTCATCACCTGTGGTATGGGAGGTGGTACCGGAACTGGTGCTGCACCCGTGATTGCAAAAATTGCTCGCGACAGTGGAGCTCTAACAGTTGGCGTCGTCACCAAGCCATTTCTTTTTGAAGGACAAGAACGAATGCGTCTCGCACTCCAAGGTATCGAAGAACTTAAAAAAGAAGTAGACGCTCTTATTATCATCCCGAACGACCGCCTCCTTGCTATCGTTGATAAAGAAACAACAGTGCAAAACGCCTTCCAACAATGTGACAACGTTTTGAAACAAGCGGTAGAAGGTATCTCTGACCTCATCACGATGCCAGGTATCATCAACGTCGACTTTGCTGACATCCGTTCAGTTATGGAAAACGCTGGTTCAGCGTTAATGGGTGTAGGTGTTTCAACAGGTGAAAAGCGTGCTGAAGAAGCCGCCCAAGCCGCTATCAACTCACCACTCCTTGAAGTATCAATCACCGGTGCCAAGGGTGTACTGTTTGCTATCGCTGGTGGAGATGACCTCGGAATGCTCGAAATCCAAGACGCCGCCCGAGTGATTACCGAATCAATCGACCCACAAGCCCGCGTCATCTTCGGAGCCATCAAAGACGAGAAGCTCAAGAAAAACGAAATCAAGGTAACCGTAATTGCTACCGGCTTCCCCGAGGAACACGGTTCACATAACGCCGCCATCTCACGCCGCGCCCCAATGGCCCAACCAGAACATATCGAGGAAGAACGAGTAGCCGTTCCCGAATCACGTGGCCGCATCTTTAATTCACTCGGCGGACCACGTCGAACTGAAATGGAAGAACCAACCGTAGCCTCTACACCAAAAGTAGACATGATGGAACCAAAACCAGAACTCCCAAGACGCGACCCTAAACAGCATTTTTGCGCAGATCAAAACTTAAATAAGTTTTGATGCGCAAAATATGCTGGCACGGCGAGACGGACCGATGTGAGTCGCCCCTTTCCTAGGGCGACGAATTAGGGAAAAATAGTGTCAAAACACTATTTTTCGGGTCGCGAGCACTTACTAGAATTGGAGCGTAGCGAACAATTATAGTTAGTGACTTGTGACCAGTTCCTGCCTTTTGCAAAAAATATACACTTAAAAACAAATACCCGCCGGATTAACTCCGGCGGGTATTTGTGTACCTCTTAATACTTAAAACTATTACCGCGTCAGGCAATATTCACTACTCCCCGCAATGGGTGCTTCGGCGTGTTTGGGGGCGCAGACGGTGTAGCGACCTAGTGCGTCTACCTCTACCGTATAGAGCGTATCAACGTCACTTCCACCATCAGGGTCAAATGGTAACGCGCTTGGAATATAAGTTGGCACGAGGCAGCTGAGATCGATATTTCCACTACCGGTACCAATGTTTGTTTCAGTAGTTGTAATTGAATCCGAACTGCATATAAAAACTCCCTTATTATCTACTGTATTTTGTCCAATGGCATTAAGAATGGTGGAGACATTTGCTTCTCGCTGCGTATTGCGTGATTGAGCAAATTGACGTGAAGGATTAATTGCTACCACCACAATCGAAGCTAAAATTGCAATGATACCAATAACTACAAGCAACTCCATTAGGGTGAAACCAGCACTTGCGTTAACTTTTTTGTTTGAGGTGGTCATACTTGAAGAATGAACTTTACAACATAATAAGATCTTTCAACACTTACTCTCAATTAAGTATATTCCTAATTTTTAAAACAATTTTGACATCTGTGCACAACTATGGCATTACCGAAACTTCCTTTATGCTATACAGCACTGGTTGGGAATATGCCTCCCGCGTAATCTCATGAGAAAGCGTGCCCTCACCTAGATGTATATTCCCAATTTTATAGACCAACTCAAGATTAGTCACACTATTCCTCACTTCTGCGTGAATACTAACCGTTACGTATTCTTTACTGGGATATTCCTTTTTAATTTCAGACACTGTACACAGACCAATTTCATTGATAGTTGTAGAAGTGGTTATTAAGTTATTACCACTCAGAATTGAGGAGAGACTTCTGTTACCGCATTCAAATGCCAGCAGACGTGATTGTTCTTTGGCTTCATTCCCTAATACTAAAAAGCTGGTGTAGAAGCCTGACTTTCCTGCCTCGATTGTCAATATTAAAAGCACTGCTCCTATGACAATAGTTGACAGTAGCGCTACAAATCCTGATTGGTTATTGAGATTATTATTTTTTAACTCCATATTAATAATTATTTGAAAATATAAATGGGATTTGATTAATTGTGTAGGTAATTTTAATTTCATCCTCACTTACATCAATTACTTCATTTTTGATTTTGAAAACATCTCCCGATATTAGTTGCGGAGTACTTGTGTTACGGCTTAAATACAATTTTTCTTCATAAAAATGAAATATCAATGGACTGTTCTTACCTAAATCAGGCCTCATAATATGGAGAGTTTTGTCATCAATTTTTATTATTTCATCTGCACCACTTACCGCCCATCCAAACTTTTGATTAATAAAAGTGGATTCAGCTATAGTACTAGTCTTTAGTGTAATGCTCGCACTACTACTCATAAGTGCGTAAGCAGTAACCAACGCACCTGTCATCAGAACGCTAAAAAGGGCACAGTAGATTATTGTCTCAAGAAGTGTGAAGCCTGATATTTTCATGGAGTATGCAAAACCGAAATGCTTTCATTTTGGGTTTGAGATTGACTTACTACAAACATATTATTCATACCCGCATCAATTCCTAACGGAGCTATTCTCGGACTACTAAAACTTGATAGCTGACCGGCATTAACTACTGATGAATTCCAGGTACTCAAATCAGTATCCCAAATCTGAAATTCAAAACCATTTTTACCCGTACCGACTACTAATTCCCTTCCTGTACCAGTCAAGGCGAGCACTTCACCTCCAACTTCACCGGTGGCCAATACCTGAAGTTCGTTTTCAATTAATTTTTGACTATTAAATGCGTACAGTTCTGGGACTGTGCTGCTCCTTCGCCCAACATACAAAATTGAACCGTTTAGGTATATTGATATAGCATCTGCATTACCGGCTAGATTTATAGCTGCAATCTCAACAGGAACAGAGTTAGTTACGTCATAGACCCCTACTTCCTTTAAATCTGAACTGGCTGCTAAATATAAAAATCTTCTTTTTAAACCATTTACCATTTCGTCTCGAATTACCATATCATTAACCGTGCGATTTAGATTGACAGGGGCGGAAGTTATCTCTGTGGGTGACCTAGGATCTGTAATAGAAAAAATATGAAGCTCTGGACCGGTTGTCTCTCTAGTAACTATAAATAGTTGACTACCGTACGCAACAACTCTCCATCCCTGAGGAAAGGAGCCTCCACTAGCGACATTTAACAATGGTAGCTCTTGTAGGAACTCGGGACTATCTGGGTTTGTAACTTCGTACACAATTAACTGACTAGTGCTACTGTGTTGCATTAGGTACGCATACACTCTTCCGGTTAAGTGGTCTCGAATGACTTCAATATCATTCACCCGCAATCCCTTCACAGTACTTGAACTTATTAAAACAGGCGCATACTGTGGATTATCTGATAATTTAAAGATACGTAAAAATGGAGATAGCGCACTGGTAACATACATATACTCTCCTAGCACATCCACTCCTGTAATTTGCTGCTGAGGAAAGATTACCTGACTAGCAAGTAGAGGAGGAGCCTCACCCCAGTCGCCGTTTACTGCTTCTGCCAAACAATCCCCGCCTACTGCTAAAATTTCATTATTATTTGATAGGTATGATGAAGTGGTTATTGAGCTTGTAGAATATCTTTCAGCAATTTTCCAACTAACTGACACTTTCACCTCTTTTGCACATGATGAAATATCAGTAACGTATTTATCTATAAAATAGCACTGACCTCCATCTATACAACTTTGGTCGCTTATTAAATCACCATCTTTGGAAGCCTCAGAAACAACAGTTGCTACTTGCTGAAAATTTTCAGTGCTGAGAGTTTCTATATCACGGGTGATGATTTTGTTTTTATGTAATGCTTCATTTGAAACCTGTGCGGTAACAAACCAATATTGTGCAGATGCTATAGCTTCTACTGCCCCAACCATAATTACCGAAAGTAACGAGAGGGCAATTAACAGCTCTATGGTACTAAATCCTACAATCATATCTTTAGTAAATTGCCCCTTCATAGTTAATTGTTGCCGTTATTGAAGCTTCTTTGTGAACACTAATTAGCTTAAACTCAGTATTAACATTTGAGCCTCCACTTAACTGCTCAAAAATTATTATTCCTGGAGAACTAGCACTAAAAGAAAAATTATTACTACGCGGTACGTATATATGTAACGACTCATCAGAATCATCGAAACTACTCCCTTTAAAGACTACGTAGCCCGTATACCCTAGTGGGTCTATTGCCACACCATGATCTTGCTCCCCTACATTTTGCATTGCATTTGCTCGAGCAGATTGTAAAAGAAGAACAAAACTACTTTTTTCCGCAGCGAGTAAGTGTTTTTCGTATGATGAGTACGAGAACAACATAGTGACTGATGCAATTACTGCAACCATAGACATGACAATAAGAACCTCAAATAGCGTAAAGCCTGAGCTGAATGATACTGAATTACTGGTGGATGTTCTGAGTAATGCCATATATAGGTGTAATAATTGAAATAGCAATAAATCCAACAATCAGACCCATCATCAACATAAGTAGCGGCTCTACAACTATCGTAAGATTTTTAGTGCGATCACGAATATCTGATTCGTAGACTTCTGAAACATACGCCAGTGTGGTTGGCATGTTGCCAGTATTCTCTCCAGCCTGAACCATTTGTATTAAAAGTGGCGGGAAAAGAAAAAGATTAGTTTGGAGTTCAGCGGACAGTTTCTTGCCAGTTGCAACTGCAGTGCATACTTTTTCAAGAGCTAATTTATATACAATATTGTTAGTACTAACTGCCGTAATCTCGAGTGCAGTTGTGATAGGTATATCATTTTGAAGAAGCAATCCTAAGGTGCGGGTACTTTGCGCCAAATTATAAAAGCGACACATACTTCCGATTAAGGGTGTCCTAAGAATTACAGCCGTGAATTTGTATAGAAAAAACGAACTTCGTAAAATTATCGGAATAATAAATATGCTCGCCACGACAGCAATCAACACATACCAGCCATATTGTATTAAAAAATCACTAACGACTATGAGAAATTTTGTCGACCATGGTAGCGACGTCTTTACACTCAAGAAAATCGGTACAATCTTTGGAAATATATAGACAATCAAAAATACTGTTATGCCTATAGTTGCCATTACAACTATCAAAGGATATACCAGGGCACTTAAAATTTGAGTACGTAATTCATGCTTCTTTTTTAACTCTACCGCTACATATTCTAAACTTTCAGGCAATGTACCTGAACGTTCCCCTACTCCTATAATGCTTATACAAAAAAAGCCAAAAATATTTTTATATTTTAATATCGCCACACCGAGTGACTGTCCAGCGGACACATCAGAAGCAAGGCTGGAAGTTACTATTTTTAGGCTACTCGAAGCGTTTTCGCGAGAGATTATTTCTAAACAATCAACAATCGGCATTTGTGCCCTTAACATCATGGAAAAACGTTTCAGAAATATAATCTTTTCTTTAGTGGAAATCCTCAGTCCATAATCAGTACCCTGCAAATAGGTGAACATGTCGTGTCTTTTTCTGTACATTCTCACCACAGATGATAAGAATGTATCCCAAAGGTAAAAAAAGTTATTCATAATTAATTTTTAACACTTCTTCCACAGTAGTAATCCCATCAAAAACCTTATTAAATCCATCTGCAATTAATGGAGTCATCCCTTCTTCTATCGCTATCGTACGCAGCTTAGCAGCTGATAGACGCTCCAATATGGCGGTACGTATTTGTGGTGTAATTACCAAAACTTCATGGATCCCTATGCGCCCACTAAAGCCAGTTTGGTTACATGCCTCGCAACCTACTGCGGTAAATATTTTTAATGTTGCGGGTGATATCACTTCACTGTTTGGCATTAAGTGTACTAACTCATTAATCTCTATAGTAGTGAGCGACTTTTCCTTCTTACATAAAGAGCACAATCGCCTAACCAGACGTTGCCCAATGGCGATATTTACAGTTGAGGCTATTAAATATGGTTCGATCTTCATATCAAGCAAACGCGGCAACGTTGTTGCCGCGTCATTAGTATGTAGAGTAGAAACTACTATATGTCCAGTGAGAGCAATGTTAACTGCTAATCCTGCCGTTTCTGCGTCTCGCACTTCTCCGACCATGATTGTATTCGGGTCTTGTCTCAGCATGCTTCGTAATCCATGCGCAAACGTCAATCCGGTTCGAGGATTAACCTGTATTTGATTTACGCCTTTGATGGCATACTCTATTGGATCTTCGATGGTAACTATTGATGTCTCTGTGGCGTTTTGTAACGATAAAAGCGTATATAGTGTTGTAGTTTTTCCGCTACCTGTCGGACCAGTTGCTAAAATCATTCCATACGGTTTTTTCATCGCCACTAAAATTTTTTGCTGATTGTCTTTGCTGAATCCCAACGAAGCCAAAGAGAAGGTATTTTGGTGATTTACCAATAATATCAATAGCAACTGAATCAACACATATTTGTCTGAGTCTTCCATCTAAAGCCGCTTGGTGCTCGTCAGTTCTTAAGCCACACAATACTTTGAGTCGAGTTATCAATTCATTATGAATAGATTTTGGAATACTATGGACGACTTGCAAGACTCCGTCGACTCTCATTTTAACCAAAATATCTTCTTCGGTCGGATTAATATGAATATCGGACGCTTGCAGTAAGTACCCCTCATTAATTAGTTGCTCTAAGATAATAACTGCTGAAGCATTACTGCCCTTTTCTACTTCTTCTGTAACCCGAGCATTACAGTCGCTTGCGGTGCACAAGTTTGGAGACGTCGATTGCAAAGAATCGTCATTCATATCTAAATCATCCCACCTTTTTACCTATCACGCTGTGACTGCGGTGCATAAGTTCAAAATCATAGTTTTAAAATACCAGATAAAACAAGCTGATTATCTAGATTTTTAATCCCCAATTCGTGATTAGGGAAAACGTGGTAAACTGGAGCTCACTTAGCAATTTTCAGTTTTCTTATGTACGACCTGATCATCATTGGAGGAGGACCGGCGGGAGTTTCTGCTGGAGTATACGCTGCCCGCAAACGCCTCCATACCCTGTTTATTACCGCCGACTGGGGTGGGCAGAGTATTGTATCCGAAGACATTCAAAACTGGATTGGTACCCCATCTATTCCTGGTAATAAACTAGCGTCTGATTTACGAGGACACCTTGAATCATACGCCGGCGATATTCTGACTGTTCTATCTGGTAAAACTGCGACAAACCTGCAGAAACTCGCTGACGGAACCTTTGAAGCAACCACAAACGACGGCGCGACTCATCAGGCCAAAGCAATTTTGATTGCCAGTGGCTCAGGTCGACGCAAGCTGACTATACCGGGAGCAGCTGAATTCGAACATAAAGGTCTTACCTACTGTGCTAGTTGTGACGGACCACTATTTAGTGGCCAAGATGTAGTGGTTATCGGTGGCGGGAACGCTGGGTTTGAAAGTGCAGCCCAACTCCTTGCCTACTGCAAGTCAGTTACCCTTATCCATCACAGTGATACCTTTAAGGCTGATGCAATTACGGTTGAAAAAGTGCTCGCTCACCCGAACATGCGCGTGATCAAAAATGCTGAACCGGTTCGTATCGAAGGTGAAAAATTTGTAAAGAGTATTACCTACCGCAGTGCTGAGGGTGAAGAAGTTACACTTCCAACTGCTGGAATCTTTGTTGAGATTGGAATGATTCCAAATACCGACTATGCCAAAGAGGCAGTGGCTCTTGATGCCTATGGTCGAGTAGAAATTGATCCTTGGACCCAAGCAACAACCACACCTGGCATTTGGGCCGCTGGTGATTGTACCAACGTTAAATACCACCAAAACAACATCGCCGCGGGAGATGCAGTGCGAGCACTCGAAGATATATACGTCCACCTAAAAACCCGTTAGTAACTTCCACAAGCGGCACATTGCGTTGTCGCTGCTGCGGTACATTTTCTTCCACCGTACAAGAAGTACGTTTTCAGAAAATGTCCTTGCGCTCCTAGCACTGCACTCACTTGAGAAAGTCCTAATCTTTGTTACAAAATTTTAAAATGTAAAAAAAGCAAAAGGCATCCTTGCGGATGCCTTTTGCTTTTGTACAACGTAGAGATTTAGATTTGCGTGCCCCAAAACCTTGAAAGGTTTTTAATATGGAGAAATTCACCACCACGCAAACCTTATACAATATTCTCATGTTGCAATACGAGAATAAAGCATTTTAAATAACGTTATTTTTCAATACGACTGTGCATAACTGGTGGATAACCCCGTTGGTAAACCTGAGGGAAACTAGGTACATAAACGAGTATATAAGTGCCTCGTGCAGGTCAGTGAAAATATGTGATTAACTACGGATTACACCATTGGCACTCCGCTGGATCTGCATACATCTTGTCAGCAACTTGCTTGTTTTCTGTGTGGTTACATTTTTGACAACTGTAAACAGTTTCTTTTACTAAGTCCGTTGGTAAATGGCAATTACTGCATAACAAACCTTTTACGGTGTCAGTAATAACAAATCCCGGGACACTACATTGAGGACAGGTGTTCTTGCAATTTTTGATGAGGTCAAGCGTCGCCATCTTAATTGACTCCATCCGTGAAGGGCAACGATGCGCGCGCATGTCTGTTTCTAAAAAAATACTTTTAACAAACCATTTAGAAAGTAAGCGTCTACTAACTTCTTCTAGTTCATCTAACGTCCTTATGTCCTTATATATGTTCCTATTACTTTTTTCAGAAAAGCGTACAATCACACCTTGTTCTGGGAACCCCCACGAACGAGCTATACTTGTCGCTTCTTCGGGTGTTTTGACTTCCTGTCCTTGCACACGAACATCTCCAGAACGATAGTGACCGACAATTTCTAGATTGTATCGTGTGTCTAAAAGTACGACAATCTCAAGATTGCTCAAGATAAATGGTAGCGATGGGTGTGTTCCAAAACTTCCTTCACTCGCAATTCCTAAATCAAAACCGGTAAGCTCCATCGCTGTTAGAGCCTTCTTTCTCGCTGCCTCAAGCTGGTTGCCTGCACGCTTTATTTCTCGCGTGAATGTACCAAATCGGTCAGTGTTAAAGCCCTGAGGGACGGTAACTACCGTACCAAGCTCCTGTTCTAATTGCGGAGCAATGACCCGTTCCTTGTTGTGCATTGTCGCCAGGACACATTGTCGGTTTTTCCAATCATTTAAAATGTCGACGGTACTCATTTAGACAGTATAAATCACATTTTAAAATAGAAGAAACTCGGTCCCAACTCGATCTTACTGATTCCCTGGAGAATCGAACTGAAAAGTTCTAAACGAACTTTGCTTGGGTGTACGTGTGGTCACGAGTTACAACCATAATTGTTCGCTACGCTCCAATTCTAGTAAGTACTCTCGACCCCGTCTCGCGGCCAATAGCTTTGGGAAAAGCTATGGGCAACGCTCCGACCATCACTCGAGCCCGAAACTGAAGCAGTTCAGTTTCTATAACAGAAAACACTCATTCTTAAGAATGAGTGTTTTCTGTTATGCTCGAGTGATCCCACGGAGAATCGAACTCCGATTTTCAGGATGAAAACCTGATGTCCTAGCCGTTAGACGATGGGACCAATTTTGTTGTCTAAAGCATGCAGGCACGCTTTGTGGGCCCAATCATATCAAAAAAGCTAAAAAAAGCTAGTGGGTATAAGGATTGTCACTATTCTGCGGAAGCGAGAGGATTTGAACCTCCGAGGAGCTTTCGCCCCTGCCGGTTTTCGAAACCGGTACCTTAAACCAACTCAGACACGCTTCCTTAGTTCTGCCAATGTATAGGCGAACTAGAGTATATCATTAAGCATGCACTATTCTTTCATCTTTAAAAAATCCTCAGTCAATATTAACTGATTAACTTCAGCGATGTGTTCTTGGGTATCCTCCAAGGACTCGAGCGTCAGCGAATCAGCTGCTTGATCGATTGAATACCCTACTTTTTCCAAGGTAGTTGATGCATAACTTTTATTACTAATTTTTTCCTGGATATTAGCCACCGACTCATCAATGTAATCAGAAATGGTGTCTGAATCAGACTGGGAAACCAAAGTATCGATTTGTTCAGTCTGTGCCTCTTCAAGATCTTGTGACAGCTCATCAAACGGTGACGAAGTAGCGCTCGTAGACGAAGTTTCAAACAGTGCGTTGTGAGCATTAATAAGAGCAATAGCGGTATCGATAGTTCTCAGTGTTTCTGTTGTTGGATTATTTACCCCCTCTGCAAGCACTTGAGAATACTCAGTTAGGTTTTCTAGGATTTCACTACTAACCTTGGCACTTAAGTCTCCTTCGGTTTTAAGTTTTTGCACCTCAGCTAAACGAAACTCCATCAATTTAGTCTGTTGAGACATAGTATCAAGAGCTGGATACTGCACTCTCATCACAATAGGTTCAACTACATCCAATTTGAATTGGTAGAGCGGTTCACCAGGCAAACTTTGATGAGCAAAAGCACCGCTAGTTGTAACACACAGAACCACCACCGCAAATGCACCAACAAAGCGTCGCCAGGCAAGGGTCATGGGTACCTGTTTAGCTGAAACGGGAGATGACTGATGGAAGTCCGCGTACGCCATCAGTGACGATTTTAAATCTGCTTTTTCTCCCGCACTGAGAACAACCGGCGTACTTTTTTGCAGACGCTTTTCAATTTCATGTGGTTGTAGTGGTAATTTGTTGTTCATATTTTTATATTGTTCCAGAATAGATCTTTTGCAGTTGCTCTATGGCCCGGGAGATTCTCATCGAGATAGTGTTTTCTTTGGCTTCAAATAGCAGAGCGATTTCTTGGACTGACAATCCGTCGTGATAGCGTAGCCTCAGCAACTCTTGGGTGGGTGGTGAGAGCGTTGCTACCGCCTGCCACAACTCGGACGTTTCAGCATTGGCTTCGGTCTTGTCTGAATTATCAGGAATATCAAACGCCGTTTCTTCTTGCATAGCATCCAAAGAAAATGCTCGTTCTGGTACTCGAATTTCATTTATAAATAAACGTTTGGCTACTGTGTACAAAAACGCCTTTTCATACTCAATAGGTTTATCAGCCACAAGATGCTGCCAAACACGAATAAATACCTCTTGGGTTAATTCACGCGCCCGTTCTCGGTTACCTAATCTATACCCCAGATAGTTAAAAATCGCATCAACATACGTGTCATAGAGCCGCTCAAATTCTGCTTTCTTTTCTTCCATATATATAGACACAGTATGCCTTAAAATCTCACGCATTGGTAGATGTGTGAGATTTTTCCTGTTCCGGTGTCTCTATAAGGGTACGACACATAACGTCGTCATTGCTAACCCTACTAGCACACTAATACTATTAATTAACTTATTTATTTTATGAACAAAACAACGAGGATGAATGTGCGTCGCACTATGGTTGCTTCACTCGCTACAGTAATGTTGCTCGGGAGCGTACCTTTTAGTGCAGGAGCACAGAGCATGTCTCTGGCCGAGCTACAGGCCAAGATTGCCCAATTACAAGCACAAATTGCTGCCTTGCAAGGCACAACTACTAACACTGCCCTTCCTGCCTATAGCTGGAGCACACCGCTTCGCCTTGGGTCTACCGGTCCGGCTGTGACAGAGTTGCAACGATTTCTTAATAGCTCACCCGACACTGTTGTCAGTCTCAGTGGAGCAGGCTCAGCCGGCAATGAAACTGCCTATTACGGACCAGCGACAGCGGCTGCGGTATCAAAGTTTCAGGTAAAATACCGAGCTGACATTTTGACACCAAGTGGTCTATCAGCTCCGACCGGATACTTTGGACTATTGAGTATCGCTAAAGCAAACTCGTTGCGAAATATGCCGACCACCCCAACCAACCCTACTAAACCGACAAATCCAACCAATCCTTCAGCACCTGATTCTCTCTCGGGTGAAGGACAGCTCCAATCATTCCGTTTGCAAGAAGCAGACGACACTGATATTAAAGAAGCTGCAGATTCAGCAATTGGTGAGATTACCCTCGAAGCGAGTGATGGCGACATTCGTATAACTCGAATGGACATTGCTCTTGTTGCCGACAGTGACAATACCGAAAAGGACCCCTGGGATACATTTGATAGTATGTCACTATGGATTGACGGAAAACGTATTGCTGAAAAAGACATCGATACCAAGCGGGATTATCTAAATGACAAGCAAGGAACAATCCGCTTCTCAAATATTGACATCATCGCCGAAGAAGACGAGGAAGTGGAAATTAAAGTAATGGTTGCCGTTAAAAATAACATTAAGGGTGCTGATACGGCAGCGAACTGGTCTCTCAAAGCTGATGCATTGCGTTACTTTGATGCCGACCAAGTTTCAACTGATGACAGAACCACTGGCGACCTCGGTGATTCAGTTCAATTTAGTATCGTTAATCGAGGTGATGGTGAAGAATTAAAATTCTCTCTTGGGAACCGTAATCCTGAAGCCAGCACCATTATCGTAGATACTGATCGTCGTACCAACAATGTCACTATTCTAGAATACGACATTGAAGCTATCGATAGCGATATTGAACTTGATTCACTCGCAATTAATATCGAAACCGGAACTGCTGCCTACAATGATGTTGTAAACGCTGTTCGGCTCGTTATTGACGGTAAAACATTCCGCAGTCAAAGTATTACAACTACCGGAGCTTACAGCACTACCAGTGTGCTCGCAGTATTCAACATTGATAATAAAATTACTATCGATGCCGATGACGTAGAAACAGTAAAAGTAGTCGTGGACTTTAAAGCTCCTACAAATTACGGAAACGGTGAGAATATCCGTGCTCGTGTCACCTCTACTGAACGTAATCTAACAAAAGCAGAAGGCTCTGATGACGTATCTGATTTTTCAGGAACTGCAATTGGAAACATTCATGATTTAGTAGCAGAAGGCATCTCTGTTAATCGCGACACTGTTAAATTTACCACTGACACAATAGGCACAAATGCCACTATAGGAACCTTCAATATCGAATTTAAGGTGACAGCAATCGAAGGTGATTACTACATCAAACGATTTGCTTCAACCACCACTGACGCATCAAATGGTGGAGTCCAATTCGAAATTGTTGGTGGAAATGACATTGACAGTGTGACCGCTAGCCTCTCATCATCAGCTCGAGAAGATGGCAATGGGACCTACGTTGTGCGCGATGGCCGAACTGAAACATTTACACTTCTAGTTACTGTTGATCCAACAGTTGCAGGACAGTATGCAGTTGGTTTGGAACATATCATCTTCTCCACTAATCCAAATGGAGTAACTAATGCTCAGGAATATAAGGTTAATCCAAGTTACCTATTCCAAACTCCTTACAAATTTATTAGCAACTAATAAAATATGAACACGAAACAGCCTGCATTTGCCGGCTGTTTTTGTTTATCTAATCAGTCAAAGAGCGGTTTTAGAGGAATCGCAAGAAACGTTCAACGGTATCTTTCTCAGTACCATTACAGTCGCTATTATCTGGCAATTCTGTTAGGATGCAGGGAATGAAGATTACCTCGGCCAGATTTATTAAAGGGATCAATGGCACTGATGACTTATTGTCTGACGGCACACCCCAAATTGCCTTTATTGGACGATCTAACGCTGGCAAATCAAGCCTGCTTAATTCACTGACTAATAACAACAAATTAGCCATCACCAGTAACACCCCGGGCCGGACCCGGGAGTTGAACTTGTTTTTGATTAATGAAACACATTATTTTGTGGACTTACCGGGCTATGGGTACGCGAAAGCATCACGGGCGACGATGGAAAAACTCGAGAAATTAATTTCCTGGTATTTACTCGATTCTGACTATAATCCAACAGTAGTTTTATTAATCGACTCAGTGGTTGGTCCAACAGCTGACGACCAGGCCATGCTCCACGAACTAGAAAAAGCTGGGCGGGACATAGTAGTCGTTGTAAATAAAGTAGACAAAATTAAAAAATCTCAATATCTCAGTCAACTCAAAAAACTGGGTCAGCAAATTCGAGGGCATGAACTATTCCCCTACTCTTCTAAAGCAAAAATTGGTATTACTGAACTGAGCGACAGATTATTGAAATAGACTTCACTCATATAAAAATGCCGGGCATACATACACCCGGCATTTATCATTTTTCACCATAGCTTCGGCGCTTTACCATGAAACCTCGCAATGGTTCGACCAGATCATGCTCCTTGAGATGAGCTATCACTTCAATCTGTCGCGACAAACTGAGATCTTTAATTGTCAACAATTCTGGAACAGTCATACCAGTCACCCGCGCAATATCATCTATGATTGAGACAGGAACCTGCTTTCTTTTCTCAAAAATAGATTTCAGATCGGTTGCCATGCCAACCGCCCGCATGAGACGATTGAGTCCAACTTTATATTTGAGGTGTAACAAATCGAGAGACTCGAGGACTTGCTTCCTCACCTCATCGGTGAGCGGAGCATCTGTAACTGGGGGTTCAATCGAATGCTCTACCTTTGGTTCTGGCGATCTGCCGGGCCAAGGAGCAAGAGTGATCTTACTGGTCATTGTACTTCCCTTTCGTTCAAGAACAGTTTGATTCAGAATACGCTTTTTGAATAAATTTTCAAGCAATATCTGTGTGCCCAATAGTGTTTTCCCTGTACATTTGTTTCTGCATAATAGATTGTTCTAGTAATCAAAAACGATATCAGAATCGTACCAAAGACGGGGTATGAGTATTTTTTAAAGCCTCATCAACTACTTTGCGCATGACGGTTACTGTCTCAACCGGAAATCCTCCAACTGCGGTTTCGTTTGATAACATAGTGGCGCTCGTACCATCAAGCACTGCTTGGGCAATATCAGTAATATCAGCCCGAGACGGCTCATCATCATCTATCATTGAGGTCAGCATGTCGGTTGCCACAATGCAGGGTTTGCCCGCTGCGAGGCACCGTTTTAGGATATCTTTTTCGACAAACGGAACAGTTTCAAAAGGAATTGCCTGACCTAGGTCGCCACGAGCAATCATAATACCGTCAGCTACAGCAATAATTTCATCGAGGGCTTCGAGCGCCTCTTTTCGTTCAATTTTTGCAATAATTTTTGTAGGGCACGAACGGACTTCCAAACGTGCGCGCAATTCAGCAATATCTTGTGCTGTGCGCACAAATGACATCGCAACGTACTCTGGTTTTTTCGCAAAGGTAAACTCTAAATCAGCTATATCTTTGTCAGTAATTACTGACAGGTTGGCGTCAAAGGTGTGTCCGTCAGTTTCTTGGACACGAGGCCCTGATAGATCTTGGATAATGGGAATATGAATATTTTTTTCTGCGGCAATAGTTCGAACGGTATCAACAAACTGTCCATGCTCTTCATGAGTTCCCCATGAGAAATTGAGTCGAATGAGAGAAAGTCCCGCATCGACCATTCGTCCCATAATTTCTTTGTCTTTGGAAGCCGGTCCGATAGTCGCTACAATTTGTATGTTAGTCATGATTCATTTGGGTAATATGGATAAGTCGTTGGTATTTTGCTTCCCGTTCTTTAGCCTGTGGTGCTCCCGCTTTCAGCCCAAAGCAGCGTGTGCCAAATGCCAGATCTGCAATAAAATCGTCCATCGTTTCTCCACTCCGGTGACTCACAATACACTTTATACCGTGAGCGTAAGCCACCTGCATAGTTTGCAGAGTGTCTGACAAGGTACCAATTTGATTGGGCTTGATAATAATTCCACCAATTGCCGCATGAGCAATAGCCTGTGTGAGCATCGATACATTAGTAGTAGTCAAATCATCACCAATAACCACTACTTCCTGATGTTCACGTGCATACTTACTGTATGACTGGAAATCTGACTCATAAAATGGATCCTCTACATACCGCAATGCCGGTACGTGTGCGTGGAGCGCCTGATAAAAAGCTACCAGTGATTCCGGGGTATGGACTTCACCATCAAGGGTGTAGCCTGCTTCGGTATAAAATGAAGAAGCCGCAATATCAGCTCCAATGTATATAGGAACAGAGCTTTTAACTGCATCGATTGCTTGTTGTAAATAATCAAACGGCTCGAACACCGTTTTTGAAGGAATCACAAATCCCCCTTCATCCCCCTGTGTGACCAAGTTTGCCCCATACACATTTTCCAGTATTTCCTTGAGTGCTAACTGGACCCGACACGCAATCATGTACGCGTCACTTACATTATCAGTATCTACAATTATCTGATGTTCCTGTATAGCACTACCGTGAATTGCATGTTTACCGCCATTAATCAAATTTACAAACAGCCGGGGCGCAGCGGCTTGTGACGGTTGTCCAAATAATAATGCCACATATTGCCAGGTTGGCATTAGAGAGACCAAGGCAGCGGTTTTAGCCGCAGCGACACTGACGCCTAATGCCACATTCCCGCCAATGGTAGAGAAAAGGGTCGATTGGTCGAGCTCATGCAGCAACGCATCAATTTTGGCTTGTTGCGTCACATCAGCTCCTATCAGAGCAGGCTTAATTTTATCTTCAATAATTTGTACAGCCTGGGAGGGATCAAGGACTGCCACTTCACGACTACCTGTACTGGCGCCACCCGGTACTGAAAATGAACCGGTGCATTCGCCTGCCGTAATCGATACAGAGATAGTTGGAGTACCCCGAGAATCAGTAATAATCGCAGCCGTGACATCAGTGATGAGATTTGTCATACCGGTATTATAGCGCGTTCCCCTCGAGAGTCAGCAACATGATTAAATCAGCAACATTTGATTCTAGGAGTTCCGTATGTAGTAAATCCCCCGTCTGATCAAAAAAGTTGAAGGAGTCAAAATTATCATGATAGTGCAGGTAATCGAGACCTTTTTCTTTGGCGCGAACGAGGGTACTGTGGTCAACAATAGCCCCGGCCGCATTACAGTTATCTTTCCCGTCAGAAGCGACCGATACAAAAATTTGGTTTTGCTCGAGACTGGGCAACATAGACAGACACAAGTGTGTGTTTCTGCCCCCACTGCCCGACACTCCTTTTGGAACGGTAATTTTTGTTTCACCACCCATACACTGCACTGAATTCAGTACCGGTTGTGCCAACAGTGAATCTTTGGTCTCGTCGATGGTCGAGTATTTTGTGGCTGAAACAATAGTGGCTTGATACCCACGTTTGGTCGCCGCATCTTCCATTGCCTTGAGGGCAGTGATATTTGAAGATACTAAAATGTTGTGGACCTTTTCAAAAAAGACTGGGTCATACTTTGTCTCGGTCAGTAAATATGACCCCAGGTTATATCGTTTTATAATCTCTTCCGCATCACTCACGGCTGAGGTAGGTGGGAACGTGGGACCAGAGGCGATAGAAGAAATGTCTCCGCCCGGGACATCTGAAAATATTAAACTAACTACCGTCGCTGGATATAAAATTTTTGCCAATCCTCCACCTTTAAGAGTGGAGATGTATTTTCGTACTGTGTTTAATTCCTCAATCATTCCCCCAGAGTGGAGAAAGGCTTCGTATAATCGTTTTCCTTGTTCACACTCTTCGTCAGATGAACACAATAAAGCGGAGCCCCCTCCCGAGATAACCACTAGGACTAAATCATCTTTTGTCGCCTTGTGGGCTATTTCTTGTATGTGTTTAGTGGCAGTTACATTGATGTGTGATGGCAACGGATGCGTTCCAGCATACGTTTCAATTGCACTACACGTGACTTCTGTTACCCCAATAACGGCACCGTCTTTTATTTGTCCGTGCAAAATTTCTTCGAGCACCTTGGCAGCACGACAGGAGGCCTTACCAAAACCAATAATATAAATATTACGATAATCACTTAATGTGAATCGCTGCCCCATAATCGATAGAGAGCCATCCACCATGGTGACCGAATCACGAATTACTTGCTTGGCATCAATTGATGATAAAGCTGCGTCAACAATCTCGAGAGCATCAGTGCGCGCTTTTGTTGAGGCCAAGCTTTTAAAATTTTGTATCTTGGAAATCATACCGGAATGCAGTTGGTTGGAGTACCGTTACTAAAGGCGTTGATGTTGGAAATAGTACATTGGATAATTTCTGATTTTGCTTCTCTGGTGTTAAATCCAATATGGGGAGTAACAATCACCTGCGGCATATCAAGTAATGTCCGATTACGAGTACGGAGGCTTTTTTGTTCCTCAGTGTCCTGTGATTCATCAATGGCTAGATCCCGCTCGCCTTCAAGCACATCTAGTCCAGCACCAGCAATTACATTGTGTTGCAAGGCCTCTACTAGGGCTTGGGAATCAACTATTTCTCCGCGTGACGTATTGATGAGATAGGCAGTAGGTTTCATCAGACTAATCATCGCCGCATTAATCATATGGTAGGTAGTCGGGAGACTGGGAATATGGAGCGTTACAATGTCACTTTGTGCCATAAGTGTTTCTAGTGGCACGTACTGCACGCCCCACTTGGCCACTACATCATTAGGATTCGCGTCAGAAGCAATGACGTTCATACCAAAACTATGGGCAATGGCGCACACACGCTGACCAATTTTACCGGTCCCAATAACACCCAAGGTTTTACCTCCTAAATCAAATCCTTCAAACGGGAGCGGGTTAACTAATTTTTTCTCTAACCGCATGGCAGTCTGTGCCGGGGTAACCTTTCGAGACAAAGCAAACATCAAGGCAAAAGCAAATTCCGCTACTGTTTGCGAGCCATACTGAGGCACACGACAGACTGTGATATTTCGCTCCCGCGCAGTTACTATATCAATGTTATCAAACCCGACCGAACGGGCAGCTATTAAGCGTAGATTTGGACAACGGTCGATAACTGACGCATCAACTGCCGTGTCTACAAAAACAGAAATTACTTCAACGTCAGCCAAGGCTTCATTTGTAAGTTCATCAAAATTATCCGCAAACTGTACCTGATGCTCACTTAATGCCGCTATCACCACCTCTTTTTCCGAATCAGTTGGGCGTACATATACGATTTTCATGCCCTTATTGTATAGGATAAAGACATTGGTAAAAAATTGTAAGGTGGAAAAAAAAGATTATAAATTATATCAACATATTACATTTTATATTGTCCGAGCTTCTATATTGCCTTTTGTAACGTTTTAATATCTTTGAGTAACTCAAGGGCGTGATTGGCAGGATCGACCTCAGGATACGCCTTGGCAATTTTACCCTCAGGATTAATGAGGTACGAAATGCGGTTAGTACCTCGAACCGTTTTCCCATACATTTGTTTTTCGACAAAAGCACCGTATGTATCCATCATCTCCATGGTTGGGTCAGACAGCAGTGTGAACGGTAGGTTGTATTTTTCAGCAAACTTTTTGTGTGAGCGCGGTGTGTCTTTACTGACACCGAGTACCGTTACTTTCATTCGCTTAAAATCTTTGTAGACATCAGCAATCATACAGGCTTCTTTGGTGCAGCCGGGAGTATCGTCTTTTGGGTAAAAATAAAGTAGCACCCAACTCCCTGCATATTGCTTGAGCGTATGGGTGGTACTGTCTTGATCGAGTAATGAAAAGGTTGGGGCTTTGCGTCCAATTTTTAACATACAATAAAAAGGTTACGGTACAAGTATACCAAAAAATACAGATATCGACGTCACACTGATGTAACGAGTAATCCCCAAAGGGCAACATCTGGCATCATGCTACACTACTGCGATGCTGAAACTGATTTCTGTGAACATGGAAGGTGAACGACACTTCCCTCGTATTCTCTCTCTGATAAAATCTGAAAATCCCGACATTATTTGTCTGCAAGAATGTCCTGAATCTTTTCAAACGTCCCTGCACGACCTCGGCTATCGCAGCGATTTCCTGCCAATGATGCACAAAATCCAGAACGATGTTGAATATGTTGAAGGAATAGTTTTTGCCAGCAAGGTGCCTTTTGCCAGCACCCACAAATATTACTACCAGCCGGATTACGATTTACCGAAGCAACCAATTCCTACACCCCCTGAACGTAAGCACCATGGATACATTTTTGGGACACTCGAACATCAGGGAGATTTGTATCACGTAGCTACTACTCATGTGATGGTCACGCCTCATGGACTGCCCACCGAACATCAAACACAAGGAGTTAAAAAACTACTAAGCTTACTACAAACCGAAAAATCTCATGTTATCTGCGGTGATTTTAATATTCCTCGAGGATATAACCCACTCTATGATGAGTTTACAAAAAGCTACATAGACACTATCCCACAGGAATATACAAGTAGTCTCGACCGAAACCTTCATCGTCTCGGTAAAACCAATAATCTAAACGCGCCGATTTTTGATATCTATATGGTTGATTACCTTTTTTCTAAACCGGAATATATTATCCAGGATATTCGACTACAATTTGGAATATCTGATCACGCTGCGATTGTGGCGACAATCGACAAGACTCCATCCGTTTGACCATGCGTCAAAACCCGAGTATGACTACTCGGGTTTAACTATCATTGCATTACCACCAAGGGAAGACAGGGCTGCAACCCTTGGTGAGTGACCTCCATCGTATGTCGGTACCACTCATCATGTACGAAGAAAGGGTCGTCCCAGATTGAAGTCCCTACCCAACCACACGAGCATTTTGCCTGATCAGAGATTCCTTGACCAACATTACTGAACTCATGACCAAGCGTTTTTCCGTGATCACGCTCAGCAATCAATTGTTTTTTGATTTCTGACACTTCCATCTCCTTCTCTGCCTGATTTAACACTACTCTACGGTTACTGATTTAGCAAGATTACGGGGCTGATCGACATCTAGTCCACGGGCCACTCCGACATAATAGGCAAATAATTGAAGTGGGATGGTCGCGATGATAGGTTGCAAGATTTGATGGACTTTTGGCATATACAACACATCCGTCGCCAAGTTGTCAGCCCCGGGAGCACCTTCGGTCGTGAGTAAAATTACTGGCGCCTTTCGAGCTCTGACTTCTTCTATGTTAGAAACCATTTTTGCATAGACAGTATCCTCGGGGGCGATAGCCAGCACTGGAAAATCAGGGCCCAACATTGCAATTGAGCCATGTTTTAATTCCCCGCCAGCATAGGCTTCAGCATGAAGGTAAGATACTTCTTTTAATTTAAGGGAACCTTCATAGGCAATTGGTGCGTGGAGCTGCCGCCCAATAAACATCATGTCCTTCACATTCGCATACTTGTATGCAACCGTCTCGATTGCTCTCGTATCAATCAGCATTTTCTCAATGACTTCTGGCAATTCCTTAAGGGACGTGAGTATCTCCGTTGCTTCAGCTTGAGTCATCTCGCGTTGCCGTCCCAACCACACTGTAAGTAGTACGAACACGGTTAACTGCGAAATAAAGGCTTTGGTCGAGGCTACCGCAATCTCCGGCCCAGCATGATTGTATACTCCAGCGTCAGTGGTACGAGCAATAGTTGATCCAACGGAGTTTACAATTCCTAATGTTAACTGACCTAAATTTTTGGCGGCGACAATTGAGGCCAAGGTATCCGCTGTTTCTCCTGACTGGGTTACCGCCAACACTGCACTGCTTGTATCCCCTAAATTTCGTCGATACCGAAACTCACTTCCTAATTCGATTTCAACCGGCAACCCAGCGTACTCTTCAATCATCAACCGTCCGACCTGTCCCGCATAATGGGCTGATCCACAACCGACAATGGTTAATCGTTTAATTGAAGCTAATATTTCAGCGACGTCTTCGAGCCCCCCTAACTTCACAGTTCCAGATTTTAGATCAATTCTTCCACGCGTTGAGTTACGAATTACCTCAGCAGCTTCATTAATTTCTTTGAGCATAAAATGGTCATAGCCATTTTTTTGCACCACTGATACATCCTGTTCAACAAGTTCTGGGGTTTTGGGGCGAGCTTCACCAGCTATAGTTGTGACCGTATAGGTATCTGCCTCAATCACTGCCATTTCACCGTCTTCCAAATAAATAACTTGGTTAGTATATTCAAGTAACGCCGACGGGTCAGATGAAACGAACATTTCTGTATCATCCCCAACGCCTAATACAATAGGGCTTCCCATACGAGCCACTACAATTTGCCCCGGATTGTCAGTTGCCATCACTGCAATACCGTACGTACCATGGACCCGAGCCAAGGCTTCTTGGACTGCTAATTTCAAATCACCCGTATACAGTGATGCTATTAATTGCGCCAAGACCTCAGTATCAGTTTGTGAGGCAAACACCACACCTGACGCTTGCAGCTCAGTTTTAAGAGCTTGATAGTTTTCAATAATGCCGTTATGAACGAGCCAAATTTTTCCTGCCGTGTCTGTGTGTGGATGACTATTCACTACTGATGGCTCACCATGGGTAGCCCAGCGAGTATGAGCAATTCCGGCAGTACCAGCAGAGTCTTTTGTTTCAAGTTCAGTTACGAGTGCAGCGACTTTCCCCACTGCTTTCACCTCACCGATGCCCGCGATATACACTCCGGCTGAATCATAACCGCGGTACTCCAATTTTTGTAAGCCTGATACTAAAATGGGTGCTGCTTGTTTACTCCCCACGTACCCAAATATTCCACACATAGTTTTAAAAATTATATAGCGTCTATGCTATATAGTACCAAATTATATGAACATTAGTTACAGATTTTTATAACTGCGGGAGGTATACTGTATTAATGTCTTACGGAAACCCAGAAAATTCAGCGATGTATAATTTAGATCGACGTAATCGTGCTGACAATATTGAGGACACGGCCAAACTACTTTTACCACTACACGCATCTTGTGCAGAAAAATTACAGAAAATTGCTGTCAACCCTGACGATTTTGCAGATTTATACTCAACAGAGTCGATTCAAAAAGACAAGGATTATGTAGCGAAACGCAAAAAAGAATTCGAACTTGGCAGTAATGAGAAGATGCACTCTCATGGAGAACTAACTTTTGGTGAAGTGAAGAAACTGTCCGAAATTGCAGAATTCTTAATTATCAAAGGAATAAACGTCGATGGCTGGATACCATTTGTTACTGCGTCAAAAACTGCTGAGGCAGACGACATCGGTCGTGGTGTAGATGCAGTACTTGAATTTGCAAAAGGTATTGTTGTCGGGCAAGCTGGCTTAAGTATTGACGTCTCATTTTCACATGACCTATCATCAAAATTTAGAAAAATTAAAAAGGATATAGACGAGTTTAACGGGCAGGATAAACGATTGGCTGTTGTTAAATACCATAAATCAAAAAAAACTGGCTTCCGTGGAGAATTAAGTGGTATTCCAAGAGTAGTTATTGCTCTTGACCTGGGTGTGATGGAAGATATTGCGAGATCAAAAGATCCAAAAAATCATTTGGCAAAACATATAATCATCGCAGAAATTACCGAACAGTTACGAATTTACAAAGACTACGCGCAAAAAGTGAACCCGGCTTGTGTCGAAGCTTTTGACCGAGCTCTACGCTTCATGACCGTCATTCAGGAAGAATTACACAGCAAACAAACCTTAGAACAATCAAATTATCTTAAAAACCGCAAAATGAGCGAGGTGTTTGATAAGAATCTAGAAATGTTCCGTTAGATTTTGTAGTGGTAAAAAAGCGAAAATTAGTATATATTGCTAAGCACTTTTGCATATCAAAACATTCAAAAGTAAAACAATACAATTGCGCGTATAGCTCAGCTGGTTAGAGCGTCGGCATGACATGCCGAAGGTCCCGGGTTCGATCCCCAGTACGCGTACCAACGCAAATCACAAAACACCACTCTGATTAGAGTGGTGTTTTGTGATTTAGCATCTGCCCAATGGCAGATGTGGCGTTGGTGCGAACCGCAGCGATGTTTCTATCCCTTCCTAGGGATAGAAACCGCGAGGTGGGGTCGAGAGCACTTAGTAGATTATGAGCTGAAAGCGAAATAATATACTTAGTGACTCGTGACCACCAACGTAAATAAATAACACTATCATATATGATAGTGTTATTTATTTTCAATCTCGGACTACTGATTCAACAGCTTGCATTACACCCTCCTTACTTCCAGCAATAAAATTAAATCCCGCTTTGTGACAAAAAATAGCATCACTGATTCCTGATACTTGGGCGAGCTCAGCATTTCGCAAACCTAGCCATGCGTCTGGGAATTTAATTCGCCCTTCAAAACTCCCGTAATCTTTCATCACGGTTTTTGCCATCCAATTAGTATTTGAGGTTGGATCATCAGGACGGACTGTAATAATCACTTCTGGATAATCAATGCACGCATTTGTTGCAACAACCTCATCAAAAACTAGTACGCGTTTATCGGCAGTGTTTGTGTAGACTTCATGAATCAGCACTTTCATTTTTTGGTCAGCCTGTTTAGTAGCGATGATTCTCATTAAAAGTTCTCGCGCAAAATCTACCGCTTTTTCAAACGCAGTATCTAAATGTTTATCACTGCCCCATTCTGGTAGAAATGAACGGATAACTTGATAGAGTTCGTATGGAGGAATATCAGCATTTTTAAGATCATACAGTGGTACACCTTGGTCGCCTGCATCAACTGCCAAAATCATCATCTGCTCAATTTCATCAGCTACTTCTTTGCTCCCCGCCACTTGCTCACCATATTCGCGCCATACCAATCCAAACGCGGCATACGGGATACCATTATCACGTACTGGACCACCGTTTTGATGGTGATCAAATCGTTTGGTAGCCACGTTATAAATACCACCGACATCAACGACGATATCAGCAGTTGCTAATATCGATTCATCACGGGTACGAATAACTTCAACGTTTTCAATACCATGCAGTAGTTGTAGCGTCGCCACGGCAAATACATCATCAGTATGGAAGCTTCCACTATGTGTAGCAATTTTTATCATGCAAATTATTTATGTTTGTCATTATATGATAAAACTCGCATCATTGCTTATTATTTAGTATAGTTGCCAGCACGAGATGTGGCGGAATAGGTAGACGCGCGAATAAGGGTTAATAGTAGTGTGATGTGTGAGTAACCCCGAAAAACCCGGGTAACCAGCCCCAGCTCATAAGCATCACGGTGTAGGGTGCAAATCCCTGCCATCTCATAACATATGATTATTCTCTCAATTGAAACCTCCTGTGACGAAACCGCTATTAGTCTGGTACAGACTGATGGTGAGTTTCCTAGTGCTACCTACGAAATCCTCGGAAATGCCCTGCATTCCCAAATTGATATCCACGCTGAATTTGGCGGGGTGTTCCCTCAGGTAGCCAAACGCGAGCATGCCCTGGCGCTCGTACCAATGCTCATCAGTGCCCTATCGCAAGCTGAACTGTTGGAACCTTCTGAGGGAGGCTTAGCCTCCCTCAAGCATGATGATGTTGAAAAAATTACAACCGTACTGGAACGCGAGGACGGACTAGCTACTTTTTTGCTTGAGTTTCTTAGTAAATATTCTTTGCCGGAAATTAACATGATTGCCGTCACATCTGGACCGGGGCTCGAACCAGCATTATGGGTCGGAATTAGTTTTGCCAAAGCTCTAGCGCAGGTAATTGGTTGTCCGGTTGTGCCCGTCAATCACATGGAAGGACACGTACTCGCGTCCTTGTACGATGTTGAAATTGACAATGCACTGGCACCGATTAAGTTTCCCGCGGTAGCACTCTTGGTTTCTGGTGGGCACACCGAAATTGTTTTAATGAAGGATTGGGGTAAGTACGAAAAAATTGGTCAAACACGTGACGACGCGGTTGGTGAAGCGTTTGATAAAGTCGCTCGACTGATGGGTCTTCCGTACCCCGGTGGACCAGAAATTGGTCGCCGCGCCGAAATTGCGCGCAAGGCCAACGTTCCGCCATACAAGGAGGTCCTGCCTCGTCCGATGTTACACAGTGACGATTTTGATTTTTCGTTTTCTGGACTCAAGACTGCTGTACGCTACGCCATTGATGGCGCCACGTTAACCGAAGATGAAAAAAATGCATTAGCACGAGATTTCGAAGATGCCGCCATTGAGGTACTACTTAAAAAAACACAAAAAGCCATCGACCACTATGATGCACAAACACTCATTATTGGTGGGGGTGTTAGTGCCAACAATTATTTGCGAAACACATTCACTGAATCACTGCTTAAATCCCATCCTCACGTTGAAATCTATCTCCCGCATCGCAACCTCTCAACTGACAACAGTGTCATGATTGCCCTCGCCGGCCACGCCCAACTAGCAACTGCTCGTTCAGCGGGAGCAATCCAGTTTATCTCCGCCTCTGGTAATCGTTCACTCTAAATTTGAGACTCTTTACAGCGAAGTAACAAATTGATACATTAAAACCACATGCATATTGCACACTCAACTTCATATTTCTTTTTCTGGTTTAGTCCGCGGGAACGTCGGAGTGTGTTGTAGTGTCTAAATTAGACTAACAAAAACCACTTCAGTTCCCGCGGACTGAAGTGGTTTTTGTTTGTCGAGCCAGAGATTGATACCAATATCAGCCCCTTGCTCAGCACGCAATGAGGCGCGCTGTAAACTACCCTGTGCAAGGAGCACAGGACCAGGGTAGTGTTCTAGCAGAAGATGTGGCCTCCGCCACACATTAATTTGGTTCCATTCATCCCTGCGCTTGCAGCGTAGGGAATTCTGGAACTGCACTAGTAAACAGGGAGAGACCAATGTGTACTTTTGTTCCTAATGGCAACCAAACAATCAAGCTACAGGTTGAAGAGAAACCAGAGGAAGCGCCACCGGCCCAAACACCAGTAAACGAAAAATATGGCCTGAATCCATTCCCAGGATGGAAAAGTCCGGATGAGGAATTCGTTGTCGATTTGTAGACAACCTCGAGCCCGCGCTTGCGCGGGCTTTTTCTTTTCGAGCCTTGTTTTTCGTGCTACTCTAGCAATACTATGAGCGAACAAAACAATCAACAAACCCCAAATATCCCCGAGATTTTCCTTAAGCCCTACAATCCTGGAGAACATGAGGCTGGTATCTACAAAATGTGGGAGGAATCTGGCTTTTTTAACCCGGATGTTTGTATCGAAAAAGGCGTAGCCAAACCAGACGCAGAGACATTTTCGATTATTCTCCCCCCACCCAACGCCAATGGTCGCCTCCATGCCGGACACGGGACGGACATGACCCTCAAAGATATCATGGGACGATTTCACCGCATGCGGGGAGAGCGGACATTACTGTTGCCAGGCTCTGACCATGCTGGTTTCGAGACGCAGGGTGTGTACGAAAAGAAACTACAAAAAGAAGGCCGTTCCCGTTTTGGAATGGAGCGCGGTCAACTGTATCAAGAAATCTACGACTTTGTGATGGAGAATAAAGGGACAATGGAAAATGATATCCGTGCCCTAGGTGTTTCGTGTGATTGGTCACGCAATACATTTACCCTTGAACCTGATGTTGTAGAACGGGTACAAAAAACATTTATTAAAATGTTCAACGAAGGATTTATCTACCGCGGCAAACGATGCATTCACTGGAACCCAAAATTCAAAACATCACTCTCTGATATTGAGACCATGTTTGAAGACCGAACTGAAAAATTCTACTACTTCCACTACGGCCCATTTGTGATTGGAACTGCCCGTCCGGAAACTAAATTCTCAGACAAATACATTGTGGTGCACCCTGATGACCCGCGGTACGCACAATATAGCCACCTACAGGAATTTGAAGTGGAATGGATTAACGGACCAATTAAAGCTACGCTCCTCAAAGACGAAGCGGCTGATATGGAAAAAGGTACTGGTGCAATGACCATTACTCCGTGGCACAGCCAGGTAGACTTTGATTTGGCGCAAAAATATAATTTGCCGCTTGAGCAAATTATTGATTGGGACGGTAAACTATTACCAATTGCGGGCGAATTTGCCGGTATGAAAATTGAAGAAGCTCGGCCATTAATTGTTGAGAAACTACAATCCAAAGGTCTTGTATCAAGTATCGATGAAAAATACACCCATGCTGTTCGGTTGTGCGAACGAACCGGCGTAGTAGTAGAACCACAAGTCAAAGAACAATGGTTTGTAAAAATGGAAAAGCTGGCCAAAATGACGCTCGACGCACTTGATGCTGATGAATTCCGAATCCTGACTGAACGTCACGAAAAGATTTTCCGTCACTGGATGAGTAACTCACAAGACTGGAATATTTCTCGGCAAATTGTATGGGGTATCCAGGTACCTGCCTGGTTTAGAACGAACAATAACGAAGTTGAAGTATCAGCCAGTATCGAACGACCTGAAGGTGACAACTGGGAACAAGACCCAGATACATTCGATACCTGGTTTAGTAGTGGACAATGGCCCCTCGTGACCCTCGGTTACCCCGAAGGTAAAGACTTTGCCGACTACTACCCTACCTCAGTGATGGAAACCGGAGCTGACTTGGTATTTAAGTGGGTACCACGCATGCTCATGTTTGGACTCTACCAAACAGGCAAGGTGCCGTTTAAGGACGTGTACTTCCACGGGATGGTACTCGACAAACACGGGAAAAAAATGAGTAAGAGTAAAGGGAACGTTCTATCACCGATTGATTTAGGACTGGAGTTCGGAACTGACGCTACACGAATGGCGTTTGTGGTCGGTAATCCACCAGGAGCTGACATGCCCCTCTCCGAAGACAAAGTGCGTGCCTACAAAAAGTTTTCGAACAAGTTGTGGAATATTACTCGCTTTATCCTGACCGAAACAACAGATTTTGATCATACACAGGCTCCAGTCTATAGTGAACGAGACAACCAAATTCGCGCCAACCTGCACGCTGCCAGTACTAAAATTACCAACAACATTCTTGGCTACAAAATGTATCTAGCCGCCGAAGATGTCTATCACTACATTTGGAGTGAGTTAGCTGACGTTATTATCGAGGAATCAAAAGCCATTTTGCAAGGCAGTGACGCCCAGGCAAAGCACGCGCGCCAAGCAATACTACGTGAGTGTCTCGCAACCTCACTTAAGCTCATGCATCCGTTTATGCCGTTTGTGACCGAAGCTGTCTGGCAGCAACTACCGGCAGAAATGAAAGACGCTGACATACTGATGGTGGCGAAGTGGCCCGCAAACTAGATCAATAGTTTGTTATGTTCTATCTTTACATACTCAAAAGTAAGATAGATGGTGAATTATATGTTGGTTCAACAAACGATCTCAAGAGAAGGTTTAAAGAACATAACGCTGGAGACGTTCAGTCTACAAAATCTCGTAAACCGTTTGTAATACTATATTATGAAGCTTACTCTGCTGAAGTTAATGCTAGGAAACGTGAGAGGCAATTAAAATTACGAGGGAGGGCTTTGGCACAACTCAAACGAAGATTAGAGTTTAGTCTCCAGCAAACTATTGATTAGTCGTGCGGGTGGCCCACAACATAACAAATTTACTCTCCCCACAAAGCCCCTCATGAACGCATGGTTCATGAGGGGCTTTGTTACAATAGAATCATCTCTATGAGTGAAGTTCATTTTGCCGTCGCCTTTCTCTGCGGACTAATTCCTGCGCTTTTTTGGTTATGGTTTTGGTTGCGAGAAGACAAAGCCAAGCCGGAACCACTCCTCCTTATTGCCATTACTTTTATTGCTGGAATGGCCGTGGTACCACTTGCACTCCCCCTACAAAAATACGCCATTGATCTCTATAGCGGTCGAGATTTAGTATTGATTTGGGTAATTATTGAGGAGGTACTCAAATACGCCGTAGCGTTGGTTATCATTCTTTGGAATAAAGCCGTCGATGAACCAATTGATACCGTCATATACATGGTGACATTGGCGCTTGGGTTTGCTGCCCTTGAAAACGCGTTGTTTGTACTTAATCCACTGGCAACCGGTGATTATCTCAACTCGGCACTAACGGGTTCATTTAGATTTTTAGGGGCTACATTACTTCACGTATTAGCCTCTGGAACAGTTGGTGTCTTCCTCGCTTTCACCTTTTATAAGAGCACGTGGGTAAAATTGCTCTTCGGAACCCTGGGGTTATGCCTCGCTATCGTATTGCATGCTCTCTTTAACTTTTTTATAATGGATGCAAGTGGAGAAACAATCCTCGGGGTGTTTCTCTTCGTCTGGTTTGGGATAATTATCTTGTTCCTGCTATTTGAAAAAATTAAACAGAACGAAGCACGACGCAGCCTTTAACTTATATTATGAAAAAACCATCATTCCTTGAACGACTCACCGGCGCCCAAAGCGCAAACGACTATGATCGTATTTTGGATGACGAACATGAATTTGGTGCTGATGACCGAAAGCAAGATACCTACCAAGACGATGAATCCTGGCAAGATGACGCACATGAACCGGGCGTGCCTCAAGAAGGCGAACTGCCGGTTGATATGTATCAAACAAGCGATGCTATTGTCATTCGAGCATTAGTGGCAGGAGTGAGTCCAAATGATCTCGATATCGCCATTACCCGCGATATGGTTACTATTAAAGGCATGCGCGAGGAATACCAAGAATCATCAGATGACGACTACTTCCACCGCGAACTATTCTGGGGATCATTCTCACGCACTCTCGTACTCCCAGAAGAAGTAATTATCGACGAAGCCGATGCTCAGGAAAAACATGGGATGTTGGAAATTCGGTTACCAAAACTCGACAAGAATCGCAGTACACAATTGCGCGTAAAGTCCCAAGTTCACCAGAGCAAATAAGATTAAGAAAAGGCGGTTCCAATCGGAACCGCCTTTTTTGTCCTCACCAAACACCACTCAGCACATCGAACTCTTGCAAAAATTTTCCGGTTACATGCTCCGGTAATTTGAGCAGAACTTTCTTGAACTCTTCAGTTTCGTCCTGAAACGAAATCTGTAACCCGTCTTTCACTGGTGTCGTCTGGCAGGCCAAGAACTGATGTTGCAGTGCCCAAGCTCGCACCTTAACACGAAACTCAGTCCAAGTAGTTGCTTGCTGAGCAAGAACTTCGAGCTCATCGAGCGTCTGATACAAAGCTGGCAACTCTTCTTCTACAGCATAATAACCCGATTCACACATAGTTTGTCTCCCTCTTCCTTACACCAAAAGATCTAATCCGAGCCTCGTTATTTCATAAACGAAAATCCGCCTCGGAAGGCGGATTTCGATATCATCAATAGATGCTCAAAAACTACCTTCCAGTGCGGATTCTAGAAACGAGCGAGCAGAAGCTACTCCAGGTGGTGATTGTCTTGGTCGTCTTCATAGTGTGATTATTGTAGCAGATGGGGGCTGGGGGTGTCTAGGGATGCTGGTATTTTAATCAATGCCAGTTAATTATTTTGCTTCAATCAACTTTTTTAGATTGGTTTTATGATCCAAATCAGATAAATCAATGGTCTGACAGAGATAGGACAGCTTACCGATTGCCATCATCAATCTTTGTTGGCTAATTATAGGTTTAGTATGTGATTTAATGTTTTGAACCAACTCATGACTATATACCACATTACTTATTCTCTCGGTCTTAAAAGTTCCTATGCCTGTAAACACTACTAGGTTTATAAAATAATCCTCAGCAAACGGCAGTAACTTCTTGAGCGTTTCAACATGTCCATAATTTTGCCAGACCGGATTACGCATAACAAACTTTTGCCCTCCCCTGTAAGTAAGAGTCCAATTTTCATTATTTTTACTTCCAAATACCCATCCGGCATTATCCTTTGTTTCAATTACAAAAATACCAAATCTTGAAACTACTATATGGTCAATCTGGGTTGAAACTGAATGAGTTGATGGGACTATTAGATTATTAAAAATAAAATAGTCCTTATGACTCAAACCTTCAGCAAGGACTCGGACTACTATTTTTTCTGACTCATTTAACCCTTCAGCATAGCATCGGTGTCCATGTCCTGAATAAATTGTGTAGTGAGGTTTGGATGTGTTTTTACTCGAACGCGCTATCATTATGTACAAAAAGATACAAAATGCGACCGCTAAAATAAGATCCATATCACTTCATACTAACAGTGACTGATCTTGAAATATCTATTAGTGCACACTTAGGGAGCGGGCTCGACACAAGTTTCAAATTCGCTGACGCTCATAAGAACTTGTTATCTCGACTCGACTGTATTTGCCCTGGGGAGGGCAAATACATGTCTCCGTCTTTCGTTTCTTACAGAAACTGTATACCTTGTCGCTATATTTCCATTTCATTTCAATATAGCTGGCAAGGTCTTGCAGAGTGACGTTTAGTCACTCTTCACCCGCACGCAACTGACATTGGTCAGTTGCTCCCCAAGCACCGGGTACAGAAATAGCCCCTTGCGGGGCTGGGGGCGGGCTCGGTCACTCTCATGGCTATGTTATTTCGTTACACTCATAAACTAGCTCATTCGCTCGACCCCGACTGTTTCGGCCCAGAGGGGCCCCGAAACAGTCTTTCGAGCCCGCCCCCAAGTGCAAATAGCAACGACCCAGACACTCTCGTGTCTGGGTCGGCTATTTGTGCTTGGGGGCGGGCTCGAACCGCCGACCCCTTCCTCTTCAGGGAAATGCTCTACCAACTGAGCTACCCAAGCATGATTATGTGATACTGCGACGGACCAATTCGGCATTAATGCTTCTTTCAGAACGTACCCGCCATTGTACCTGTTTCTTGATTTATTTCAACCAAATATACCTCGCAACACTATTGTTGTCCTTGGTACAATTTTAGAGCTTCTTGGATTAGTTCGTAATTAATAGAAGATTCCCCATTATTACCAGAAAAGTTGCCTACAAAGGCATTATAGAGGTAATAATAGGCAAATAGCGGTACGCCGAGCAATATAAGATACCACACGACCTTAAACCAAAACTGTCTAATTTCACGTCGGTTGATGGTGTTGAGGAGTTCATTGTTGGCTTTGAGCAACTCCTGGTTTTGTTTTGTAAGTAGCAAAATTGTTTCTTCGGTCTGATTAGTTTGGTTCTTTTCGGGATTCATATACTTCAGTATAGCAGAGTAAGGAATTTGTTGTGCCCCAGCTAGGAGTCGGACCTAGATTCTCGCGTTAGGAGTGCGAAGTTCTATCCGTTGAACTACAGGGGCAATTTGTCCATTTTGAATTAACTCAATGAGACTGAGCACTACTTTAAGATAAAAACTACTTTTTGCAACCATCACTCTGCAAATACCGTATTGTGTCCTTGTCTTATTTTGAATATTATCATGATTGCTAGTTAAATTTTTTGACGGTAAAGACAGAGCTGTTGCCCAGTATTCTAGTGCGACTTTTTGAATAATTGGATCAGACGTTCGGATTAAAACTGAAATTGAATTTTTTGGAATTTCCAAAACCTCAATCAAGAACTTTTGAAATACCAGGAGCATCTTTAAATCAGTGTTTGTAAAAACAAAAGCTTTTTTATGCCCTTCAGCCCAATACAGCATAGCGGCAGCTATTACTAATTCTCTATTTTTACTTGATAGTAATTTCTTAGCAATTAATTTTGAACGGTCTACTTCTAATAAGTATTTATTGTGAGAGCCACCTTGCCGCTTTTTTAAATTTTGTTCTAATTCCTTTGATAATTTTACTGTGTGTATATGATGCCATACCGTAGTTTTAGACAAACCATATTTACTCATTAATTCATGAATTGAAAGACCATTTTGCCGATCAAACTTTAGTGCATCAATAACCGTTTTAGGATGTCTGAGATTTCCAGCCATTTCTAAGTATACCATTTATAGATAAATTAAATGTGTCCTCAGTGTATATTATTAGTTTGTATTATGATTTTTTACAAAAAATTATGAATCAGACGAAACACTTTACATTAGATTTCATAGTGGTATTCTTTCGAAAATGATCTTTGGAGGGCGGTTATGACAAGAGCTTACCAACGACTTGATGATGCATTGGCAGAAGGATACTGCCTACATGGTTCACAAGTTTCTGGCCTCACCATCATTGAGCCCAGACAGGCCTGGTGCGAAAACAGAGGTTTAGACCAGTGTCAGAAAGCAGTCTACGCATCACAACATGGTGTCCGCGTTCCACTCGTGCACGCTTGTACTACCAGATTATGCGGTAATGTTCGTTATCACCAAATGAGCTACGAAGCTAACACGGATGAGGAACCGCTACTTGTCACCGGATATAACATCACGCTTGGCTTTGGGTCTGTCTACATTCTGGCTCGAGACACCTTTCGGCAACACGGTGATGAGTTTATTTCGTACAGCCCTGTTCCCGTAGTGGAAGAAGTGTTCGTCGGTCCGGCAACCCTGCTCCACATACGTCACGATTATGACCTACGCATCCCTATCCCTCACCCCTGGCGGTGAGGGATATTTCAATTTGAAACAAAAAACCGTAAGGCTACTATCCTTACGGTTTTTGTTTCTTTACGTTTCTTAATTTACACCCCCAACAATTCCTTTACCTTTTCTTCATCAAATCCAACTACCACATCATCACCAATACGAATTACCGGAACGCCCATTTGACCGGTCATGTCTACCATTTCAGCGCGCTTGTCTAAGTCACTCGCTACATCATGTTCAGTAAAGGCAATATTGTTTTCAGCGAAAAAATCTTTGGCCATGTGGCAGAAGTGGCAGACGGGAGTACTGTAGATGGTTACTGTTTTATCCATATATAAAATCTTAAATAGCTAATTGGTACTAGTATATCAAATTCTACCAAAACTTGTACCAGGGCTCCTCTTCGGATGTTTTTGGCAACGGTTCTATCTCGGGTTTCTTTTCTTCATCCAGAATTATCACCACTTGTTCCCCCGGACGAGCCACGTCAAAGTTACGACGCATTTCGGCTTCAATTCCCCGTTCGTTACTTAAGTACTCAACTTTTTTCTCGAGGTCAGCACGGCGTGATTCAAGTTCCTTGAGATGGGCTTCGGCCTCTTCGCGTCGTTCGACCATTTCCTGTTCAATGGTGTACCGCTGATACACCACTGACATCATAAACAAGATTATTACGCCCAAAACAGCCAAGGCAATCGGTGAATGCAGCCAGGCCCGAAGGGTACGTTTTTGATAGAATTGCAGCATGTGGTAGGATTATACCATCAAATTAATTATATGAGTTTTCTATATCACAAAAACACTAAACGAGCGATTAAGTACGTTTGGATTATCGTTGCTGGTCTTATTATTCTAAGTATGGTGTTTGCTTATTCAGGAGGTAGTGGCGTTTAGCTAGCTTTCAAACAAAAAACCGTCACCTAGGTGACGGTTTTTTGTTTATCTGATAACCCCAAACGTTTTAAATCGGGCTTATTTTGGTTCAGATACAAGGCGCGGAAAGAAAATAAGTGGAGCCGTACCAATTTGTACGGTGACATTTATTTTCTGCGCCGCAACGCAGTAGATGGACTAAAATTAGTCCGATTTTAGCATTTTCATGAAGACTTCGGGAGATATATTTACCCTCGACTTCCCCAACTCCAGCGCCTTCTTCTTACCCTTCTTTTGTTTCTCCAGCAGCTTCATCTTTCGGGTAATATCTCCTCCGTAGAGATACCCCGTTACGTCTTTGCGTAGCGCCGACAGTGAACGTGAGGCGATGATTTTACCGCGGACTTTGGCTTGGATTTTAGTGGTGAACTGACTGCGCGGCAAATTATCATACAATTTATCAACCACAGCTCGAGCATCAAATTCAGCCCGTCGTTCGCCAACTACTCGTGAGAAAGCAGTAATAAGTTCCTCGGCTACCAACACATCAAGACGGACCACCGTAGCCGGACGCATTTCCGCGATTTCGTAGGACAACGATGCGTAGCCACTACTGGCGTTTTTTAATTTATCGAAAAAGTTTCGCATGAGTTCACGCAGTGGCATTTCAACCGTAACTAAGTTCCGACCATCAGTTAACACCTCGGTTTCTAAAATACCGGCTTCATGATCAAACAGCAGTGTCATGATATTCCCCACATGTTCTGGCGGTGAAATAATTTGACCTAAAATCCATGGTTCACGCACGGTGACTTTTTCACCATGGTCAGGGAATCTTGAGGCAGCGTAAATTGATTCGACAGTGCCATCGTCCCAGGTAATTTCGTACGCAATCGATGGCGCGGTAATAATAATCTCGAGTGAAAACTCCCGACGGAGTCGTTCGGTTACAATCTCCAGGTGCAGCATCCCCAAGAAACCACAACGGAACCCGCGACCAAGCACTCCCGAAGATTCTTCTTCATAGGATAGTGATGAATCAGAAAGTTTCAACCGATCAAGTGCTTGCCGTAATATCGTAAAGTCATCTTGGCTGTCAGGGAAAATTGACGCCCACACTACTGGTCGCGCTGGAGCGTACCCCGGAAGCGCCGGGGCGGGCTTTTTAACGAGCGTGAGGGTATCTCCGACGTTTGCTACTCCCGGCTCCTTAATGCCCGTCACAATATAGCCAATTTCACCAGCCGAGATACTGTCACACGGTACTTCGCTTGGTGTAACCATCCCCACTTCGAGCACGGTAAAACTCTTGCCCCCGGCCACAAAACATAACACGTCACCTTTACGGACCTCCCCGTCAAACACGCGCATAAACACAATCACCCCGCGGTGATTAGAATAGGTAAAGTCAAAAATAAGTCCCCGGTAGGCATCGAGTTCACTTGGTCGTGGCGCAGGAATACGTTCACAAATAGCTTCGAGCAATTCAGGTACCCCGGCACCAGTTTTACCGGACACAAGCAAAATGTCTTCACGTTTGCAGCCGAGGAGCGCAATCACCGAATCACCAATTTCAGTCGGGCGAGAATGACCCATGTCGGTTTTAGTGAGGACCGGAATAATCGTGAGACCCTGTTCCTTGGCCATTTGCAGCGTCGTTAGTGTTTGTGCCTGAATACCCTGGGTACTATCGATTAGCAATAGTACTCCCTCTACCGCCTTAAGGGCGCGTGATACCTCGTACGAGAAGTCGATGTGTCCGGGGGTATCGATAAGGTTTAATTGGTACTCAACCCCGCCATGCATGTATTTCATGCGCACGGGCTGCATTTTGATGGTAATACCACGTTCTCGTTCAAGTTCCATCGAATCGAGCACCTGAGCCTGCATTTTACGCGCCTCAACGGTACGGGTGGTTTCGAGCATACGATCAGCCAACGTCGACTTCCCGTGGTCGATGTGAGCGATGATACTAAAGTTACGAATTGGTACGTTCATATAGAATAAATATGCCCTACTGTACCGGAAATTACCAAAAAAGACTAGTAAATTGTCTAGTATTTTAAAGCAAGTCAGAACAGGCTAATTTGTCTTAAAAGCGGTCAATTCACTCTTAGGTTGTCAAAAATGCTTCAGATGCTAGGCGACAAGGAGTAATGATGCGAGGCGTACTTTTTTGTACGTTGAGCAGCATTGCGACGCAGGCAACAACGCAGATGGAGTATTTTTGGCGACCGACTACAACAAATCGGGTTGGGGTGGTATTATCTCGCGCTTCCGTAACCTCCCTTTCAACGCCAAATAAATTTCATGCATTTCTGGTGATCCAAGCAAGCGATAGGCAATCACAACACCCAGCAATCCAAACACCCCGGCCACACAGCCTTGGATTAAAATACCAACAAAGGTGTTTTGATTCACTCCCTCTACTACAAAGAGCAAGGTAGCGTAGGCAAATAATCCGCCGGTCACCGAAGCAACAACAGCAACGATAAATGGCCGAGCGAGACTGCGCAACTTCATACCAAACGTCCGTCCCGCAAATATAAGCATCAACACTACTTCAATAATTACTCCGAGCGCGTAGCCTAACGGCAACATCAAGACTTCAGACCCCGCTACATTTTCCAGACGGAACAAGGAAGTGAAAAAAACTTGAGCGGATGGAGAATGCTGAAACCAGGCATACAATGCGTATGCAAAAGCACCCGAAAAGAGTGTCCCAATAAAGGTCACAATCAATGGCAGCCGGGTAAACCCGCCGGCGTAAAATGCCCGAACAATCAACAGTAGAATACTCTGTGCCAAAAGTGAAACCACAAAGATGGCAAGTGCCGCTGCCGTGAGTCTCGTGTCAGCCCAATCAAACGAACCCGAGCCAAGCAATACACGCACCAATTGAGCTCGTAATACAATCACGAGAACCACCACTGGTGTTGACCAAAATATTACGTGTCGCAGGGCAGTTAATACATACTCATTAAACTCACTTTGTTTTTTATCAGCAAGTAACGACGCGAGTGTCGGGAAGGCAGCTACCGAATAACTCATCCCGATAATAGCGAGTGGTACTGATTGAAGATTGTAGGCAAACTGTAAAACGGCTACCGACCCCACTGACATCGTAGTCGCCATCATCACTAAAAACAGCAACATGATTTGACTCAGTGACAACGTCAACGCCCGTGGCACCGCCACTTGCGCAATAGACCAAATAGTTTTGGTATCAAACGTAAACGTGAGACCAAAGCGTAAAGTACTCGTATACACGAGCGGTACTTGGATTACACAGTGCATAAGCGCGCCGAGCACCACTCCGTATGCTAAACCTGTAATACCAAAAATTGGATACAAAAACGCTGCTCCAATGATGATACCGATGTTGTACAGAAGAGGTGATAAGGCATAGATGACAAACCGGTGACCCATCTGGGTAACGACGCTCAAGAGACTAGATATACCTAATAGTAACGGTTGCAACAGCAGTATCCGTAGCAAGATAACCGCATCACCTTGCGCAGAAGCGGAGAAACCGGGAAAGAGGTGTTCAGCAAAAAATGGAGCTAGTGCAAACGTGAGTCCAGCAATGAAAACGTACCCCACTAAAAACAAGGTGAACATCTGACTCAGAACTGCCTGAGCCTCTTTTTTACTCTCAGTTTCTGCCCTCGTTACAAACGGTAATAGCACATATACCGAGAGGACAGATGCAAACAGCACAAAGAGTAAATCAGGGATACGGAACGCAGCGTAGTAAATATCAAGTTCTGTACCCGCTCCGAATTGGCTCGCCAGCAACCGGTCACGTACAATGGCCAGAATTTGTGACGCGAGGGCAAACAGCGCCAAAATGTACGCTGCTTGGTGTAAGCCGCGAATTTCACGATAAAACAAATTCAGAACACGCGTAACCATAGGTTGTTATGGTTGCTCGGTATCAGTTGTTTGCCCAGCTTCACGTTGAGCAGCTGGCGTATTAACTGGGGAAACTACCTCACTATCGGGAACTTCATTGGTAGTAGTCACTTCGTTTTGAGTGGTTGCTTCCGCTCCATCAGTAATATTAGTTTGTGGTGTGGTAATAGCCGCAGTAATGGTGCCGTCAGTAACACCCTTAATAAATTCGGTCACAGTAGGGTTATCAGGATTTAATTCACGCACCACCTCAAGGTCAGCCAAGGCAGCATCTTTATCTCCCTTAATCACATACTGCTGAGCCCGGAAGTAGCGAGCATTAGCGTAACTTGGATTTAATCTAATCGCTTCACTAAAGGCAGCAATAGCACCATCTGCATTAGCGATTGCACTATAGAGCACTCCGAGTTGGTAATACCGGCCAGGATTATTTGGTTCCAGTGTCACCATGGCTTCGGTAGTGGCGAGTGCACTCTCAATGTTGCCCGCAGCAATATCAAGTTGGATTAGGAAGTTAAGGGCATCTGTGTAATTAGGTTTAAGCTGTAGCGACAACATGGCCAAACGGCGAGACTCATCGTTATTGCCAGCTCTTCCTTCCATGTAAGCTTTTTGTAATACGTAGTATGGGTTGCGCGGGTCAAGCTCTTCGGCTTTAACGTAACTTTCAAAAGCACGCTCCTTTGAACCTTCAATGTTGAGCAACGTCAGTGAGGCATAGATATCACCCAACACTTGCCAGTTACGAGCATCGGTTGGTTTTTGAGCGATGGCTTCGGTAGCACCATTAAGGGCGTTGGCAATTGAAGACTGGAAGAGTTGTTCTTGTTCAGGTGTAGGATCTATTAATGAGAACAAGTTTGTCACATTGGTCAGTTGGTAATTTGCCAGTGTCCGAGCATACAGATCAGTCGGATACAGCTCATAGGCACTCGCAATCCGATTTGAGATTATACCTACCGCTTCTGTATCGTTAACGGTAATACCAGAGAGTACGGTACTAAATTGGTACGCTGCGCGTAGTTGCTTTACGGCACCATAACCAATCACGAGAGTCGCAATGATAAAGGCCATCACAGAAGCAATGAGTACAAACCCAGTTCGACTATTACTCAAGAAGTTGTACTTTCGAGTAGTAGCTGATGATAGTTCGTAAGAAGCTAAGACCATGATGCCTGTTGTGACAGCACCTATAATAAGGACCATTGGGCCAGGCACATAGGCAAAAGCCAGTATCCAGATATACACCGAAGCGACAAACGATACAGTACCAATAAAAAACCAGAACGTTTCAGTTACCGCATTTTGGAGCAACATCCGTACGCCGCGAACCAAGAACAGTCCGAGGAACAACAGCCAGGCAAGAGCCCCTGCGACCCCGCTCGTAATAAACCAGGTTGGAATGTATCCAGCAGCCGCGCTAAATGATGTGTTCCAGAAGACAGTGTTATTAATTTCAACATCTTTGTATAAGTTCCAGACTTCAGCAAATCGATTTGGACCAGAGCCTAACAGTGCATTCTCAGCATAGGTTTGTCGCATAACATCAAAGGTGGCGCTAAATGAAGGTCGTATTTCGATGTAGTTAATGCCAGTGGTATTTGACCACCACGCACCCGCACTACTACCAGCGACCAAAAACACCGCACTCACGAGACAGACTGTACTCACCAATACAGTTTGGGTAACCAGCATTGATCGTGGATGTACCACTGTATCTTGCGGCACTCCAAATCGGTCTTTGGTAAGAAGGAACATCAAAACGAGCAAACTGAAACCACCAATTAAAATCCAGAGGAAGAAGAAGTTAACGCTCATGAGCACTCCCAATGCCAAAAGCATAGTCCCTCCCACCGCCATTAATCCTTTTTTCGGCAGTTCTAATTGTGCGAGAGCAACCAGTGAAACGAGCACAATCAAACCTGCCAAGATACCCAAATCGTTAAATGAACCCAAGAGCGTATCAGTAACGGCTCGCATCACTCCAAGAGTGAAAAAATCTGGACCAGCAAAGATTCGTACAAAAAATAATACCGAGGCAAACAGGACACTAGCAACCACTGACCCATATACTGCGAGCACAGCCCGTTTTGAAGTGCCGAGCGTCATGGAGAGACTCATGACGAGACCAAGCAACGCCAAAAATCCCACCGTGTGAATTTCAAGCGCATCACCAAAAAACGCATTTCGCACATTTGGTGACAGCAAGGCCGAGACCGAACTGACCGCTACCAAGAGCCACCAGCTCAGTAGCACAAATGACGGACGAAGCGTCAAAGAACCAGTACGGAGTATATATAAACTATAAAAGAACCCGGCAAACAGACAAGAGAAAATGAGCAGGAATACTTTTGGGAACATCGTTACTACTCCTTGGCTCGGAATAAAGAATAACGGGGTCAGCATGATGCCGGCAATCAGACAAATCTGACTCGCTTTACGCAGTAGTCTCCCTACATTATCGGGCTTTTGTGGTAACTTTGGTACAAAGGTGGCTGTCTCCATAGGCAATAAGAATAAAAAATAAACGCTTACCTATAAATATACCATATACAAAAAGCACTCAACCCGAGGGTGAGTGCTTTTATGCATATAAGCCGGATTCTGTCACAAAACGTATGTTTTGCGGATAATCATATACCTAGGATGACCGTTACCAGCCACCTCATGCGGCTCTCAGTCGAGGACAAAAATAACAATAACTTGCGATTTTAGCCCTCGACTGCGCGGCCTTGCACACGGGTAAGAGTTTAGCCGTTTCACCCCTATAGTTACCTATAAGGCTATTCCCCAGAATAAACTGAGGAATTCCGTCACTTTCGATCAGGACGTCTCTGCTCGCATCTCGTGAGACAAAATCTTGCGATTCTGACTCAGACGGGTGTTACCCGCTACCTGGCTCCATACTGCTTACGCATCATGGGTGTGTCCGGACTTTCCTCCCCATATATTGCTACATGAGGCGATTACCATGCAGATGCAATTATACAATAAGTACACTAATTATCAAGTGTTTACCTAACGCGTTCTAGGGCGGCCATATTTGCTATCGCCCCTACCCCAATATTATTTTCAGCCGCAAAACCGGCTTTAGTTTCAATGACATATTTAGCCGGTACTGGCGGCACAAACGAAATATCAGGATACGAATCAGGTGAGGCATTTTCCACCACGTGGACCACTGTCCCATTCTGGTCGAGCCAGAAAATATCAATCGAATAATTCATGTCTTTCATCCAAAAACTCCATTGCTGGGCTGAGTCAAAAATAAAAACTTTGGCAATTCCAATTGGTATATACGGTGTCCCCGATAAACCTTGCGCCCGCTCCGCATCAGTATCAGCAATAGAAGCCTGCAAGGAAATTCGCCCAAAGGTAAAAGAAGTGAGTGGTGCATACCAATCGGCGATAACTTTTTCTTCATCTGTCATAGAATCATTATTACTAGCCTGCGGAGTCTGCACATCAACCACAGACACTGGCGTTTGATTTTGCTCGAGTACAAACAGGCTACCAGCTCCCAAAACTAACACTGCAAGAATTCCAACTGAAACTTTCATGTTTTCTACTGAAACCACAGATACGCGTAAACAGTAACGGCAGACACGGAAGCTCCCAAGATAGTCCCCCATACCATATCAACTATAGTGACCGTAAGTGGCCAATCCTTTAGTGTCGCCAGGTTGGTAAGGTCATACGTGGCGTAGGTAAAGAACCCAAACAATCCCCCGAGGATAGCAGCTGTCATTAATGAATTTTTAAGGGCTGCTGGATAGATGGCAAAAAATGTTAACCCGACCAAAAATACTAAATAGAAAATAATGGCGGCCGTCCAATTAATGTCACCCATCAAACTACCGAGTTGGGTTTTGTAAAAATTACTGGCAACTAATCCGAGCCACACCATATCAATCGCAAAAAATACCGGCACACTGATTGCATAAAGCGTCAAAAATGTTTGTATATTCATACCTATAGTATAGCAAACACCGGCGGGCATAGCCCGCCGGTGTTAATGCTTTAAATACAATTATAATTTTACTCCCGCTGATTAAAAATGAATTATTTTGAGTGCAGTGCTAGGAGTGAGAAAGTAAACTGTTTTGCTTTCGCAAGACTCATTGAGGGATTTTGAAAAAATACCCAATGAGTGGACAGCTTCTGTAAGAAGTAGGAAATTTGCCACAATGGTCCAGCGATTTTCCCAAGGGGAGAAAAAATCGGGACAGAAATTCAGAATTGTCGCTACGCTCTGTTCTTCATTCCACAACGCAATATGCCAAAATTATTTATTTTTTATTGACTCGAGCATAGCTGCCATGCCTGCGAGATCTTTGTTTGATCCTGCGTCAATAATGATGGTATTACCGTGACTAGCAGCACTGGTAATCGTATCCAGACGATTGGTATCAGTGAGGAACTGGATAGCAACATCATTTGTAAGGCCAGCTTTTTTCATCGTCTCCATAGCCTCTTCCAGTCCGCGTGCGATGGCCGTTCGCATTTGGGCCATTCCCTCTCCCTGCAGCTTCTTACTTTCGGCTTCAGCTTGGGCTGCTCCGACCAATTTAATACGGGCTGCCTCGGCTTCGTTACGAGCGGCTTCCATCAAACGTTTACTCGCGATAACTTTATTGAAGGCATCACGGACCTCAACACTAGGTTGCGGTTCATCTACCAGCACGTTTTCAATACTGTACCCAAAGCGCGCGAATTGTTCAGAGAGGGCAGTTTGCACTTGTGACTCTACTGCATCACGGTTGGCATAGAGCTCGGTCATTTCCATTCCGGATGCTGTCTGTCGCACATTATTAAGTACATATGAAGTAATTTGTTTCTCAGGAGACTCGAGTTCATAGTGCGCTTTTACGGCACCAACGGCATCGTCACTCGCTTTATACTGCACTTTAACTGGCAACATCATAAAAGCATTGTCACTAGTTTTCACCGACACATCAGCATGGATTTCCTGATTACATGAAGTCCCGGGAACACGGCGTGGGTATGAGGCCGTCCAAATGTTTCCAAAATCGCCGCCGTCTTTCCCTTCACCACATACAACATCGAGGGCAGAAATATAACAGCAAGAATTACAACAATTAACCAAAACATAGGCACATACGTTAATGAATATGTATCTAGTATAGCAAAATAAGCGGGCATACGCCCGCTTATGTTTTATTCACCGATATGAACCTCCCCGTCATGATCGGCATGAGTATCTCCTTCGGTATGGGGCGTGCCATCAGTATGCTCATCTACATGCTCGTCACCGTGAGCATGACTTTCCCCAAGAGCGCTTGCGATACCCGCCATCAGCACTAAGCCAACTGCCACCAACAAAACATGCTGAAGAAATCGTTTAGTAGTTTCGTGATGGGTTCGTCTAGGAAGTAAATCATGCACTACAACGTGAATAAAGAATCCCGCTGCCACTGCGAGCAATACCCCCTCAAGTTCGTGTGATGCTACCGCAAAGTAACTAATACCAACACCAACTAAGATAGTACTTGATGTGAGGAAGTTCAGGAGCAGTGCCCGCTTGGTACTGTAGCCGGCTTGTTTCAAGACAAAGAATTCGGATATTTCCTGAAGCGTCTCATGGATAAAAATTGAAGCAGTTACCGCTAGTCCGAGAGCCGGCGAAACCAAGAACGCTGGCACTAAAATAATACCGTCACCAATATTATGGATGGCATCACCCACTAAAAGTTTACGGGCGCCGGCTTTGTTATGACTATGACCATCATGTTCATGCGGATCATGGTGGTGGTGTGATTCGGGCATAAGCGTTTCCACGAACCACGCCAGTCCGTACCCCGCCAAAATAAGTCCAATTCCTTGCCACACGTGACCGGCAAAAATTTCAAAGACCTCGAGTGCCAACGCTCCTGACGTGACTAAAAACACTCCAGCAGAAAACGACACCAAAAATGACAACCGACTCGACAAAAACTCCCGCGCCACTTTGGCAGTAAATAGCACCCCGACGAGTGATACCGCCATGATACAAAACGCCGCTACTACAATTTCTAATATCATATACACAATGATTACTAATTATTATTGGAATACTGTCCCTTCACTCTATCCAACTACTCTATACCTTCAACATTACTTTTGCAAGTCAGTTGCATATATTATGGGAGTTTGGTAAGATGCAACTTAATTGCATTATGATATTAGGAGTTTTAGGCAAAGGAGGTAGCGGCAAATCAACGGTAGCGACAGCACTCGTGACCTATTTGCGTGCGCAAAATAAATCACTCCTCGCTATAGATGCTGATCATAATATGGACCTTAGTCACAACCTAACCATTGGCACTGACACTTCCCCGCACACCTATCTTGGTAGCGGATTATCAGACATGTATACCTATCTAAATATTGCTCCTGAAGTTAAATACGACACTGCGTATTTAAACGGCATCTCTAAAACATTTACCCTAACCCCGATTGATTCTTTTTCCGAAAAATATTCAATAGCCCTTGATGCCACGACACGCCTTATGGTAGCCGGCCCACAAACCGACGCAGTCCTCCACGGTAAAACGTGCAGTCATATTTTGACCACCCCACTCAAACTGTATCTACCGTTACTCACCGTACAGCCTGACGAGTACGTTGTGATTGATGAAAAAGCTGGTGCTGATGGCGTCACGACTGGCATTGTTACGGGCATTGATGTGGGAATAATTGTCGTAGAACCCACCCTGCACAGTATTAAAACCGCCAAACAAATTGCCGAGCTTATGGATTTCTACCAAACACCCTATTTGTTTGTCGGCAATAAAATATTGGCAACTGAGGATCAGGAATATCTCGCTCAAGAACTTAACCAAGTACCTATCGTGCACCTAGGACAAAATCGTGACATTCAAAAAGGCCACAATGATTTTGCAATAACTTGGCAGACTGAGCTGGCTGTTATTGTCGAAACCGCTGCCACCCTAAATATGAACAACCGCCCAGAACGCACTGCAATCAAGTTTGCCCGCAATCAATCATTTAGTACAACCCACTAATCGTTGTTGGTTATTTCCCGTGACGCTCGTCACGGGAAATAACTGGAAATGATTCCAGTGATATGTTCTTTAACAGAAAGGCTCAATCCCGATGTGTGAAGTCTGTGATTTCAACAACAAACTGCAACCTGCAACCAAGGAAGATGCAGCGCTCGATGATACGGGTGCGCGTACCATCTGGGGACACTACGTCCCTTCGGATGCTGCCATCCTGGCAGAACACTACCCCCTTGTGGGCGAAGCCCTGATCACGGAAATCAGTCAGCAAATCAATCACCCCAGACTGCTGGAAGTTGCTGGTGTGATTGAAATGGTTGAACGGTACCTTGAAGGTTCGTTTTCAACCATCCGCGATCTGACCATCAAGTTGGCTGCCAATCCACTCTCAATTCTCTATTGGAATGGGGCTGGCGTTCGTCGGGTGAAAACCTTCGAAACCGAAATGCTGCACGGACCGATGGAGAAACTGGCCCTGCGCGCCGGGAGCATGCTCAAGATCAATCGCTTGCTTGACAACCGTCACGGCATGCAACTGACGTTCGGGTGCAGCTGCTGCGTGATTGCGGTGGCGACAAAAGACCTCGATACCTTGTACGACTCGTCCTATTACAACCTACGTGAAGGGTTTGGGCGACTGTATGATTCGGACGTACTGACTGCCTCGGGACAGCTCTTTGGCGGTGTATCGGTGGCTGATGTACCGCCGCAGATTCTGCAAAAAACGGCCGATTTCCACGATACGGAAGTTGCCAGTTTTCTGAGGTTTGCCCAGGCCTGCCGTGATACGCAGTTGCGTAATGGCACGCATTCTGACCTAGAGTCAGCTCTGCCGGCACTGAGTCAATTTCTGACTGGAGAATCCGTTACCACAACGAAGGCGGCGTAAAAACAGCCAATCCGTCCCTCATCACTGTATGGTAGGGGGCGGATTTTTTATTTGCGTATTATCAAAAAATATTGTTTACTACATACACTATGCGCCTCACCAAACATCGTAAAGAAATAATCGACACCCTAAAAAAGTCACATGGCACCCTCTCCGCTCATGATTTACATAAACTCCTGCCAACTATTGATCAGGTGACGATTTACCGTAACCTCGATTTGTTTGTCGAGGAAGGCATTATTAAAAAACTACACCTCGATGGTAACGAGGCTCGCTTTGAGTACCAAGCCCACCCCCACCACCACGCGATTTGTAACGACTGCGACCGCGTGATTCACTTTAACGCCACTGATGAAAAACTTCGACAAGTACTGAACATCCCCGATTTCGACATCACCTCAATTGATTTAGTTGTGCGCGGAAATTGTCACCACACTAAATAACCGAGTGGTTTTTCTGCAAAAGTCTTTGCACTTCAGTCTCATTCTAAGAGATAGAAAGTGGCAACTACCATCTCGCCAGCACCTTTACCTAACGTCTTTCTCATTTGTTCATTTACAGATATCATTTTATCTGCTCCAGTTATTGAAAATAAATTTTTTGATTTTATTTCATAGCCGTCAATACTACCTGAAATTTTTGTGTATCCCCATCTCACTGGCAAATTTTTTGTCCCCGGAATTGAAATATGATACGTCCAAGCTCCTTTGCCGGGAGCGTATTGTAGTTTTAATTTTTTGTTTTTTACTAAATATTTCACAAGCTAAAGTTCACTTATTGCATTTAAACCCCATTTACATCAAAAACGGTGAGTGGGAGGATATTGTAACTCTTATAGTAAAAGCAGCGCACCAAACCCAAGAAGGGCCAGCATACCGAACACATCGGTCGCCGTAGAGATAAAAATCATTGAGGTCGAGGCCGGGTCTTTGCCTAAACGTTTTAACAACAGCGGTACAAACGCTCCGAACAAACCAGCCACGATATGGACCACAATCATGGCGAGCGCTACTACTACTCCCAAAAGCCAGCTGCCATTAAAGACCATTGAAATGATAGCCACAATTGACCCAATCACTAACCCATTAAGTGCTCCCGCGAGCATCTCACGCCAAATAACCGGCCAGCCATTTTCAAACGAAATGGTACCCATGGTAATCCCCCGCACCATCACCGCAAAAGCCTGACTTGCGGCGTTACCGCCCATGCCGGCCACAATGGGAATATAGACCGCCAAAATGGCGAGCGCGGCAATAGTATCTTTAAACGTCAGTACCACTGACCCGGCCATAAAAGCCGTTACAAGATTAAGAATCAGCCATTTGTAGCGTTGAGAAAACTTTTTTTGCACACTATCAAACGGTCGCTCACTTTCGTCTACCCCGGCTACTATATATAAAGATTCTGCTGGGAGTTTTCCAAATAAACCGAGTGCATCATCAGAATAAATAATGCCCAACACACTATTGTCGTGATCAAGCACCACAATTTTTTTATGTTCTGTCTCTGCAAATGCTGAGATTATTTCTGATACTTCGGCTTGGTACGTTATTGTTTGGACCGGTTTAATAAATGTATCAATTGATGAGTTAGTACGTTCCCTAACCAAAGTTGTCAGAATAATTTCTCCAATGAGTTGTCCGTCACGTTGAATTAATATTTCCGGAAACTTACCAATTTCTTGATAATGATCATCCATCGCTTCTGCCACATCCCCCAGCGTTGCTGTGTCCGGCAAAATTACGTAATTAAAATGAATTAGTGAGGCGGTTGCTTTAGGGTGGAACCGCAGGAAATATTCTATTTTGTCACTCACTTCAGTTTTAAGACGGGTGATGATTTTGGATCGACGCCTGACGTCTGGCATCCGCATTATTACTTTTTCCGCCATTCGTAAATCAAGATGGTCGACTAAATCAACCACCTCGGTCACGGTCAGTTCTTGCAGTAATTGCTGTTGAATTTGATTAGATAGCTCGGCAAAAACCGCACTCCTTTGACCGAGAGTCAAGGACCGCATATTTTTAAGCCTATCACTCTTATTATAGGTAATGGAGTTGGCGAGCTCAGATTTTGCTTGTCTCATATTTGAAATAAACAGAACTGACCGTCACGGTCAGTTCTGTACATCTTAAATCAAAACCTCAATTTCTGCTGACTCACGAAGTTTCATAATATAAGCATTTACCAACTCTTGCTCTTTATTGATTTTAAGCTGGGCTTCTAGTTGCTCTTTTATTTCTTCAAGCGGAGGGATTGTGACTCCGGCTGCGGCAGTACCGCTGATTTGTGCATAGGCGTCAGTCAGCTCTTGTTCAGTAATCGTGATTGTTGAGAGATCAACCGCTTTAGACAAATGTTCTTTAAGTAATATCTCTCCTTCGATATCCTTACGAAGAGCCTCTTCAGTTATATTTAACTCTATCATCTTGGCATCTAATGCTTCTTGGCCACCAATACTAGTAAGAATTTCTTGGTATCGAGCTTCAATTTGCTCATCAGTGACTAGGGCGCCCTCCGCATAGGCTGTTTGACGAAGGAGTTCAGTATTGATTAGTATATCAATCGCTTGTGTCTTAATCTCTGCTTGGATCGACTCATCAGTTAAATCTGCTCCTTGGGCAGCGGCTGCAGTTTGTAACTGAGCTAAATTTTTATCATATTCTGCTTTGGTAATTTTTTGACCATTTACGATAGCGACTGCTGGGGCAGGATTCACTAGTTCAGTCACCTGATCAAAAACTCCGGTATTAATACGTCCCTGTTGTTCAAGTGCATACGCCAGACCAACACCTATTATCACAATGACCAAAGTGGCAATGCCATACTGTGTCAAAAGTTGTTTTTTTACATCACTACCCGTAGTTATAGGCACTGTTGTAGCTGTGTCGGGAACAGTGACTACGGCTGGTTCTTGCTCTGACGCTGGTTCCTCCGCTACTAATGATATCGACTCAGTCACTGGTGTTTCAGTAACTGGGGTTGAGGTAGTTTCGTCCATTGAACTACTAGGTACAATTTCAGTATCATTAGAAGTATTTGATGTGTCGTTAGTCTCTTTATTTTCTTGCATACAATAAATTAGTTACAGTAAATTCCCCAAAAATTGAGATATCTATAATTTACCATATATGAAGTTCTTTGGGTACAAAAAACCTCTTATTTCGTGGACAAAGCATCGGGATGCTGGGCACTCCAGGCATACATAACTACTGCTGCCGAGGCTGCGGCATTAAGTGATTCGCAGCGGGGGTGCATTGGAATAGAAACGAGTGTATCGCAGACTTCCCGAGTTTTTTCTCGCAACCCTGAGCCCTCATTGCCGAGAATAAAGGCAGTTGGTTTGGTAAACTCTTCACCCGTTACTGGCACTGCTCCCTCGCCAGCGAGACCATATATCCAAAAACCACGTTCCTTTAAATCGCGTACGGTGGCGTTCACATTACGAATCTCAATCAAGGGAATCCGAAAGGCCATACCAGCTGAAACTTTAACGACGGTGCCTGTTACCGGAGACTGATTGTGAGGCGGAATCATCACTCCAGCCAACCCAAAGGCAGCCGCACTGCGAATTACTGCTCCCACATTGTGAGGATCCTGCACTTCACCCAATATTAGAAAACAGGTACTGGGCTTTGGGGTAATCCCTTTCATAAACTCTTTATAGTCCACCATCAAATCACTCACGGAAATAGCGGCAATAATTCCCTGATGCACGGCCTCACCTCGTAAACCGCCCGGGAGACGTTTTGGATTGAGTGGCTTTGGAACTATCTTGGTTTTTGTTAAACGGGCAAATATTTTTTCATCATTGAATCCGTGTTCAATATGTAATTCCCGTACTAATTCGGGACGATGAATAAGCGCCTCCAAAACGGCGTGTTTCCCAAAAATATAAACGAGTTCTATTTGTGACATAGTATGTGTGGCTACTCTACCACATATTATAAAAGACGCGAGAATATTGGTTCTCGCGTCTTTTATGTACCCTCTCCTATTTCTTGGTAAATTTCATCTCACCATCACCCTCATCACTCTTGAGATTTAACGTAAGCTCAGAATCTTCCAAACTGTAGGAGACAACCTGAGCCAGCTGAGTCATAAATGCTCCCTCCTTGATATCTCCCTCACAGGCCATAAGGGTCGTTACCATTTCAGTAAAAGCAATTACCCCATCGTTTCCGCCGGTAAACCCACCACCGAGGTTATTACAATCGGTATTGGCGCTAAATCGATTATTATCTGAGAACGTCATAATAAAATCTTCAGGTTCATTGGGTTCAACCGTAGTGCCGGTAGCATAGGTGGTCTGGGTCCAAACCCATTGTGAGCCAGAAAGTTCACTTGTCGAAGTAGCGGTTGGGGTAAGTTCTGAAGCTGGTTTGACCTGACAATTGTCATAGACCACTTCGCCATCTTTTTCAATCAACACTACTCCGCCTTGTTCCCAAAATGCGAGACCAGTCTCGTGAGTATAGCGGGCACCTGAAGCGGCTTCTACTTGTGTCATCACAAATGGATTACTGTTCGGGAGTGAAACCTCAAGCACGGTTGTATCGCCGGTTTTAAAGGCCGCAGCTACCACACTACCATCGGAACAGGTGTACACGGTCGCTTGATCAAACGTCAGGAGTACAGTAGTAGTCGCAACTGGCGCTGGAGCGTCCTGAGTAAAGGGATTTGGGAAATCAGTCATTTGGCTCACTAGGAACAATACCGTTCCTCCGAGTGCTAGTAGTAATAGAATCCAAATAAATGCTGTCTTCATACGATGTTTTAAATGATACTTTTAGACACAATCTTTGGCTTGGTAAAACTCGGCTGGTGTTGGGGTATCCCCAGCTTTAATGTCATTTACGCGTTCTTCCCCCAGTACTCCAATAAAGCACTCGATTTGTTCAGGGGTAAATTGTGTTGGGACTGACTCGGGACTAATCCCAATTGATTCAAGGGCTTGTTCCTGCTTATCTGTCATTACTCCTGAGTTTACTCCCGACACCTCACTGCCCGCTTCCACAGAACCACCCATTGAATCAGTACTGCTATCTGCTGTATTTTCATCAGAATTATACATACTCATAACAACTGGTCGAATGTTTAATGGGTCTGCAATAATAAAATAGCCTAATCCAATTAGAATCAAGAAAAATAGTACTCCGAGGACCACAAAAAAACGATACATCCATTTCATAGAACATCAGTATACCACACCACACTTGTCTACCTGTCGAGAACCACACTTACGAAAACTATAGTTATGTGACATACTCTTACGTATTATGGGTCAAAAGACCAAGCCTGTACTCCTCTTCAAAAAACCTCCCCTTGCCCGCAGACTCGTGGTGTGGCCACTGACGATTTTGGCGATTTTTATTTTTGTGACACTGATTTTCTTGCTCCAAGTTAAAATCTTAGCGATATCTGAACCAACACGGACCTATAGTCAGGATGACCCCGCCATCACGTCGCCTTTTCCCGTGAGCGTTAACCCAAAAACAAAAACAATTACTGACAGTATGGATGCTGACATGTACATTACTGACCAAATTGCCAGCAACCACACCAACTCAAAAACGCCAGCCGGGTTTTTTGCACTACTCCAATCTAAATTAGCTGGTTTCAGCCTCTACCAACATCTTGCTACACCTGTTAGTCGAACACTGATTATTAACTCCGGTGAGCGGAGTGAAGAAATTACCGAAAACTTTGCGGGTATTTTAGGCTGGACCGGCGAGGAACAAGCCGAGTTTATAAGGCGCATGAGTGAAGAAGCTCCTACGTCCACTAACGGTAAACTGTATCCGGGCAAATATACCGTTGATAAACAAACCACTCCTGAAGAAATGGCCCGTATCATTGCAGACCGGTTTAATGCCGAAGTACGTACGCGCTATACCGGAGATGTTGAGGCAGTAGTACCACTCAAAGACGCTTTGATTATTGCCTCACTCCTTGAACGCGAAGCCTATGACTTTGAAGATATGCGGTATATTTCAGGAGTTATCTGGAACCGCTTGTTTATTGATATGCGTTTACAAAT
>LNFM01001600.1_pt1 | contig 81605 bp, 91 predicted proteins | sample 596031 | NCBI WGS metagenome assembly LNFM01 (sample SAMN04254537, study PRJNA301005) | activated carbon metagenome | isolation source: dual media filters at the Ann Arbor, Michigan drinking water treatment plant | place: USA: Ann Arbor | reverse complement strand
GGTCGACCTGCACAACCTCTTCCACTTCCTCCGCCTCCGCGCCGACCCCCACGCCCAATACGAAATCCGCGTCTACGCCGAGGCGATTGCGGCCACCGTGCGCGACTGGGTGCCGCTGGCCTATGGGGCGTTCGAGGACTACCGGATGGGGGGAGTGACGCTCTCGGCGAAGGCGATTGCGGTGTTGAAGCGGCGGTTGGCTGGTGAGGCGGTCACGCAGGAGGACTCGGGGATGAATAAGGGTGAGTGGCGGGAGTTTGTGGAGGTTTGGGGGTAATGCTGGATCATCCTTATCTACCCTCTACGTGGCTACCTTACTTAGCAATTGTTTCACAATTTCTTGGAGCAATCTCTTGGCCACTTGCGATAGTCGTTCTTGGGATTGCCTTCAAGAAGGACTTAGCGGCGCTAGTAAATAGAGTTACGGGCTTTAAGGTCGCCGGCGCAGACGTCACTTTCTCAAACCAATCAGATCAGCCACTGTTGGAGCAGCCGACAGGTCAGGAGCTAAAGACACTTTCTGGTCTGGAGCGAACACCCGCCATTGCTCATATTGAGCGGCAACTACATCAAACTTTTGAACAATTTCCTACAGCTGATCGATTCGATCTTGCGATCAGGTTGCTTGCTCAAGCCAGGCTGGAAACTGCTTATGCAATTGTTCACTCAGCTATTTTTGGAAGCCAGATCGCTCTGCTTGAAAAGATTAGAGCCGCTGGATCGGTGGACCGGAAGTTTGTCGAAGATTACTTCGAAAAACTAAAGTCGGAGTACGATTTCTATGGCGACAAGGAAGTAGACGGGTACCTGCATTTCCTGTTCTCGAAGGAGTTAATCAGAGACATCGACGGCGAAATCTCATTGACAGACTACGGCGACGATTATCTTCTGTTTGTTTGGAGAGCGCGTTTACCAAAGGACAATGTGTTCTAGCAAGCGTAGGTCGGGGCGTGCCCCGACTCCCCCGATGGCGGGGCACGCCCCGCCCTACGACACCGCCCCGCCCGCATCGCGGTGCCATGACGAATACGGCCACTCTCGCGGATGCCCGACCAACCCGTGCTTCACCGGATTGATCCAACAATACCGCACATGCTCCGCGAAATCCCGGTCGTCCCGGATGTGATGCTCCCAAAACCGCTTTTGCCAAATGGGCGCTTCGTCCCGTAGGTCGGGGCGTGCCCCGACTCTTTCTTCCGGGCGTGCCCCGACTCTTTCTTGATCCACCTCCCCAACCCGCCGCACACGTCCTCCCCGCGCGCCGTATGGGTTTTCACCCGTAGGAGTCGGGGCACGCCCCGACCTACGCAGCGCCATCGAAAACTGCCCCTTGATCTCGCGCCACCGCCCGGAAAAATCCGCATCCCCCTCCGGCAAGGTCCACACGCAATGCATATGGTCTGGCAAAACCACCCACGCATCAATCCGGAACGGCCGCTTCGCGCGCGTCACCGCCACTGCCTGCCGCAACACATCGACATGCCGGACCAACGTATCCGCCCCCCGGTCCACCAGATTGACCGTGAAGAAGACGCAAGCGCCGGGAACCTTGGGACGGACATACGCGGACATCGGCACATGATGCCTACCGCGTGGTTAACACCGCGTTACCCGCCCCCATCTTGCCAAAACCCACATTATAATATACATTCTACCGCACATTACAGGACATGGCCAAATGACCCGCCTCCTCACCCCCCACATCGCCACGATGACCGAACTGCGTGAGCCGCACAAAGTCCTGGAACGCTCGGGCGGCAAGCCGGTGGCGATCCTCAAGAACTCCGCCGTGGTGGCCTACCTCGTCCCGGAAGAGGCGGTGGACAAAGGCGATCACCGCGTTGCCACGTTGGATGAGGTGATGGAGGCCGTGAACCGCCGCCGTGCCATCAACCAGCCCGTCCTGGACTACCTCAAGGACAAGTAAGTGCGCCTCCTCTCGCCCGAACTGGTCGAGGCAATCCACGATGCCATCCTGAACCCCGGCGAACTTCCAGGCCGGGCGCGGGACAAGTCGCTGGAGGCCGCGCTCGCCCGTGTCGACAACCGCCTTGCCTATGGCATGGTCGCGGATGCCTTTGATCTGGCCGCCGCCTATGCGATGGCCATTGCGCGCGGCCACTGCTTCAACGACGGCAACAAGCGCACGGCCCACCAGTCGATGGATACCTGCCTGACCTTGAACGGGATAGAAATCACCTGGTCCGCCGACGAAATCGGCCAGATCATCATCCGCTGCGCGCAAGGTTTGATGGAGGATGGCGACCTCGCCGACTGGCTGCGCGACAAGGCAAAGCTTGGCTAACGCGCCATTAACCACCGCCTTACCAAATCCCTAACGCCCACGCCCAAGCCATTGGACCCGCAAGACAATCCCAAAATGTCCACCGTGGACACCGAGGTCCTTGCGGTCCCCTACCGCCCCGTCTGCACCCAGATCGCCCTGACCTGGTCCGCCGACAGATACCCCGTGACCCGCTCCCCCTCATCCGCCTGCCAGGCCCCGATCGCCCGGCGAGTCGTGGCGGTGAAGGTCCCGTCGGTCCGCCCGGTTTCATAGCCCAGCGTCCGCAGGCGGCTCTGCAGGTCGGCGCGTTCTTCCACCGACAGGTCCAGCAGTTGCTCCTCCAGCGCCGCCTCGTTGGTTGGCGGCGGCGGGGCCACCTTCCCGGCCTGGTCCGCGATCAGCCTGACCTGAGACGCCGTCACATACCCCGTCTGGGTCTTCTTGTTCGCCCTCTGCCAGGTCTTGATCGCCACCCGCGTCTTCGAGCCCCACAGCCCGTCCGCCACCCCGGCATCATAGCCCAGCGCGGTCAGCTGCTTCTGGATCGCCGTCCGCTGCGTCCGGGTCAGCCTCAGCGCCGCCTCGATCTCGGCGGGGGCAAGAGAGCCCGGATCAACATCATCTGGCAGCGGCGTGACAACGATACCCCGCGCCAGCACCTTCAGCTGCGCCTCGGTCACGTAGCCCGTGACCTTTTCCTTCCGGTCGCGCTGCCAGGTCGCAATCGCCGTCCGGGTGTTCCGGCCCCAGACCCCATCGGTCCCACCCGTCGAATAGCCCAGCCGCGTCAGCTCCCGCTGCACCGCCACGCGCTGCGCGGTCGTGATCCGCAGCCTGACCTCGGCCGCCGCCGCCGCATCCGCCGAGCCATCGACCGGTGCCCCCAGCTTGGCCAGCGCCCGCTCGGCGTTCACCTTGTAGATGCCCTTGGGGTATTTCTTCAGATAGTTCCTATACCCCGCCACCGTGTTCGCATTCTGCGCAGCGATATAGGCCTGCTTGTCCAGCTCCTGCTGCAGCAGGCTGTCGGCGATTCCACCGATGATATCCTCAAGGTCTTGCGCCGGGGCCGGAGCGGTCAGGGCAAGGCTCATCGCAAGCATCATGGGCAGGGTCAGGGTCCGCATCGGTTTTCCTCATCTCATGCGCGGTCTCGGGCCGCATTTGCAGTGGATAACGCGCAGATTCGGGGATGGTTGCAAGCGGGCACTGGTCGGGCCTGCCATCCGTATTACCTTTTCCGCCGAAGGAGCCTTCCATGACCCTCACTCTCTACGCCGCGACAGCCGCCGTCTTCCTGATCCTGGACGCGATCATGCTGACCCTGGTGATGAAACCCCTCTTCACCCGGCACATCGGCCCCTTGATGGCGGAACCCATCCGCATCGCCCCGGCGGCCCTCTTCTACCTCGCCTATGTCGCGGGTCTTGTGTACCTCGTCTCGCTTCCGGCGATCAGAACCGGCTCGCCCATTGTCCTTCCTGCGCTGATCATCGGTCTCATGGCCTATGGCACCTACGAATTCACCTCGTGGAGCATCATGCGGGACTGGAACTGGCAGATGGTCGCGACCGACGTCACCTGGGGCGGGGTCCTGACCGCGTTTTCCGCCTGGGCCGGGGTGGCGATCACCCGGATGATCCACGGCTGACCCCTTTGCGGCCCCCGGGCAAACATGATACCAATCGGGAAACGCCCAAGCGCAAGCACCTGAATTCAGGCGCGAATCTGAGAGTGTCCACCGTGGACAGGAAGGCCCAAATGATCCTCTACGGCATCTCCACTTGCGACACCTGCAAGAAGGCCCTGAAGACGCTCCAGACCGCCGGAAAGGACGTCAGTTTCCGCGACATCCGGGCGACCCCGTTGACGCAAGCCGAGGTGGACCGGATCGTCCAGGAATTCGGCGACCTTGCGGTGAACAAGCAGTCCACCACCTACCGGTCGTTCAACGATTTCCTGAAGGCATCCGACCCCGAGGCGCAGATCATGGCGCAGCCGACCGTGATGAAACGGCCGGTCATCCAGGATGGGGATCGCTGGTATCTGGGGTGGGACAGCGCGACAGAAGCCGCGCTGACCAACTAGGTCAAAGGAGCCGCAGGTCGCCCGCCGACTGCTTGCCGTCGCGGCCCGACTGCAGCTCGTAGCCGATCTTCTGGTTGTCGCTGAGCCCCTTCAGCCCCGCACGTTCCACGGCCGAGATGTGCACGAACACGTCCTTGCCGCCATCATCCGGCGCGATGAAGCCATAACCCTTGGTCGAATTGAACCACTTCACGGTGCCTGTCGGCATTCCGCTTCTCCTCTCAGAACCCCCTGCGGCGCCATTGCCGCAAGCCGTGCCACCAGGTCTTCCAGGGCTTCGTTCCGAGAGCCGGGCAGGAAATCTGTCGTCACTGTGGCGATGATGCCAAGGATTCGCCGAAAATCAAGCCGCAAGGCGAGTAGGCTCAACCCCAAGCAGGCGATCCGCCGAAATCGGCCCAGGTCCTTTCAGGATCAGCACTGCCAGAAGCAGAACCCAGAACGCCCGCTGGTCCAGGATCAGCGCATCCGAGGCACGGTCGAACCAGGCCCCTGCCGCGGCACCATGGCCGTAGATGTCCGTCAGGCTCTGCACCAGCAAGAAACCCGTCATCCCCAGGGCCGCCAGCCGGGTCGCAAGGCCCAGCACAATCAGCACGGGCAGCACGAACTCGGCCCAGCTGCCCGCCACCACCACCAGCCGCTGCCACAGACCCATCTGACTGACGTCATATCCCGCGGCCTCGAAGGCCTTCGGGAAGATCTGGGCGAAGGAGCCCATTGACGGCGTGAACGGCCCGTCCAGCTTGGTCAGCGCCGAGGCCCAGAAATAGCCGAACAGCACCCCGGCAAAAACCAGCCGCGCAAGCGTCGGCAAAAGCCAGTCGCCCTGCCGCGCCGCCAGTCCCGCCAGCGCGCGATACATCCCCAGAATACCCGTCATTCCAAAATCCCCGTAATCGCCTGGCCCGAAATCAGCACGCCCAGAACCGCCGCCAGGTCCAGCTCCGGTCCCGCCAGATCCACGCAATCGCCCAATGCCCGCCCCTCGATCAGCGCGGCCACGAACGCCCCGCCACCCACCGGCAACCGCCAGGGCCGCGGGTCGAACTCCGGCCGCAGAACCAGCGCATCTTCGGTCCCCGCACGGGGCGGCATCCCGCCCTCATGGTTCGCCTCCCAGATCGACACCACCGGCCAGGGCGACCGCACCAGCCGCAACGACGGTGCCAGGCGCAGGCGCAGCCCGGCAATATCCGACCCGACCAGCCGCTGGAAATCTCCCTCGGGCAGCGGCTTACTGTCCGCCGCATGATAGCTTTCGCGCATCGCCTGATCCAGCCGCGCGACGTCGGGCAGATAGCCCAGATGCGCCACCGGCTGGAACCGCTCCAGAAACCCTGGCATCTCGGCCCCGTACAGCATCAGCATCCGCGAGCTTGGCGGATGGGCGCGTAGGAACTCGCCCGCCATCGCCGCAAAGAACGCCTCGCCCACCAGCTTGCGCACTGTGGGAAACGACGCCTCCAGCGCCCGGGTCAGCGACAGCGCGACATTGTTGCGATAGACCGCGAACCGCTTGGGCGCGGGCAGGCCATCCGGGCCGACGATACCTGCCGGGACCGCAGCCCCGGGGTCCAGAACGGCCACAGCGAAATCGGACTGGTTCATGCCACCGGCTCCAGCAGGGCCGCCGCCCGCGCGGCCTCGGCCGCCAATACCGGCCAGTCCGGCACATCGTTATCCCATTCGATCAGCGTGGGCATCGGCCCCGCCGCCGCGATCAACCGGGCGTACAGCGCCCAGACCGGGTCCACCACCTCGGCACCATGGCTGTCGATCAACAGCCGCCGCCCGTGGTCGTCGCTGTCCTCGTCGTGGCCCCCCAGATGCACTTCGCCAACCAGGTGCAGCGGGAAGGCCTCCAGATACCCGACCGGGTCGTAATTCTGATTGGTGCCAGAGACATAGACATTGTTCACGTCCAAAAGGAGACCGCATCCGGTGCGCCGCGCGATCTCGCTCAGGAACTCGACTTCGCCCATCGCCGTCTCGGCAAAGGCGATGTAGGTCGAGGGGTTCTCCAAAAGCATCCGGCGACCCAGAACCTCCTGCACCTCGTCAATGTGATCTGCGACACGCGCCAAAGTCGCCGCTGTATAGGGCAGCGGCAGCAGATCGTTCAGAAAGGCCCCGTCATGCGTCGACCAGGCCAGATGTTCGGAGAAGCTGGCCGGGTTCAGCCAGCCGCACAGCTCTTTCAACCGCTGCAGATGGTCCGCGTCCAGTCGCCCCTCGCCGCCAATCGACAGGCCCACCCCGTGCACGGAAATCGGAAAGCGCTCGGCAAGATGGCGCAGTTGCGCCAAAGGGCGTCCGCCTGCACCCATGTAGTTCTCGGCGTGGATTTCCAGCCAGCCGACCGGGCCCGCATCGGCCATGATCGCGGCAAAATGTTGCGGCTTGTAGCCAACACCCGGGCGGGCGGGCAGGCCGAAACTCCGATCAAGCATGCGGTCCCCCTTCGCGAAAAGCGCCCCCTGGCCCGCAAGGGGCCAAGGGGCAAGCGGCATCAAGCGGTGGGCAGGTCGCGCTCAAGCGCGGTCAGCGAGCCCTTGCGGGCCATGCCGTCGTCGGCAGCAGGCAGCTCCATGGTTTCGCAGGTGCCAGCCGGAACCAGCGTCCAGGCATTGCCCTGATAGTCGACCTTCGAGGTCCCGGCGCAGGTCGTGCCTTCGCCCGCCGCGCAGTCGTTCTGGCCGGCCAGCGAAACGCCGAAGCACTTTTCGTTTTCCTGGGCCGAAGCCATCCCGGCAAGGCCCGAAAGGGCGGTAGCGAGGGCGCCAGCGATGACGAGCGATTTGGACTGATAAGACATGGTGAGATCCCTTCGGTTTGGTTGGTCGAGGTTAAAGTCGAGCATGTATTGGCTTGGCCGCATTGGTGCGACGCAACAAACAGTTCGGTCGAAAGCGGCAGAAATTACACCTACGGGTCCGTGAGCCACGGTTTCGTGAAGGACGTGCTTGACCGGGCCGAACCCGGTCTCCCGGTCAAGCAGTCAGAAGTCTTGATTTATGATCAATAAGTTAGATCAGCTTCCGCCCGGCGGCAGCGCCTCGAAGCCAAAGGTCGCGACGGCGGAATCCAGCCCAATCGTTTCAGTCCGGGTCTCACCCAGGCGGCGAACTGAAACAGTCCGGCCCTCGACCTCCTGCATCCCGATGGCCAGGATCACCGGGACCTTGCCGACTGAATGCTCACGGACCTTGTAGTTGATCTTCTCGTTGCGCACGTCGGCTTCGGCCCGGACCCCCGCCTTGCGCAAGGCCGCAACGACCTCATGCACGAAGGGGTCGGCGTCCGAGACGATGCTGGCCACCACGACCTGCCGCGGCGCCAGCCAGAACGGCAGCTTGCCCGCGTAGTTTTCCAGCAGGATGCCGATGAACCGCTCGAACGAGCCCAGGATCGCGCGGTGCAGCATATAGGGCCGATGCTTGGCCCCATCCTCGCCGACATACTCCGCCCCAAGCCGCGTCGGCAGGTTCGGGTCAACCTGGAACGTGCCGCACTGCCATTCCCGGCCGATGGCATCGGTCAGCTTGAAGTCCAGCTTCGGACCATAGAACGCGCCGTCGCCGGGATTGATCTCGTACGGCAGGCCAAGGCTTTCGATTGCACCCTGCAGTGCGCCTTCGACCTTGTCCCAGGTCTCGTCCGACCCGATGCGCACGTCCGGTCGCGTCGACAGCTTGATGTCGAACTTGTCGAAGCCAAGGTCCTTGTAGACGCTGGAGAGGAGCGCAATGAACGACGCGCATTCCGACTGGATCTGGTCTTCCGTGCAGAAGATATGCGCGTCGTCCTGCGTAAAGCCGCGCACCCGCATCAACCCGTGCATGGAGCCCGACGATTCATACCGGTGGCACGACCCGAACTCGGCCAGCCGCAGCGGCAAATCGCGGTAAGACTTCAGACCCTGGTTGAACACCTGCACATGGCAGGGGCAGTTCATCGGCTTCAGCGCGTTGATCCGCTTTTCCTTGGCGCCCTCTTCGTCGACCTCCACGATGAACATGTTCTCGCGGTAGGCCTCCCAATGGCCCGACTTCTCCCAAAGCACCCGGTCCACGACCTGCGGCGTCCTGATCTCCTTGTAGCCCGCGCTGCGCTGGCGACCGCGCATGTAGTCTTCCAGCTGCCGGTAGATCGTCCAGCCGTTCGGGTGCCAGAAGACCATGCCCGGGGCTTCTTCCTGCAGATGGAACAGCTCCATCTCGCGGCCAAGCCTGCGGTGGTCGCGTTTCGCGGCCTCCTCCAGCATCGTGAGGTGCGCCTTCAGGTCGTCGCGATTCTTGAACGCCACGCCGTAGATGCGCTGCAACATGGGCCGCGAGGCATCGCCCAGCCAGTAGGCCCCCGCGACATGCGTCAGCTTGAACGCATCCGCCGGAACCTGCCCGGTGTGCTGCAGGTGCGGCCCCCGGCACAGGTCCTGCCAGTTGCCATGCCAGTACATCCGCAGGTCCTCGCCCTCGGGGATGCGGTCGATCAGCTCAAGCTTGAACGGCTCCTGCCGGCCCCGGTAGTATTCGACGGCCTTTTCCCGCGGCCAGACTTCCGTCTTCACCGGTTCGCGCGCGTTGATGATCTGCTTCATCCGCGCCTCGATGGCCCCGAGGTCCTCGGGCGTGAACGGCTCCTCCCGATCAAAATCGTAGAACCAGCCGTAATCGCGCACCGGGCCGATCGTGACCTTCACCTCCGGCCAGATATCCTGCACCGCCCGCGCCATGATATGCGCCAGGTCATGCCGGATCAGCTCCAGCGCCGCCGTGTCATCCTTCAGCGTATTCAGCGAAATCGTCGCATCCGCCGGGATCGGCCAGGCCAGGTCCCAATGCTTGCCGTTGACCGTGGCCGAGATCGACGCCTTGGCCAGCGAAGGGGCAATGGACGCCGCCACTTCGGCAGGGGTCACGCCCGCGTCATAGACACGCTGGTTGCCGTCGGGAAATGTCAGGGAAATCTGGCTCATGGCCGTCTCCTCGTCAGTTTGGCGCCTACGAAACGCCCGGTTGCGGGTTATGTCCGGCGGTTTCTGCCCCCGCACGCGCCCCAAGTCAAGCCATGCGCGGTTCTTCGCCCGTGGGTTGCGACCACCCTGCCGAAACCGCCTTCCGCTTGCTATCTTCCTGCCATGACAACCTTCCTCACCACCCCGCAAGGCCGCCACATCGCCTATCACCAGACCCAGGGCAAAGGCCCGGGCGTGGTCTTCCTGGGTGGCTTCCGATCCGACATGTCCGGCTCCAAAGCCCAGGCCCTGCAAGCTTGGGCCGAGTCGACGGGCCGCGCCTTCCTGCGCTTTGACTACTCCGGCCACGGGGCATCGCACGGCGCCTTTGTCGATGGCGCGATCAGCGACTGGCGCGATGACGCTGCCGCGGTGATCGACGTGCTGACCGAAGGCCCGCAGATCCTTGTCGGCTCCTCGATGGGCGGCTGGATCGCCCTTCTTCTGGCCCGCGACCTTGGCCCCCGCGTTGCGGGCTTTGTCGGCATCGCCGCCGCCCCCGACTTCACCGAACGCATGTGGGAGGCCGAGTTCACCCTCGCCGAACGCACGACGCTGCTGGAGGAAGGTGTCTTCATGCGCCCCTCCGACTATTCCGACGACCCCTATCCGATCACCCTTCGCCTGATCGAGGACGGGCGGCAGAACCTGGTGATGAACGGCCCGCTGCATCTGCCGATGCCGGTGCGCCTGCTGCAAGGCAGCGCCGATACCGACGTGCCGCCAACCGTCGCGATTTCGCTTTTCCACCAGATCGCCAGCCCCGACCTGCGCCTGACGCTGGTCAAGGATGCCGACCACCGCTTCTCGACACCCGCTTGCCTCGCGATGATCACCGAAGCCATCGAGGACGTCACCCGCGCCCGTGAGGCGCTGCCGGTGGACGAAGCCCCCGGCTTGAAGGTATCGAACATCCGCTGATGTTGCCTTTCCGCCGATCCGACAAAGGACAGCTGAAATCTGGGTTTGAATCCAGGGCCTTGTGGGTTACGGTTTAGAAAAGACCAAGAACAGCCGCTTGCAGAAACCCTGCGCAGAAGGCCCGCGTCGTGAACCTGCTTGTCCTGCGAAACCCCACCCCGCCCGAGCCGCTGGTCCTGATCCCCGGCTTCATGGCCGACGCCCGCAGCTTCATGCCGCAGCTGGCGCGGTTCGGCGCTGACCGCTCGGTCATTCTGCTTACCCCCGGCCTTGGAGAGTCCATCGAAAAGATCACGGCCGAGGTTGCGCCGCACCTGCCGCCCCGCTTTGCCCTCATCGCACACGGCCTTGGCGGCAACATCGCGATCGAGATCCTGCGCAAGCGGCCCGAGGCTGTGACCCGCATCGCTCTCATCTCCACCGACCCGCTGCCCGATACACCCCAGGTCGCGGTAGAGCGCGAAGCCATGCTGATCGCCGCCAAGACCGGCCATCTTCGGGCCTGCATGGCGCAGATGCTGCCGTTGGCCGCGCTGCACGAGGCCCCCTGGCGCGACGAGGTCATGGAGCTGGTCGTGGACATGGCCGAAAACCTGGGTCCGATCCAGTTCCAGCGTCACCTTCGCGTCCTGCAGCGCCGCCCGGATCAGCAAAAGACCCTGCGCAAGGTCCACGTGCCCACGATGATCATCGCAGGCGAAAGCGACACGCTGGTTCCCCGCCGCCGGGCCGAGTTCCTGGCCGCGATGATGCCGCAGGGCTGTCTGGAGATCATCGCCGAAGCGGGCCACCTGCCCCAACTTGAACAGCCCGAAGCGGTGACGAAGGTCCTGGAAACCTTCCTCGCGGGCCGCCTGCCGACCTTGATGCTTAAGTAACTACTGCGCCGAGGCCAGCGCGATTTTCGCCTTGGGTTTGCCCGCCGCGCGGTCGATGAAGTTCAGCACCAAGGGCCGGATGTTCAGACGCCAGCTCTTGCCGGCAAAGATGCCGTAATGGCCCGCGCCGGGCTCCAGATGCTGGCCCTTCTTGTCGTCCGACAGCCCGGTCAGAAGCTTCAGCGCCGCGACGCACTGGCCGGGGGCCGAAATGTCGTCATTCGCACCTTCGACCGTCATCACCGACACCTTGGTGATCGCACCCATGTCGACCTTGCGGCCCGCCACCGTGAACTCGTTCTTCGCGATCTCGCGGTTCTTGAAGACGCGCTCGACCGTCGACAGGTAGAACTCGGCCGTCATGTCCATGACCGCCAGATATTCGTCATAGAACCGGTTGTGCGCGTCATGATCCGACGCCTCGCCGCGCGAGGTGCGGAAAATCTGCTCGACAAAGGCCTTGCCATGCCGTTCCGCGTTCATCGCCATAAAGCTTTGCAGCTGCAGAAGGCCCGGATAGACCAGCCGCCCCGCGCCTTTGTACTTGAACCCGACGCGCTGGATCGCGATGTGCTCCAGCTGCCCCATCGTCACCCGGCGGCCAAAGTCCGTGACCTCGGTCGCGGCGGCATCGGGATCGACCGGCCCGCCAATCAGCACCAGCGACTTCGGCTGCGCGTCCGGGTCCTCGGCCGCAAGATAGGCCGTCGCCGCCAGCGTCAGCGGCGCGGGCTGGCAGATCGCGATCACATGGGTGTCCGGCCCCATGAATTTCATGAACTCGGCCAGATACAGCGTGTAGTCCTCGACGTCGAACTTCCCCGCCGAAACCGGAATGTCACGGGCATTGTGCCAATCGGTCACAAAAACATCGGCATCGGGCAGCAGGCTTGCCACGGTAGAGCGCAGGAGCGTCGCATAATGTCCCGACATCGGCGCGACCAGCAGCACCTTGCGCGCCATCGGCGATCGGCGGCGGACGTAGAACTGCACCAGATCGCCAAAGGGCTTTTCGACCACCGGCTTCACGTCCACCAGATGGTCCTGCCCGTCCGGTCCCACGATCGACCGGATGCCCCAATCGGGCTTGGCGACCATGCGGCTGAAGGTCCGTTCCGTCACTTCGCCCCAGGCGGCCATCAGGGGCAGCATCGGATTCATCGACATCGCGAAGGCCGGGTAGCTCGCAAACGCCCGCGCGGATGCACCCAACCACTCATTCGTGTTGCGGGCGCTTTCCATCAGGTCGTAGGTGAACATATACTTCATTACGTCTCCTTGCCCGGGTGGGCAGATGTCACATGGCGCGTCACGGCAAACACGCTATGCTGCACAGCGGCGACGATAAGGGGGAATGCTTAGCATGACAACAGAAGACAACACCCCCGATACCAAAGCAGCACTCGACAAGGCCGAGCGGTTGAACGCTAACCTCGCGAAGGTTGAAGAGTTGTCAAAGCGCCTGACCGCTGCGTTGACACATCGCAGGCAAGTTGACCCCGCGCTGCACGGCCCCGCGCCGGACGTCTACATGAAGGCGGCGGCGGCGTATTTCGCCGAGATGGTCTCGAACCCCGCCAAGGTGGTCGAGCATCAGGTGAATTACTGGGGCAAGACCCTGAAGCATTATGTCGAGGCTCAAGCGACCCTTGCCAAGGGCGAGTTCAAGGCCCCGCCTGACCCAAACCCGAAGGACCGCCGGTTCCAGAACCCCCTGTGGGAGACGCATCCCTTCTTCAACTATCTCAAGCAGCAGTACCAGATGAACGCCGAAGCGATCTCGAACGCGGTCGGCGACATGGAGACGCTGACCGCCGAAGACCGCCGCCGGGTGGAGTATTTCACGAAACAGATTGTCGACATGTTCAGTCCGACCAACTTCCTGGGGACAAACCCCGAGGCCTTGGAAAAGGCGGTCGAGACGGATGGCGAGTCGCTGGTCCACGGGTTGGAAAACCTGGTCCGCGACATCGAATCGAACCAGGGCGACCTGATGGTCACGCTGGCCGACAAGGAAGCCTTCCACGTCGGCCAGAACATAGCCACCACCAAGGGCGAGGTCGTCTACCGCAACCGTATGCTTGAACTCATCCAGTACGCGCCGACCACGGAAAAGGTCCACAAGACCCCGCTCCTGATCTTCCCGCCCTGGATCAACAAGTTCTACGTGATGGACCTCAAGCCCGCGAATTCGCTGATCAAGTGGATCGTGGACCAGGGCTTTACCCTCTTCGTCGTCTCCTGGGTCAACCCCGACGCCAGCTACTCTGGCACCGCGATGGACGACTACATCCGCGACGGCTTCCTGCGCGCGATGGCCGAAACCCGCCGCATTACCGGTGAAAAGCAGATCAACGCCGTCGGCTACTGCATCGCCGGCACGACCCTTGGCCTCACCCTCGCCCACCTGCAGAAAGCCGGCGACGAGTCGATCAAGACCGCCACCTTCTTCACCACCCTCACCGATTTCTCCGACCCCGGCGAAGTCGGCGTCTTCCTCAACGACGATTTCGTCGACGGGATCGAGCGCCAGACCGAACGCGACGGCATCCTCTCGCGCTTCTTCATGTCGCGCACGTTCAGCTTCCTCCGCTCCAACGACCTGATCTACACCCCCGCCATCAAATCCTACATGCTGGGCGAGGCGCCCCCCGCCTTCGACCTTCTCTACTGGAATGGCGACGGCACCAACCTGCCCGCGAAGATGGCCGTCGAATACCTCCGCGGCCTCTGCCAGGGCGACGGCTTTGCCAAGGGCGAGTTCCGCGTCTTCGGCCACCCCGTCAGCCTGGCTGACATCAAGCTTCCGGTCTGCGCCATCGCCTGCGAGACCGACCACATCGCCCATTGGCGCGGGTCGTTCAACGGCTTCAAGCAGATGGGATCGAAGGACAAGACGTTCCTTCTGTCCGAATCCGGCCACATCGCCGGGATCATCAACCCGCCCTCCAAGGACAAGTACGGCCACTACACCAACGACGCCCCCGTCGCCGGCGACCCCGAGGCCTGGCTCAAGTCCGCGACGTTCAACAAAGGCAGCTGGTGGCCGCGCTGGGGCGCCTGGCTGGCAGGCAACTCCGGCCCCCTGATCCCTGCGCGGAAACCGGCCGATTCGCTGGCCCCCGCCCCGGGGACCTACGTGACCGCTACGCCCGAGCTCTGACATTTCACCCGCTTTCCGCAGGGTTAACCGACTCGCCCCAAAGTTTTGCTGCACTGCAGAAAGACTCTTGAAATGCTGCGCTGCAGCACGTATATGTCTGTCATCAAGGAAACGGGCCGATCCTCCCCTCCCCCCTCGCAAGGCCCTATGGAGAATGACATGACCAAGACCCCGGATTTCGCCAAGACCATGCAGGACATGATGGCTTCGTTCCCGGTTGACGCTTCGGCGTTCCAGAACGCGTTCAAGACCCAGGCTGCTTTCGCCGAGAAGTTCTCGAAAGTCGCGATCGAAGCGGCTGAAAAGTCGACCGAGATCTCGGCCAAGTGGACCAAGGACGCGCTGGCCAAAGTTGGCGACATCGCCAAAGCCAAGTCGGAACCCGCTGACTACACCAAGTCGATGACCGATTTCGCTTCGGCCGCTGCCGAAATGGCTGCTGAAAACCTGGCTGCCTTCGCTGAAGTCGCGAAGAAAGTTCAGATGGAAACCGTCGAGCTGATGCTGGCCGCCGGCAAGGACATGTCGGAAGACGCGACCGCCGCCGTCAAGAAAGCCACCACCGACGTGACCAACGTCGCCAAGAAAGCCGCTGCAGCTGCAAAGTAAGCTGCGCAGCAACTCTTAACGAGTTTGGCGTCCCCCAAGACGCTTTAACGGCCCGGAGGCAACTCCGGGCCGAGTTCGTTTCGGGCCTTGTTGTTTTCCGACCCCTGCCCCTATCCTCCGGCACGCCAGCGCGGGGGACCGAATGACCGACCTTACCATCTGGACCTATGACTGGGTCCCCCCACCCCCGCGCGGCCATGTCCGCGACATCCGGCTCCGCTGGGCCTGCGGCGAAGCGGGCCTTCCCTACCAGATCCGCGCCGTCCGGTTCGAGGATCGCACCACCCCCGACCACCTCTCCCGCCAACCCTTCGCCCAGGTCCCCGCCCTGCAGGACGGCGAGGTCACGCTTTTCGAAAGCGGCGCCTGCCTGCTGCACCTCGCCGAAAAGTCGGAAACCCTGATGCCCCGCGACGCCCAGGGCCGCGCCGAGACGCTGGAATGGGTCATCGCGGGTTTGAACTCGATCGAGATGGTCTCGGTCCCGTGGTGGTTCGTTGGCCTCTCGAGCCCGCCGGATAATCCGCTGGAAGGCTGGCTCGCCTCGCGCCTCTCCCGTCTCGAAGCCGTCCTGTCGCAGCGCGAATATCTCGCCGCCGGGCGCTTCACCGTGGCCGATCTCCTGATGGCCGACATCCTGCGGGTAAAGAAACTGCACGCCGCCCTCGGCCCCTACCCCGCCCTTCAGGCCTATGTCGACCGCATCCTTGCGCGCCCGGCCTTTGCCAGGGCGCTGCAAGACCAGCTTGACCACTTTACCGCCGCCGATGCTGCACGGGCGAACTAGGCCGCAGCGAAAGCTTTCTTTTTGCTGCGGCCCACCTTAAGCTTCTCTGCAAGCGCGAAAGTCCCTGGGGAGGGAAATCATGGCCGACACCGAAAAGCCGCTGCTGATCAAGCGATATGCCAGCCGCCGTCTCTACAACACCGAAACCTCGGACTACGTGACGCTGGAAGACATCGCGGGCTTCATCCGTCAGGGCCGCGAAGTGCAGATCGTCGACCTCAAGACCGGCGATGACCTCACCCGCCAGTATCTCCTCCAGATTGTCGCCGAACATGAATCCAAGGGCGAAAGCGTGCTGCCCGTCGGCGTCTTGACCGACCTTGTCCGTAGCTACGCCACCGGGATGCAGGCAGTGATGCCGCAGTTCCTCGCCTCCAGTTTCGAAATGCTGCGCGAAAGCCAGGCCAAGATGGTCGAGAACCTCGCCGCGATCCCGAACCCGCTGGCCGCCGTTCCCGGGTTCGAGGCGCTCCGCAAACAGCAAGAGGCCTTCCTCAAGACAATGATGGTCGGGATGCCCGGCTGGGGCGGCTCGGGTCCGGCAAAGGAAGAGGACGCGCCCGCCTCGTCCGACGACATCGCCGACATCAAGAAGCAACTGGCCGAGTTGCAGAAGAAACTCTCCAAGCTCTGACCCATGGCGGAACCCGAAGGCCGCGTCACGCTCTGGGGGATCGAGGTCTTCGTCGCCGCCGCCGAGGAAGGCTCGATCTCGGCTGCCGCGCGCCGCCTGGGCGTCAGCCCCTCCGCCGTCAGCCAGCAGCTCTCGGGCCTTGAAACCGCCCTTGGCGCGATCCTCCTCGACCGCTCCGGTCGCCCGGCCCACGTCACCCCCGCCGGGGCGATGTTCCGCCGCCATGCGCAGGTGATCCTGAACGCCGCTTCGGAAGCCCGTGCCGAACTGGCGATGGCTGATCTCTCCGGCCTCACCACCCTGCGCCTCGGCGTGATCGAGGATTTCGACAGCGACGTCACTCCCCGCCTCCTGTCTACCTTGGCCAAGGACCTGAAAGGCTGCCGGTTCCTCCTGGAAACCGGCGCCAGCCACCGGCTGATGGATCAGTTGGAGGCCCGCGCGCTCGACATCGTCATTGCCGCCGACAGCGCCGACCAGACCCCCGAAGACTGGCGCGAGGTCCACCCGATCCTGTCCGAACCCTTCGTCGCCGTCGTCCCCGCCGGCCAAAGGATCGAGGACCTGCCGCTCATCCTCTACACCGCCCGGCACCTCATGGGCCGCCAGATCGCCGCCCACCTCGCGCGGCACGGGTTGAAACCCGCCCACCGGTTCGAACTCGACAGCTATGCCGCGATCCTTGCCATGGTCGCGGGCGGCGAAGGCTGGACCATCCTCACGCCACTGGCCTTGCACCAGACCCGCGCCTTCCGCGCCCAGGTCGAGGTCCGCCCCCTGCCCCTGCCCGCGTTGACCCGCACGCTGTCGCTGTCCGCCCGCGCCGGCATCCTGCACGGCGTCCCGGCCCAGATCGCGCAGCACCTGAAACCCCTGATCGCCGAAGTCGTCATCGCTCCAGCCCTCAAGGCAGCCCCCTGGCTCGCCCCGGCGCTGCGGGTGCTCTAGTCTAAGGCACTCCCAAGGTCTTGCCCTTTGCCAAATACTCCCGCCGGAGGCATCCAACGCTTGCGACCAAGCGTGCGCCTGCCCTGCCGGGACAGACCGAGCAACCAGGCGTCCCCTCTCCCCTCTGGGGGAGAGGGCCAGGGTGAGGGGCCCCCAAAAGCCAAAGGTTGACGATTCCCTAACGGAAATCGCCAAACCATTGTATTCATTCAATCAATCGGATTTGTCCACCGTGGACAGATCAGCCGCGGACCTCTTGCGCCGCATCGACGATCGCCGCGGCGATGTAGTCCAGCTCGGCCTCGGTCAGCCGGGTTGGCAACCGCACATCACAGGCCCGCATCAGCATCGCCCGCGTCTGCGGCAGCTCCGGCACCTCGCCCAGGAACTGCCAGTTCCAGAACGCCCGGGCATTCCCCTCGCTCAACCCGAAGACCTGCACCGACACGCCCCGCGCCTTCGCCGCCGCCTGGAATTCCACAGCTTGGCTGTCGGTCCAAGAGCCCATCAAATTGAACTGGATCGAATCCGGCGCGCGGTCTTCCGGCCCCAAGGCCTCGGGCACCGCGAGGTGCGCCGACAGGTTCAGCTTCGCCGCCACCCGGTCATGCCCCGCCCGCCCCTTGGCGACCCGCTCGGCCACCAGCGGCAACTGCGGCCGGATCACCGCCGCCGACAGGTTCTGCATCCGCAGGTTATAAAGCGGCAGCTTGTTCTGCCAGTGCGCACAGGAATTCGTCAGGCCCGGATGCTTCTTCCAGTTCGTCTCATAAGCCCCCGACATGATGATCGCCCGCGCGGCAATCTCAGGGTCGTCGGTGATCATGATCCCGCCTTCGCCCGCGTTCACCAGCTTGTAGGACTGGAAGCTGAAACAGCCGACCTTCCCGATGGTCCCGATGTTCCGCCCAGCCCACACGGTCCCCAGCGAATGCGCTGCGTCCTCGATGACCGGCACGCCCGCCGCGTCACACAGCGCCATGATCGCATCCATGTCCGAGGTATGCCCCCGCATATGGCTGATCATCACCGCCTGCGCCTCTGGCAACTTCTTCGCGAAGTCCGCCATGTCGACACGGTAGTTCTCGCCGACCTCGACCAGCACCGGCTCGCAGTCGGCATGCACGACCGAAGACGGCACTGCAGCAAAGGTGAAGGCCGGGATCAGAACCTTGGCGCCCTTCGGCAGGTCCAGCGCCTTCAACGACAGGAACAGCGCCGCCGAACAGGACGACACCGCCAGCGCATAGCGGGCCCCCAGAAGTTCGGCGAACTCGGCCTCCAAAAGCGCGACAGGAGCATCCGACGGAGCCGTATAACGGAAGAGGTCACCCGACAGCAAAAGCCGGTCGATCTCGGCCCGGGCGGCCTCGGGGATAGGTTCGGCGTCGTAGACGTTGGGGGCAAGGGTCTGACCGTCGGGGGCCATTCGTGCACCTTTTCTAAATTTGATGTTAAGAAAAGGTGTAAACCCCTGAAGGATCACACGCCAGTGACAAAATCTTCGCTTCGCGCCTTTTCGCCTAGATTTTCACACTGCCGCGTGCCGCAACCATATGTGTTGCGGTTTCCAGCTCGTGCCAGGCCGTCCGCGCCATCGACCGGAAGATCATGATCTCGAACGCATAGTCCCCCGTCCGCAGGATCACCGCGTTCATGTGGTTGACCTGGGTCCGCAGCACCCGGCCCACCGGACAGGCTCCCAGCCGCAGGTCCATTGGTATCAGCCGTGCCAGCACATCGACCGCCGCCGGACCCGACAGCGCCAGCACCGTCCAGCCGTCCGACTGATCCGTCACCGCCGCGCCCTCCAGCGCCGGGGCCTCCGCGCCGATCAGGAACGCCTGTTCGCGCCCGGTCCACGCGATCCGCACGCCCTTCTTTTCGGCAAAGCTCAACGGCTCCGGCATCGCCAGGCCAAGCCCCTTCAACCCCTTCGCCACCGCCTTCGCCCCGCCGGGAAGGACGGCAATGCTGGTGATCGGGCCAACCTCAAGTTCCGCCAGACTGACGCCACCAAGGCTCAGGCTCCGCCCCTCAAGGGCCGATTTCGCGATGAGTTCAGGCACGCAGCTTCTCCCCGTCCGGGTCGTGGAACACCGGGCTCGTGACCTCGCAGATCACGTCCAGCCCGCGCAGATGGTCGACCAGCCGGATCTTCTCGCCATACCGGGCCCGGCCGTCTTTCAGGAAGGCGAGCCCCAACCAGGCCCCGACAGTAGGCGACCAGCAGACCGAGGTGACATAGCCCTGATCCGTCTCGCGGTGCACCTCCGTGGCCGGCACGAACAGATGCGCCCCCGCTGAAATCGGCGCATGGGTTTTCAGGCCGACGAGTTGCTCGCGCTCCGGCCCCCACATCCCCGGCCGCGTCGCCGCCGCCTTGCCGATGCAGTCCTTCTTCGCGCTGACCATCTTTTCCATCCCGATGTCATGCGCCGTGACCCGGCCATGAATCTCGGCATGGGTGATGAAGCCCTTTTCGATCCGCAGGACGTTCAGCGCCTCCATCCCGTAAGGCCCGCCGCCCATCGTCTCGGCCCTTGCGACCAGATCGCGGAACAGCGCCTCGCCATAGCGCGTCGGCACGGCCAGTTCGTAGCCTTCCTCGCCACTGAACGAGATCCGGAACAACCGCCCATCGACGCCCCCGATCCGCACCGGGGCAACCCCCATGAAGGGCAACTCCACCGGCACCTCAAGGAACGAATTCACCAGCGCCCGCGCCTTCGGCCCCGCCACGGCGAACTGCGCCCAGGACTCGGTCACCGAAATGAACCGCACCTGCCAGTCCGCACAGAACGCTTGATGCACGAAATCCAGATGCCGCATCACCAGCCCCGCCGCCGCCGTGGTGGTGGTCATCAGGTAGTGATCTTCCCCCAGCCGGGCCGAGGTGCCGTCGTCCAGGACCAGCCCGTCCTCGCGCAGCATCAGGCCATAGCGGACCCGACCGACCGGCAAGGTGCTGAACGTGTTGGTATAAACGAAGTCGAGGAACCGCCCGGCGTCCTTCCCCTGAATGTCGATCTTCCCCAGCGTCGAGACATCGGCGATCCCGACCGCTTGCCGAACCATCATGACCTCCCGGTCACACGCCTCGCGCCAGGTCGTTTCCCCCGGCTTCGGGAAAAAGCTGGGCCGATACCACAGCCCCGCCTCGATCATCGGCGCACCCCGGTCGCGGCTGGCCTGATCCGAGGTCAGGAACCGCTGCGGCGCGAAGCCCTCGGCCCGGCCCCCCGCCCCCATCGCGGCGATGGACACCGGAGTATAGGGCGGCCGAAACGTCGTCACCCCCGTCTCCGCAATCCCCCGCCCCGTCGCATCCGCCAGCACCGCCAGCGCCGCGACGTTGGAGTTCTTCCCCTGATCCGGTGCCATGCCTTGCGTCGTGTAGCGCTTCATGTGCTCAACCGACCGGAAGCCCTCCTGCGCGGCCAGCTTCACATCCTTGGTGGTCACGTCATTGGCAAAGTCGAGCCAGGCCCGCCCTTTCCCCTCAACCGCCCACAAGGCCTTGATCCGGTAAGGCATGTCCTCCGCCTCTGGCAGAGGCACAGACACCTTCCGGCCCAAAGCCTCCACCGCGCGCAAAGCCGCCGCATGTCCCGTCGCCAGCGCGCCATGCGTGGACATCGAGCCATTGGCGGCACCCACCGCGACCAACCCTGGGACCGCCCCCTCCATCGGGACAAAGGCAGCCAAGTCCTCGCTCCACCGGGGCCGCCCGTTCATGTGGCACGTCAGATGGATCGTCGGGTTCCAGCCGCCCGACATCGCCAGACAGTCGGTCTCGATCTCTATGACCTCGGACCCCTTGCGCACCTGGATGCCCGACAGCCCAAGCCGCCCACGCGAGCCCACGACCTCCGCCCCCACATGCACTGGGCAATCCTCCACCGCCGAAGCATCGGGTCGAGGATCAATGATCGCCGCCACCGTCACCCCCGCCGCCATCAGATCCCGCGCTACGCCGCGCGCCTGATCGGTGTTGGCGAACAGCGTCACGCGCTTCCCCGGCACCACGCCATAGCGGTTGAGGTAGGTCCGCACGGCGGAAGCCATCATGATCCCCGGCCGGTCGTTGTTCTCGAACGCCACTGGCCGCTCCAAGGCACCCGAGGCCAGCACCGCATGCTTCGCCACGATCCGCCAGAAGCACTCGCGCGGCAGGTTCGGGCGCGCGGGCTTGTGCAGCCCCACCCGCTCCAGCGCGCCATAGGTGCCGTGGTCATAGGCGCCCGTCACCGTGGTCCGCTGCATGATCCGCACGTTCGGCAGCGCCTGCAGTTCGGCCACCACGGACGCCACCCAGTCCCCCGCCGGAACGCCCCCGATGGTCCCGCCATCCGACAGAAGCCGCCCGCCCAGCGCATGGCTCTCCTCGCACAGGATCACATCCGCGCCCGCCCGCCCCGCCGTCAGCGCGGCCATCAGGCCCGAAGGCCCCGAGCCGATCACCAGCACATCGCAGAAGGCGAAGGCCTTCTCGTAGGTCCCCTCGTCATGCTTGCCCGACAGGCTGCCAAGCCCCGCCGCCCGGCGGATCAGCGGCTCATACAGCCCCTCCCAGAAGGCGCGCGGCCACATGAAGGTCTTGTAATAGAACCCCGCCGACAGGAACGGCGACAGGTAATCGTTCACCGCCAGAAGGTCGAACCGCAGCGACCCCAGCCGGTTCTGCGACTGCGCCACCAGCCCCTCGAACACCTCCTGCATTGTCGCACGCACGTTCGGCGTCTGGTTCGACGGCCCCACGACCTCGACCAGAGCGTTCGGCTCCTCCGACCCCGCCGTCAGCACGCCCCGGGGCCGGTGATACTTGAACGACCGTCCGACCAGCCGCACGTCATTCGCCAGCAGCGCCGAGGCGAGCGTGTCGCCCTTGTACCCCGCATAATCCTTCCCGTCGAAACGGAAGCGGACCGGCTTCGTCCGGTCGATCAGCCCCTTGCTGTCGATCCTCATTTCGCGCGCCCCGCCACCAATTCCGCCCCCAGCACCTCATGCGTCACCGTGTTCCGCGTGACCAGCAGCCACTGCGAACACCCCGCCTCATGATACCAGAGATCCTTCGTCACCCCCGCCGGATTGTCCCGCAGGTGCAGGTAGTTGTCCCACTCCGCCAAGGGGGCGCCCTCAGCAGGCCGGTGCAGATAGTCCTCCGCGCCATAATAGTAGAACTCCCGCCGGTCCCGGTCTCCGCAAAGGGGGCATGTCAGGCGCATCAGTGGGCCTCGCAGTCTTCGATGAAGGTGATCTCGTCCAGAATGGTGAGATCATCTTGTTGATAAGTCATCCGGACGCTCATTCTGTATTCGCGGTCCAGCAGGTCTCTCCAGCTCGGAAGACCACATACCGCGTCCTTCATCTTTTCGCCCTCGTCTCCGGCCGGCTTTCCTTCAATCGCCGTCTGCAGAAACAGCCGATTCAAGTCCTGCTTGAGTTCGACAAACTTTAGGCCTGCAGGAAGCGCCAAGTCTTCCAGTTCCTTTACTGCGGACTGGATGTCCTCGCAGTCCGGCTGACCCAGATCGCGTCCGAACGGACACTCGCCCAGGATGTTCGCGTGCGCTGGAGCAGCAGCGATCAGCAAGAAGGCGATCGACCGCATCTCATCCCCTCAATGCAGGTTGTGCTGGCTGCCGGTGCCTTCTTCATCCAGAAGATGCCCCGTCGCAAAGCGGTCCAGCCGGAATTTCCGCGCAACCTCGTGCGGCTCTCCGGTCGCCATCAGATGCGCCATGCACCAGCCCGAGGCCGGCACCGCCTTGAACCCCCCGTAGTTCCAGCCGCAGTCGATGAACAATCCGTCGACATGCGTCTTGTCGATGATCGGGGAGCCATCCGGCGACATGTCCATGATCCCGCCCCAGCTCCGCAGCACCTTGGCGCGCCCGATCATCGGCATCAGGGTCATCCCGGCCTCCATCACATGCTCGACCATCGGCAGGTTCCCGCGGCTCGCATAGGACGCGTAGAAATCCAGATCGCCCCCAAAGACCAACCCGCCCTTGTCGGACTGACTGATATAGAAGTGCCCCATCCCGAAGCTGATCACATGGTTGATGACCGGCTTCAGCCCCTCGGTCACAAACGCCTGCAACACATGACATTCAATCGGCAACCGCATCCCCGCCATCGCCGCGACCTGAGACGACCGGCCCGCCACCACGATCCCCACCTTCTTCGCCCGGATCGCCCCGCGCGTTGTCTGCACCCCCCGGACCACACCGTTTTCGATGTCGATCCCCGTGACCTCGCAGTTCTGGATCAGGTCCACGCCCCTTTGGTCCGCCCCCCGCGCATAGCCCCAGGCGACCGCGTCATGCCGCGCCGACCCACCCCGGGGATGCAGCAACCCGCCATAGATCGGGAACCGCGTGTTGTCGAAATCGAGGTAGGGCAAATGCTCCCGCACCCCGTCCCGGTCCAGAAGGATCGCGTCATCCCCCTGATTTATCATCGCATTCCCGCGCCGGACGAAGGCATCGCGCTGCCCGTCCGAGTGGAACAGGTTGATCAACCCCCGCTGCGAATGCATGACGTTGTAGTTGAGGTCGGCCTCCAACCCCTCCCACAGCTTTAGACTGTGCGAGTAGAACTCGCTGTTCCCCGGCAGGAAATAGTTCGCCCGCACGATGGTCGTGTTCCGCCCCACGTTCCCGCCGCCAAGATAGCCCTTCTCCAGCACCGCCACATTGGTGATCCCGTGGTTCTTCGCCAGGTAATAGGCCGTCGACAGCCCATGCCCGCCGCCACCGATGATCACCACGTCATACTCTGCCTTCGGCGCCGGATCGCGCCAGGCGGGGGCCCAGCCCTTGTTGCCGAAAAGCCCCTCGGTGATGACCTTCAGGCCGGAATAGCGCATGGATGATGCCTCCTGTCCTGCACATCAAACCGGGACAGGAGCGGTTATTCAAGAGACGGAGCGCAAAACCTGCTCTGCCTGCGACAAAGCGTGTCGCTGGCAGAGCGAGGTTCTACAACCCCTTCGACCGGTAGGTCTGCGCCACCCGACCGATGGAGACGATGTAGGCCGCGACCCGCAGGTCCTCGACATCCTGGCGGCCGTGCCAGACGGCGCGCATCGACTGATACGCCGTGCGCATCGTGTCATCGAGGCCGGACCGGACCAGCGCCAGTTCGTCCGAGCCCTGCAGGAACTTCTCCTTGAACCCTTCCGCCAGCGACCAGCCCAGCCCCTGATCCGAGGACAGCCGTTCCAGTTCCTCGACCAGAAGGCGGCTCCGCGCTTCTTCGGCCCGGCGCTGCATTCGGCCGAACCGGATGTGCGAAAGGTTCTTCACCCATTCGAAATACGACACCGTGACACCCCCGGCATTGGCAAACATGTCCGGGATGATGACGCAGCCCTTCCGCCGCAGGATTTCGTCCGCGCCAAAGGTGATCGGCCCGTTCGCCGCCTCGATGATCAGGGGCGCCTTGATCCGGTCGGCATTGGTCAGGTTGATCACACCCTCCATCGCCGCCGGGATCAGAAGATCGCAGTCCTCCTCCAGCACCGCCGCGCCGTCCGCCACATGGGTCGCGTTGGGGTAGCCGGCCAGCAACCCGCCGTGGCGGTCCATCCACTGCCGCACGTCCTCGACGTTCAGCCCCTTGGGGTCCAAAAGCGCCCCGTCCCGCTCGATCACCGCGATGACCTTGCAGCCGTCCTCCTCGCTCAGGAACTTGGCCGCGTGATAGCCCACGTTGCCCAGGCCCTGAACGACGACCCGCTTGCCATCGAGGCCCCCGGTCAATCCCGCCTTCGCCGTATCCTCCTTGTGCCGGAAGAACTCGCGCAGCGCATACTGCACGCCGCGCCCCGTCGCCTCTACCCGGCCCTGGATACCCCCCGCATGCGGAGGCTTGCCGGTCACGCAGGCCTTGGCGTTGATGTCCGTCGTGTTCATCCGCGCATACTGGTCGGCAATCCAGGCCATTTCGCGCTCGCCCGTGCCCATGTCGGGGGCGGGCACGTTCTGTGCGGGATGGATCAGGTCGCGCTTGATCAGCTCATAGGCAAAGCGGCGGGTGATCTGCTCCAGCTCATGCTCGTCCCATTGCCGCGGATCAATGCACAGTCCGCCCTTCGACCCGCCAAACGGCGTTTCCACCAGCGCGCATTTGTAGGTCATCAGCGCCGCCAGCGCCTCGACCTCGTCCTGGTTGACCGACAGCGCAAAGCGGATGCCGCCCTTGACCGGCTCCATGTGTTCGGAATGTACCGACCTGTAGCCGGTGAACGTCTCGATCTTGCCGCGCAGCCGGACCCCGAAGCGCACGGTGTAGGTCGAATTGCAGACCTTGATCTTCTGTTCCAGGCCCGGACTCAGATCCAGAAGCTTTGCCGCCCGGTTGAACATGAGGTCTACGGACTCGCGGAAACTGGGTTCTCCTGACTGCTGCATCCTGTCCTCCCCGACAGCCTGCACGCCTTAGGGCGGCATCTGACCAAGGCTACGTCCGGGATGGCACGCTGGGAACCCTGAAACCGCCCCGCATCAGGTGAAATCCAGTACAAGGCAGAGCGAGGCCAGAGCGAATCGGATACTAGTCAAATCCTTTCCAATCGGTGAACTGTCGGCAAAATTTGCACGATGCCGGATCAACGGGGCGGATAACCCTAGATTGTTTCCCGATTGTGGCAGTTACGCCCCACCGGATCAGGATTTGCCTTACTTCTGCCCGAAGTCATGCATAAATCTCAACTTGGGGACCCGTCACTTTAGGCGGGCTGCTGACAGTATGGGTCGAGACATGTTTGAACAAGCTGCCAAGCGTCACGTTTCTGCGCGCCTCCTTCAGAAGGTCAAGGATTTCCGTTCGGACGAACGTGGCGCCATCGCCATCTTCGTGCTGATGATTTTCGTGATGATGCTGCTTGTCGGCGGCATCGCGGTCGACGTCATGCGCTCCGAAATGCGGCGTGTCACCTATCAGCAGACCTTCGACCGCGCGGCACTCGCCGCGTCGGACATCGCGCTCCCGCCCAACCAGACCCCAACCTCGGTGGGCCAGAGCTGGTACGAAAGCGCGGGCCTCGGCGACGAATTGACCGTGGATTTCATCACCCCCACCATCACCGGTGAGGCGACGACCAGCTCACGCAAGACGCAGCTGAGCGGCAAAGTCCGGTCCTACAACCATTTCATGCACATGATGGACATCCCGTACTTCGAAGTGCCGGTGAAGGCCGCCGCCCAGCAGGGTGTCGCGAAGATCGAGGTGATCATGGTCCTCGACATCACCGGTTCAATGGGTGAAGCCTCGGGTTCGACGACCAAGATCGCCGCACTGCGCGAGGCCGCGACGAACTTTGTGAACATCCTGAAATTTGAAGAGGATGCCAACGGCAACTACACGATCCCGAAGGACCCGAACAATCTGGTCTCGATCGGGATGGTGCCGTATTCGTCGAACGTCAACATCCCGGTAAACCTGCGCGGCATGTTCTCGGTATCGCACCTGTCGTCCTGGGATGGCGTCGCAAATGCTGGCGTGAGCAACCCGGACATCAACTGCTTCGAAATCCCGGAATCAACCTATAGTTCGATGGCGCTGTCGCGGACAAACCCGATCCCGATGCAGGCGGTTGCCCAGACTGCGTCCAGCGCGCCTGGCGTCGGAACCATCACGCTTCCCGGGGCCAACAACACCAACGGCAACAACGGTGGGCTGCTCAACCTTGGCTACACGGCCGGGGCCGTGCCCAGCAAGAACACCAACAGCTTCACCTGCAACCACGGCGACAACTTCAACACGGGCGCAAATGAGACCAACTCGAATCTGATCGCGCTGCCCACGACAAACATCGATAGCCTCAAGACCCAGATCAGCCAGTTGAACCCGCGCGGCACCACCTCGATCGCCGTCGGCATGCTCCGCGCGTCCGATCTATTCGGCCCTGCTGGGTGCCGACATGGCCGGGCGTCCCGCCAACAACGGTGACGGCGAAACCAAGAAATACATCGTCTTGATGACTGACGGCACGCACGTCGCCAGCAAGTATGTCCTCGATGCCTACAAATCCGGTCCGTCACCTATCTGGCGCGGGGTCGATGGCCGGTTTGCCATCGAATACAACGACAGCGGTGTCGGCCTCAACGGTGGCACGCGTCCCGGCATCAACCCGACCGGAAACCCGAGAAACAGCTGCTCGGGCTGGTCGCTGGCCAACACCGTTGTCAACGGCAACGTCGTCCGCCGCAACTTCTTCGTCCCGCATCTGAAGGCAAACTCTGTTACCAGAACAACCGATCCCAACCGCGCGGAAGGCAACGGCAACACGGGCACCGCCGTCTCTGGCGCTTGCGATCCGCGGGCCTGGCTTGCTCCCGTGAACGGTCGACCGGCGTGGACCGGCAGTGGCACCACCCAACGTCTCGACTGGAGCGAAGTCTGGCGCTACGTGTCGGTCGACTGGGTGATCGAACAGCTTTACCTTCGTTCCAACGTCACCGGAGCAACCAACTACACCACCGTCTACAACACCATGGTCGGCAACTTCCTGACCGGGACTGCCAACATGGACGCGCTTCTGAACACCAACTGTAATGCCGCCAAGCAGGCCGGGGTCGAAGTGTTCGGAATCGTCCTCGGTGACGACGTGACCGAAGGTCCGGTGCAGAACTGCGCTTCGCCCGGCAACGGCTACTACTACCGCGTCACGAACGCCGACAACCTGACCGAGGCCTTTGAAAGTATCGCAAGACTCATCTCGCCACTGAAGTTGACAGATTGACAGAATGAAAACGCTGCATCGGTTTCTTAAGGATGATCGCGGGACCGCGACGATCGAGTTTCTCTTCGTCTTCCCGGTGATCTTCCTGGTCTTCACTGCTTCGTTCGAAAGCAGCATGTATATGGCACGCTCCATCATGCTCGACCGAAGCGTTGACCTTGTGGTGCGCCAGCTTCGGCTGGGCAACTACGCAAACATATCCCACCAGCAGCTCAAGGAACGGATCTGCGAAACCGGCGTGATGGCCGCCTCGAAGGCGGACTGCACGAACAAGATGCGGATCTGGATGCAGCCGGTGAACACCGCCAACTTCAACATGGTTGCGCCTGTCGTTGCCTGCGTCGACAAGGCCGACGAGATCAACGTCGCTGACCCCCCTGCCAACGAATTCGCGACCGGGACCGACAATGACATCATGCTGTTGCGGATTTGCCTGAAAGAATGGCCAATGTTCCCGACATCGGGGATCAGCGTGAAGATGCCGACCCAACCGGATGGATCGGTCGCGATGATCGTGACGTCCGTCTTCGTGAACGAGCCGGGGTGACAGTATCATGCGTAAACTGAAGCAGCGTTTTGGCACTTTCCTTCGTGATGAAGACGGTCTGATCCTGGCCGAAGGCCTGCTCATGCTGCCGCTGGTGATCTGGGCACTGGTGGCAATGTTCATCTACTGGGATGTGTTCCGGACGATCAACATCACGCAGAAGGCCGCCTACGGCGTGGCGGACCTGCTGTCGCGCCAGAAGGTCGAAATCCCGCTGGCCTTTGCCGACGGATTGCAGAAGGTGGTGACTTTCCTCACGCCGGGCGGACACCCGGTAAAGGTGCGGATCACCAGCCTCGAATGCGTGGCTCCGGCCGGACCGGGCTGCACCGCCGGCAACGGCAGCTACAGGCTCCTGTTCTCCTATTCGCCCGAGTCGAAGACCACGGTCCTGACCGAAGCACATATTCAGAGCTGGCGGACGTCGGGCAAGATCCCGGTGCTGAACAACGGTGAAAGCGTCTTCGTCGTTGAAACCGAAGTCGCCTTCAAGGCCCAGCTTCAGACCGCGATTGCCGGTTTCATGGTCGGTGTCGAAGATGCGAAGTATGGCCAGTTCATCGTGACCAAGCCGCGCCACCGTCGGCTTTGCCTGCAGGGCACCAACACCTGCACCTGACCGGATGCCGCACGGCGCTTTCCCCCGCTGAAATGTCCGTATAGTGTCGCGGCGTTCCAGCGGGGTTGCCATGCGAACGACTGCCTTTCTTGTCCTTGCGCTTTCGGTCCTTGCTGACTGTGCCCCCTTTCCCGAACTTGACGCGGTGGGCAACGACACAAGCCCCCCGCCGCAGCTTTTGCCCATCGACAGCCTGCTACGGCAGGCCCAGGCACCCGATGCCGATCCCGGCCCAGCGCTTGCCGTGCGCGCGGCCAGCCTGAAGGCCCGCGCCGCCGCGATACAGGCAGGCCCGCCCGCGACCTGACGGCGTTGCACGCCGCGCGGCTTCCGGCTAACAGACGTCAGCCCGCAACTGCCAAAGGTTTCCCGATGTCCGTCGCCCCCCTGCGTCTTGGTCTTGCCGGTCTCGGGACCGTCGGCATCGGTGTGGTCAAGATCGTGCAGGCCCATGCCGACCTGATCGCCGCCCGCGCCGGTCGCCCGGTGACGATCACCGCTGTTTCCGCCCGCGACCCGAAGAAGAACCGCGATGCGGACCTGTCCGGCTATGCCTGGGAAACCGACCCTGTTGCGCTGGCCAGACGCCCCGACATCGACGTCTTCGTCGAGGTGATGGGCGGCCACGAAGGCCCGGCCAAGCACGCGACCGAAGCCGCCATCGCCGCCGGAAAGCACGTCGTCACCGCCAACAAGGCCCTTCTCGCCCACCACGGCCAGGCCTTGGCCGAAGCTGCCGAGGCTGCCAACCTTGCCCTCCGCTTCGAAGCCGCCGTTGCCGGGGGCATCCCGGTCATCAAGGCCCTGACCGAAGGCCTTGCGGGCAACCGCATGAAGCGGGTGATGGGCGTGATGAACGGCAGCTGCAACTACATCCTCACCCGGATGCAGGCCGCGAACCTGCCCTACGAGACCGTATTCGAGGAAGCCCGCCAGCTGGGCTACCTGGAGGCCGACCCGAACCTCGACGTCGGCGGCATCGACGCGGGCCACAAGCTGTCGCTTCTCGCCTCCATCGCCTTCGGCACTCGGGTTGCCTTCGACACGGTCGAGTTGGAAGGCATCGGCAATGTCTCGATCGACGATATTCGCCTGGCCGAGGACATGGGCTACCGGATCAAGCTTCTGGGCGTGGCACAAATGACCGGCCGGGGGCTTGAGCAGCGCATGACCCCCTGCCTTGTCCCCGCCGACCATCCGCTGGGCCAGTTGCAGGGCGGGACCAACATGGTCGTCCTTGAAGGCGACAGCGTTGGCCAGATCGTCCTGCGCGGCCCCGGTGCCGGGATGGGACCCACCGCCAGCGCCGTCATGGCCGACGTCATCGACATCGCCCGCGGGTTCCGTCTGCCGACCTTCGGCCAGCCCGCCGCCAGCCTTGTTGCAGCACAACCCGCCAGATCCGCCACCCCTGCGCCCTATTACCTGCGGATGACGCTGCTCGACAAACCGGGAGCCCTGGCGAAGATCGCAACCTGCCTTGGCGATGCCGGCGTTTCGATCGACCAGATGCGCCAGTACGGCCACCAGGGCGCCAACGCTCCGGTGCTGATCGTCACCCACAAGGCCGCTCCCGACGACGTCACCCACGCCATGACCCGCTTTGCGGCAACCGGCGTTCTGGTGGGCGAACCCGTCGCCATCCGCATCGAAGAAGTCTGACCCCCCAAACGGCGCCTCGCCTTGACCGCTTTGCTGCGTTTCAATATTATACCAAAAGGTATTATACGAATCGGTAAAACACATGCGCGCCAGTGACGACATCTCGAAAGTCTTCATCGCCCTCGGTGACCCAACCCGCCGCGCCCTCCTGGCGCAACTGGCTCAGGGTGAGATCAGCGTCACCGACCTTGCCCATCCGCACGACATGACGATGGGCGCGATTTCCAAACACCTTGCCATCCTCGAAGAGGCGGGACTGGTCGAACGCTCCCGCCGGGCCCAGTTCCGGCCCTGCCGCTTGCGCCCCGACGCTTTGGGTGTTGCCGAAGCCTGGCTTGGCTGGTTCCGCCGCCACCACGAGGCCAGCTTCGACCGGCTATCGACCTACCTCGACACCCTGAAGTCGGAAGGAAACCTCGATGATCCCCAGTGACACCTACACGCCGTCGACCCCCGAGGATCGTCCGGTGATCGAGATCACACGCTGGTTTCCCGCCAGTCCCGCCACTCTCTTCCGCATGTACACCGATCCCCGCCACCTGGTGAACTTCTGGGGCTCCGAAGGCTGCACCCATCCGGTCTGCGAAATCGACCTGCGCCCTGGCGGCCACTGGCGCCACACCCTGCGCGTCCCCGACGGCCGCGAGTTTCCCTCGGTCAGCACCTACCTGGAAATCGACCCGCCGCACCGCTTCACCTATGAATGGAACGCCGTCCCGGACCCGATCTTCGGCCCGATCCTGCCGCCAAAGACCCTGAACGAAATGCGCTTTGACCCCAGCGACGGCGGCTGCCTCGTCACCGCGCGGGTGGAATGCGTGTCGCTTGCCGCCCGTGACGCGATGGTCCAGCGGGGCTTTGCCGCCAGCGTCCGCGAAAGCATGGCGCGGCTGCAGGACTATCTTCCAGGGCAGGACAGCACCGGCTGACCTGGGCACCCCTTGCTGCGCAGGCTTGCGCGAACCGGGCGCTTTCGCTTGACAGAGGCCACCGCCTGCCCCGACGCTTGGTCAGTCGGTCAAGCATCGGGGCAGATCATGCGCGCAGTCCTCCTTGCCCTTCTTCTGTCCACCCCCGCTGTCGCCGACACGGTCCCCGGCGCCGACGACCCCGCCTTCCGCGCCCCCTTCGACCGCGCGCTGCAGGGCGACGACCCGACCGCGCTCCTCGACCTTCACGCCGCCGCCGAGGCGGGCAACACCGCCGCCCTCCTTGCGCTTCCCTCTGTAAGCCTCTGGCTCCGTGCCACGCTGCCCTTTTCGGAACGCAAGAAGCTCATCCGCGTCAACGACCAGCCCCTGACCGAGGCGCTTGCCGCCGCCGATCCGGTCGCCGAGCTTTGGGCGATGGGAGACATCCCGTCCGACTCCAAACTGCTGCTGGCCCGCGCCTTCGGCCTTTACGCAGCAGGCGAGCCGGACAAGGCCACCAGCCTCTACATGACCTGGATCAACCAGACCGGCGGCTACGATACTCTGCCCGCCGATTTCTTTGACCACCCCGCCCCGCCCTGGGCCACCGCCAATGTCATGTGGGGGCGCCTGAACGACACCTACACCGCGCCCCCCGCCGAAGCCGACGCCCTGGTCATCAGCCGCCTGAAGGCCGACGACCCCGCCGCCTGGATCGCGCTTGCAGGCTGGGTCGGCCTCCACCGCAGCGATGCACTGCCCGTCGATACCGCCCGCCTTAACGGGATCCTCACCGCCGCTGGCATCCCGCAGGACGAAGCCGTGCGCCGGATGCAGGCCGCTGTCCCCGTGCTGAAGGTCCTGCGCTACGATCCCGTCGATCCCGCCACCGCCGCAGCCGCGACCGAAGCCTTCCGCAGCGAACCCGAGTTCGAGCCCCTCCTCGCTGTCTGCACCGCCACTTGCCCTGAAACTGCCCAGCAATGCACCACCGCCTTCGTTGCGGGCTTCGGTCATCCCTATGGCCGCGCGACCCACGCCCAGCCCCCCACCGCGTTGATTTCCACCGCCGATTTCTTCGCCACCCCCCGCGGCCGCGACAGCCTTCTGCGCTCGACCCGGGGTCGCCTTGGCGACAATCCCGCCGCCTCTCCAGCGCTCGTCGCCGCGCGCCAGATCGACGCCTGCCTTGCCGATGCAATCTTGGCCACATTGCCCTGATCCCTGTTAGCGCCACCAAGCTTGCCGCGCTGCCAACCCCTCGCTACACGGGGAAAAACACGGCTGCGCGCCTCGGGGGACCCATGTCAGACAAGCTGCAATTCCAGGATCGTCTCCTGTCCCTTGGCCTCGGCCGCGTCTCCGAGGCCGCCGCCCTCGCCTCCGCCCGCCTGATCGGGCGCGGGGATGAGAAGGCCGCCGACCAGGCCGCCGTCAACGCCATGCGCGACCAGCTGAACCTTCTCGACATCAAGGGCGTCGTCGTCATCGGCGAGGGCGAACGCGACGAGGCCCCGATGCTGTATATCGGTGAGGAAGTCGGCACCGGCCAGGGACCCGAGGTCGACATCGCCCTAGACCCCCTGGAAGGCACCACCCTTACCGCCAAGGACATGCCGAACGCGCTGACCGTGATCGCCATGGCCCCGCGCGGCACGTTGCTGCATGCCCCCGACGTCTACATGGAAAAACTCGCCATCGGCCCCGGCCACAAGCCGGGCACCGTGACGCTGGCGATGTCTCCCTCGGAACGCGTCTCGAACCTTGCGGCCGCCAAGGGCTGCTCGACCGAAGACATCACCGTCTGCATCCTCGACCGTCCAAGGCATGAGGACCTGATCGCCGAAGTCCGCTCCACTGGCGCCGCGATCCGCCTGATCACCGACGGCGACGTCGCCGGTGTCATGCACTGCGCCGAGCCCGAGCTGACCGGCATCGACATGTACATGGGCTCCGGCGGCGCGCCCGAAGGCGTCCTCGCTGCCGCCGCGCTGAAATGCATGGGCGGCCAGTTCTATGGCAAGCTTCTGTTCCGCAACGACGACGAACGTGCCCGCGCCCGCAAGGCCGGGATCACCAACTTCGACCGTGTCTACACCCGCGACGACCTCGTCCGCGCCGACGTGATCTTCGCTGCCACCGGCGTCACCTCGGGCTCCCTCCTCGCCGGCATCAAGCGCGATCCCGGCTGGGTCACGCTGGAGACGATCCTGATGCGCTCCAAATCCGGCTCGATCCGCCGGATGACCTACAAGACCCCGGTCAAGTAGGTCGGACTTCAGCCCGACTCACGGAACGATCTGCTCACAGCGCAACTCAGGTTGCTGCGACTGGCTCGCGTCGGTAACGATGCGGGACCTTGCAGCAGGACCCGCAGCATGATGCACACCCGCGGCGTGACCGGTCTTCTGGCCACCAACATCTTCCTGTCGGGCGCTGCCTTCGCCGCGATGACACCGTACCGGGCCATCGTGGGCGTCGATTCGCTCGGCCTGTCGAATGCGGCCTTTGGGACCGTCATGGCGCTGACCGCCGTCGGCAGCGCCTGTGCCTCGGTCGCGTTAGGCTGGCTCTCGGACAAGGCCGCCGACCGCCGCATCCTGATCTTCCTGTGCGCGGTCATGGGGGTCGTCGCCTTTGGCCTGATCTGGGCCATTCAGACACCCTTCGTCTTCATCCTGGCCTTCTGCCTGCTGGTCCCCTTCGGCAACGCGCTCTTTTCACAAAGCTTTTCCTACTCGCGGGCCTTCTACAACCGCACCCACTCCGACCGGGCCGAGTTCATCCTCTCGGTTCTGCGCAGCATGTTCACCCTGGCCTGGATCATCGTGCCGCCCCTGGCCGGGTTGATTGCCGCGCGCTGGTCGGCCTATTCGGTCTTCGCCTTCTCGGCCCTGGCCCATGTCGGCTGCACGCTGGCGATCGGTCTCCTGTGGCTGCAACCGAACGCCAAGATCGGGGCACCGGCGCCTGACCCGGACAAGCCAGCGGTCGCACTGCCCCGCATCCGCATCGCCGCGCCTTACAAGTTCGGGATCATCGGCGTCACCTGCGCAATGGCCGCGGTGCAGCTGAACATGGTGCTTCTGCCGCTGGTCATCCTGCGCGACCTGAACGGCAGCCTGACCCAGGTCGGCATCAACGCCTCGATCGCAGCGGCAATCGAGGTCCCGGCGATGATCGGCTGGGGCTATCTTGCGATGCGGGTGCGCAAGGACGTGATCCTTGCCGTCGCCAGCGCAATTTTCGCCGCCTACTTCGGGCTGATGCTCTTCGTCGCCAGCTTCCTGCAGGTCGTCCTTCTGCAAGCTTTTGCCGCCATCGCCATCGCGGCGCTGCTCAGCATCAACATCAGCTACCTGCAAGAGGCGATCCCCTCCCGCGTCGGCCTTTCGACCTCGCTGGTCGATCTGTCGCGGGTGGTCTCGGTCTGGATTGCAGCGGCGGTCTTCTCGTTGAATTCCGCCGCAACCTACACGCCGTTCATGGCGGTGGCCGCCCTTCTCAGTCTCGCTGGAGCCGGCTTGATGCTGCTCGCAGGGCGCAGCCGCCGCCTGGGCGCGTCAGGGTGAAGCAAAGCATGCGTCGGTCTTCCGCGTCGCCTCTCCTTCGCAGCGCTGTCATGATGGCTAATCCCCCGGAAACCATCCCCTTAACATCCAGTAAACGCCCACGACCAACCCCATGATTCCAAAACCAATTTCATAAATGTCCACCGTGGACAGCCCACTCCCCCCTTGCCAGGCCGCCCCCTTTCCGGCACCCCTGTTCGCATGACCGCCTTTCTCTCCGTCGAGACCTCCCTAACCGGCCGCCGCTGGGTCGGCCCCGACCCGGCGCAGGACCGGCTGGCCGAGGGCATGGCCCAGACGACCCGCCTCCCCCTCCCCCTCTGCCGCATCCTCGCCGCCCGCGGCGTCACCCCCGCGGACGCCCCCGCCTTCCTCAGCCCCTCGCTCCGCGACCTGATGCCCGACCCCCTCACCCTGAAGGACATGGCCCCCGCCGCCGACCGCCTCCTCCAGGCCGTCGCGGCCCGCGAACGGATCGCCGTCTTCGCCGACTACGATGTCGACGGCGGCTCTTCCGCTGCGCTCCTCCTCGTCTGGCTCCGTCACTTCGGTCTGCAGGCGACACTCTACATCCCCGACCGGATCGACGAAGGCTACGGCCCCAACATTCCCGCGATGACCCAGCTGGCCGAAGCCCACGACCTGATCCTCTGCGTCGACTGCGGCACCCTCAGCCACGACCCCATCGCCGCCGCCAAGGGTGCTGACGTGGTGATCCTCGACCACCACCTGGCCCTGGAAACCCTCCCCAAGGCCCTCGCCGTCGTGAATCCCAACCGGCAGGACGAAGACGGCGCCCTTGCCCATCTTTGCGCTGCCGGGGTGGTCTTCCTCCTCCTCGTCGAAGCCAACCGCCGCCTCAAGGCCCAAGGCCAGCAGGCCCCCGATCTGATGGCGCTCCTCGACCTCGTGGCCCTTGCGACGGTCGCCGACGTGGCTCCCCTGGTCGGCCTCAACCGCGCCTTCGTCCGGCAGGGGCTGAAGATCATGGCCCGCCGCGAGCGTCCCGGCCTCCGCGCCCTGGCCGACGTCGCCCGGATGGATCAGGCCCCCACCGCCTACTCTCTCGGTTTCCTCCTCGGCCCCCGGGTCAATGCCGGCGGCCGCATCGGCCAGGCCGACCTTGGCGCCCGCCTGCTCGCCACCGATGACGAGATGGAGGCCTCCCGCATCGCCGCCCGGCTGGATCAGCTGAATACCGACCGCCGCGAGATCACCGAGCGGGTCCGCGAAGAGGCGCTGGCCCAGGCCGAAGCCCGCGGCCTTGACGCCCCTCTCGTCTGGGCCGCCGCCGAGGGCTGGCACCCCGGAGTCGTCGGCATCGTCGCTGCCCGCCTGAAAGAGGCCGCCAGCCGCCCCTCAGTCGTGATCGGCTTCGAGGGTGACCTCGGCAAGGGATCGGCCCGGTCGATCCCCGGCGTCGACCTTGGCGCAGCGATCCAGCGATTGGCGGCCGAAGGGATGATCACCAAGGGTGGCGGGCACAAGATGGCGGCGGGCCTGACCCTGACGCGCGCCCAGCTTGACCCGGCGATGGCCCGACTGTCGGACCTTCTGGCGCGGCAAGGGTCCGGGGCGGGCGGCCCGCAGGATCTGCGAATCGACAGCCTTCTGTCCACCAGCGCCGCCACAGTCGCACTGGTGGAAGAGATCGAGAATGCCGGTCCCTTCGGTGCCGCCGCCCCCGCTCCGCGCTTTGCCTTTGCCAATGTCCTCGTCAACGCCCGCCGCATCGGCGAGAGCCATTTGAAACTTTCGATCAGCGAAGGCGCCGGTCCAACACTTGATGCCATCGCTTTCGGAGCTTTTGACGGGCCGCTCGGCGCAGCCCTGGAAAATCCGGGACACAGGCGGTTCCACCTTGCTGGCAAGCTGGAACTGAACCACTGGAACGGCCGCACCCGGGTCCAGTTGCGCCTGGACGACGCGGCGATGGCTTAGGGCTGCGCAATTTTCCTCTTGCAGAACCCCGGCGCAGATTCTAGACACCGCCCACCGAAAGCGCGGCCCGTTCGTCTATCGGTTAGGACACCTGGTTTTCAACCAGGTAAGAGGGGTTCGACTCCCCTACGGGCTGCCACTTCACAATCATGTCATGATGCGCAATCGACGGGTCACTGCGACCTGCTTGATTGTTTCCGCACACTGAATAGACTGGCGAAAATTCCCAGGAAAGGTGTCTGACGTGAAGCTGTTGCCGCGTGTTTCGATTGCTCTGCTGATTATGTCCCTGCCCATCGCCGCGCATGCTGCCAGCTGCAGCGACACTGGCGGCCAGTATGAAAGCTGGAAGTCCGAGATGGCCGCCGAGGCTAAGGCCGAAGGCGTGGGCCAGCGGGGAATCGATGCCCTGATGGCGACCTCCTATTCCAAGACCACCATCGGCGCCGACCGGAACCAGAAAAGCTTCAAGTACAGCCTTGAGAAATTCCTGAACGTGCGCGGCGCCGATACGATTGTCGCGCAGGGGCGCGGCCGCAAAGCGAAGAACGCTGGTTTCTATGCCAGCCTCGAAGCCGCCTACGGCGTTCCTGCCGGTGTGCTGATCGCAATCCACGGGATGGAGACCGGCTTTGGCGGCTTCATGGGGGACACCAACGTCGTCTCGGCCATCGCGACGCTGACCTACGATTGCCGCCGGTCCGATTTCTTCCGTCCGCATCTGATCGGCGCGCTGAAGCTGGTCGACAAGGGGATGATCTCGCCAAATTCGATCGGCGCAAAACATGGCGAGCTTGGGCACACCCAGTTTCTGCCGGGGAATGCCCTGAACTACGGTGTCGACGGCAACGGTGACGGCGCTGTTGATTTCAACAATGCCGCAGATGCTTTGGCTTCGACCGCGAATTACCTGCGCAAGAAGGGCTGGAAGCCGGGCAAGGGCTACCAGGAAGGCGAGCCGAACTTCGCGGTCATCAAGGAATGGAACGCCGCGAAAGTGTATCAGCAGGCCATCGCCATCATGGGTGCCAAGATCGACGGCTAGGACCGCGAATCCTTGACCTGACCCCGACGGTCGACGCAGCCTGCAAATGTGATCAAATTGCAGGAGCTTTCCCATGGCGTGGAGCGACAAGGACAAGCAGCTTGGAATGGACCGGGGCATTACCCGGCGCGATTTCCTGGACGGTGTGGCGCTTGCGATCGGTGCCACAGCCCTGGGCGGCTGGGGCGCCCGCCCCGCCGGGGCGCAGACTGCAGCTTATCCTCCTGCCGGAACCGGACTGCGCGGCCAGACCGATGCCGCACAGAACGTGATGCACGCGATCCGCGACGGCAGTTTCTGGTCGTCGAACCCCAGCGTGGCCGACACGGGCGAGGTCTATGATCTGGTCGTCGTTGGCGCGGGCATCTCGGGCCTTGCCGCCGCCTTCACCTACCGCCAGCAAAAGCCCGGCGCGAAGGTCCTGCTGATCGACCCGCTGGAGGATTTCGGCGGCCATGCCAAGCGCAACGAGTTCACCTCGTCCAGCGGCAAGCGGCTGATTGGCTATGGCGGCTCGCAGTCGATGCAGACGCCCAGCTATTTCAGCCCCGCCGTCAACGCGACGCTTGCCGACATCGGGATCGAGCCGGCGAAGTTCGAGACCTACTACAACCAAAGCTGGGGCGAAGAGCGGGGCCTGAACGGCGCTGTCTTCTTCGACGCGGCAAAGTGGGGCGTGGACAAACTGGTCGTTCAATCGGGCGAAACCGCAGACTGGGTCGCGCAGACGCCCCTGAACGACAAGGCCAAGGCCGACCTGATCGCCCTGATCGACGCGCCTGCCGATTACATGCCGGGCATGACCGCCGAGGAAAAGCTGACCAAGCTTTCGCAGATCACCTACAAGGAATTCCTGCTGGATTACGTGAAGGCCGACCCGCAGTTGGTCGACTATTTCCAGACCTCGACCACCGGCTATTTCGGCGTCGGCATCGACGCGACCACGGCGCTGGATGCGCGCGGCAACTGGAACCCCGGCTTCGACGGGATGGACCTGGGCGAGACGGTGTCCAAGTTCCACAGCCCCTCGGGACGGCTGGGGTTCACCGACCCGGACCCCTACATTTACCACTTCCCCGACGGCAACGCAGGCATTGCCCGCCACCTGGTCCGCGCCCTGATCCCCGCCGCGCTGCCGGGCACGACGATGGAGGACCAGGTCGTCGCGATGGTGGACTATGCCGCCTTCGACACCCCGGCGAACGAGGTGCGGTTGCGGTTGAACTCCACCGCCGTCAAGATCACCCACGACGGCGACCCCGCCAGCGCTGAAAGCGTGACGGTTATCTATGCCGGGGCAGATGGGCTGAAATCGGTGAAGGCCGGGCATGCGGTGCTGGCCTGCTGGCACCGCGTCATCCCCTACCTCACCGACGAGCTTGCCCAGGCCCAGATCGACGCGTTGAACGATCAGCAGAAGGTGCCGCTGATCTACACCAACGTCCTTCTCAAGAACTGGAAGGCGCTGGATGAGCTGAAGATCGACGGCGCCCGCGCCCGCGGTAATTTCTGGAGCGGCTTCGAGATCGACTTCCCCGTCTCCATCGGCGACTACCAGTTCGCCGACACGCCCGAAGACCCGGTGATCCTTCACCTGTCCAAGGTCATGGTCGAACCGGGCCTTTCCTCACGCGAACAGGCGCTGGCGGGCAAACGGGCGCTGATGACGCTGACCTTCGAAGAGATGGAGCGCTCCATCCGCGAGCTTTTGTCGAAGGCCCTTGCCGGCACCAGTTTCGACCCCGCGACCGACATCGAGGCCATCACCTGCAACCGCTGGAGCCACGGCTACGCCTACGAATACATGCGCCCGTGGGACCAGTTCTGGCCCGATGGCCCCCTGCCGATCGAAGCCGCGCGCCAACCCTGGGGCCGGATCAGCATCGCCAACGCCGACAGCGGCGCCTATGCCTATGCCCATTCGGCCATCGACCAGGCGGTACGGGCAGTGCGCGATCTTCTGGGCACTCCGGACGGCGCCCCGGACTATTCGCGTTTCCCCGGCCCGCCCTTGGACAAACTTGGCCTCTGACCCCCCTTGCACCCACCTGCGCCTGCCGATAACAGGCGCGGCAGTGGCCCGTTCGTCTATCGGTTAGGACACCTGGTTTTCAACCAGGTAAGAGGGGTTCGACTCCCCTACGGGCTGCCACTTCCCCTCTGTTACAACGCGGCAACGGGCATGTGACTGGCAATTGCCCGGGTGATCGGTTTCATGGGCCCGCACTCAGTCCAGGAGCCACCATGCTACGCAGCCTTGTCGCCATTCTCCTTCTGTCCACTGCGGCAACGGCCGACACCGCGGATGGCGAAGCGTTGAAGGCGATGTCCTGGGACCAGATCGTCGAAGAGGCTCGCGGCGGCACGGTCAACTGGTTCATGTGGGGCGGGGCAGACAACATCAACGCCTATGTGTCGGACTATGTCGCAGGGCGGCTGAAGGCGGACTACGACATCACGCTGAACCGCGTGCCGATCACCGACGCGGCCGAGATCGTGAACCTGATCCTGTCCGAGAAAGAGGCCGGAGTGACCGATGCGGGCACCGTCGACCTCATCTGGATCAACGGCGAGAATTTCCGTTCGATGAAGCAAGGCGATCTGGCCTTCTGCGGCTACACGGCGCTTTTGCCCAACGACAGCCTGGTGAACTGGGACAATCCCGCCATCGCCAACGACTTCGGCGTTCCCGTCGACGGCTGCGAAGTGCCCTGGAACGCCGTCCAGTTCGCCTTTGCGCATGACAGCGCCACGGTTGCCGCACCACCCGCCGACATGGCCGGGCTGATCGCCTGGATCAAGGCCAACCCGGGCCGCTTCACTTATCCCGCCCCACCGGACTTCACCGGCTCGGCCTTCCTGCGCCATGTCTTCATCCACGCGGCGGGTGGACCCGACGCCCTGCTTGGCCCCTTCGACGAGGCCAGGTTCGACGAGGTCGCGTCAAAGACCTGGGACATCCTGAACGAGATCGAGCCCTCCCTCTGGCGCGAGGGTGCCACCTATCCGACCGGGGTCACCCAGCTGAACGAGCTTTTCGCCAATGGCGAGGTTGCCTTCACCTTCAACTACGATCCCGCCCAGTTCGGCCTGGCCGTCGACGCCGGAACCTATGCCGACACGACGCGGTCCTTCGGGCTGACGGACGGGACCATCGGCAACACCAACTACACGCTGATCCCCTTCAACTCGCCCAACAAGGCCGCCGCAATGGTGGTTCAGAACCTGCTTCTGTCGGGCGAGGCGCAGTTGGAGAAGGCCGATCCCTCGGTCTGGGGCGCCGCCCCGGCAATCGAGATCAACCGCACCTCGCCCGAGGTCCAGACAGGGTTCGCGTCGATCAAGTCCCATCCGTCTGTCGTCCCGGCGGCCGAGCTGGCCAAGGCCGCACTGCCCGAGTTGCAAGCCGATTGGCTGACCGCCATCGAAAAGGGCTGGGCGGCAAACGTCGGCAACTGACCACTTTGCCTGCAACGATTGCGGGGCGGACAGAAAGCGCGGCCCGCTTGCCCCGCCTTCTGGCTTCGCGCAAGCTGACTGCGTCCGGCCAACTGGCCCCCTGCCCTGACGGCCCGTCTTCGAAAGGCCCCGCGTGACCGACCGCCCCCGCCTTGTCCTGATGCTTGCCCCGGCGCTGCTGCTTTTGGGCGGGCTGTTCCTGACCGGGCTGGGCCTAACGCTTCTCCGGTCCTTCCGCTACCTGCCCGCACTTGGGCTGACGCAGCCTGACCTCGCCGCCTACACGGCTATCCTAACCGCACCAGGCTTTCTGAAGTCGCTGGCCCTGTCGTTGTGGATCGCCTCCGCCTCGACGCTGATCGCCGCAACCCTTGCCCTTGGCGCGGCACTTCTGTTGCGCCAGACCTTCCCTGGCCGCGCGCTGATCAGCTTCCTCGTCCAGCTGAACCTGACGATCCCCCATATCGTCGGCGCAATCGGCATCCTCTACCTCGTCTCGCAGTCCGGCAGTTTTGCCCGCATCGCCCATGCGGCGGGTCTGATCGCCACCCCGGCCGAGTTTCCCATCCTGACCCAGGACCCCTATGCCATCGGGATCATCCTCTTGTACGTCTGGAAGGAACTGCCCTTCATCACCCTGATCCTGCTGGCCAACCTGCAGACCCTGGACGAAGACCACGAAGCCGTCGCCCGCTCGCTTGGCGCCTCGCGCTGGCAGGCTATCCGCCATGTGCTCTTGCCGATGCTGCTTCCCGGCCTAGCCACCGCATCGGCGCTGGTCTTTGCCTTCGCATTCGGGGCCTATGAAGTGCCACTTGTGCTTGGCGCGCACGCGCCGAAGGCGCTACCGGTCCTCGCCTGGCAAGCCTGGACCGACACCGACCTTGCCACCCGGCCCGAAGCAATGGCGATGGCTGTCGTCATCGCGGTCATGGGTCTGGCCCTCCTGGCACTGGTGGCGCTTGGCCTGCGCCCGGGAGACCGCGATGCGCGCTGACCGGTTGCGGCTTCTGGCGGCTGTTGCGCTGGCCGGGTTCCTGATCCTGCCGATCCTGCCCTTGGCAATCTGGTCCTTTGCGCATGGCTGGCGTTTCCCCGACCTCTTGCCGCAGACCTGGTCGCTGAAAGCCTGGGCCTATGCGGTCGACGCCCGATCCGGCGTTCTGCACAGTTTCGCCGTGACCACCGGCATCGCGCTTGCGACGACCCTCTTGGCCGCGCTGGTGGGCGTTCCCGCCGGTCGCGCCCTAGGGCTTTACCGGTTCCGCGGCAAGGGGCTGGTGACGCTACTCCTCCTCGCCCCGGCCTTCCTGCCCGGCATCGCCATCGTCTTTGGCCTGCACGGCATCTTCCTGCGCCTCGGGCTGGTCGGCACCGTGCCGGGGGTCATCCTTGCCCATTTGATCCCGGTCCTGCCCTACATGGTCCTGGTGATGGCCGCGGTCTTTTCGCGCTTTGACCCGGATTTCGAGGCCCAGGCCCGCTCTCTTGGCGCGTCGCCATGGCAGACGTTCCGGATGGTCACCCTGCCCGCCATTCTGCCCGGACTGATGACTGCGGCCCTGTTTTCCTTCCTGGTGTCGTGGTCGCAGTACTTGCTGACGCTGGCCATCGGCAGCGGTCGGGTCCAGACACTGCCGCTGCTTCTCTTCAGCTTTTCCAGTGCCGGCCGGAATGACATCACCGGGGCGATTGCGCTTCTCTACATCCTGCCGGGGCTTCTGATCCTCCTTCTGACCGCCCGGCAGATCACCGGGCGCGGCGCGGCGCTGGCCGGGGGGCTGCGGCCATGACCACGCTGGTCCTTGACGACCTGCGCAAGTCCTATTCCGGAACCGGTCCCGCCGCGCTGCACGGGCTTAGCCTGGAGTTCGCGGGCGGCAGCCTGACCACGCTTCTTGGGCCCTCCGGGTCGGGCAAGACCACCACCATGAAACTGATCGCGGGTCTGATCGCGGCCGAGTCCGGCGACATCCGGCTGGGCGACCGTTCGATCCGCGAGCTTCCGCCGGAACGGCGGGGCGTGGCGATGGTGTTCCAGAACCCGCTGTTGTTTCCGCATCTGACCGTGGCCGGAAACGTCGGATTTGGCCTGCGGATGCGTGGGCTGCCCCCCCGCCAGATCGCCGACAGTGTCGCCGACATGCTGGCCCGGGTCCGGCTGGGCGACCTTGCCCATCGCAAGCCCGTGCAGCTCTCTGGCGGCCAGGCACAGCGTGTGGCCCTCGCCCGCGCCCTGATCCTGCGGCCCGCGGTCCTGCTTCTGGACGAACCACTGTCCAGCCTCGACCCCGGCTTGCGCGACGAGATGCGCCAACTGATCCGCAAGCTGCAGCGCGAAACCGGGATCACCACCATCGTCGTTACCCACGACCAGACCGAAGCGGTCGCGCTGGCCGACCGGATCGCGCTGCTGCTAGACGGCAGGCTTGCCCAGCACGACACCCCCCAGGCCTTCTTCAGCCGCCCGGCGACCGAGGCTGTAGCCCGCTTTTTCGGTGGCATGAACTTCATTTCCGGCAGCGCCAGCGACGACGTGTTCGACTGCGCCATCGGCAGCCTCACCCTGCCGCCCGGCCTGGCCAATGGTCCGGGCGTGCTGACGATCCGACCCGAGGCGTTGCGCTTTGGCGAAGGGCCGAACCTCCGGACAGCACGGGTCGGCGCGTTGGACTTTCTTGGCAGCCTGACCCGCGTCGCCCTCGACGTCGAGGGCATGCCACTGCAGGCCCTTGTCACGCCCGACACGGCTCAGCGCCTGACCGCGGGCAGCTTGGTTCCCGTATCCCTGCCACCAGAAGCACTCTGGATTCTGCCAAGTATCGCGTAGCCCCCGATCCGAGGTCGAGGATCAGTCCTGCAGGATCGCCCGGCCACGCCCGGCATGTTTTGCGGCGTAGAGCGCGCGGTCCGCTGCGGCGATCATGTGCGCGGCGACCTGTTCCTTGCAATTCAGTGAACGGACGATCCCGATGCTTGCAGAAACCTGCGCAACCTGACCTTCAAAGCTTATCGGTTCGCGGATTTGCGCGATGATGCGGTTGGCAATGGTCAGCATGGTCTTGGCGTCGCTGCGCCCGGCCACGATCATCACGAACTCATCCCCGCCGGTTCGTGCGGCGCAGTCCTCGACGCGAAGCTGTTCGCGCAGGATGCGGCCGACGTTTTCCAGCACGAAGTCCCCCGCCGCATGGCCCAGCGTGTCATTCACCGCCTTGAAATAATCCAGGTCCATGTGCATCAGGCCAAAATTTCCCTGCGCCTTGCACAGCCGCTCCAGCACCAGATCGACCGCCCGCCGGTTGCGAAGGCCGGTCAGCGGGTCGGTCATCGCCTCTTCCTCGGCCGCAACACGCGCCCCCTCCAGCCGCAAAGTCAGGCCCTTGAGCTCCCGCGAGACCGAGGCGTTGGACTCGGCCAGAAACAGGACCTCTGTTGCCATCTCGGTCGCCGCGAAATCCGCGTCCGAAAGCGCGTGATCGCGCACTGCGGTGATCAAGTCGACGAAGGTCAGGTTCATCAGAATCCGGCCGTCGGTCGCGATCCGCTGGCCCAGACCCCGCAATCCGGATCGGGCACCGCCGCGCAACTGCAGCCGGAACCGGTTTCCGGTGCGGGCCAATACATCCTGGACCGTGATTGCGCCACCGGGAGAGCGCACCTCGAACAGGTCCTCGAACCGCGCCCCGGGCACGGCGGCACCTTGCAGCACCCGCGCCAGCGTCGGTCCGTAGCTCAGGGCGCGTCCGTCGGGATCCAACAGAAGATACATCGGCATGAATCGCGCCAGCGTCGCCGCGAAAAGATCCAGCCGCTGTTCAGAAAAGTCGATCGGCATCGGTCAGTGTTCCGGCATGGCTAGTTCGAAGGCCTTCGCGGTGGAGTGACGGCTGTCCAGCACCGCGATCGTGATGCAATCGTCTGCCCGGGAATCGATCAGGCAAAGCGCGCCGTAGTCGTCGGCCATCGCCGTCACCACGCCCATCAGGACCCGGTGGATGCCGCGCAGATGCGACCGGCAGCGCAGTTCGAACCGGTCCGGGCCGAACTCGACCAGTAGGACTTCGGGCGGATCAATATGCGGCAGCGCAAGCCGCGCCCGACCCGGCAATTCCTCAAGCGAATGCAGGAAGTCGCTGAAGGAAACACCGCCAAAGCGCAGCAGCCGGCGGGCGCTTTCGCGTTCCGGGTTTGTCACCAGATAGGTCCCGACATCCTCCCAGATCGCCTCGACGGGCCGCCCGAGGACGCGCGCGACGATATCGCCAACCCGGTCGGCCAGGCCGGGATCATAAAGCAGCATCGGTTCATAGGTCTGGCTTGGCTGATCGGCCATGCAACATATTTCGTGCCACTTGGCCGATCCGAACGTGTCCAGCACGTAATTCTGCAAGGATCGCAACAAAAGCGCGTCCATTCCCGACCCCGTCGATGGTTCTGCTGTGAGCTTATCGCGCATTTCTTACTGAATTCTTCATCTGGACAAGATCACGGCAGGATGATCAGCCCGGTGTCACCCGTGCCAAGCTGGTTCAGCATCGCCGCAGTGACCGGAGGCGGGGTCTCCTGGTATTGCCGCATCAGCGCCAGCGCCTCTGGCGCCGTGAAGTATCTGCCATCCGCACGGGTCGTCCCGCGCTGGCGCAACTGCCCGTCGTCACCGATGTAAAGCCCTGCGATCTCGACATAATCGACGCTCCGCTGCAGGAACAGCATGGCCTCTTCGCCCGGCATCGTCGGCATCAGATCGGCAACCACCAGAAGACATCCGGGCTGACCGGGCGTCAGCCCCGCCTCGCAGATCCGCTGCCAGTCCTGCAGCATGTAATCCTCTGCACTCTCGAACAGCGTGTCACGTGTCCCGGTCGCGGTAGCAGGCTGAACCGGCATTGCCGCCCTGACGCTGGCAAGGAGCGCGGCCCGGTCCACACCGGATGCCGGGGCCTCGCCCGCCAGCAACGCCGCAAGCGCCTCCTGCCCCGGCTCCTTTGCGCGGGCTTCAAGCTCGGCTAGCACGGCCTCACCCGGTTTGCCCCAGGATCGCAGCGCGCTCAGGTCCAGCGTCTCGACCGTGGTCTGGCCGGAAGTGAACCGCGCCAGCTGGTCGCGGGCAGAGATGCGTTCGGCATTCAGAACCGGGGTCAGCCACAGGGCGGCAAGGCCGATCACGGCAAGCGCCATGTAGACGTTGCCCTGCCGGATCCGGCCCATCCAGGCACCGCCCCGCAGGACCGCCTGGGCATAGATCAGCCCGTAAGCCACGCCGATCTCGGCCGCCAGCACCACAAACACCCGGTCGGGCGACCAGCCGCGTTCGGACACCCGCAGCCAGATTGCCCACAGCGCCAGCCCGGCCAGCACCGGCAAGACCAGCGCCATCCCTTGCGCCGACCGGATCAAGAGTGGGCTTTGCGTCGCGTCCGCATCCGATTGGTCGACGGCAATCGCCACCAGCGAGATGCCTCCGGCGACCATTGTCAAAAGGAGAAGTGCCGGCGAAAGCCCTCCGGCCAGCCCGTCGAGACCCCGGAACGGCAACGCGATCAGAAAGACCGCCATAACCGCCAGCACGACCGGCAAAAACAGCCGGAACAGGCGCAGCACGACGTAAGGTGACAGAAGATCCGCCAGATCGTGGATGACCGCCATGCCGAGGCCCAGCACCGCGCCCGACAGGACCAGCGGCACCACCTCGTGCTGAAGCAGCCTGCCGATCACGTTGATGCCGACAATGTTCAGCACTTCGTCCGACAGGAAGATCACCAGCCAGACCAGACCGGTGAACGCCCCCGCCGCGGAATAGCGCAGCACGACCGACCAGGCTTCCAGGAACAGCGCAGGATAGTCCCGCCAGCCGGTCCTTGCCCCCGCGATCAGGAAGGGCACCGGAAGCGTGGCCACCGTCAGGGTCGCCAGCACCGGGATTCCCGCCTCTATGAAAGTGTCGGGATCGGAGTAGCGCAGCATGGTCAGCGCGATCAGGCCACCGACCACCACCGCCAGCCCGACCGCCCGCGGCAACGCCCGGCCCAGACCGATCGGACCCGCCATGCCCAGAAGCGCGCCGAACAGCGTGACGATTGTCCCGGACAGGATCAGCGCCGGATAGTCCGCGATCCAGCCCCGGTCGAAGGCCTCCATCACCCCCCAGACCAGTAGGCCGCCCAAGGCACCCGCCAGGGCTAGCTCTGCGCGCACGGCAATCTGGCCTGTCATTTCATCCTCCTCCGACCGCCCCTGGCCGTTGCTCCGGCATTCTGGTTCGCGCGGTTGTGGCGCATAGTCAGGATTTCCCGCCAGTTGCCAAGTGTCATGGCGGTTTGCACTATGCGCGGACCCTAGGAAGGACGCGCCATGTCACCCCCGCACATCCGCCCCCTGCAACCGTCAGATGAGGCCGACTGGCGCCGCCTCTGGACTGGCTACCTGCAGTTCTACCAGTCCGAGGTGTCCGAGGCGGTCTACGTGTCGACCTTCCAGCGCTTGCTCGGGGACGATCCGCGCGACTTCAACGCTTTGGTCGCCGAGGTGGACGGCAAGGTCCTGGGCCTGACCCACTACCTCTTTCACCGCCACGCCTGGCGGATCGAGGACGTCTGCTATCTCCAAGACCTCTATGTCGCCCCTGATGCCCGCGGCCTGGGCCTTGCCCGCGCCCTGATCGAGGCGGTCTACGTCCGGGCCGATGCGGCCGGCGCACCGGCGGTCTACTGGCTGACTCAGGATTTCAACACTACCGCCCGGCAGTTGTACGACCGGATTGCCAAGGTCAGCCCCTTCATCCGTTACAACCGGGCGCTTTGAGGGCGGCCGGACTACCGCACCCGATCACGCAGCGACCGCAGATGGCCTGGCATCTCCCGCGCGCCGATCTCGGCCTCGCGGACCAGAAAGTCGAAGTGCTGGCTGATCGTCTCGATCCGGGCACTGTCGCGGAAGGCAAGGTAGTGCCGGCCGAGGTAGATCACTGCCAGCAGCGGGCCGAAGATCGTGATCGGGGCGGAAAACAGCTTGCGCGCATCGAACAGGCACAGCCGGAGCGACGGGTAAAGCTGCTCGCACAGCGTGATCAGATGGTTCAACTGCGCAAGACGGATTTCGGCCGAGATGCCCTCGTAATAGCCCGACGCCGTGGCGAAGGCGGTCAGCTCATGCATCGGGAGGGCGATCTCGTAGTCGGACCCCGCGCCCCGCATCCATTGCAGCCGGTCCTCGAACGCACCGATCGCCTGTTCGGCGGTGCGGCCCAGCTGCGGCTCGTATTCCCATTCCGCCATCGCCCGGGTCTTCAGCATGTCGGGCAGCGTCGCCGGGACATGGCGGATCTTGTAGCCCGCCGCCTCCTGGTGCCAGCCGAAGATGCGTTCGTCGATCAGGGCCCGCGGCGCCTCGGTCAGGCTAAGCGAGGCGGCCAGGAGATCGGCGATGGATTCAGGGCGGCCCGACAGGCCCAAAAGCCAGTCAGCGCTGATCCCCAGCGCCCGCGCGCAGTCGGCGGCCAGCTGGGCGTTCGGCAGCCGGGTGCCATCCTGCAACAGGGCCGAGATGGTCGACCGGTCCACCCCACAGTCGCGCGCCAGGGCTGACTGGCTGACCTTGCGCGACGCCATCGCTTCGGCCAGCCGCTGCCGGAAGATCTGCGCACGGTCGCGCTTGTCGACTTTATCCAACATTTGACGACTTTCCAGAACAGCTGCTGGGTCAAGTTTACAATATCCCGAATTCCCGGCAGAGCGCGAAATTGCTACCGTCACACAAACGTTACTTGGAACGGGACCCATCTTGCAGACCGAAGTCCGGGCCGTCGAATGGCCCACCCTGATCGTCTTCGCCGCAACCTACGCCCTCTGGGCGCTTGCAACCACCGTTCTCTGGACCTTCTCTCCCATTCTCGCAGTCCTCGTCGCCGCTCTCGCCATCGGCCAGTATTCCTCGCTGACGCACGAAGTTCTGCACGGCCACCCGTTCCGGTCGCAAAGACTGTCCGAGGCGCTGGTCTTCCCCGGGCTGACCGTCTTCGTCCCCTACCTGCGCTTCAAGGACCTGCATCTGCAGCACCATTTCGACCCCGCCCTCACCGACCCCTATGATGACCCAGAGTCGAACTATCTCGACCCGGCAACTTGGGCGCGGCTTTCAGCGCCCTCCAAGGCACTCTTGCGGTTCAACAACACGCTGTTCGGCCGGATGCTCATCGGCCCGGCGATCTCCATGTGGGCGCTGGCGAAGGGCGACCTCACCGCGATGCGCATGGGCGACCGCCGGGTTTGGTTGGCCTGGAGCCTGCATGTGTCGGGGCTGGCGATGGTCTGGGCCTGGCTGGACTGGATCGGGGCGATGCCAGGCTGGGCTTACCTTATAGCGGCTTACCTGGGCTGGAGCCTTCTGAAAATCCGCACCTACCTGGAACACCGCGCGCATGAGGCGGCGCGGGCGCGGACGGTGGTCATCGAAAGCCAGGGACCGCTCAGCCTGTTGTTCCTGAACAACAATTTCCACGTTGTGCACCACATGCATCCGACAACGTCATGGTACAAGCTGCCGGGCCTCTATTTCGGCAACCGCGACCACTACCTGCGGCGCAACGAAAGCTACCGTTACGCCAGCTATGTCGAGATCTTCCGCCAGTTCCTGTTCCGCGCCAAGGACCCGGTGCCGCATCCGGTGTTTCCGGTCGACAAGGGCGGGGTTCTAGACCAGCCGGCGGAACTGCGGGGTGGTGCCGGAGTTGTCGAAGAACGGCACGCCGGGCTGATCGTGGCCCGTCACTAAGGCCGCAACTTCGGCCAACACCACCTCGGTGATGAACGGCAGGTCCAGCGCCCGCGCCTCGGGCAGGGGCAGCCAGCGCAGATGCTGAAGCTCGCCAGAAGCCAGGGCGAAATCCTCGCGGTTGTCATCCAGGCTGTCGGCGTGCGCCAAAAGAAACCGCGCATCGAAGCGGCGGGTGCGACCGGGGGGCGTGATTGCGCGGAAGACAAAGCGCAGCGACGGATGCTCCATCCCCGCCAGGTTCAGCCCGGTTTCCTCGGTCAGTTCGCGCAGCGCGGTCGCGACGAGCGTCTCCGGCGCGGGAGCGTCGGGCGGGACCATAAGCATCAGACGGCGGCCGCAGTCGGGGGTCAGAAAGCCGGTGCGTCCCGTGCCTTCGTCCTCTGGATCAACCCGACCGCCGGGGAAGACGAACTTCGACGGCATGAAGACCGCCCCCTCGCCACGCTGACCCATCAGGACCTGCGGGCCGTCCGCACTTTCTCGCCACAGGACGACCGTGGCAGCTGCGCGGATCGGTTCGTCAGTCATGCGGCGCAGAGCCGAAGCCATGCATCCGGTTTGCCCACTGCAGCGCGACCAAGGCACCCTTCAGGCGGGGCAACAGGTACAGCGACAGCGCCACCGTCCCGATGGTGAAACCCACCGCCATCACCAGAGGCTCGGGGCGGAACTTGGTGAAGGTGAACAGCAGGATCGGCGTCAGCAGATGGCCCACGATCAGGATGGTAAGATAGGCAGGCCCGTCATCGGCACGATGATGGTGCAGCTCTTCGCCGCAAACCGGGCAGGACTCGCGCACCTTCAGATAGCCGCTCAGCATCGGACCCGCCCCACAGTTCGGGCACCGCCGCCGCCATCCCCGCAGCACGGCAGGCTTCCAGGGGCGGTCTTCGGGTTCTGTCGCGTCGATCATGGTCATCGGGTCGGTCCTGATTGCCCGATCCGTCTGTCCGGGCGCATTGGACCATACAGCGCCACGACCCCGGATCACAGGGGAAAGACAGGCCCTGTGTCCGCGTGTCGCAATGTTCAGCCCATTCGCGACGGAACCGCGCGCCTTGTGCGTGTGACTGATCAGACGGGTCGACAGGCGACCCGACACCGGAGAGAAAAAGATGACTGCTTCGAAAAAGACCGCCGTCGCTGTGCTGGCCCTGATGGGCGCGGCTTTTGCCTCGGCCGCGCTGGCTGAGCGTGGCATGGGCGGAATGGGTGGCATGGGCGAAGGCCGTGGCGCCATGCTGATGGAGAAGTTCGACGAGATCGACGCCGACAAGGATGGCAAGGTCACCCAGGACGAACTGGCCGCGCACCGGGCTGCCGAATTTGCTGCGACCGACACCAACAGCGACGGTGCGCTCAGCGCCGATGAACTGGAAGCGCGGATGATGGCCGAGATGATGGCCCGGCACAGCGCACGGATGATCGACAACATGGACAACGACGGCAACGGCAGCCTGTCGGCGGACGAGATGGGCGAAGGCCCGATGGCCGGGAACTTTGCCCGGATCGACACCGACAATGACGGCACGATCTCGAAGGCAGAAGCCGAAGCCGCTGCCGAAAAGGTCGGCAAGCGCCGCGAAGGCCGTCGCCACATGATGGGCGATCACGACAACTGACGCTTTGCGCAGGACGGGCGGCAGGTTAGACCAGACGCAGGATGACAATGGCCTTCGACGCAAGGAGCGAACCCTCGGATGAGGCGCTGATGGTGCTCTATGCCAATGGAGACCGTCACGCGGCGCTGGCCTTGACCCAGCGTGTGACCCCTCGCGTCCTGGCCTATGCGTCACGGCTTCTGTCCGGCGACCGTGCCGAGGCCGAGGACGTGGCGCAGGAAACCATGCTGCGGCTCTGGAAGGTCGCCCCCCAGTGGCGGCAAGGCGAAACCAAGGTGACGACCTGGGCCTACCGGGTCGCCACCAACCTCTGCATCGACCGCCAGCGCAGCCGTATCCGCAAACGGCAGGTGGCATTGGACGATACGCCGGATGTGGCCGATGCCGCGCCCAAGGCAGAAGACCAGTTGCAGGACGCGGGGCGGATGGCTGCACTTGAGGCAGCGCTGGCTGAACTGCCAGAGCGGCAACGGCAGGCCGTGGTGCTGCGGCACCTGGAAGAAATGACGAACCCCGAGATCGCCGCGATCATGGAGATCGGCGTCGAGGCGGTGGAAAGCCTGACGGCACGCGGCAAACGCGCGTTGTCAGCACTCTTGGCGGGCCGGAAAGCGGCCCTTGGATATGAGGATGACGGTCATGCAGGATGATGACCTCGACCAGCTTCTGGCCCGAGCAGCCCGGACGACCCCGCAGCCGTCGGATGCGCTTATGCAGCGTGTTCTCGACGATGCGCTGGCCCACCAGCCGCAGGCCCCGGCCCTGCGTCCTGCCGCTCTGCCGGTCCGGGCCGGCCTTTTTGCGCGGCTGGTCGGCAAGTTCGGCGGAGGGCCGGCCCTGGCCGGGCTGGGCACTGCTGCGGCGTTCGGCATTGCGCTGGGCTATCTCAGCCCCTCGACGCTGGATCTCCTGACCGGAACCTCGACCGACGTGGCAGAATTCTTCCCCGATGCCGACTTCCTGACGACCGAAGGCTGACACAGATGACCGACCCCGAAAGCCAGACCCCGCCCCCCGCGCCTCCAGCCGTCCCCGAACCGCCACCAGTGGCCGGTCCGACGGCATCACGCTGGCTGAAGCCCGCATTGATCGTCTCGGTGGCACTGAACCTTGCCGTTGCCGGGTTGGTCCTTGGCGCCTGGCTTGGGGATGGGCATCGCGGCGGCATGCCACGCGACATGTCCTTTGGCCCGTTCAGCGAGGCGCTCAGCGACCAGGACCTTCGCGCCTTGCGCAAGGGTCTGATGGACCGCGCGGGCGAGTTCAGTTCGTCCCGCAAGGCCGCCCGAGCCGAGTTCGAGACCCTGCTTGCGTCGCTTCGCGCCGAACCCTTTGATCCGGAAGCCATGAAATCCGCGCTGGCCGCGATCGAAACCCGCAATGCCGAGAGGCTGCAACTTGGACGCAGCCTGATCGAGACGCGCCTGATCGAGATGTCACCCGAGGATCGCCAGGCCTTCGCCGACCGGCTGGAGCGGGGCCTCAAGCGACGCCCAAAGGGCTAGTCCACAAGGACTCACCAGAGACCTCGAACGAACCACCACTTTGCGTGATCCGGTTTCGGGCACCTCGATGGCCAGCTTGCGCCGCGTCAGGCTGCGCTCAGCCGGAAGGTGACCTGATTCCGCCCCGCGCTCTTCGATTCCAAAAGCGCGATATCGGCCTGCTCGACCAGCCCCTCGACACCAAAGCTCCCCTCGCCCGCCGTCCCGGCCACCGCCACGCCAATCGACACCGTGACCCGCAGCTCCTCGCCCGAGCCGAGGCGGATCGGTTCGTCATCCATCACCTGGCACAGCCGCTCGGCCACCCGGCGCGCGGTCGCCATGTTGGTCCGCGGCAGGATCGCCAGAAACTCCTCGCCCCCGATCCGGGCCAGGACATCGGTGTCGCGCAGGTTGACCGTCAGGCGATGCGCGACCTCGACCAGCACCTGGTCCCCGGCAGCGTGGCCATGGATGTCGTTCACCTGCTTGAACCGGTCCAGATCCATCACCATCACCGCGAAGGGCGAGCCTTCCGTCCGCGCCAGGTCGGCGACCGAGGCCAGTTGCGGAACCGCAAAGCGGCGGTTGTACAGCCCGGTCAAGGGATCGCGCATCGCCAGCCGCAGCCCGTCCTGCATCCGGGCGCGCAGATTGTCGAAATGCCGCTTCCGGCGCAAAAGCCCGCGTGTTCGCAGCACCAGTTCCTCGGCCGTGACGCCAGGACCGACGGCGTCGTCCGCCCCAAGGTCAAAGGCCATCGCCGCCTCATCCCCCGCCCCCGCAGGGCCGACGACACAAACCGCCGCATGACGGGTTGCCTGATGGCTTTTGAGTTCCGACAGAAGGCGCAGAGTTGACGACGGATTGCGCCCGTCATCCTGCAGGACGAACACCTCCGGCACTGTGCTGCAGCCACGCCCGGCCGTCAGCTCGGCCAGTGCCTCGCGCCGCGACAGCACCACCAGACGGTCGCGCAACTGCCCCGCCAACGCGTCCCGCAACCCCTCGCCCTGCATGTGCTGCGGGGTGACCAGCGCGATTGTCCCCTGCGGCTCGAATGCGGCAGGCGCTTCGGCCAGCCCCTGCAAAGCCAGCGCATCCGGTGCCGGGAAATCGCTTTCCGCCTTCAACCGCAACAGGTTGCGCAGCCGAGCCAGCAGCACCCGTTCATTCGTCGGCTGGTCGATGACGTCGTCGGCCCCCGCCGCAAAGGCAGCAAGCCGTTCGGCAGCACCCCCGGACGAGGTCAGAGCGATCACCGGAATGTCGCGGCAGGCCGGGTTCCGGCGCAGACGCTGCAGCACCTCAAGTCCCGAGATGTCGGGTAGGCCCAGATCCAGCAGCACCAGGTCGGGACGTTCCTGTTGCGCAATCGCCAGGCAAGCTGCCCCATCTGCCGCGAGCACGGTCTGATAGAAGGCCGCGGCCAACCGCGCCTGCTGCACGATCCGGTTCACTGCAATATCGTCAACGATGAGAATCCGTGCGCTCATCTTCCACTGCCGTCTTGTTCATCGCCCTGATGGAGGACAGTCTGACGCCAAGAAGGTTAACAATTCCTTTCACTCGGTGGCGTCATCAGGAATTCCTGACCGGGTGACGCAATTTGGCCCGATAACCAGGCCGAAAAGCGGTAGGAAGGATGAATTCATTGGCGGGGAGACACAGATGACACCGGAAGCAGCCCAGGTTCTCGCCTTGCAGGCCCTCGGCTGGATCGCTGGCGAGGACGAAATCTTTCCCGCCTTCGTTAACGCGACCGGTGCCAGCATCGCGGACCTCAGGGCCAGGGCGGCAGAGGCCGAGTTCCAAGGCGCCGTCCTCGATTTCCTTTTGCAGGATGACCGCTGGGTGGTTGCATTCTGCGACAACCACGGTCATCCCTACACCGCCCCACAGGCCGCGCGGCTGGCGTTGCCGGGGGGAGCCGAGACCTATTGGACCTGACCTCCACCCGGGATGCCGCAGACATGATCGACGGACTGTTGTTCGACAAGGATGGAACGCTGTTCGACTTCCGGGTCAGCTGGGGACGCTGGGCGGATGCGTTCCTGGCGCAGATCGCCAGCGACGCAGGCCATGCGGCCCGGCTTGGGCAGGCGATCGGCTTTGATCCCTCGACCGGAAACTTTGCGCCCGACAGCCCGGTGATCGCCGCCACTGCCGCCGACATCGCGGCGGCTCTGGCGACCGAATTGCCGGGGGTAAGCGTGTCCGACCTGACCGACCGGATCGACGCCAGCGCGGCGCAGGCCCCGATGTCCCAGGCCGTGCCGCTTTTGCCGCTGATGTCCGCTCTCCGGGCAAGTGGTTTGCGGCTGGGGGTGGCGACCAACGATTCCGAAGTGCCTGCCCGGCAGCACCTGCAGAACCACGGGATCACCGGCTGCTTCGACTTCATTGCAGGCTACGATTCCGGCTACGGCGCCAAACCGGGCCCCGGCATGTGCCTCGCCTTCGCACACCAGATGGCGCTTGACCCCGCCCGCGTGGCGATGGTCGGCGACAGCCGCCACGATCTGGAAGCCGGCCGCGCAGCGGGAATGCGGACCGTCGCCGTGCTGACCGGGATCGCCAAACGGGACGAGCTGGCGCCCCATGCCGATGTCGTCCTGACCGACATTGGCGAGATTCCGGGCTGGCTTTCCGGCCTCTCCGGCTGACCTTGCGCGGTCACATGCGAAATGCGACGCATTTTTGTCGCTAACACGGTAACGCCTTGCGCTTCCCTTCCTCATCTTTGGACATGAGTAACGGAGAGGCAACGATGACCGACGAACCAGCCCGAAGAAAGCGCGCCGGAGGACGGGCGGGGATGAAGGTCCGCGCGGGCACGGCGGTCATCGACCAGATGCCCTGGCGGATCCCCGTGAACCCGGATGCTCCGACCGAACCCCTGGATGCCGACGGCGTGCAACGCGTCCACAAGACCGCGATGCGCATCCTGCGCGATATCGGAATCGAGTTCCTGAACCCCGAGGCGGTGGAACATCTGCGGAAGGCCGGTTGCACGGTCAACGGGACCAATGTCCGGATGGACGAGGACTTCGTGATGGAGATGGTCGCCCGCGCGCCCGAAACCTTCACGATCACGCCCCGGAACCCGGACCGCGAGCTGATCATGGGCGGCAAGCACATGCTGTTCGTGAACGTCTCTTCCCCGCCGAACGCCTGGGACATGGAGCGGGGCAAGCGGTCGGGCGACTTCGAGACGTTCAAGGAATTCATGAAGCTGACGCAGTACTTCAACTGCATCCACATCGCGGGCGGCTACCCGGTCGAGCCGGTGGACATCCACGCCTCAGTCCGGCACCTGGATTGTCTGTATGAGAAGCTGACGCTGACCGACAAGGTCGTCCACGCCTATTCGCTGGGGGCCGAGCGGGTCGAGGACGTGATGGAGATGGTCCGCCTGGCCGGGGGCCTGACCGAGGAGGAGTTCCAGGCCAAACCGCGGATGTACACCAACATCAACTCGGTCTCGCCTTTGAAGCACGACTATCCGATGCTGGACGGGGCGATGCGGATGGCCAAGCGGGGGCAGCCCGTGGTTGTGACGCCGTTCACGCTGGCGGGGGCGATGGCGCCGGTGACGATGTCGGGGGCGGTGGCGCTGTCGATTGCCGAGGCCTTGGCGGCGGTGGCGCTGCTGCAATACATCGCCCCGGGCTGTCCGGTGGCGATCGGGACCTTCACCTCGAACGTCGACATGAAGTCGGGGGCGCCGGCGTTTGGCACCCCGGAGTACATGCGGGCGACGCAGATGACGGGGCAGCTGGTGCGCTACTACGGCGTGCCGATGCGGGCCTCGGGGGTCTGCGCGGCGAACGTGCCGGATGGGCAGGCGATGTGGGAGACGTCGAACTCGCTTTGGTCCGCAGTTCAGAGCCAGACCAACATGGTCTACCATGCGGCGGGGTGGCTGGAGGGGGGGCTGATCGCCTCGCCTGAGAAGTTCATCATGGACTGCGAGGTCCTGCAGATGATCCAGCGGTATTTCGAGGAGGTCACCTTCGCGACGCGGGACGAGGATCTCGCCTTCGACGCGATCAGGGAAGTGGGTGCGGGCGGGCACTACTTCGGCATCCAGCACACCCAGGACCGGTATCAGCACGCCTTTTATGCGCCGATCGTGTCGGACTGGCGGAACTACGAGGCGTGGCAGGCCGACGGGTCGGTCTGGACGGTCGAGCGGGCGCACCGGATCTACAAGCAGATCCTGGCCGAGTTCGAGGCGCCAGAGATGAACGGGGACCACCTGGAGGAGCTGCAGCGGTTCGTGGCCAAGCGGAAGCAGGAAGGCGGGGCGCCAACCGACTTCTGATCCTGTCCACGGTGGACAAACGCCGATGGTCCTTTGGAAACAAGGGCTTGGTCGTGGGCGTTAGGGGTTTCTTAACCTGTGCGGATGGTGGGTCAACCTGCGCCCAAGAGGACGCAGGACGACCCACCCTACGCCGCCATGAGTCCTGCGGCGGTGGGCCTGTGGCGGGCCGATCCAGGCGCAGCGGCGTTGCCGCACGGCTTTTGTCTCGCTCTTGTGCGTGAAGGACGCGCAAGACCTCGGGCAGCCTCCGGCGGGGATATTTGCGGACAGATGAGGGCTTTTGGGCCTAGCTTTTGACGCGGGGCGTCAGGTGCGTTGGCCGCTGCGCAGCCGCCAGGGACCGCGGGGCGTTGGGTGAGGGACGCTTGCGGGCAGCGTTCTGGGTGAGAAACGACACGAGCATCAGGGCGAGGGCGAAAAGCGCGGGACTATAGCCGCCGTCGCCTGCGTTGACATGGGCAGAAAGCGCCAGGAGGAGATGGTAGAACATCCCGGCATAGGCGAGGTCGCTGAGAGGAACCGAGACCCGGGTCAGGATCGCAACCGGTGCGGCGATCTTTGCCGCGATCAGGAGCGGGACCAGATAGGCCGGAAAGCCGAAGGTGGTGAAGCCCGCCTGAACCTCGGCGAGATGGGTCAGGTAGAAGGCGGCAGCGGCGAGATAGAGCGCGGAGAGGGCGAGCGTGCTGGCCCAATAGAGGAGCTTCGCCTTGATCATCGGTCGTATCCTTGTCTGGGGTCACTTGCGCAAAAGAAGTCGGGGCGCGCCCGAAGCGGGCCTCTGCCTCCGGCGGGAGTATTTGGAAAAGGGCAAATCTGGCGCGGGGATTTGAGGTGAGGGGACTGCCTGGGGCCGGGGCGCGCGGGTCAGGCGGGGAAGGTCAGGTCCTCGATCCGGCCGTAGACCGTGTCGATGCCGTCGGTGAAGCCCTGTTCGATGGCCGTGGCGCGGGCCTGGGCGTCAGGGTAGCGCATGATCACGGTCATCCGGGTCCCGTGGCCGTCGGGAGCGAGCGTCGTGGTCACCGTCGGGCCTTGCGTGGTGTCGCCGTTGAAATGCTCGACATGGACCATGTGGTGCGGCGCGTCGGCCTCGAGGATCGGGCCGGAGAAAGAGAACTCCGGCCAGTCGTAACGGAAGCTGCCCCCGGGACGGGCGTCGATCCGGCAATCGGTCAGGTCGGGCGAGAGCCATTGCCGGATCAGTGCCGGTTCAGTCAGCGCGCGCCAGACCTGCGCGGGCGGGTGCGAGAAACGGCGGCGGATCACGACGTCGGTGTCGCCATCATGACTGAGATGCGCCGGGTTGAGGGTCATGGGTCTGTCCTTTCCCGCGGGGCGCGGTGAGTTCTGGCGCTCCGCCTTAGTCGAGCGGCATCGCGTCAAGCTTGGCATAGACCTGATCCATTCCGTCGGTCATGCCGGTGGCGATGGCGGCCGCGCGGGCCTCGGCGCTGTCGTAGCGCATGACCATGGTCATGCGGGTGCCGCTGCCCTTGGCGACAAGGTCGGTGGTGATGCGGGCGGCCCTCGCGGGGTCGCCGTTGAAATGTTCCACATGCGTCATGTGATGCGGGGCGCGGACGGCGGTGACGGGGCCGGAGAAGAAGAACGAAGTCCCGTCAGGCCCGGCCCATTCGTAGTGAAAGCTGCCACCGGGGCGCGGGTCGATCTCGCAGCGGGTCATCGGGAAGCCATCTACAGCCATCCATTGCCTGATGAGCGCGGGTTCGGTCACGGCGCGCCAGACCTTGGCCGGCGGATGCGCGAAATCGCGACGGACGATGATGTCGGTGTCGCCGTCGAGGACGGTCTGGATCTGGGTCAGGTCGAGGGACATCTGGGGGTCCTTTCGGTTGGAGGATCGTCGGGCAGGCTGTCGAGCACGGCGTCGAGGCGCTGGAACTGCGCCTCCCACAGGGCGCGGTATTGGCCGAGCCATTCCCAGGTCTGAGCCAGGGTGTCAGGCTTCAGGCGGCGGGGGCGGGCGGTGCCCTGGATCCGGGTCTCGATCAGGCCGGCGTCTTCCAGCACCTTCAGGTGGCGGCTGATCGCGGGCTGGCTGATCGCGAAGGGACGGGCAAGGTCCTGGACCGTCGCCTCGCCTTTCGCCAGCCGGGCAAGGATCGCGCGGCGGGTGGGATCGGCAAGGGCGGCGAAGCTATGGTCGAGGTCAGGCATTTGCGTGATCCGTTTAATAACGAATCACTTATATAACGGGTAGACGATTTTTGGAAGGCTCTATCGGCAACCGTTCGGGGACCTGCAGCCCCCGGCTAGGTGGTCCGGGCCTGACGCCGAGTGCGGCGCGGCCCGGACCGGATCAGTTACTTCGACAGCTCAGCCATCATCTCGTCCAGCGCCTTGCAGGTGGCGGCCAGATCGTCTCCACCGGCGGCGGCCTTGGTGGCCAGTTCCTGCACCTTGGGTGCCAGTTCCGCCAGTTTCGCCGGGTCGGTGGCGGCGATTTCCTGGATCTTGGTGGTCAGGTCGGTGGCCTTCTTGGTCGCCACTTCCTGGGTGCAGGCCTCTTCGCTGTTGCAGGCGGCCAGAAAGCCGGTGGCGGCAAGTGCCAGAATGGTCGATGCAAAACGCATTGCGGGTCCCTCGTGATTGTTTTGGTTGGCGCGGCCCGGATGCCGCAGCGGCAGGCTAGCGCACCTTGCAGGCGACTGCCCGGCCCTGCCGACGGCACGCGCGGAAATCCGCGCTGACGGGGGCGTGCCTTGACCTTTTTGCCCCTGTCCCGCAGGTTGCCGCGCAATCAACGGGCCCGGAAAGGGCAAAAGGCAGATGGCACAGAGCACGGCACCCTTCTCGGGCTTCGAATTCATGATCGCGTGGCGGTATCTGCGGGCGCGGCGGGCCGAAGGCGGGGTCTCGGTGATGACCTGGATTTCCCTCATCGGGATCACGCTGGCGGTCTTTGCGCTGATCCTGACGCTGGCGGTCCGGGCGGGGTTCCGGGCAGAGTTCGTCGATACGATCCTGGGGGCCAACGCGCATGTGACGGTCTATTCATCGGGCGTGGTGGGCGAGGATGGTCAGCTGATCCGGGGCTTTACCGAGCCGGACGCGATGGCGGCAGCGATTGCCAAGGTTCCCGGCGTGACGCGGGCGGCGCCGTTGATCAAGGGCAAGCTGATGGTGTCGGATGGTGAGGACACGACCGGGGCCGAGGTCTATGGTCTTTTGCCCGAGGACTTCGCCTCGATCCCACGGATCGGGGCCGGGTCGGATGCGATCGGCGATCTGGCGCGGTTTCCCGAAGGCATCGCCTTGGGGTCTGGCGTCGCGCGCGAATTGGGCGTGACAGTCGGCGACCGGGTGCGGCTGATCGCTCCGGGAGGGGTGAAGACGGCGATGGGGACGACACCGCGCGTCAACGCCTACGAGGTGGTCTACATCTTCACTGCGGGCCGCTATGACATTGATACCACACGCATCTACATGCCGTTCGTCGAGGCGCAGAGCTTCTTCAACAAGGAGGGCCGCGCGGACGAGATCGAGGTGATGGTCGACAACCCCGATGCCATCGAAAGCTATGGCGCGGCGGTGCTGCAGGCGGCGGGGCCGGTGGCGCTGCTCTGGACCTGGAAGGACAGCTCGGGGGCGTTCCTGCGGGCCTTGGACATCGAGGACAACGTGATGTTCGTGATCCTGTCGGTGCTGGTGTTGATCGCGGCGATGAACATCGTCTCGGGGCTGATCATGCTGGTGAAGAACAAGGGCCGCGACATTGGCATTCTGCGCACGATGGGGCTGACGGAAGGAAGCGTGCTGCGGGTGTTTTTCATCTGCGGGGCGTTTACCGGGGTGATCGGGACGATCGCCGGGGTGGCGCTGGGGTGCCTGACCGCGCTGAACATCGACCAGATCATGTCTGCCATCAACTGGGTGAACGGGGCCGAGGTCTGGGACCCCTCGATCCGGGGGATCTATTCGCTGCCGGCCAAGCTGCAGCTGGGCGATGTGATGTCGGCGGTGGCGTTGTCGCTCGGCCTGTCGTTCATCGTCACCATCTTCCCGGCCCGGCGCGCGGCGCGGATGAACCCGGTCGAGGCGCTGCGCTATGAGTGAGATGCTGCGGCTTGAGGGCGTCGAGAAGGGCTACAACCGGGGCAAGCCTTCGGAAGTGATCGTGCTGCGCGGGGCGTCGATTTCGGTCGCGAAGGGCGAGGTCGTGGCGCTGGTGGCGCCTTCGGGCGCGGGGAAGTCGACGCTTTTGCACATCGCGGGGCTTCTGGACACGCCCGACAGCGGCACGGTGCAGCTGGACGGGCGCGAGATGGGTGGGCTGTCCGACAAGGCGCGGACCGAGGCGCGGCGGGCCGAGGTGGGGTTCATCTACCAGTTCCACCATCTGCTCCCGGAGTTTACCGCGCTGGAGAATGTGGTGATCCCGCAGCTGGCCAATGGTGCGGCGAAGGCTGCCGCCGAAGCGCGGGCGCGGGAGTTGCTGGACAGAGTCGGGGTGGGCCCAAGGGCGGGGCATCGCCCGGCGGCACTTTCGGGGGGCGAACAGCAGCGCGTGGCCTTCTGCCGAGCACTGGCCAATGCGCCGAAGCTGCTCTTGGCAGACGAGCCGACCGGCAACCTTGACCCCGCCACGTCGGACCAGGTCTTCGGGGTGCTGATGGACCTTGTCCGCTCCACCGGTCTGTCGGCGCTGATCGCGACCCACAACCTTGAACTGGCCGCCCGCATGGACAGGGTGGTGCGACTTTCGGCAGGACAAGTGACGTAGATCAATGCGAAGGCCCCCGATTTCCTGTCCTATTGGACAAAAGGGGACCCAAGATGCGCCTGACATGGATCATTCTACCATTCGCGCTTGCCGCCTGTGTCGACCAGGAGCCGCCTACGGGGGCCGAGGATTTCGCCACCTTCTGCGCAGCCTGCCACGGCATGGGCGGGCGCGGGGATGGCGATATGGCCGACGTCCTTGACCGCAAGCCCGCTGACCTGACCCAGCTCTCTGCCCGCAACGACGGCGTCTTTCCGGGCACGCGGGTCATGGCCAAGATCTGGGGCTATACCGGGGTGACGCCGGACCATGTCGCGGACGGCTCACCCATGCCGCAGTTCGGGCCTCTGCTACAAGGCGACCTCGTGCCCTACGACGGGGGCGACGGGATCGCGACGCCAACCCCGATGCGCCTGGTCCAGCTGGCCGAGCATCTGCGGCGGCTGCAGCAGTAGGCGTCCGGGCCCGGCTCACAGTACCGCCGGTCCGGGCTTTACCGGCAGCGCCGCTGGGGCAGACTGACCGGGGCATGCCCCAAGGCTGCCCCTGATGACCACCGAAGCCAGCCTCCGGCAAATGCTGTTCGACGTGACCGGGCTGCGTGCAGACGCCCTGCCCGCCGATGTGGCCCTGCCCGGCTTGGCCTGAATCCAGACGACGCAGAGACGGCTTTTGATGCCGCCTGCGAAAGGATGGGGGTCAATCCCGAAAGCGTCGACTTGGGGGACAGACCCTGCCAGCCTGGGGCCGAGCGACTGGACGATGACCTGCCCGCACCATGTTGCGCGCCTGTGGCCCGCCGCGGGGGCCGCACTGTCCAAGGCAGAGTCGGACCGCCACAACTGGCCCGACCCGACGATCCGCAGCCTGGCTGCGACCATCGACCAGCGGCGCCATGTGACATCGGGCCCAGACCTGCCCGCGCCCCGGCACGCCCCCCTTTCGGCGACTCGGGTTCTTGCGCGCGCAGCCAGCGTCACTTTTCTGACCCTGATCGGCGTGCCCGGCCTTGGTCGGATCGCCTGCCCGTCCGCCTGCCGCGACTGCTTTGCCACCCTACCCGAGGCCGTGTCACATGCCCTGCCGGACACCCTGACGATCCTGGCCCTGATGGCTGTGGCCCTGCTTATACCGGCGATGGTGCATCTGCGTCACCGCAGCTGACACGGCGCAGCGCCGGGCGTGTTGCAGACCTTCACCAACTGGGCCTCGGACCAGTGCAATCCGCTAGAACGCGGCCAGCGCCCCGGTCCGGTAGCCGTTGAAATCAAAGATTTCCCGCGCGGCAGTCAGCCGGTCGCCGGGAATGGCTCCGCGGTCCAGGATAAAGCCGAACCGGCCCGACGGCGTGCCGATCGCCATGGTGCGATAGCCGGTGTCGACCCAGAGAATCCACCACTCTTCGCCCGCGACCGACAGACGGCCAGGGCCGGACGGTACGGCCAATCCCGACACCTTCCGCGCGACCCCGGCGAGGCAGAGAGTGCCGTCCAGCCGGACCCCGCCAGCCTCTGGCGTGATCTCGACGGCCCCTGCCCCGCAACTTGCGCCCTCGGGCTGGAAACCCGCGACCTGACGCCATGTCCCGGCCGCCTGGGAGGTCTGGAAGGCCGCGGCGGACCAGATCGGCGCGTCGGCAGCCCGGAACCCGGAACTCACCGGTGGTTTTGCGGCGCAGGCGGCCAGCAGGAAGACAGCGGCCAGGATTATTCGAGACACAGGGTCACCCGTGCGCCGTTGTCCTGCAGGATTTCGTTGCAGCCGTACAAGGGCTTGAACGGCGAGCAGGTGCCCGAGCGGGCCAGACAGACGCCGTCGCACTGGCTTTCCCGTTCGCAGCGCTTGCCCGCATCCTTGGTCTGGCGGACACAGGCGCGCTTGTCACCCTTGCCGACCTTGAACCACTTGCCGCCCTTCTTTTCGCAGGCGAGCTGCATTTCCGACTTGGGCGTCACCGGCGTCGCGGCCAGATCGGGCTTGGGCGCGGGCTCAGTTGCGGCTTCGGCGGCGGCGGGTTCCGCTGACGGATCGGCGGCAGTAGCCTCGCCGGAAGGCGCGGCCTGCGGGGCGGCTGTGGCAGGTCCGGCGGGCTTTGTCGCGGCTTCAGGTGCCGGGGCCGCCTCGCCCGGCGGGGCATCCAGGGCTGTGACCTCGATCTCGCTGCCGATCACGGCGTTCGGCGTCACATCGTCCGTGGGTCCTGCCAGCCCTTTCGGCCCCCCGGTCTGACAGGCAGACAGCAGGGTCGCGGCGCAAAGGGCCAGAACGGCAAAGGACAGGATGCGGGGCATGGGGCTCTCCGGTTCGGGGGAACAAGTGCATTGATCCGCCCTGCGCCGCAAGTCCTGTCAGTAGGGCCAGGGGTGGGCCCGGTGGGTTTCCGCGATATCGTCCAGCACCTCTGACGACAATGTGACCCCGGCCGCCCCGATGTTGGTCTTCAGCTGCTCTATCGTGGTCGCGCCGATGATCGGGATCGTGGGGAAAGGCCGCGTCCGGCAGAAGGCGATGGCCATCTGGCAGGGGTCCAGCCCGTGCCGCGCCGCGACCCCCAGATAGGCCGCCACCGCCGGGAAGACCCGGGCGGTGACCCGTCCGCTGAGATCGGGGTTCAGGCTGCGGCGCGAGCCGTCGGGGATCACGTCGCCCGCGTATTTCCCGGACAGCAGGCCAGTGGCGAGGGGCGAAAAGGCCAGCAGCGGCATGTCCTCGACCACCGAAAGCTCGGCCCAGTCGGTGTCGAACTGGCGGCAGAGGAGGCTGTATTCGTTCTGCACCGTGGCCATGCGCGGCAGGCCCAGGGTGTCGGCCAGATGCAGCCAGCGCGCTGTGCCCCAGACGGTTTCGTTGGACAGGCCGATGGCGCGGACCTTGCCTTCCTTGATCAGCGTCTGGGCCGTGGTCAGGATGTCGGTCATGTTCGCCGTCTCGGTGACCTTGTCGATGCCCTTGGGCGCGTAGGTCCAGGACTGGCGGAAATGGTAATGTGACCGGTTCGGCCAATGCAGCTGGTAGAGGTCGATGTAGTCGGTCTGCAGACGCCGGAGTGACGCCTCGCAGGCGGCCCGGAGCGTGGCGCCTGTCGTCACCTCTCCCGGCCGCAGGATCGGGCCCTTGCCGGCCACCTTGGTCGCAAGCTGGATCCGCCCGCGCCCCCCGCGCGCGGCAAGCCAGGTGCCGATGATCTCTTCCGTCCGCCCCGCCGTTTCGGCCCGGACCGGGTTCACCGGATACATCTCGGCGGTGTCCCAGAAGGTCACGCCATGGTCGATGGCGAGGTCCATCTGGGCATGCCCCTCGCTTTCGGTGTTCTGCGTGCCCCAGGTCATCGTGCCAAGGCAGAGTTCGGAAACGGTCAGGCCGGTCTTGCCAAGGGGAAGGGTTTTCATCGCGGGCTCCTGTCTGTTGCAGCAAGGCTAGGGCGGAATGGTAACAGGGCAAAGGGTCGGACTTGAGAACATTGCGCGAACACGCTAGCTTTTCCGCATGAGTCTGCCAATCCACAGCCAAGCGGCCCCCCAGCCGCGCGACCTGCAACCGCTTGCGGGCGACCTGACCCTGCGCCGGGGCCGGGTGCATGAGCTGTGCGGGCCGTCGCGGATCATGCTGGCCGCCCGGATCATGGCCAGGACGCAGGGGCCGGTGATCTGGATCCGCCCCGGCTGGGTCGCGGACCGGCTGAATGCGGCGGGCCTGCAGCCGCTGGCCGATCCCGCGCGGCTGATCCTGGTGCAGGCGGACCGCGACGAGAACCTGCTTTGGGCCGCGGAAGAGGCGTTGCGCTCGGGTGCCGCCCCCCTGGTGGTGGCCGAGCTGTTGTCTCCCCCCGCCCTGACCCCGATCCGCCGCCTGCATCTGGCCGCCGAAGCCGGGGCGCAGGCTGCGCATCGCGACGGGCAGACGGCCCCGCTGGGGCTTCTCCTGCTGCCGGGGTCGGGGGGTGCGCAGGGCGTGGAAAGCCGCTGGCATCTGGCCCCCGCCCCCAGCCGTGCGCTTTTGTGGTCGGAAGAGGACAGCTTCACCCTGTCCCGCCTGCGCGCCCGCCTGCTACCCCCGGCGAGCTGGACCCTGCACGCACGCCCCCGCGGCGAAGAGCTGGAGCCGCGGCCTTTGGCCGATCCGTGATCCTGCAACACAGCTTGATCTTGCCAGGCAGACACCGCCTGATAGCCTGACCTTGAAGGGACACCCCATGCTCAGACGTGCCGCGCTTGCCCTTGCCCTCCTCATGGCGCTGCCCGCCCAAGCCGGGACCGTCGCCTACAAGATGGATGCCACCAATTCGACCGTCGCCTTCGAGACCGACTTCGGCCCCGACAAGATCACCGGCGCGATCCCGCTGGAGAAAGCCGATCTCAGCCTGGACTTCGACAACGTGGCGAATTGCACGGTCGCGGTTGCGCTGGATGTGACCGGGGCCACCGCAAGCTTTCCCTTTGCCGCCCAGGCGCTGAAAGGACCCAAGGTCCTTGCCGCGAAGGACCACCCCCGGATGACCTTCGAAAGCACCTCGGTCAAGGGCGCGGGCGAAGCGGCCGAGGTAACCGGCAACCTCACCATCCGCGGGGTGACGAAGGAAGTCACGCTGAAGGCCCAACTCTTCCGCCCGCAGGGCAGCGCGCCGGGCGATCTTGACCACCTGACGGTCAAGCTGACCGGCCGCGTCAACCGCAGCGACTTTGGCGCGACCGGTTGGGCCGACATGGTCGGCGACGAGGTCCGCATCGAGATCACCGCCCACATCGACGCGCAGGGCTGACATGGGCTTGCGGAACGGTCCGGACAGCTTTGGCCTTGTCAGCCGCCTGATCCATTGGCTCATGGCGCTTTTGATCCTTTCCCTGCTCGCCCTCGGCCTCCGCATCTCCTGGATGGAGCCGAGCCTCGCGAACCTCTGGCTTTACGGCCTGCACAAGACGCTGGGCCTGACCGCGCTTGGCCTCGTCCTTTTGCGCATCCTCTGGCACGTGATCTCGCCCCCACCCGGCCCGCAGGCCACCGGCTGGATGCGGCTTTTCATCAACGCCTGGCACTGGACGCTTTACGCCCTGATGATCGCCACCCCCATCGCGGGCTGGGCCGGGTCTTCGGCCAGCGGCATCGACACGATCTACGCCGAGACCTTCGTCGTCCCGCCCCTGGTCGAGGTCAACGAGACCTCGGAATTCGTCTGGTTCATCCTCCACGAGATCTTTGCCAAGACCCTGATGGGCATGGTCATCGTCCACATGCTCGCCGCCCTCAAGCGCGAGATGGAGGGGGACGGCACCCTCACCCGAATGCTCCGCGGCCGCGTCTAAAAATTTTCGCCGAAAATTTTTGGACCCGGCGCCTGTGCTAGCCCTTTCCGTGCGCTTGGGCTAATCAAGCCCGGGACTCACCGGAAGGCGCAGACATGGCACGCATCCTCATCACTTCGGCCATTCCCTACATCAACGGCATCAAGCATCTCGGGAACCTCGTCGGCTCCCAGCTGCCCGCCGACCTTTTCGCCCGCTTCAACCGCGCGATGGGGCATGAGGTGATGTTCATCTGCGCGACCGACGAACACGGGACTCCCGCCGAACTGGCAGCCGCCAAGGCCGGGAAGCCGGTCGAAGAGTATTGTGCCGAGATGCACGCCGTTCAGGCCGAAATCGCCAAGGGCTTCCGCCTGTCCTTCGACCACTTCGGCCGTTCCTCCAGCCAGCGCAACCACCGCCTGACCCAGCATTTCGCGGGGAAGCTGGCCGAAAACGGCCTCATCGCCGAAGTCAGCGAGAAGCAGGTCTATTCCATCGACGATGGTCGCTTCCTGCCCGACCGCTATATTACCGGCACCTGCCCGAACTGCGGCTACACGGCGGCGCGCGGCGACCAGTGCGAGAACTGCACCAAGCAGCTGGACCCGACCGACCTCATCAACCCGCGCTCGTCGATCAGCGGTTCGACCAATCTTGAGGTCCGCGAGACGAAACACCTCTACCTCAAGCAGCGCGCCTTGCGCGACAAGCTGGAGGCATGGATCGACAGCAAGAAGGACTGGCCGATCCTCACCACATCCATCGCCAAGAAATGGCTGAACGACGGCGACGGCTTGCAGGATCGCGGCATCACCCGTGACCTGTACTGGGGCATCCCGGTCAAAAAAGGCAACCAGCCCTGGCCGGGGATGGAGGGGAAAGTCTTCTACGTCTGGTTCGACGCCCCCATCGAATATATCGCCTGCACCGCCGAATGGGCCGACGCCAACGGCAAGACCGACGCCGACTGGGAACGCTGGTGGCGCACCGACAAGGGCGCGTCCGACGTGACCTATTACCAGTTCATGGGCAAGGACAACGTGCCCTTCCACACCTTGTCCTTCCCCGCCACGATCCTGGGGTCGGGCGAGCCCTGGAAGCTGGTCGACTACCTCAAGTCCTTCAATTACCTCAACTATGACGGCGGCCAGTTCTCGACCTCCCAAGGCCGGGGCGTCTTCATGGACCAGGCGCTGTCGATCCTGCCCGCCGACTACTGGCGCTGGTGGCTTCTGTCCCACGCGCCGGAATCTTCGGACAGCGAGTTCACCTGGGAAAACTTCCAGACGAGCGTCAACAAGGACCTCGCCGATGTCCTGGGCAACCTCGTCTCCCGCGTGACCAAGTTCGCCGTATCCAAGTTCGGCACCGACGTCCCCGCCGGGGGCAGCTTCGGCCCGCTGGAAACCGCCCTCATCGCCGATCTTGGCGCGCGGATCACGGACTACACCAAGTTCATGGCCGAGATGGAGGTCCGCAAGGCCGCGGGCGAGTTGCGCGCGATCTGGGTCATCGGCAACGAATACCTGCAAGCCGCCGCCCCCTGGTCGGTGGTCAAGACCGACCCCGAGCAGGCGCAGGCCATCGTCCGCCTCGCGCTGAACCTGATCCGGGTCTACGCGATCCTGTCCGCGCCCTTTATTCCGGATGCCTCGGCGACAATGATGAAGGCCGTGGGGTCGGACGACTGGACCTGGCCGTCGGACATCCACGCCGCAATGCGGACGCTTCAGCCAGGCCATGCCTTCGAGGTCCCCGAGAACCTGTTCCGCAAGATCACCGACGAAGAGCGTGCCGATTGGCAGGCAAAATTCTCTGGCGTCCGGGCTTAGGCAGCTTTCCGCCTTTTGCTGCAACTGCATGCAGCGTTGAAAACGCCCCCAGGGCGCGCAGTCAGCATAGACGATGCGGAAGGTCGATTTTAACGTCTACACGCTTGGCGGGAAATCCTGCGATCTCAAATGGTTGCATCGGCGATTCGCGACCCGGCGAATCGTGATTGCAGCCACAGCTCAATCCCGGAACACGGTTCGTTTGCAGGCGCAGAAACGGCCCTCCAGCGGGCGGATATTTGCGCATGGCGCCCCTCGCAGGGAAGAAATTCCGCCGATCCTGAAAACTTTGGACATCACGCCACACGTAATAGTGGTAACATCCTGTGATCGGACCCGAGTCGCTGCCCGACTGTCTGCCCAGTCACAGTTCCTCTGCCAAGGAGAGCCCGAGATGACACAAGTTCTGCCGACGCGTAGCCGTCCTGCCAGAAACTATGCCGCCGTTGCCCTGTTCCTTGCCGTGTATGTGGGTGTTCTGGTTTTCGTCTTCGCACCGAAGGACATCTTCGCCGTCCAGTCGCCGACGGCGCTTTTGCAGACCGACTGACAGCCCTAAATGATCGCCGCCTCGACCAGCGCCTGACCGGTGGCAACCCGGTCATAATGGAAGGCGCGCATATCCAGCGTGCGATAGCCACCGTGGACGATCCATTCCGCCGTGGCGCGGCCCATGGCGGGGGATTGCTGCAACCCGTGGCCTGAGAATCCGTTCAGGAACAGGAAGTTGCCGATCTCCGGGTGCGGCCCGGTGATCGCGTTCTGGTCCAGGGTGTTATAGTCGTACTGCCCGGCCCATTCGTTGACGACCTTCACCGCCTCGAAGGCGGGGATGCGGGTGGCGATGGTGGGCCAGAACTTGTCCAGCCAGATCTCCGGGTCCATGGCGAAGTCGTCGAAGCCGACCTCCGGGTCGATGTCCGCATGCCCGCCCGCCATGTAGGTCCCGCCGCCAACCTCGCGGACATAGACGCCCGAGGGGTCGATGGTCAGCGGCAGCGGGCGGTCCAGCGGAGTTTCGGCCTGGATGACCCAGTTGTAGCGTTTGCGCGGTTCGATCGGGATCGCGATGCCAGCCATCGCCGCGACCTTGGCGCCGCGTGTGCCTGAAGCGTTGACCACCATCCCACAGCCGACGCGCCGCCCCGAGGCAAGGCGCACCCCCGTCACCCGACCGCCAGAGAGGTCCAGCCCGGTGACCTCGTCCGCGACATAGTCCACCCCGGCCTCGCGAGCCTTGCGGCGGAACCAGTCGAACATGGTGTAGCCGTCGAAATAACCCTCGTCCTTGGTGTTCAGGCTGCCAAGCACCAGGTCGTCGACGCTGTAGAACGGAAATTCGGCCTTGATCTGGTCCGGCGTCAGCAGTCGGGTCCCTGCCCCGGCCGCCGCCTGCACCGCCTGATTGGCGCGCAGGACATCGGCGAAGGCGTCGGTGTCGGCCATGTAGAGATAGCCGAAGTTCTGGATCTTCAGCTCCGGCACCCTATCGTCCCCGCCCATCCGCTGGCGCAGCGACTGCACGAAATCGGCGCCGAACTGCGAGATGCGGATGTTCAGCTCGGTCGAGAATTGCTGACGGATGCAGGAAAAGCTTAAGCTAGTCGCGGCCTTCTCATAGCTCGGGTCGCGTTCGATCACGAGGACCCGGCCGTGAAAGCCCATCTCGGTCAGCCACCAGGCGGTCGAGGACCCCATGATCGCCCCGCCGATGATGACCACGTCATAACTGTCCTGCGAAGGTTCCGTCCGAAAGCCCTGCATGTCCGCGCCCCTGTTCCCTGTGCCTTGGGTTTAGCCCAGCGCATAGGGGCGGTAAATCCGCGGCGTTCAGGTTTGGGCGGGCGGGATGTCGACGGAATGAAGCCAGGGCTTGATGTCGAGAAGCGGCGTGCCGTCGAAGGCGTCCAGCGCGTCAACCGTGATGAGCCCCGCCGCCGCATCCAGCGCCAGAAGCCGGACGACGGCAATGGCGATCGGGTTCGGGCGGCTGGGAGAGCGCAGCGCGAAGACCCCGGTCGGGGCCTCGCGGTGGCTGGGATGCAGCACGATCATGTCGCGCCGCGTAGACCCGGTCCAATAGAGCAGGATCACCGGTTGCCCGACCTGCAGGCCCGCCAGCCCGGAACGGAACGGCGGGTCAACCTCGACCCGGAACGACCCGCCCTGCTCACGCGCCTCGCGCAGGTTCTTCGGACAGTTGCCGCGCGCCCAGGGGCTGCGCAACCGGCCAATGAACCGCAGATGCGCGTCGTCGGCAGTGCGGGCGGGATCGAAACTGAGTGCGATCTCGCCCGCACGCTCTGACTTGGTTGGTTGCAGCCCCATGCTGATGCCCTTCACGTCCGATGAACAACTCTCCATCGAAACTGTCGAAAAGCGCAATGGACTTGGGGCCCTGCGCCGATTCAGCCGCAGTCACATCTGCCAAAAGTGCAACAGCGTCGGTCGGATCAAAGCCGGACCCGCGCACGGGTCACAGCGGCATGAGTCCCAGACCGTCAGTCGTCTTGATCCATCTTGGAGTGATCCATCTTCGAATGGTCCATCTCGCCCATCCCGGCGGGCGGGTCGACTTGGAACTCGATCTCCACCCGACCCGCGCGTTCGAAGACCAGCGTCGCCTTGTGCAACTCGCCTTCCAGCAGCGGACCGGACAGACCCATCAGCATGATGTGATAGCCGCCGTGTTCGAGGTTCACGGTTTGTCCGGGCGGGATTTCGACGGCGTCGACATGCTCCATCGTGCCAACGCCGTTCGCGTCGACGCGGCTTTCGTGCACTTCGGCCTTGGCGGCGATGGCGGTCTCTACTCCGATAAGCCGGTCGGTCTCGGTGCCGTTGTTGGTGATGGCCATGAAGCCCCCGGCGGCCTTGGCGGTCGCGGCGGGTTGCGGGATGTGGGGGTGGATGATCTGCAGATCGCCCACGGTCACTTCATGGGCCAGGGCGGGCGTGGCAAGCATCAGGGCAGTCGCAAGGGCAAGAAGCCGTTTCATGTGCGGGTTCCTTTTCGGAATATCAATGGGTTGGGTCGCCGCCGCACCACGGGGGGCGGGCCTGCGGATCACTCGGTCAGCCTCAGGCGACCGGCGGCCCTTGCGGTGCGTGCGACAGATCCAGTGCGCGGACGATGGCAACGCCGTGATCCGGGCGCAGCGAAGCCATTCCGATCCGCAAGTCCAGCGGCAAGACGGCCCCGGCCAAAGACGGAAGGTCCAGCCCACCGGCAATCTGGCAGGCCTGACACAGCGGGTCGGCATGCGCGCCCCCGCCAACATCACCGCAGAAATCGGCGGCCGTCGCCCCCGTCGCCGCAAGGAAAGCCTGCGCCTCGTCCGAGGTGTCCGGCATGCGGTGCGCCCAGCCCGTCGCGACCAGCGCAAGCGTCACCAGCGCCAGAAGCGCCATCCGCAGCCGCACGAAGGGAGTCCGAGTCCGCATGCCCCTGCCTAGTCCGAGCGGAACGAGAAGGTCAATCGGTCAAAGTCGCGCAGGCTTGCACCCGACCGGGAACGGCGAAAGAGTGCGACGCAAATCCCAGCAAAGCGGAAAGTCCCATGCCCTCGCCCATTCCCGTTTTCGACGGTCACAACGATATCGTCCTGAAGATCGCCGCAGCCGGTGACAGCCGCACGAAGCTTTGGCTGAACGGCGAAGGTGCCGGGCACCTCGACCTGCCGCGGATGCTGTCCTCGGGCTTCGCGGGCGGGTTCTTTGCCGTCTATATCCCCTCGCCCGAGACCGCCGATGTCGCTGCCTATCACACCCTGATGGACAACCCGCCCTACGACGTGCCGCTGCCGGACCTGATCGACCACGCCACCGCGCAACCGATTGCTGCGGAAATGCTGGGCCATCTTTTGTGGATGGAGCGCGCCTCCGAAGGCCGCTTTCGCTGGTGCCGAAGCGCCGCTGACATCCGCGCCGCGATGGCCGCAGGGGCGGTCGCCGGGATCCTCCACTTCGAAGGCGCCGAGCCCATCGGCCCCGACCTTGATGCGCTGCACCTCTTTCACGCCATGGGCCTGCGCTCTGTGGGGCCGGTCTGGAGCCGCCCAACCATCTTCGGCCACGGCGTCCCGTTCCGCTTCCCCTCGACCGGCGACACCGGGCCGGGGCTGACGGACCTTGGGACGGCCCTCATCCGCGAATGCAACGCGCTGAAAATCATGATCGACCTTTCCCACCTGAACGAGGCCGGTTTCTGGGATGTGGCCAAACTTTCAGACGCGCCACTGGTTGCGACCCATTCAAATGCCCATGCCGTGACCCCCTCCAGCCGCAACTTGTCGGACCGGCAGCTGCAGGCCATTGGCGAAACGGGGGGAATGGTCGGCTTGAACTTCGCCACCTGCTTCCTGCGCCCCGATGGCCGCGAAAGCCCGGACATGACGCTGGACCCGGTCAAGCGCCACATCGAACATATGCTGAAACTGGCCGGAGAGGACCATGTCGGCATCGGCTCGGACTATGACGGGGCCACGACGCCCAAAGACATCGGTGGGGTCGAGGGCCTGCCGGTCCTGATCCAGGCCATGCGCGACATGGGTCTGGGTGACCCGCTGATCGACAAGATCGCGCATGGCAACTGGCTGCGGCTTCTGGAACGCACCTGGGGCGCCTGACCTTCAGCGCAGGGCCAGCGCCGGGCCCAACTGCTGGGCCAGAGCACGATAGCGGTCCGACAGGGGATTGCTCCGGCGCCAGACCAGGCCAATCGTCCGGCGCGGGCCAGGGTCGGGCAATCGGTGCAGGACCACGGGCGCGGAGCGCGCCTCGATCACGGCGGCCATTTCCGGGATCAGCGTCACACCGATCCCGGCGCCGACCATCTGCACCAGGGTCGACAGCGACGAGCCCTCCATGATCTCGCCCGACAGGCTGGGCGGCAGCTTGCAGAAGGCAATCGCCTGATCCCGGAAGCAATGGCCCTCTTCCAGCAAGAGAAGCGGCATCTCGGGAAGGTCCACCAGCGCCGGAACCGGCAAATCCGCCATGGCTTCGCTGCGGACCAGGAGAAACTCTTCGTCGAACAGCGGCACCTCTTCGAACGACGGCTCTGATACCGGCAATGCAACAAGCGCCAGGTCAAGCCGCCCCTCGCTTAAGTCGCGGACCAGTTTAGGGGTGACCGCCTCGCGGGGTCGCAGGACAAGGTCCGGGTAGATTTCGGCAAGCGACCGCATCACCAGTGGCAAGAGGTAAGGCGCGACCGTCGGGATCACCCCCAGCCGCAAGCGCCCCGCCAGCGGCCCGGTCGATGCACGGGCCAGCGCACCCAACTCATCGACCGCGCGCAGCACCTCCAGGGACCTTCGCGCGAAATCCACGCCAAGCTCGGTCAGCCGGATCTGTCTTGGCCCCCGTTCGACCAGAGGTGCGCCAAGGATGTCTTCCAGCTCTTTCACCTGCAACGACAGGGCCGGTTGCGAGATCGAACACGCCTCGGCCGCCCGCCCGAAATGGCGGTGCCGCGCCAGCGCGTCGAAATAGCGCAGGTGTTTCAGGGTCAGCTGTGTCATATGTTTTACATATCGCCGCGATTGGAAAATGAAAATTCCTATTATCGCCGCAGGGTGCTAGCCATGACCCACGACGAAGACCGGCGAGTCGCCCACCCGGCCCCAAAGGCCCGGGCGCAGCATATGTTTTCGCAACTGAATTCAGCCAGACGAGGAGAGCAAGATGGACGGCAATGACACGGGACGGTCGGGCAAATGCCCGGTCATGCACGGGGCGATCACCACGACCGAAACCACGGTGATGGACTGGTGGCCAAAGTCGCTGAACCTCGACATCCTGCACCAGCACGACACCAAGGTGAACCCGCTGACCGGCTTCAACTACACCGAAGAGGTGAAGAAGCTGGATTTCGACGCGGTCAAGCGTGACCTGACTGCGCTCATGACCGACAGCCAGGACTGGTGGCCCGCCGATTGGGGCCATTACGGCGGCCTCTTCATTCGCATGTCCTGGCACGCTGCCGGGACCTACCGCATGGCCGATGGCCGGGGTGGTGCCGGCACCGGAAACCACCGCTTTGCGCCCCTGAACTCCTGGCCCGACAACGCCAACCTCGACAAGGCGCGGCGTCTCCTGTGGCCGCTGAAGAAGAAGTATGGCAACCGCCTGTCCTGGGCCGACCTGATGGTGCTGGCCGGGACCGTGGCCTATGAAAGCATGGGCCTGAAGACCTTTGGTTTCGGCTTTGGCCGCGAAGACATCTGGGCCCCGGAAAAGGACGTCTACTGGGGCTCGGAAAAGGAATGGCTGACCGACCAGCGCTATCCGAACAAGGAAGACCGCACCTCGCTGGAGAACCCGCTTTCTGCCGTGGTCATGGGCCTGATCTACGTGAACCCGCAAGGCGTGGACGGCCAGCCCGACCCGCTGAAGACCGCCAAGGACGTGCGCGAGACCTTCGCCCGCATGGCGATGGATGACGAGGAAACTGTGGCCCTTACCGCAGGCGGTCACACCGTCGGCAAGGCGCATGGCAACAACAACGCGGCCCTGATCGGCGCGGAACCCGAAGGCGCCGCGATCGAGGAAGGCGGTCTTGGCTGGATGGTTAACTCCACCCGGTCGGTCGGCCGCGACACGATTACCTCGGGGCTTGAAGGTGCCTGGACCACCAACCCGACCAAGTGGGACGGCGGCTATTTCCACCTGCTGCTGAAGTACGACTGGGAACTGGTGAAGTCCCCCGCCGGCGCCTTCCAGTGGCAGCCGATCAACATCGACCCGGCGGACATGCCGGTGGACGTCGAAGACCCGACGATCCGCCGCATGCCGATGATGACCGACGCCGACATGGCGATGAAGATGGACCCGACCTATCGCGCGATTTCCGAGCGGTTCGCCAAGGACCAGGCCGCGTTCTCGGACGCCTTCGCCCGCGCCTGGTTCAAGCTGACCCACCGCGACATGGGGCCGAAGGTCCGCTACCTGGGGCCGTGGGTTCCGTCGGAAGACCTGATCTGGCAGGACCCGGTTCCAGCTGGTTCCACCGCCTGGAACGTCGACGCCGTGAAAGCAAAGATCGCCGCCTCGGGCCTTTCCGTTTCTGACATGGTCGCCACCGCCTGGGACAGCGCCCGCACCTTCCGCGGCTCGGACAACCGGGGCGGCGCCAACGGTGCCCGCATCCGCCTTGCGCCCCAGAAGGACTGGGAGGGCAACGAGCCCGCCCGCCTGTCGCGCGTGCTGTCGGTGCTGGAGCCGATCGCCAAGGAGGCTGGCGCTTCGCTGGCTGACGTCATCGTCCTGGCAGGCAACGTCGGTGTCGAACACGCCGCCAAGGCCGCAGGCGTTGACGTCAAGGTCCCCTTCCACGCTGGTCGTGGCGATGCGACCGACGCGGACACCGATGCCGAAAGCTTCTCGGTGCTGGAGCCAGTGGCGGATGGCTTCCGCAACTGGATGAAGAAAGACTACGCCGTCTCGGCCGAGGAACTGCTTCTCGACCGCGCGCAGCTCATGGGCCTGACCGCGCATGAGATGACTTGCCTGATCGGCGGTATGCGGGTGATTGGCACCAACCATGGCGGCACGAAGCATGGCGTCTTCACCGACCGCGTCGGTGCCCTGACCGCGGACTTCTTCACCGGCCTGACGGACATGGGCTACAAGTGGGTGCCGAAGGGGAACAACCTTTACGAACTCACCGACCGCAAGACCGGGGCCGTGAAGTGGACGGCAACCATCCTGCGCGCCTATGCCGAGGTCTATGCCCAGGACGACAACCGCGAGAAGTTCGTCTGCGACTTCGTCTCGGCCTGGGTCAAGGTGATGGAAGCCGACCGCTTCGATCTGCGCGCCTGATCGGCCTGAAAGCCAAGAAAACGGCCCGGCTGCACAGCCGGGCCGTTTTCATTGAACTGGCTGGTGCCCGCGGCCGGACTTGAACCGGCACGGCCTTGCGGCCAAGGGATTTTAAGTCCCCAGTGTCTACCATTTCACCACGCGGGCTATGCGGGGCAGGCAGTGCGGCCGCACCTTAGTGGCTTCAAGCCGAAAGGGAAATCCGGTTCTGTCGCGGGTCGCGGCTACGCCGTATCCGGCGCACCTGCGGACAGAAGCCAGCCCACCAGCTCGAAACTGTTCCGCACCCCGGTCTTGCGGATCATGTTCGCCCGGTGCACCTCGACCGTCCGGGGCGAGGAGCCCAGCGCCAGCGCGATTTCCTTCGAGGTGAAGCCGTTCACCAGATAGCGCGCTATCCGCTTTTCCGTCGGCGTCAGCTGCCCCCCGGCCCCAGCCTCCGCCTCCAAAGGCCGGTATGTCCAGACCGCCAGCCGCTGCGGGTTCTCCGGGTCCAAAGCTGCGCCCTTGCCTTCGGTCCAGATCACCTGCCCATCCTTGTGGCGCATGAAGCGTTCGTCGCGGTAGACATGGCTTTCCAGCATCGCCTTGCGCGCCCGTTCGCCGATCAGCTCATAATCCGTCTCGGTCGGATACAGCACACGGATCGACTGCCCTTCCAGCTCGCGCGGGGTCCAGCCGAACACCGCCTCGACCCGCAGGGACGCCCGCAGGATCACCCGGTCCGCCAGGATCAGCGTGGCATCCGGCCCGTGCAGGAACGCCAGCCGTTCATAGTCGCGCATTTCCACCCTCTACGTAGTCATCTACGTATTCTTACGGATGGCAGCGCCGAGGGCAATCTTTCAGGATCGACGGGTCCAATGTTCCCCGGGCGCGACGTCTCGCGCAAGCGAAGGGAACCGGGAGGAGAACAGGATGAACAAGGTCTATCCAAGCGCCGCCGCGGCACTTGAAGGTCTGCTGCACGACGGCATGCTGATTGCATCCGGCGGCTTCGGTCTATGCGGCATCCCCGAACTGTTGATCGCCGCGATCCGCGATGCGGGCACCAAGAACCTCACCGTCGCCTCGAACAACGCGGGCGTCGACGGCTTTGGCCTGGGGGTCCTTCTGGAGACCCGGCAGGTCAGGAAGATGATCTCGTCCTATGTGGGCGAAAACGCCGAGTTCATGCGCCAGTATCTGTCGGGGGAACTGGAACTGGAGTTCAATCCGCAAGGCACCCTCGCCGAACGGATGCGGGCCGGCGGTGCGGGCATCCCCGGCTTCTACACCGCGACCGGCGTCGGCACCGTGATCGCCGAGGGCAAGGAACACCACGATTTCGACGGCAAAACCTACATCCTGGAACGCGGGATCGTCGCCGACCTGGCAATCGTGAAGGCCTGGAAGGCGGACCCGTCGGGGAACCTCGTCTTCCGCAAGACCGCCCGCAACTTCAACGTCCCCGCCGCCACCTGTGGCAAGACCTGCGTCGTCGAGGTCGAAGAGATCGTGCCGCTGGGCTCGCTTGACCCCGACACGATCCACCTGCCGGGGATCTACGTCCACCGCATCGTCACCGGCCAGCACGAAAAACGCATCGAACAGCGCACCGTTCGCAAGAAGGAGGCCGTGTGATGAGCGACGTCAAAGGCTGGGACCGCAACGGCATGGCCGCCCGCGCCGCGCAGGAATTGCAGGACGGGACCTACGTGAACCTTGGCATCGGCATCCCGACGCTGGTGTCGAACTACATCCCCAAGGGGGTCAGCGTGACCCTGCAATCCGAAAACGGGATGCTCGGCATGGGTCCCTTCCCGTTCGAGGGTGAGGAAGACGCCGACCTGATCAACGCCGGCAAGCAGACGATCACCGAACTGCCGCAGACCGCCTATTTCGACAGCGCCCAGTCCTTCGCGATGATCCGCGGCGGCAAGATCGCGATGGCGATCCTCGGCGCGATGGAAGTGGCCGAAAACGGCGATCTCGCGAACTGGATGATCCCAGGCAAGCTGGTCAAGGGCATGGGCGGGGCGATGGACCTTGTGGCGGGCGTGCGCCGCGTGGTCGTCGTGATGGACCACACCTCGAAACACGGCGAGTCAAAGGTGTTGAAGGCCTGCACCCTGCCGCTGACCGGCAAGGCTGTGGTCAACCGGATCATCACCAATCTCTGCGTGCTGGATGTCGTGCCTGGCGGCCTCAAGCTGGTCGAATGCGCCCCCGGCGTGACCGAGGCGGAGGTGCGTGCCGCCACCGAGGCGACCCTTGTCTGACCACAGCGTCAGCCGCGAACACGGAGCGACCAAGGGCCGCTTCGTGATCCGCCAGGGCGGGGAAGAGGCGGAACTGACCTATTCGATCACCACGCCGACGCTGATCATCGCCGACCACACCGGCGTCCCGGACAGCTTCCGGGGCACCGGCGCTGGCCTTGCACTGGTCGAGGCGCTGGTGGCCGCAGCGCGGAAGGACGGCTTCAAGGTCGTCCCCCTCTGCCCGTTCGTGAACGCAACCCGGAAGAAGCATCCGGAATGGGCTGACGTCTTCGTCTAAAGCCCTCGTTCGTCTAGAGACCCGCAATGTCGGTGCGGAAGATGCAGGGATCGCTCACCAGAAGCGGCGGGCTGACACATAGCCCCTGCGCCACCTGCCAGGCCGCCAAGACCTTCGGCACATAGTCCCGCGTCTCGGCATAGGGCGGCACGCCCTTGTTCGCGTCGACCGCGCCCTCCCCGGCGTTGTAGGCGGCCAGAACCAGCACCGGGTCGTTGTCGAACCGGTCCATCAGCCAGTCCAGATAGGCCACCCCGCCCTTGATGTTCTGCACCGGGTCGGTCGAATCCGTCACGCCAAAGCGCTCGGCCGTGGCGGGGATCAGCTGCATCAGCCCCACCGCCCCGGCATGGCTGACCGCGTCGGATTTGCCCGCGCTTTCGATGCCGATCACCGCCAGCACCAGCGCCGGTGAGACATTGGTGTCCAGCGTCGCGCGCAGGATGTCCTTGCCGTATTCCTCGGACACTTCCTGCATGTGCTGCAGCCGTGGCGCGCCGACCACGGTGCCCCCCGGCCCCTGCGACAGCGTCGCCAGCGCAAGGTCGAAGCGGTCAGCCTTGGCATCCATCGCGGTCGGCACGGTTTCCCAATACCAGTCATAGGACGATGCCGGCGCCGGGCCCGGTTCGCCCGACGCATCGGGGGAGTTGTCGGCGAGCTTTGCCTCTTCCCGCGGTTTCGGGTTGGGGTCGATCTTGGGCAGCGCGGCCAGATAGCGCGCCTGCTCCTCGGGGTCGATCTGCACGGTAATCCGCTTGCCGGGCTTGGAATCGCCCACCTTCACCCGCTTGAACGAGCTGTCCTCGGCATGACCCGCGAACGGCACGACAGCGCAGAGAATCGCTGCGATCCAGAATCTTGTCTTCAGCATTTTCGGGGCCTGCTCGCCTCGTTGTTTTGCGGAAGAATCGCAGCTTACGCGCAGGCCCGCCAGAACTTTTCCAGTCCAATAATGGCAATTCCGCCAGAATTGACCGAAAAAGCACGGCGTAGCAGGGAAAAGTGAAGGGTTTACTAAGGAATCTTTCGTTCCTTTTCCAATGGTTAGCCTGTCATTGCCGGAATCTTTGAACCGCGCCCAAAACAGCGGTTCCTGTCCAAACTGCTGCCACGTTTGAAAGGCTATATATTTTCATACCGAGCGACACCGGCAGCAGACATGGCCAGATCGAAGCGGTTGAGTGAATGTTTAACCTCCGAAAGGGACCAGAAATGACCAAGTTCTCCGCTTTCCTGAAAGACGAAGCCGGCGCCGTGACCGTTGACTGGGTGGTTCTGACCGCCGCCGTCGTGGGCCTCGGCCTCCTGATCTTCA